>Ga0209541_10000051_pt1 | contig 182417 bp, 198 predicted proteins | sample RifCSPlowO2_01_FD_184027 | JGI IMG/M metagenome (GOLD analysis project Ga0209541, IMG submission 184027) | Groundwater microbial communities from Rifle, Colorado - Rifle CSP2_plank lowO2_0.1 (SPAdes) (version 2) | ecosystem: Environmental > Aquatic > Deep subsurface > Groundwater | place...
AGGATGCCGAAAGGAGAGAAGGATATCTCAAAACCACAGGGGGTCGCAGATTTTTGGCCAAAAGACTGATATCTTACTATAAGTCGAAGTTGTAGTACTGGGATGCCCAAACTCATAGACGTTCATACTCACGTTCAATTTGCCGCCTATGCCGACGATATGGACGCGGTTATAAAACGCTCCTTAGAAACAGGGGTATGGTTAGTTAATGTCGGCACTCAAAAAGATACCTCGGCTAAAGCTGTAGAGGTCGCCGAAAAATATAAAGAGGGTGTTTATGCCACGATTGGCTTACATCCTATTCACACAGAAAAGTCTTACCATGACGTAAAAGAGCTGGGTGGGGGTGAAGAAGCTAAAGAGTTTACCAGTCGCGGAGAGGAATTTGACTACGAATACTATAAAAACCTTGGCGGTAGCGCCAAGGTTCTGGCGGTAGGCGAATGCGGTCTGGATTACTATCGTTTAAGCGAAGACACAAAAAAGAAACAGGCAGAAGTTTTTGAAGCCCAAATTAGTTTAGCTGCCGAATTGGGCAAACCTTTGATGATTCATTGTCGCCATGCCTTTGCCGATTTGATTGATATTCTAAAAGCTAACGAAGCTAAAAAGCTAAAAGCTGATCCGCCCGGCATCGCTCATTTCTTTACCGGCACGGTAGAAGATGCCAAAGCGCTCATGAGTTTGGGTTTTTACTTTTCCTTTGGGGGAGTGACTACTTTTACGAGAGATTACGACGAGGTGTTAAAAGCTGTTACTTTAGAGAGAGTCTTGCTTGAAACAGACGCCCCTTATGTAACGCCCGCTCCGTTTCGCGGCAAAAGGAACGAGCCTTCTTATGTGCCTCACATAGCGGAGGCGATAGCGAAAGTGTTCGGCGTTCTACCCGATGTCGTTTCCGAGAAAACGACGGAGAACGCCAGGAAAGTGTTGCGGATTTAGGATGCAGTATATAGTATTTAATGTATAACTCGAATATGTATAACTTTTCCAAAATTGAAAAGAAGTGGCAGCAAGTATGGCTTACTAAAAAAGTTTATGAGCCGGATTTGAAGCGTGCTAAAAAACCCTTCTACAACCTTATGATGTTTCCGTATCCTTCGGCTGAAGGGCTGCACGTGGGGAATATGTATGCTTTTACCGGGACGGACGTTTACGGCAGGTTAAAACGCATGCAGGGCTACGATGTTTTCGAACCGATTGGGCTGGACGGCTTTGGCATACACTCCGAAAACTATGCCATCAAAATCGGCCGCCATCCGATGAATCAAGCTAAAATTTCCGAAAAGAATTTCTATCGCCAGCTGCAGATGATCGGCAATGGTTTTGCCTGGAACGAACGATTGGAAACTTACGACCCAGATTATTATAAATGGACACAGTGGATTTTCACCCAGATGTTCAAGCACGGTTTGGCTTACCGCAAAAAGTCGCCCGTTAACTGGTGCCCGTCTTGTAAAACGGTTCTTGCCGATGAGCAGGTGATTGATGGCAAATGTGAAAGGTGTTCGAGTGTAGTTGTGAGAAAAGAACTTGAACAGTGGTTCTTTAGAATTACAAAATACGCGGACAAATTACTTAGCAATCTTGATAAAATAGATTGGTCGGAAAAAGTGAAAATAGCCCAGCGCAATTGGATCGGCAAATCCGAGGGAGCCATGATTACTTTTCCCTTAGTTGATATTCCCGGGCAGGAAAACGGCAAGCATTCCCTTGAAATTTTTACTACCAGGCCTGACACGCTCTATGGCGCTACCTTTATGGTGATTTCACCAGAGCGCGGCAAACTGTGGCTTGATATCGGCTGGCAGGCGTCTAAAGAAGTGAGTAAGTATATTAGAGATGCGCTAAAGCGCCGTTCACTTCCGGAAAATAAAAAATCAACCGAGAAAACCGGTATTTTTTCCGGGGTTTCGGCTATAAACCCGGCAAACAAAGAAAAAATCCCGGTATGGATTTCCGACTACGTATTGGGCGATGTTGGCACCGGCGCTATCATGGCTGTTCCCGCCCACGATGAAAGAGATTGGGAGTTCTCTCATAAATTTAAACTGCCCGTAATTATGGTCGTGTGCCCTAACTATCCGGAAGAAACCTGTCCGGTTTTTAAAGAGGCTTATACCGGTCCCGGGCACCTTGTCGCTTCGGGCAAGTTTGACGGCATGCCTTCGGAGCGGGCCAAAGACGGTATCACGAGTTTTGTCGACGGGACTAAAAAGATTCAGTATCGTCTGCGCGACTGGCTAATCTCTCGTCAAAGATATTGGGGTCCGCCAATCCCGATGATATTTTGTAAGACGTGCGCCGCCCTTAATAAGGGAGATAGGCATGATATGCCCGGTTGGTACGCGGTGCCCGAAAAACAGTTGCCGGTGAAACTGCCTTATATTAAAAAATTTCGTCCTACCGGCACCGATAAATCACCCTTAGCTTCAGTAGAGAAATTCTATAAAGTCCGCTGTCCCAGCTGCCGTTCTTGGGCGCGGCGCGAAACCGATGTTTCTGATACTTTCTTGGACTCCGCCTGGTACTACCTTGGATATCTTATCCTCGGAAATCAAAAATCAAAAATCAAAAATCAAAAATCGCCGTTTTCTAACCCGTCGATTAAAAAATGGCTACCGGTTAATATATATATTGGCGGAGCGGAACATTCCGTTTTGCATCTCTTGTATGTGAGATTTTTGGCTATGGTCTTTAAAGATATTAAACTCGTTAGCTTCGAAGAACCCTTCCCTAAATTCCGCGCGCATGGTCTTATCATTAAAGACGGCTCTAAAATGTCCAAGTCTAAAGGCAACGTTATAAACCCCGACGAGTATATCAAAAACTTTGGAGCCGATGCGCTCCGGATGTATCTTATGTTCCTGGGACCTTACGAGGACGGCGGTGATTTTCAGGACACCGGCATTCGCGGCGTTACTCGTTTCTTAAAACGTGTTTGGGATTTAGGTAAAGCGGATAAGTTTGCCAAGGCGAAAAATGATTCTGTGGAAAAGATAATTCACAAGACCATGAAGAAAGTAACCGATGATATTGAGAATCTCGCTTACAACACCGCCATCTCGGCAATTATGATTCTAATGAACGAATTTGAGAGTAATAGCGGGGGAGTGGGGAAAGAACAATTCAGAGTTTTCTTAAAACTCCTTTCTCCATTCGCTCCCCACATCACTGAAGAGCTTTGGGAAACGCTCGGTGGGAAGAGTTCTATCCACAAGGAGAAATGGCCCAAGTATGAAGCAGGTTTAGCCAAAGAGGATACTTTTGAACTCCTTATTCAGGTTGATGGCAAACTGCGCGCCAAGACTACGGTAAGTATTGGCATTTCCGAAGGCAAAGCCAAAGAGATCGCTTTTACGAACGAGGCGGTTATGAAGTACATCGCTAATAAGGGCATCAAGAAGATGATTTTCGTGCCCAATCGTCTTTTGAATATAGTCACTTAAAAGTCTAAAGGTGACGGGGTTGACAATCACTTTAAAATGTGATAACTTGCATCACGTTCTTTAAATCGATTTTCTAGCGCGAGTCGAAGCTAGTCGATTTTAGGTCGAATTAATAATTAACCTAATACCGGCTTACTTCGCATCACGCACGGTAGGTCGGACTTCAAATCTTATGAAAAATTTCATTTGGTGGAGAGTCCTTCTCTACCTCATTTTAGTTTTGGAGATAATCTTCCTATGGTGGGCTATCTCGAGTCTTATAAAGACTTATGAGGGAACCATCGATTCGCTTACGGCTTCACAATCTTGCGTATGCCGTTGCGATAATTCCGAAGTGGAGAATAAGGTGAGTAAGCCCGCGCCAAAGCCCAAACCGGCTCCGGCGCCCGTTTATAGCCCCACTCCGCCTCCGGCTTCGAATCCCGGTCCCTTGCCCCCTAACGGCCCAGGCGTTTATAACCCGCCACAGTCAACCGGAGGATTGCCGCCGAACTAAAACGACAAGGGCAAACCCATGTTTGCCCTTATCTTTAAGCTATTTATCTGTTTGTAGGGATAAATATTTTAAAGATGAGTTTAAAGAAAAATAAAATAAAAATAATAATAAAAAATAGTTTAACGGTTAAGACGGCGAGCGTTTTTTTGGCGGCGCTCATTTTGTCCACTTTCGTGCCGATTGTTAACGCGCAGGGCACGGCGCAGTTCAACACCGCAAGCGGAGACCAGCCAGGGCTCCAGGTATCCAACTATACAAAATATCCCGGTTCCAACTCTAATTGGGCGAGAACCGTTTCAGCCGACCCGGGTGATGTTTTAAGTTTCCTTATTTTTTACCATAACACCTCAAGCGTCACGGCTTATAACACAAGACTTAAATTGAATTTGTCGCCGAACGTTTCAAATGGCAACGTTCTTACATCCACCATCTCTGCCGATAACGCTTACTCAAACGGCGGAAGCGTTAATGTTTATCTAAACTATGGCAGTAATCTGCCCCTAACTCTGGTAACCGGATCAGCCAGATGGTACACCGGCAGTTCCTCGTCTTTGAGAACTATTCCTTTCGGTCAAAGCGGTGATGAGGTGGTTACGGCATTTAGCGGCTTAAGGATAGGCGATATTGGTCCGGGAAATTCGGGCTATGTTGTAGTTCGCGCGCAATTAGGCGGCTACACTCAATCTAATCCGACTCCGCAGGGAGACGTCCCTTCGGTTTTCACTAATTCTTCTTCTAATATTTCTACCACAAGCGCTACCCTGCAAGGTTCGGTGAATCCGAATAATTCAGGAACCACTGCTTGGTTTGAATATGGACCCACGCAATCTTTGGGGTTCACTACCTCCACTTTTGCTATTGGCGGCGGCACTTCTCAAACTAGTTTTTCGGGAACGGCTTTCAGCCTGTCTCCTAATACTACTTATTATTACAAGGCGGTTGCCCAAAACTCTTATGGGACGGCAAGAGGTTCTATTTTAAGTTTCACGACTCAAGCTAACCAAATAGAGCAGAATCAAGGCGGAGCTCCTGTCGCTCGCACGGAAGCCATGTCCGGAATTTCTACCACAAGCGCTACTTTGTTGGGGTCAATAAATCCCAACGGCGCTTCTACCGAAGGTTGGTTTGAATACGGCACTACCCAGTCGCTGGGGTCTTCCACTTCAAGGCAAAATGTTGGCAGCGGCAGCGGATTTAATAATTTCAATTTTACTTTGACAAGCTTGTCGCAAAATACGACTTATTACTATCGGGCGATGGCGCAAAATAACTTTGGCACGAGCCAGGGAACTATTTTGAGCTTTATGACCCAGAGCCAGCAAGTTTCTGGGGGAGCGCCCTTGGTTAACACCAACTCCGCTTCGGTGATTTCGACCTCAAGCGCCACTTTATACGGTTCCGCGAATCCTAACAACTCTTTTACGACCGGTTGGTTTGAATACGGCACAAGCGGTTCTTTGGGGAACACTACCTCTAGCTTTACCTTGGGGTCTTCAAACTCCTATCAAAATTATTACGCCACCATCTTTAATTTATCTTCCAACACTACTTACTACTACAGAGCGGTAGCGCAGAATGGCTATGGCACCGCCTACGGGTCTCTCTTAACTTTAACTACGGGCACGAGCCAGGTAACGACCAACCAGGATTTGAGCGGTCTTTCCAATTCTTTGTCGCAGTTGACGTTGGCTTTGGCAAGATTGAACGGCTTGGTCGGCGGCTTAGGCACCAATCGTGTCACCGAGCGGGTTATTGAAAGAGTGGAAGTCGCTTCTTCCGCAGGCAGCGACTTGGCTAAACTCACTTTTACCGCCGATAAGGAATCTCTTGATCCCGGCGATAAGATAGTTTTCACCGTTAAAATAGAACCATTCATCAATCTCACCAACGCCATTTTAGCGGTCAAACTTGACCCCGGTTTCGAGTTTGAAAGCACAAGCGCTAATAGTTACTCCAAATCGGAAAATACTTTCGTTTATAACTTAGGCAGCGTTACTACTGGCAGCGTACAAACATTTACGATTAACGCGCGCCTTAAGAGCGACTTTAAAGCGGACGATGCCGAGGATGGCAAGATTACTTCCGCCGCTACTTTCTCGTACGCGGACGCGAACGGCAATGTAAAAACTCCGCTTTTCTCGTCTCTGGACGTGAAAATTGGCGGAACGGGATTCTTCGCCGGAATATTTGCCGCCATACCCGGGGGAGCTACCGTGACGATACTGCTTATCGCGTTACTTATACTCCTTGTGGTCATCGCCATAAGAAAACTACTTAGCTAATTTGAGCATCCAATATGCCAAAAATCCCCAGCAGCAGGCGGGGGATTTTTGTTTTCGTTGTGGACCTACGGGGAATCGGACCCCGACCTCCTCCATGCCATGGAGGCGTAATGCCATTTTACTATAGGCCCGAAGCGAAGAACGAAAGAAACTTTTACTATTTTACTTGAAAACAGCTTTAAATCAAGGATACTATAAGTAGTGTTGGTGGGGTGGCTGAGTGGTTTAAGGCGACGCTCTTGAAAAGCGTTATACCAGAAATGGTATCGTGAGTTCGAATCTCACCCCCACCGCCAGTTGGGAAAATGCAAATTTGAAGAGGCAAGCTCGCGGCGCGAGACGCGCCGCTCGCACAGGATTTGAAACGGATTTTTTGGCGAAAAGGAAAAGGATTTATCAAAGAAGGGCAAAAGAAATTTTTTCATTAATTTTATGTTAACGACGATAGATTTTTTCATAATTGGTGCGTACATATTATCTGTCATTTTGATTGGATATTTTGCTTCACGAAAACAATCCAGTGAAAGTTTTTTGATTTCGGAAAGAAAACTCGGCATTTTTTCCGGCATATCAACAATCAATGCAACAAAAACTGGGGCCATAATTTTCGTATTTACGGCTTTGCTGTATGAGTATGGCTTTTCGGCGATGTGGTACTTCATTGGCATAGTTTTAGGTTATTTAGTTTTTCTTCCTTTTGCAAAGTCATTGTTTAGTAAATCAAACGCTAGATATTACACATTAGCTGACTACTTCCACGAAAATTATGGCACTTTGTCTGGGCGACTTGCTTCAGCGATTAGCATTCTTACAATGGTCGGCTTTTTGATCATAAATCTGATTGCCGCCGCAAAGGTTTTGGAATTTTTCGTTGGGATAAATTTTGTCTTAGCTGCTGTCATTGTTGCCCTTGTGGTTATGTTGTATCTTCTGCTCGCTGGTTTTAGCGCGGTGGTCAGAACTGATGTATTGCAATATTTAGCCATTATTTTTATTCTCGCCACATTTGTTTTTGTGCTCTCTGGTAACATAGATATCCCCGCAAGTGAATGGAATCTGATTGCGGCAGGCGGCGGCAATATATTCGGTTTCCTGCTTATCGGCGTACTTTTCCCATTTGCCTCGCCGGATTTATGGCAACGAGTATATGCAATGCCGAACCAAAATATTTTAAGAAAAAGCATATTTTACTCGATTATTGTTTTCGCTGTGGTTGCTTTTATTCTTGCTTTAGTTGGCTTGTTTGTGAAAACAGCTATGCCCGCGCTTGACCCAGACATTGCTCTTATTCACGGGCTTGCGGCATTGCTCCCGGTCGGCCTCATTGGTTTGGCGGTTGTAGTTTTTTTCGGCGCGCTTATGTCTTCCATAGACACGTACGCTTATACCGCCTCGTCAGCATTCGTGCAGGATTTTTTCAAAAAACTTTCAAAAGAAAAGACGGTTGCGCTCATTAGGGTTTCTATCGCGAGCGTTATTGTCGTAAGCACCATTATTTCAATTCTTCTACAAGATTTGATACAAGCCTCTTTCATTTTTGCCGCGTTCGTGGTTGTGCTTGCCGTTCCGACTATCATCACTTGGATACATCCGAGCATTAAGCGTCGCACCCTCAACTCGACGCTTGTTATCGGAACAGCATTACTTATTGTTTTCATAGCTCTTGGATTATCACAAAACAATTTGACGCCAACAATTGTAATTAAGGGCATCGCAGGAAGCTTGGCTGGTTTAGTTATTGGATTTATCTATTCGAAATTTTCGAAAGATAAATCAGTACCAGAATTACAATCGTAATTTTGCAGCCGCCAAAGAAAAACTTGAAATTGTTAATTTCCGATTCGGACTCGCCCAGATTTTTTTGCTCCCCGACCCGAGCCCGCCGCAGGCGGGCGAGAACAGAATTCCGTTCGAGCTAATTCAAAAATACACCGCCAACTTTAAAAAATTATTCAATTTTTGTGACTTTCAAAGTTTTCCAAGAACTGCCTACTATTCCTTCTCTAATTTCCCCAACCCTGGCTCCTAAAATCAACTGGGCTAAAGGAGAAGCGTAAGATATATTACTTTCCTCGTTTACCAAGACCATATAGCTGCCTACCATAAAAGTAGTCAGGGCGCCGCTTGCCATATCTTTAAAAGTAACCTTAAGTCCTATGGCAACTTTATTCTTGGAGAACGGTGGTTCCACCTCTTGCGCTTGCTCTTTTAAGCGCAGCAACTCACCAAGTTGACTTGATAGCAACTTGTATTGTCTCTCCGCTTCTTCAAAAGGCGCGTTATCATGCCAGGTTTCAGCACTCTGCTTAGTAAATTCCCCCTTCTCCCTTTTCACTAAATCAGCCTTTGTTCTTAGATCCGTTAGGCGCCGATTTAACTCATCCAAGTCTTCCTTAAGGAAGTAATACATGGGAGTAAGGTTACACTAGCGTTGCAGTCTTATAAAGGTGCGGGGTAAAATAGGTAGACTTATGAAGAAATTTGTTTTTATTGTTATACTATTGTTGGTAGTCGCGATTGGAGCCGTTTTCCTTATTCGTGAGAGGCAAGCCGCGCTTCCCGACAATATCAACATAGACACAACCTCAATGAAAATAACAAGTCCGGTTTTTGAAAATAGCAGGAAGATGCCGGCTAAATATACTTGCGACGACAAGAATATTAGTCCACCGCTTACCATCTCCGGCGTGCCCGAAGGCGCTAAAAGCTTAGCGTTAATCGTTGATGACCCCGATGCGCCAGCCGGGACCTGGGTTCATTGGACCATATGGAACATGGATCCGGCGCTCGCCGAGATTGCCGAAGACAGCATCCCGGAAGGCATTGAAGGCGTAACAAATTTCGAAAAGCCGGGATACGGCGGGCCTTGTCCACATTCCGGCACTCACCGGTACTTTTTCAAGCTCTACGCTTTAGATACATTACTCTCCATTCCAGAAACTTCTGATAAAGCGGCTTTGGAAAAAGCTATGGGGGGTCATACATTGGCTTCGGCGGAACTCGTCGGCTTATACAGCCGCAAGTAAGCCCTGTCACCAAACTGCGAATGGATTACTATCTGTTAATTTATTTCTTTGCCGGCGTCCTGCAGGATTTTGTTTTCACGCTGAACTTAAGGTTTGTGAATAAAGATAGAATACTCCCCGCGGTACTCACCTCGTTTCTAATCACCGTTATTAGTCTCCTCGTGCTTTATAACATTCTTACTAACCTCGACTCCCAAAGGAGCATCCTCGCCATAATAATCTATGCCGCCGGCATCGCCACGGGTACATACTTTGCTATGAAGTTTAAAGTAGCGCATAAAGAGGAAAAATGACGGAACCGCTTGCCTCCAAAATCAGACCAAAGAATTTAAAGGACTTTGTCGGTCAGGAGCACTTGGTTCACGAGGGCAAGCCATTAAATATCGCCATTAAAAATAAGCATCTTTTTTCGTTTATCCTTTGGGGACCGCCGGGAAGCGGCAAAACGACTCTGGCTAAGATATACGCGAGCGCTCTTGATGCCCAAGTTTATGATCTTTCCGCCGTTTCAGCCGGCAAGGAAGACATTGGACATATTGTCAAAGAAAATTCCTGGGGCAAGCCCAAAGTTTTATTCTTGGACGAAATTCACCGCTTTAACAAAGCCCAGCAGGATTATCTCCTGCCATTCGTAGAGAAAGGTGAAATTACTTTAATCGGAGCCACCACGGAGAACCCCAGCTTCGAAGTTATTTCTCCGCTTCTTTCCCGCTGCCGCGTTTTTGTTCTGGACCCTTTATCCGAGGGAGAAATGGCTAAAATTATAAAGCGCACCGGTTTAAAAATGGACAAAGTTGCGCGCGATTGGTTGGTTAATATGGCTAATGGCGACGCGAGGCAAGCCATCACGGTGCTTGAAAGCGCCAAAGGGCTTTATGGTAAAATCACCGTTGAAACGTTGAGCAGCACCTTGCAATCAAAGTTCCTGCGTTACGACAAGAAAGGCGAGGAACATTATAATGTCATAAGCGCGTTTATTAAGAGCATGCGTGCCGGTCAGCCGGACGCCGCATTGTATTATTTGGCGCGGATGGTTGATGCGGGTGAGGGCCCGAAATTTATTGCCCGCCGGATGGTTGTTTTTGCCAGTGAAGATATCGGTTTGGCGCAACCGACGGCTCTCGTAGTGGCAAACGATGTTTTTAGAGCGGTAGAGACAATAGGGTTGCCGGAAGCCGCTATCAACTTGGCTCACGGCGCGGCTTACCTTTCGCGATGCAAAAAAGACAGGAGTGCTTACAATGCTTATATGGCTGCGATGGAAGATGTCAAAAAGTACGGCAATTTGCCGGTGCCGCTTAATCTAAGGAACGCTCCGACCAAACTTATGAAGGAATTGGGATATGGAAAAGGATATAAAAAATATTCCTCAACCAGCTTCTTGCCGGAAAAACTAAAAAACAAAAAATACTTAAATGGCTAATACTCTGCCCCTATCTGAAAATTTTGATGATAAGAAAGAGGGGGTCATAAGATACCTCACTGATTTACGTAACGAGCTGGCTGAAAAGTCCGGGCAAGAACGCTATAAGATTCTCCAGAATAAAACCATTGACTACATTGCCGATGCGATGCCGCAGACTTTGGAGGAGCTCGCGGCTATCAAGGGCATCGGACCGAAGAAGTTAAAAGAACTTGGTTCGGCTATTTTGGCAATTACCACAGGCGGAGAAGCGAATGTAAAAGAGAAAGTAATCCAGGTAAGCGAGTCTGGGGAAAGAGTGTTTTCGGTAAGCGAATTCTTAGATCATATAAACGATATTCTTTATCCCCAAAATGTTGTGGTACAGGGCGAAATCTCAAGCGTTAACGTTCACCCCTCGGGCGTTTATCTCACCTTAAAAGATAAAAAAGACGAGGGAATACTGGATTGCTATATCCGCCCGCATATTTACAGCTATTTAGGCGTTGAGCTTGAAGACGGCATGGAAGTGAAAATCGGCGGCTTCCCGAGCGTCTATAAGCGGAGCGGCAGGTTTAGGTTTATGGTTCAAACGCTGGAGCTCACCGGCGAAGGCTCTTTAAAGAAAGCTTATGAACTATTAAAAAAGAAACTGGAACTGGAAGGTCTTTTTGTAAGAAAACGCCCCATCCCAGAGTTTATAAAAAGAATCGGCATTATAACCTCAAGGCAAGGCGCGGTAATTGAAGACTTTAAAAACAATCTGGAGCGTTTGGGTTTTGAACTTTTTCTGAAAGACGTAAGAGTTGAGGGAGTAAGGGCGGTTGACGATATCACGGAAGCTCTGCAGTGGTTTAATAGTAATGCCGACAAATTAGACCTTGATGTGTTGGTTATCATGCGCGGCGGGGGCAGTTTGGAGGACTTACAAGCCTTTAACAACGAACTTGTGGCTCGCGCCGTCTTTGCTTCCTATATCCCCACGATATGCGCCATAGGGCACCATAAGGACGCTCCAATCGCGAGCTTGGTGGGCGATGAGGCGCCGTCTACCCCGACGGGAGCCGCTATGAGAGTAAACCAATCTTGGGATAGGTTGGTAAAAGATTTGCCAATACTAAAAAGGGAGATGGTTTATGCTTACGAAAGTAAATTGGTGGCGGCTTATAGCAGGATTGAATCCCTGCGCGAAAAAATGATTAACTACTTCCGCCGGGCATTTGTTAAATTTGAGAGTCTTAAATCAGCGCTTTTGGAGGTCTTCGAGCGCGAGCTTGCGAGAGTTGTGGAACGTGTGGGAACAATTGAGAAGTATTTGGCGAGCGTAAACCCGGAGAGGAATTTAAAGCTTGGCTATAGCATAGTTACCGACAATTCTGGTAAAGTTATCAAAGATTCGTCCCAGGTAAAAATAGGGGAGGATATTAAAACGAAACTCTATAAAGGCGAAGTTGTATCAAAAGTAAAAGAAGCTAAGTAATGTCGTATTATAAAAAGTCGAAGTTGTAGTACTGGGATGACAAAGGAAGGTAAAAAAGTTAAGGAATCTTTGGATAAGCTCGAGTCTATCGTCGAGTGGTTTGATAAGCAGGAAGACATAGATTTGGAAGAGGGTTTGGAAAAAGTTAAGGCTGGCGCCGAGATTGTAAAAGACCTCAAATCCAAGCTCAAGGGAATCGAGAATAAATTCAAAGAAATCAAAGGCGACCTAGACGAGGAAGAGAACGGGCAGTAGCCGATAAGGTTAACGTATGTCAACCAGTTGACAATAGGTTGACGAAGCAATATAATATAGATTATGGATAAAAATCTTCTTTCTACGGTTGAGGCTGCCAATATCTTGGGAATAAGCCGGCAGGCGGTTTTCAAGAAAATTAAATCAGGAGAAATAAAAGCTAAAAAGGTTGGTCGTAATTTTGTCATAACGAGAGAAGATCTGCCATATATTTTAGAGGAACACCTCACCGAAGACAGAAAAAGGGAGATTGAAAAAGCGGTAAAGAAAGCTGTCAGTGAATATGGCGAGGCTTTAAGGTTGCTTGGTAGGGAATGAAGTATATATCTATGGCCGAAGTTGAATACGTTGCTCACCGTGCAGCTAAAGAGCTTATGGCGTTTAATGAACCCATACCTGACTTCAACACTAGATTCCCTAATATTCTAGAAAGTTGTTTAAGAACGCCGCTTCAATCATTTGGCGGCAAAAAATTATATGGGGGATTAATAGGTAAAACAGCCATCCTTTTTTATCTGATGATTAAAAATCATCCTTTTCAGAATGGGAACAAAAGAGTTGCAGTTACAATGCTTCTATACCTGTTATTCAAAAACGGCAAATGGCTGCGCGTTGACAACCAAGAATTATATAATTTTGCCAGGTGGGTTGCTGAAAGTAATCCTAAAGTAAAAGATGCCACCATAGAGGCAATTCACAAATTTATCCAAACCTATCTAATAGACCTATAAAGTAAATGAAAAGCATGTTTTTAACGGCCGCTTCTCCAACTAAGTCCATGACCTTGGATGAAGTCATGGGACGGCTTAAAAGGAATAAAGTTGTCCACGGAATTGTTGTTACCGGCTCAGCTGTTAATAAAAGCTTCGGACCGCTTAGCGATTACGATATTTTGGTAGTGCTTGGGGAAACTAAGGTTAAACCACGTGTTGTAGTTACCTATATAGACAGCCGCTTGGCGGATATGCTTTTTACGACGACTAAGAAGATAAAAGAGATTCTAGGGCATAATAAGCTTGATTTTACCGGTGACAGTTTTGAGGGGCAAGTAATCCACTGGGTAAAAGAGGGAAATATTCTTTTTGATAAGGGAGGTCTTCTCAAAAAACTTCAAAAACAGTTTAAAAATAAAAACTTTCCTCGCGCCGCCGAAGATAATTACCTTTATGGCATCTGGCACAATATTAATTACAACATATTACAGAACAGGCGGATGGCTAAATCCAAAGACCCTATTTACGCCATCACGGTTGACGTGCGCCTTCTTTATTCCGTGGTCCAGCTTTTCACGAGTTATTTCGCTTTCCGTAAAATCCCATGGCGCGGCGAAAAAGCGGCGCTCCGCTACTTAAAGCAAAACGACCCCAAGTTTTTCAACACTTTGGCAAAATGTCTCAAAGAAACCAATCGCAACAAAAAATTAAAACTCTACGAATCGCTTGCCAAACTGACCTTTCCAACCCGCAAACTCTGGAAGCCGTTCGCCACCACCATAGTCTTCGAGCCGGAGGTTAAGGTTAACCCAAAAATAGTTAAGGAGGGATTAAGGTTTTGGGAGAGGACGTCGATAAAGTAGACGAAGAGCGTAAAAGAAGATTTATTGAAGAAGCAGCGAAACTTGAAAAACTTCACGCGCTTGTTATGCCTCATAGGGAAGCAAATAAAATCAGGGAAGATGTCATATTCTTTCAAGCGGTAAAGCGTGCTATCTATAAACGTTTAGTTATCCCATCTGTTCCTATTAGTGTTACTACAGAGACTGAAAGTGCGATTCGTAAACTCATTAGCGAAAGTATCTCTGCCGACGAAGCGATTGATTTGTTCGCCGCAAAGGATAAGGGCAAGCCAGAAATATCTATTTTCGACGAGAAGTTTCTCGAAGAGGTAAAGAAAATGCGTTTTAAGAATCTTGCAATTGAAATACTTCGCAAGTTACTTCGTGATGAATTGGGGGACAGGATACGCATAAATGAAGTACGTTACTCTCCACTTCGCGAACTTTTAGAAGAAATAATCGAAAGGTACGAAAACAATATTATTTCTTCATCAGAGGTTATAGAAAAGTTGATTGAACTTGCACGCAATATAAAAACACAAGAGGAACTGTCTTTCTACGACGCAATCTCTATTGGCAAGAAAGGTGTAAACGGCAACGGCAAGTTGAAAGGAGTTGTTAAAGAACTGGTCAAGATGATCAGGCGTGATATTTCTGTAGATTGGACTAATAACGAAGTAATTCGTTCTCGTATTCGCGCTGACGTTAAATTGTTACTTATAAGCAATGGATTTTCTACAGAGGAAATGCCAGATATCGTTGACAGGATTTTCAGTCAGGCGGCGGTGTTATATGCTGATGTAATAAATTGAGATGGCAAAACGGAGGTTCATTAGTTTTAAGGAATTCCAATGGATAGTATTTTTTACTATTCTAATTTTAGCCTTTATTTATTTCTTTGTTTTAGGATTTATTAAAAACTGTGTATTTGGATGGCCTATTCGATGGGACGCAAGAACGTGTTGGAACGAGCAGATAAAACCAGCTAGTGAAAAATCAGCAGAGAAAGCAGTAGACTTCTTTCCACAATAAATACGCAAACCTACCAAGAATTTTATAGCAGTATTGAAAAGCCGTTTTTGCCAACGAAATATAGTAGAATTAAGTTATGTCCAACGCAGTAAAACCGACAGTATATGTTTTTATTGATGCTTCCAACCTTTGGGCCGCGCAAAAGGTGAAAGGTAGGATGTTCAACTTTCAGAAACTGAAGATTTTTCTGAACGGCAAGTACGCCGCCAAAGACACAAAGATATTTTACTATACCGCGTATCCGGCTGATGGAACCCGAGATTATAACTTGGACGGAAGGCACAAATTCTATACATACCTTAAAAAGGGGTTGGGGGTTACCGTCCGTAAAAAAGAATTAAAGCGAATTGCCATCCATACAGGCGAGGGCGATAGTTTTGAAGAAAAAGGTAATATGGACGTCGAGATGACTATTGACGCTCTACACTTTATAGACAAATACGATATCGCTGTACTTTTCTCTGGTGATTCAGATTTTCTTGCTCTCGTAAATTATCTTAAGCGTGGAAGAAAGAAAGTATATATTTATTCTTCTAAAAATAATGTCTCGGAGGAACTGAGAACTGGCGGGGATGGATATACTGACGTATTGAATATTGCCGATGATATTTGGGGCAGAGAATTAAAACATCGTGAACAAAAATAAAAGCAGCCCTCTGCGAAGAAGGCTGCCCTTGGATGTAATACCCTTTCAGTTTATGACTAAAACTGAAAGACAATTTAAGTATAGCAAGTGGCACACAAGAGTCAAGGCATCGGTGGACAACTCAAAATCCCTCTCCTGTTCCTCAATATCCACCCAATTGTAGTATAATCCAGAAGTAAATTAATTTTTTGGATAAATCAATACATTTCGAAATCTAACTAGCCATGCAAACCTACCAAGAATTTTATAGCAGTATTGAAAAGCCGTTTTTTGCTCCGCCGGAACAAACGCACCACCTACAAGTCAAAACCTTTATTGTATAATCAAAGTATGGAGCAACGGTTAAATTTTTATCAAATCTTCAAAATCAATCCTGACGGGAGCATCGAACCACTCCGCCTAGTGAGGATTGGTGGTGTCCAGTTCGGCCCTGGAGTTCGTTTCGGTGGAGGGGTTTCGTTTGGTGGCGTAGATTTATCGCAATATATTAGCCGCGACTTTTCAGTGGAGGAAAAAGACGGCATAACAATAATCCTTGGTATTTACTGACATATCAAAGCTCAAAGTAACAATACCTAGGGCTGACGAAAAGGAAGTAGCGGTAATTCGCGAAGGTAATATTGGTTTTCAAAAGGATGTGAAGAGAAGGTTTGAAAAAATTGATAACATACTTTTTGGAGTTATTACTGCTGTTGTAGTTTCACTTGTTGCCGTCGTCATCTCAGTTATCGGTTTATTTATGGATCAAATGCGTTACAACAACGTTGCCTATAAAGAATATTCCGAGAAGATACAGACACTTGAGTCTCTTAAAAATAGTAACATTGAACTACTTGAGCAAAACAAACAAAACCAAGAACTTATTATTAGCCAGAATAATCAGATAATAGAGTTGCTTAATAAAAAATTAGGAGAATAAATTTACGCCAGATTTTATTCATAAATATTTAGGAGCATTTAAGAAATTGGAAACAAAATTAAAAGAATTACTTGATGACGCATTGCATAAATCCATATCTTAATATTAAGGATTGTAGTGGTACATGAGGTTTGTTATACTGCTAGTATATGGCAGTTGACTGGACTAAAACCTACGGGAAATACAGGGGTCTTTGGGTGGCCATTCTTGACGATGAGCAGACTGTTGTAGGAAGCGGAAAAACACTCCGTGAAGCCCATAAAGAAGCAGACAAAAAAGGGTATACAAACCCCATTTTTATGCGTGTGCCGACCGAAATTATTCCGTATGTCGGAAATTTTAGTTTATGAAATTTCGGTATTTTAAATTTCCTCTTACAAAAAGATCTTACCTTTTCGGAATGGCGCTTCTTAAACCGGTTATTCCTTTTGAAATCGTATATGGCGGTGTCAGATTGCGATACGCGGCTCTCATAGATTCGGGGGCCGATTTTTGTATTTTTGACGGCGAAGTTGGCGAACAAAGCTGTGACAGCTACTTTGGCGGCGTATTTTAAAGTTCCTGCCGGCAAGGTAAGATTAATTAAAGGTGCCAAATCAAGAAACAAGATTTTTGAAATATAAACATGGCAACAGTAAAAAAGAAAAGCTGGCCGCAGTCGTTTAAGCTTATAAAGTCGGGCAAGAAACGATTTGACCTGCGGGTTCCGTTTAAAGTTAAAGAAGGAGATACTTTGGTTTTTGAAGAGTGGGACCCGAAAAAGAAAAAATATACAGGCAGAAGCATCCGAAAAAAGGCAAGATTTATTTACAAGTTTAAGCTTAATAGCTTCGGGCAGAAGAAAGAGCTCGAGAAAAAAGGTCTGTACGTAATCCAGTTTTAAAGTGTTGTCTTTTGAAGATTTTCAAAATGTTGATTTGCGGGTCGGTAAAGTTGTTTCCGCTGAAAGAGTTGAAGGTTCGGAAAAACTTTTAAAGCTTCAAGTTGATTTAGGCGCCGAATTTGGCGAGAGGCAGATCATAGCCGGCGTGGGAAAAGTGTACGAACCGGACAGTTTGGTCGGCAAAGAAATTATTATCGTTACCAACCTCGAACCAAGGAGCTTAATGGGCTTGGAAAGCCAAGGAATGCTTTTGGCAGCCGACTCGGAATCCGGTCCTATTTTACTTATCCCCGATAAAGACGCCAAACCCGGCTCCAAGGTTAAATAAGGTATAACCCCGTCACCTTTGTAAGATTTCGTTTTCTTCAACGCTTCTCATAAGACGAAATCAATGTTCGCAAGTGATGATTTGTTTATAGTAATGATATCCCAAGAGGAAAACGACAGAGCGTTGTAGTCTTATAAAGGTGCGGGGTATAATTAAAGGATGTCCCACTATATTTGCACCGGCGGGTGCAAGGGAGAATCCGTGAATCCGGGCGTTTGTCAGACATCCACGTGCCTTGACTACACCCAGCCTTTAAAAGAGTGCGACTGCGAAGACGGCAAGCATTACGGCTCTTTTGAAGAAGAGAAAGACGACAACTCCTTTGACGACAAGGTGTAATGTCTTATTCTATATAAGTTATGTCTATAACTAACCCTGTTTTATATTCAACCAAACGTGTGGTTGATCGGGCAAAAAACGTAACCATAAACGGAGAAAAGTTAAAGAAAGTAGCCGAAGAGTGGGCTAAGATGCAAGTTTCTCCGCCTGCCTGGCCGGAAGATTTTCACTTGCGGACCAAGGACGTAAGGCAACTCCTTGATTATATTATTGTTTTGGACAGTCTGAATTTTTGCTTCTGGTCGGAGAATGATGAGGACAAATGGCACATTGATTATGACGGTGAAAAGTATAGCGGCTACTTTGCCTTGTCTCTGGCTTTAAAAAGATTTTTTGAAAGCTATCCAAAGAAGGCAACTTTTGAGTATTTACAAAATATAACCTTCGCGGAGTTTTCCCAAATGCTCGCCGGCGAGGGCAAGCTTCTATTTCTCAAAAAACGTTACGAGATTTTAAGCTCCGTAGCCAAAGCGATGGTTGAAGAATACAGCGGCAATTCGGAAAGATTGGTCCTTTCAGGGAGCCACCTGGCTTCCAAATTCGTGCCCCTGGTGGCAAAAAACCTTCCGTCCTTTAACGATGAAGCCGAATATGACGGCAAAAAAGTTTACTTCTGGAAACGAGCCCAGATTTTGGCTAGCGATATCCACGGAGCCACTTCCGGAAGAGGAATAGGCTACTTTGAAGACCTTGATTACCTTGCGGCTTTCGCGGATTACAAGTTGTCGCAGATATTAAACTATTGGGGGATTTTGGAGTACTCGCCCAAATTGAACGAGAAGATAAAAGACAAAGTCCTTATTAAAGCCGGCTCCAAGGAAGAGGTGGAAATTAGAAGCGCCACTGTTTGGGCGGTAGAATATTTAAAGGAAGAACTGGAGCGTCGCGGCAGGAGAATGAGGTCGTTTGAGATAGACTGGCTTTTGTGGAACGAGAGTAAAAGAGTGCAAATGACAAAGCCACATCATCTTACCCAAACTATTTTCTACTAATGAAAATCCATAGATTTATTATTAATAAAGATTTGGTTGAAGGGCGCCTGGAGGTTGTGGACAACGAACTTTTTAACCAACTCAAAAATGTTTTACGTCTTGGCGTTGGCAGTAAAGTGTCTTTGGCTGACAGCAAGGGACGCGAGGCACTGGCGGAAATTAAAGGATTCAAGAAGGGTTCCATTGAACTTCAACTGCAAGAGGCATTTAGGAACGACAAAGAGCCGGCGCGGGAAGTGACTTTATACTGCTCCGTGCTTAAAAGGGAAAATTTCGAATTGGTTGTTCAAAAAGCGACCGAGGTGGGTGTTAAAAGAATTTTTCCTCTTGTTGCCGAGCGGACCGTGAAACTGAATCTTAAAATGGAGAGACTCCAGAAAATTATAAAAGAAGCGGCTGAACAATCGGGGAGAGCCGTTGTGCCCATCCTCTATGAACCGGTAAGTTTTAAAGGCGCGGTTACCCACGCAAAAGAAAACAGCTTAAATTTATTTTTTGATATCTCCGGCGTTTCTTTAAAGAAAAATCTTGGCGCCCAGAAAAACAGCATCGGCGTTTTTATCGGACCGGAAGGCGGTTGGACCGCGAAAGAGCTTGAATCCGCAAGAGAGAGCAAATTTGAAATCGTGAGCCTCGGCAAACTGACTCTCCGCGCGGAGACTGCCGCCATCGTGGCGAGTTACATAGCAGTTAATAATGGAATTTAAAGTTCTAAAAAAATCCAAATTAAGCAAAGCTCGTTTGGGAATCATTAAAACCGCGTACGGCGAAGTGGAAACTCCGGCTTTGGTACCGGTAGCCACCCAGGCGGTTGTGAAAACTTTAACTTCCGAAGAGGTGGTTCAAACGAAAACACAAATTCTTATCGCTAATACTTATCATCTTCATCACAAGCCCGGCGAAAACATTGTGAGTAAAGCCCACGGGTTAAACAAGTTTATGAACTGGCAGAGACCCTTAATGACCGATTCCGGGGGGTTTCAGGTGTTCAGCTTGGGCTTTGGACGGGATTTCCAGGTGGGCAAGGTTTTGAAATATTTCCCCGGTAAAAAGGTGGCTATCATAAACTACGGTGACACCTCACGTTTCGTGCGCATTACCGATTCCGGCGTAACCTTCCGGGCTCCCGACGGCAGACCCGAGTTCTTGGGCCCCAGAGAATCAATGGCTATCCAAGAGAAGCTTGGAGCCGACATCATCTTCGCTTTTGATGAGTGCACGGCGCCGCTCGTAAGCTACGAATATGCCAAAAAAGCCCTAGAAAGGACTCATCGTTGGGCAAGGATATGCGCCCATGTGCATCCGGTGAAATCGAAACAGGCGCTCTTCGGCATCGTTCAGGGTTCAAGATTCAGGGAACTCCGCGAAGAAAGCGCCAAATTTATCAATTCTTTGGGATTCCCCGGTTTTGGCATAGGCGGTGATTTAGGGGGGACTAAAGCCGATATGAGGATAATAATAAATTGGGTACTGCCTCACCTTGATTATGAAAAGCCCAGACATCTCTTAGGCATCGGTTATTTGGAGGACGTCGAGGATATAGTGAAACTTGGGATAGACACTTTCGATTGCACCGTGCCCACTCATTATGCCCGCCGAGGAACAGCTTTTGTGGAGAGTGGGAAACTTGATTTGAACAAGAGCGTCTTTCTAAAGGACAGTAAACCGCTTGATAAAAATTGTCTCTGCATGGTTTGTCAAAACTACAAGCGCAACTACCTGACGCATCTTATCCGCGCCGGAGAAATTACCGGCATGAAACTTTTAACTTTTCACAATCTTTATTTCTTTAACACTTTCGTGGAAAAAGTGAGAGACAAGATTAAGAAAGGCAAACTTTAACTGTGAAGAAAGTAGTTGAGATTTTACAAGGCGGCGGCGTGGGAGTGCTCGCCACGGACACCATCTACGGCATCGTGGGCTCCGCGCTTAAGAAGAGCGCCGTTCTAAGGATTTATAAACTTCGTAAGCGTAATCTTAAAAAACCGATGATTATCCTTATCGGCTCTTTAGACGACTTAAATCTATTTGGCGTTAGGTTAGACGCGAAGACTAAAAAGCTTTTGTCTGAGTTTTGGCCCGGCAAAGTAAGCGTTATATTGCCTTGCCGCAGTAAGAAATTTTCGTATCTACACCGCGGCACAAAAACTTTAGCTTTTCGTTTGCCCAAGCTGAAATGGTTAAGAGTCGTTCTTGAAAAGACAGGACCGCTTGTGGCTCCGAGCGCCAATTGGGAAGGCGCGAAGCCCTCAAGGACAGTCAAAGAAGCTAAAAAGTATTTTGGCAATAAGATTGATTTTTATATGAGTAGAGGAGCGCTTAACTCTAAACCATCCACTCTTATTAAAATTGAAGGCAATAAAGTAAAATTACTAAGGAATTGAACCATAAATTTATATATTCGACTATAGTTGTTATCCTCCTCGGTTTGGGAAGTTTTTTCTATCTGTGGAATGGAGCGAGGATTTTTTATCCGGAACTTTTGCCGGCGCAAGATGCGGCTACGGTAAAAGCCCCGGTTAAGGAATTGCCTGAACCCGCGACAAAAAAGGAAGTCATTGCTCCGCCGCCCATACAAACGGCACAAGTCGAGGAAGGGGCGGCTCTCACAAGGTCCGGCATAATAAAGTTTACCAATGACTACAGGATTCTAAACGGCTTGCCGCCTTTGAAAGAGAACGCGCTTTTACGCTCTGCCGCTGAGGCAAAAGTTAAGGATATGTTCCAATACCAATACTTCGCCCATGAGTCTCCATCCGGGGTAAATGTGGGAGAGTTGGTGGAGAAAACCGGTTATGATTACTTGGCAGTTGGTGAAAACCTGGCTGAAGGGAACTTCGAAAACGATGAAGCGCTTGTTAAAGCTTGGATCTTGAGTCCCGGTCATCGCGCCAACATTGTGAACCCCAAATATACCGAGATTGGAGTTGCCGTAGGGCAAAACTTCTGGAACGGTAGATTAACCTGGATGGCGGTGCAAGAATTCGCTATGCCGGCTTCCCTTTGCCCGTCTCCCGATGAGTCCTTAAAACAACAGATAGAAGTAAATACTATAGAGATTAATACTTGGTTTGCTTTGTTGGAAGCTAAAAAAGCCGAATTGGATAGCTTAAGTAAGACTCAATGGCGTGAGTACAACCGCAAAGTAGAGGAATACAACAATTTAGTAGTGGAGTACAACGCTTTAATTGAAGAAACGAAGGTACTCGTATCCGCTTATAATTCTCAAGTTTCAAATTTCAATACCTGCGTCAAATAGGGTAAAACCCCGTAGCACAACTGCGATATGGCTAATATAATTTCTTGACGACAAGCTTATGCCGTCTAATTTTACTTTGAACCCAAGGGTTTAATGGCGTTATCTACGAATTAGCCGGAAATTGCATCGCAGTTGTTATACGGGGTAAAATAAGAAACAATGAAGATAAATATTATTACTGTTTCCCAAATCCCCCAAAACCCCGAATGTTTGGTTGTAGGGCTCGATAAAGGAGGCAATTTCAAAAAACACCCTTCTTTCAAGCTGCTTACCCCGAATGACGGGAACTTTGTAGTTAAAGCATTGGGTATGGAGAATAATTTGAGCGAGAAAAAGCCCATTGTCCTTTCTTTACCATCGGATCCGTCTAGAAAAGTAATTCTACTCGGCATACCTACGGGAAAGTCTTGGAACGGACGCCGGCGTCAGGCTGCCGTGAGAAAAGTTGTGCTCCAAGCCAAGGACTCTAAGGCAAAACAGGTTACGCTTTTCTTGAATGATTTTTCCCTGACCAAAATGGCGGACGATGTGTCCGTGCGCACCACAGTAGAAAATATTTTGATGGCTGATTTTTCATTCAACAAATATAAAGAAGTTCCGAAAGGCGGCTGGCCGGAAATCAAATCAGTTAACATAGTTGTCCCAAGACTTAATAAATCTTTAGCAAAAGCTTTGGAGGAGGGAATTATTGTCGGGGAAGAAGTGAACCATTGTCGCGTTCTGTCTAACACTCCCGGCGGAGATATGACGCCGGAAAAGCTTGCCGAATTTGCCGTTGAAGAGGGGAAAAGAATCAAATCGCTTAAGGTAACCGTCTTAGAAGAGAAAGAGATAGAGAAATTAGGAATGGGAGGAGTGATAGGCGTTAGCCGTGGATCGGCGGAGCGGCCGAAGTTTATCATTATGGAATACTGGGGCGCCGATAAGAGTAAGAAGCCTATTGTCTTTGTGGGCAAGGGCGTCACCTTTGATACTGGCGGACTTAATTTGAAGCCATCAGAAGGCATTTACGAAATGCACATGGACATGTCGGGCGGGGCGGCTGTCATAAACGCGCTCTCTGCCATTGCCAAGCTTAAACTGCGGATTAATGTAGTGGGCATCGTGCCGGCGGTGGAAAATATGCCGTCCGGTTCAAGCTACCACCCAGGAGACGTCTTAAAATCCATCACCGGGAAAACTATAGAGGTGTTAAACACCGACGCCGAAGGAAGGGTTATTTTAGCCGACGGTTTGGGCTACGCAGAGCGCTATAAGCCGGAACTTTTGGTGGATATTGCCACCCTGACCGGGGCGGCGATAGTTGCTTTGGGTCAGCGAGTGAGCGCTTTATTTACCAATAACGAAAAACTGGAGTCGCTTGCGAAGTCGGTGGGAGAGATGTCCGGCGATGAAGTTTGGCCGTTGCCTTTATGGGATGAATATGCCGACGATATCCAGGGAACTTTTGGAGACGTGGCTAACACCGGCAAAACTCGTTACGGCGGCGCAATCTCGGGCGCCATTTTCTTGAAACAATTCGTGGGTGACTATCCTTGGATTCACCTAGACATTGCCCCTACTATGACAACAATAGAGGGCCAGAATCTGGCTAAGGGCGCTTCCGGGGTAGGAGTGAGGTTCTTGGTAGAGCTGGCGCGCGAGTATTCGAGGCGTTAAATCTAATGAAGATGTTTCCACCTGATTTTCTTTGGGGCGCAGTCACCTCTGCTTACCAAGTGGAAGGCGGGAACAAGAACGACTGGAGCGAACTCGCCTCGCGGCGAAGCGGGTGGCCTGATGCCGGCAAAGCTTGCGACCATTACCGCCTCTTTAAGGAAGATTTTGACTTAGCCAAGTCTTTGGGTCATAACGCTCACCGCTTTTCCATAGAATGGTCAAGGATTGAACCGGAGGAAGGTAAATTTAACGAGGAAGAATTCAAACACTACGAAGAAGTAATACGAGCGCTTAAAGAGAGAGGCTTCGAGCCATTCGTTACTTTGTGGCATTTTACCCTGCCAATTTGGTTCGCTAAAAAAGGCGGATGGCTGAATAAGGATTCAGCGCGTTATTTTGAAAGATACGTCGCTAAAGTTGCCGAAACCTACAAACACCTCGGGATAAAATTTTGGATTACCATAAACGAGCCGGAGATTTACACCTTGAACTCTTATTTCCGCGGCAAGTGGCTGCCCAACAGGAGGAATCCGTTTTTCTGCTGCCGGGTTACTAAAAATTTGATTCGCGCCCATAAAAGAGCTTACGGCGTTATCAAAAAATCAGTTCCTTACGCGGAGGTAGGCTTGGTAAAAAATAATTCATATTTTGAGCCATATGGTTCAAATCCCTGGAATAAAATTTTAAGTTCCTTGGCTAATAATATTTGGAACCACTACTTTTTGCGGCGCGTCAGGGGCTCTTACGACTTCATCGGTTTAAACTACTACTTCCACAACCGCGTAAACTGGAAGTTCAATCAAAATGAAAATAAATCTATTTCCGACATTGGCTGTGAAATATATCCCGAAGGCCTGTACCGCGTGCTTATGGATTTAAAGCGTTATAAAAAACCGATTTATATAACGGGAAACGGCTTGGCTGATGCGAAAGATGTGAAAAGAGCGAAATTTATTGAAAATCACCTCCGCGCCGCTTCTCAAGCGATGAAGGACGGCGTTGACCTCAAAGGATACTTTTATTGGTCGCTTATGGATAACTTTGAGTGGAACAAGGGGTTTGCTCCGAGATTCGGTTTGGTTGAAATTGACTATAAAACTTTTCGCCGCAGCGTCAGATCGAGCGCCATGGAGTATAAAAAGATAATTGAAAATCGTTTAGTCGAAGTATGACTTGGCTGTTAGTCGCGGTTGCCGCGCAATTTATCTTAGGCACTTCAGCGGTTTTTGATAAATTAATTCTTAAACGCGGGTTTCTTGACCCTTGGGCTTACACTTTCTGGTTGGGGCTGCTGGGATTGTTTTCTCTGGTCCTTCTTCCGTTTGGATTTCATCTTGTTCCCTTGGAGATTTTTGTCCTGGCGCTTTTGGCCGGAGCAGCTTTTTTACTGGCTGTGCTTTTTATGTTTCTCTCGCTTCATCGCGGGGAGGCGTCCGAGACTCTGCCTATCATCGGCGGGCTCTCGCCGATTTTCACTCTCTTCGGCGGCATACTTTTATTGGAAGACAAGCTGTCTTTCGTGGATTTGGTGGGATTTGGGCTCCTCGTAGGCGGCAGTCTGCTTCTTTTTCTTTTAGGCGGGAGTAGAAAATGGGTCAGGTCAGCCTCGCTACTGATTTTTTCAGCGATGCTTTTTGGTTTCTCTAACGTGCTTACCAAACTCGTTTTTGATGAAACCAATTTCGCCACCGGTTTCATACTCATAAAACTTGGCGGTTTCCTGGTAGTGCTCATGTTCTTAGCCAGTCCTCTTAAGCGCTTAAGTATTTTAAGATCCGGCAGCGGCGCTGCTCCTAAAAATAAGGCGTTCTACCTCCTTAATCGCGGTTACGCGGGCGTGGGTTCGCTTCTGGTAAATGTAGCCATATTTCTGGCTCATCCGGCTCTCGTTGATGCCACTCAAAGTTTGAGATACATAATTATTTTCCTGGCTTCGTGGTTCTTACTTAAAGAAGTTTCCAAGGGGAAGATGCTTGCCGGTAAAATAGTCGCTACCGTTCTCGTGGGTCTTGGGTTTTTATGGTTGGGAGTGGCGGGTTATGCGAGAAATTTGCCGGTGCCCGACCCCAATCGACAAATAGAGTGGGGTGTTACTTTTTCCGATAAGTTTGCCGTTGAACTTGGTCTGAACCCCGAGGAAACCTTTGACGCTATCATAGACGAATTGCATCCGAAGAAGGTGCGTCTCATTGCCTACTGGGATGAGATAGAGGAGAATAAAGGAACTTTTAATTTTTCGGAATTGGATGAATTTATGAGAATAGCCGAGAAAGGAGGAGCGGGAGTGATTCTCGCTATGGGTATGAAAACGCCACGCTGGCCGGAGTGCCACGTGCCTTCTTGGACTTCCGGGCTAACACCCGAGGAAAAAGAGTCTGCCGTGCTGGATTACTTGAGGGCGGTGGTGGAGAGATATCGCGGAAACGAGTCTGTAACTATGTGGCAGGTGGAAAACGAACCGTTTCTTTTCTTCGGCAGGTGTCCGGGTCGCCCTGATGGCTACCTCCAAGCGGAAGTGGATTTGGTTAAGTCGCTTGATTCAAGGCAGATTATTACAACAGACGGCGGAGAAACGGGCATGTGGTGGCGAGCCGCTAAATACGGAGATGTTTTTGGCAGCACCATGTATCGGCGCGTCTACCCGGTTTCGATTGGCAAATACGTGGGAGTTATTGATTACCCCGTTACTCCCAACTTTTTCCGTATGAAAGAGAAACTGACCAGATTCGTAATAGGCGATTATGACAAGCCCTTCATTATAATTGAACTTCAAGCCGAACCATGGGGAGAAAAGGGCACGCCGGAGTTATCTTATGAAAGGCAAATGAAACTTTTTAGTCTGGAATATTTTAAAGAAACCATTAATTTCGCTAAAGATACTGGTTTTGGCGAGTACTACCTTTGGAGAGGGGAATGGTGGTACTGGTTGAAAGTGAAATATAATGATGATAGGTACTGGAACGAAGCTAAAGAAATACTAAAATAAAGACATTGATATGAAGCCTCTTATATTCAGAACATATCTTACTCTTGTTAAAAACAGCGTCGGTTCCAAATCGTTTAGCAATTTTTATGTTTTGGACAAGGGAAAGAAAATTGATGTTACGGAAAACGGACGGCTTTCCTGCGCGTGGTTTGTTTCGGCGGTCTTATCGCTTTTCGGTTTTATAAAAACACCCCACCTTACCGTAAAAAGCGTGGAGGAAGATTTATTAAAATCGGGTTGGTATGGGATTAAAAAGCCTAAAGTTGGCAGCGTGCTTTCTTGGGAAGCGGTGGATTTCGGAAAAGGGGAATTTCACCGGCACATAGGATTCTATATCGGCGGCGGTAAGGCGGTAAGCAACAGCTCCAAACTTGGCTATCCGGTGGTTCACCACTGGAGGTTCGTTGATGCCAAGAACAATAAGGGTAGGCTGGTAGAGCGAATACTGTGGCATAAGAAACTTGATGCTCGTTGAAAATAGGGGAGAACGTTGCTAATCTCTATTTGCGCTCCTCGCTGCGTGCTTGCCCCTCCGTAGCTTTCTGTGACCTTCCGAAGTTTTAACGAAGGAGGTAGCGAAGGAGGGCCTATAGTTCAGTGGCTAGAACACCTCATTTGCAATGAGGAAGCGGCAGTTCGATTCTGCCTAGGTCCACAAATTAAAAGATTTTTATAATGTGACACAAGAAAAGTTTGGAGAAATTGTAGCGGAGGGAATAGACGCCATTCCGGAAAAATTTTTACGTAAGTTGAGCAACGTAGCCGTTGTTATTGAGAACAACCCCACTTCGGAACAAAGAAAGAAACTGAAACTCCGGCACAACTGGACACTATTCGGTCTTTACGAAGGCATACCGCAATCGGCGCGTCTCGGTAACTACACCGGAGTGTTGCCGGACAAAATAACTATTTTCCAAAAGCCCATAGAAGACGAAGCCGAGAGCGAAGAAGAAGTTAAAGAAATAGTAAAGAATACGGTTTGGCACGAAATCGCGCACCATTTCGGCATGGACGAGTCCGCTGTGCGTAAAGCTGAAGAGAAAAGGAGAATAAAGCGTTTTTAGCTCTATTGACAAATGTCTATGAATATGGTATCATCTAAGCACGATTAAATCGTTCTTTTACCAGTCTGTAGTGTCTCGTGTGGTGGGACGGTTCTGCTTCGTAGCAGAATAAAGATAGGCCTAAGCCTGTCTTATAGCCAAGGATTTGTGGAAAATAGTCCGGAGAATGGCCCTGAATAACATTGAAGGGTCGCGTATCTGGACGGCGTATCCACGGAGATATCCCGCTTAGGCTATCGAACTGCCCACCGCTTGGGACATTACATTTTTGAAAGAGACTCGCAACGGCGCAGTCTCTTTTTTGTTGACTTAGAGCGAGATAATTGATAAGGTAACCCCGCTCATTAATAACCTAATTATTAAATACTATGCGCAAAATACTTCTTGTGTTAGCCGTAATCTTAATTATTGCGCCCCTTTTCGCTTATCTAGGCGAGAGACTCGATTGGTGGACTTTCAACTATCAATGGGACATTCTCGCTCATTCGAGCGTAAGCTTGGGGCTCGCTTTGGGACTCGGGCTAGCTCTTAAGAAGTTAAGGGTTAATCCTTCGTATGCATTCATCCTTATCCCTGTGATTCTTATGGGAATTTCCTGGGAAATCGGGGAACTCCTTCTAAGGGAATCCTTGGAGATAAGGTACGTGAATGTCTTTGAGACGTTCAAAGATATCACGATGGATAGTATCGGAGCTCTAATAGGCGCAATAATAATAGTGAAGAATAAAAGAGGGTAGCTTTAAGCGCCCTCTTTTTGTTTTTTAATCTTTGGCTTAGCATTACCTTTAGTGCAAGAAAATAACAAGCTTTATTTTTTCGATAAGATATTAGCGAGAACTCTCATTCCCTTTATTCCAAAATCCGTAAAGCCGAATCATGTAACCGTTTTCAGATTTTTGACTACGCCCTTGGTAGCATATTTATTATGGAAAGAAAGTTATTTAATCGGACTTATAAGTTTCATTTTAGTCGCTTTTACCGACGCTCTTGATGGTGCCCTGGCAAGAGTTAGGAACCAGGTTACCGATTGGGGCAAGATGTATGACCCCTTGGCTGATAAAATTCTGATTGGTCTTGTGGTTTATATAATAGTCCTTCGTTATATAGATATTTACGCGGCTTTGATAATCATAGGTTTGGAAATGTTGATAATCGCAACCGCTTTTATTAGAAAGCGCAGGGGAGAAATAGTCCAGGCAAATGTCTGGGGGAAAATAAAGATGGTTCTTCAAGTTTTCGGAGTGGTTGTACTGCTTTTAGCCATCGCTTTTGACATTGAAAGCTTCCTTCCGTTTTCGGCTGGAGTTTTCTATCTGGCTATCGCTTTCGGGATAGTAAGCTTGTTGAGCTATGGTCTCTAAACTTATCCACAGATTATTTGACCGGTTTGGGAAGGGGGGTTAAGTTCTAGATTAGGAACAGTTAATTCCCGTTCTAAAAAATAAACCCAGTAGTGAAAATTCGACTAGCCGCCTACGGCGGCCAATGCGAAGCAAGTCGAATTTCTACTAACTGGGTAAAAGTGCAGCTTATAGATTACGAACGTTGATTGGGGAAGTTGGGTGATCCGCCGAGGAGGCGGGAATTCCCACACAATGCCGTTACGGTAAAGTCCGATGGCCAATCCTGCATTGCTTATCGCCCTCGAGCAAGGGAAAGGTTAGTTTTTTGTGATTTTAGACAAAACCCGCTCTGAGGCGGGATTTTTTGTTCTAAAGTCGAAAAAACATAAGAAAAACCAATGAAGAAATTATTGCTACATACTGTTCTGTTTGTCTCTGCCGCATATTTAGTAGTTTCTGTCCAAGCCGTTGGTCTTTCTGTTTCTCCCAAGGAGCTTAAGTTTTCGGCAAACGTTGGTGAGATCGTGAGTAAAAAACTGAATGTTAAAAATCCATCCGGCGAAGTTTCTGTCTTTGAAATTTATCCGGACGATTTGGGAGTAATCGTAAAAATTACTCCCGCCAGTTTTATACTGGAATCAGAACAAGAGAGAGAAGTAGACGTGCAAGTGAGACCCCGTGAGGAAGGAGTGCTAAAAACCAATATTTCGGTGGTGACTACTCCAATCGCAAGTTCGTCCTTTAACGCCAGAAGTGGAGTAAAAATTCCGCTTGAGATCACGGCCGGAGAAAACAGGTCTTGGTTTGCTGCTATGGTTCCGAACTTGCCGTTTTCCCCAACTAAAGTGCTGGGAATTGTGTTATTGTTTCTGATAGTCGCGTCAGTATTTTTTGCAATAAGATATGGCATTAAACAAATTAAAAGTTAGTTTAATAATCGTAAGCCTTGTGGCTCTGGGGTTCGCGGCTGCCTCATTTTTCGTTGATACGGTACCTCAGGTCAACAGTCCGGTTGCTGACGGTACCGCCTCAACAGTTCATCTTGCGATAGATTTTGGCGATGGCGAGGTTAAAAGTTTTGACTTTGAGCCGCGCGGCGAGAATCTGTTTATTCTCACAAGAAATAAACTTTCTGAAGAAGGAATAGATGTGGCTTATGAAACGTTTACCGGTTTGGGCGAGCTTATAACTCGGATAGGCGATAAGAGAAATGGAACCGGCGGCAAGTATTGGCAGTTCTGGGTTAACGGCGCTTATTCACAGGTCGGCGCGTCTTCTTATATACCAAGGGTCGGCGATGTGATCGAATGGAAATTTACCCCGTCACAACAACTGCGATAAGATTAACTCAAGTTAATCAATAACTTGCAATCGCAGTTGTTATACGGGGTTTACAAATGACCAACAATAAAGAAAAATTTATTTTAGCTTTGATAATTATTATTGCGGCGGCTAGCGTCGTTTTGCGTTTACTGCCGCATATGCCGAACTTCGCGCCGATTGGAGCTTTGGCTCTCTTTGTCGGACTATATTCTACAAAGAAGTGGTGGCTGCTTATCCCATTGGCGGCAATGTTTGTAAGCGACATTTTTATAGGTTTTTACGACTGGAAAGTAATGTCAGCCGTTTACTTGGGTTTCGTAGTCTATGCTGCGATTGGAAGAGTTGTGAAAAACAATAAATCCGTTTTTACCATTGTAGGCGGAACATTCGCCGGAGCGCTGCTTTTTTACATTACAACCAACTTCGCCGTTTGGGCTTTTTCGGGGATGTATCCGCACACGCCCCAAGGACTAATTTTATCCTACGAGATGGCACTGCCATTCTTTAGAAACACTTTAATGGGAGATCTATTCTACGTGGGAACATTTGTCGGCACTTACGAATTAGCTATAAAAATCTTTCCAAGATTTAACCGCAGTGCGTTCTATTCAAAAGCTCTATCTCCTATCGTGACCGATCGGTCACGATAGGCAACAGGTACCGTTCGGTTGAACTTGAAGGCTTAAATTAATTAACTTAGACTGGGAGGGTTAGGAAGCGTGGCTGAGAGGCCGAAGGCGCCGCACTCGAAATGCGGTATGCCCGAAAGGGCATCGGAGGTTCGAATCCTCCCGCTTCCGCAAGTACAAAAAGAGAGCATCCTAAATGTTCTCTTTTTGTACTTGCGGTGCCTTTTGGTTAAAATCCGAACTTTTCCGCCGCCGCCGAATTTCGTATTTCGCTTTACGAAATGCGCCGCCAAGAAAGATGTTGCCCTTGTCCCTCCCTCCCGTGCGCGGGCAACAACAAGGAACTCCCTAAATATTTGTTGCTAGAATTTTGAAAATTTGGTATCATTATATTGAAAGTATAATACATCATTATCATACTATCAAATAATTGAAAATATGGCAACAGAAATCAATATAGGTGAAAATATAAAGAAACAACGGGCAAAGTTGGGTTTGTCGCAAGAGGATTTTGCCAAAAAATCCGGCGTTAAATATACTACTCTAACAAAAATTGAAAGTAATGTAATTAAAAAACCGTCCGTTATGATTATGTCTAAAATAGCCAAGGCATTTGGCGTTTCAATTGAGGATTTAATAAAATAGATAATATGAAAACCAATCACAAGGTTATAATAGGCGATTCCAGAAATATGGCGGAATTAAAAAATAATTCTGTTCATCTTGTGATTACTTCACCTCCCTATTGGCAATTAAAAGATTATGGCTCGTTAGATCAGATTGGCTTTAATGATAGTTATGAAAATTATATCAATAACCTGAATTTAGTTTGGAAAGAATGTTTTAGGGCATTAAATGACGGTTGTCGTCTTTGTATAAATATAGGCGATCAATTTGCGAGATCGGTTTATTATGGTAGATATAAAATTATTCCGATTAGAACAGAAATAATTAAGTTTTGCGAAACTATCGGCTTTGATTATATGGGAGCTATTATTTGGCAGAAAGCAACGACAATGAATACTACTGGCGGTGCTACTATAATGGGGAGTTTTCCTTATCCTAGAAATGGAATTATTAAGTTGGATTATGAATTTATATTGATTTTTAAGAAATTGGGCGTTTCTCCTTTTGTATCAAAAGAAATAAAAGAAGAGTCAAAAATGTCAAAAAACGAATGGAACCAATATTTTAATGGTCATTGGAATTTTAATGGTGCGAAGCAAGATAAACATTTAGCAATGTTTCCCGAAGAATTACCTAAACGGCTTATTAAAATGTTTAGCTTTGTTGGCGATAATGTATTGGATCCATTTTTAGGAAGCGGCACCACAACGCTTGCGGCAAAAAATTTAAATCGCAATTCAGTTGGATACGAAATCAATAATAATTATTTACCTACAATAAAAGAAAAAATCGGGGCAACCAAAGATGATTTGTTTAAAAATGTCGCATTTGAATTTATTGATCAAAAGCAACATAATATCAATTACGCAAAAAATATATCTGAATTACCGTATATTTTTAAAGATACAATAAAGTTTGACCGGAAAATTGATCCGAAAAAATTACAATTTGGATCAAAAATTGATTCAACAGAAAACGAAGCAGTAAATACATATTCTGTCAAAAAAATCGTAAGTCCAGAAAAGTTGTTGTTAAATAACGATCTGTTAGTAAAGTTGATTGGGGTAAAAGCTAATAAAGATAAAATTGATGACGCTATTAAATTTTTACAAGCAAAATTAAAAAACCAGAGAGTTTTTATGAGATTTGATTCACTAAAATACGATCAAGAAAACAATCTGCTTTGCTACTTATACTTAAAAAATAAGACATTTATAAATGCTCACTTGATAAAAAATCAACTTGTCGATGTTGATAATGGCTTTGATTATAAATACAAAATAAAATTTTTAAATCTAACAAAATAATATGGCAAAAGAATGGATATTAAATCAAGCGAATATGCGATGGGGACTAACCCGAAAAAGTAAAGTTGGTCCCGTGGCAGAGTTAATAAGAAAATGTGCCCCAAAGACACTAAACGAGTGGGGAAAATTTTATTTAGACAAAGCCTATTCGAAACAGCATCTCGAACAACTCGGGAAAACTTTATTTATTAAGGTTACTGGTATTTGCAAAGCTGAAATAGAAGATGTTACCGAAGAAGATTGTATAAATTTCATATACAATTTGGTAATAAATAGAACCTTCGACGGTTATCAGTCAGAAATTCAAACAATTTACGGACAGCTTGAAAAAATTCTTGGAATTAAAATCGAGCCTGCCCCCGACGAATGGGATAGAGGGTATAATGTTGATTATTTTATTAAAATTCGCAAAAAATATATCGGTCTTCAAATAAAACCTGCGGGCTTTGAATATATTACGCAAATAATCAACGAGAGGGAACAACAGAAAAAAAACGCACGAAAAATTTACCGCAAAATATGGCGGAAAGGTGTTTTATATTATTTCAATAACCGAAGGTAAAAATAAGATAATCCATAATCCCGAAGTAATTGAGGAAATAAAGAAAGAAATTGAGAAATTAGGGAAGAAATAGGCGGCGCGCCAACTTCGTTGGTACGAAATTCGGCGGCGACGGAAAAGCTCGGGCGGACAAAAATTCCTTCCCCCCAACCCCCTTCCTTTTTGCCCGCCCGAGCGTTCGGATTTCAGAATTCAGCGTCCGGATTTTCGTCAAAAAAAGTTCGGATTTTAACCAAAAGGCACCGCCAGTTAGGAAAATAGTTAATAAAGGGAAAGAATTCAAACCTCTATCAGACTTACTAAAAAAGTGAAGCATATTGCATCAGAAAAAGATCAGGAGGTTCTTCGTTTTGATATCGGTGATGATGTGCTGTCGGGCCTGCTGGAGTTTGTGGAGAAGAATGATATTAAAGCCGCTTGGGTGTGGATGGTTGGCGCCTCCAGAGAAGTAGAACTTGGTTTTTATGATGTAAGCTCTAAAGAGTATAAAAAGCAGAAATTTGGTGAAGTGATGGAGATTTTGAGCGTTTCCGGCAACATTGCCACGTTGGACGGCAAGCCTGTTTATCACTTGCACGGTTCATTTGCCGGAGAGGACTATAAGTCTTACGGAGGTCATGTTCACAGGCTTATTGCCAATGCTACAGTTGAGGTTTTTATCCATAGGATTGAAAAAACCCTGGTTAGGGAGTATAATAGTAAAGTTGGGCTTAATCTATTGAAGTCCGACTTTAATATGGAAGAAAACAAGCATAGAACGTCCCCCAAGGACTTCTTTCTAAACCTTTTATCAATGGTAGCCCTCTATATGTCGGCTGGCAGTTTTATTGCTCTTATTTTCCAGTACATCAACATTTTTTTCCCGGACGTGCTGGACTCCGGCAATTACGGCGACCCGCTTGATGTCGCCTACAGAGTTATTAGATTTGCCGTTTCAACCCTTATCGTTTCCTTTCCGGTTTATCTTTTGAGTTTGCGCTTTATGGGCAAGGATTATGTCGTTAACCCCGAGAAAAGGAATTTGAGAATCCGCAAGTGGCTTGTCTACTTCACCTTATTTGTGGTCTCCGTAATCATTATGGGAGATTTTATCGCTCTTATTAACACGTTTTTGGGCGGGGAACTCACGGTAAGATTTATACTCAAAGTTCTTACCGTCCTTGCAGTTACCGGAAGTATTTTCTGGTATTATCTTTGGGATTTGCGTAAATACAAGACCGAGTAATGAAGACATTTGTCTATATAGTTATCGGTGCGGTTGCTGTCGCTATAGTGGCGAGCTTTTTTGTAATTGGTACGCCTAACGAGGAAAGATTGCGCCGCTTTGACGATAAAAGAGTCAGCGATCTCTACTCAATTCAAAGCGAGACTCTGAATTTTTGGATAAAAAAGGAACGTCTGCCGCAAACGCCTAGCGAGCTTGAAAGCGACTTGGGTTACTTCACTGTGCCAACCGACCCGCAAACAAAAGCTCCTTATGAATACAGAGTGCTTGGTCAATATCAATTTGAACTGTGCGCCAGTTTTGTGACGGAAGGTGCCTCAACAAGCGATTATTACACTCCGGCACTTTATGGATTTGAGTCAAAGTGGAACCACGGCATTGGCCGCACCTGCTTTACGAGAACTATAGACCCCGAGCTTTACAAGACGGAGACTAATAAGGGTGTTCCTGTTGTGGCTCCCAGGCCGCTTTAAGAGGCAGAACCTATCTCAATAATAATCCTCAAACTCGTTGCGAGGATAAAAACCAGCTTTCGAGGCGCGACAACGAAGTTGTGCCTGAAAGGCACATTGAGGAGGAGCAACGAAGAAAGATGGTTTTTAGACCGCAACCCAAAGGGCTACAGCCAATAGGTCCGATAACTGCGTTACTCCTCGTTGCTGTGTCCAAGGACACAGCTTCCTCGTCGTGCCTGGTTCTCGTACCTATTGGCTTGTATCGCGTTAGGAATTATCATTGAGATAGGTTCTAAAAGTGTTTAAAAATATCAGACAAATATTTAAGCGGGACTCCGGCCCCCGTGAATACTACGTTTCCTATTCCGTTACCGTAAAAAATCTCTCCGGCGGAGATAACAAGGTTATCATCGTACTGCCGGTTCCGCCTAACTCCACTTATCAGATAGTTAACGGTGAGCCCGCCTTTACCTGGGGGTATCGCAAATCGTCCGATAACAAATTCGGTAATGAGATCGTCTTTTGGCAGGGAGTTTTGCAGCCGGAAGAAGAAAAGTACTCCGCCGAAAACCTACAAATTGCCGTTAGCCCCAGAAAGTCGGTTATAAATCCAGCTTGGACCATTGATAACTACTCTAATATTAAAAACAACCAAGAGTACTCTTTATATTTGGGAGATGAAGCGCACGTCAACGGCAGTGATGAAAAGGTGCGCGGTTTAGCCGGGTCAATATTGAACGGTGAGAGGAATTTAGGAGTCGCTCTCGATAAGTTATATAGATACGTCGTAGATAATTTGGAATATGGCAATCCCGTGAAGGGTCTTTATTCTTACGCTTACGCTTTAGAGAAAAGAGCTGTCGATTGCGGTGGGTTTGATTCGCTTTTAGGTTCACTCTGCCGTTCCGCCGGCATACCTTCAAGAATAGTTTCCGGTTTTTGGGCGGAAAGCGAAATCGGCGAAGCTTATAAAAAAATGCATGCCTGGCTGGAAGTGCTTCTGCCTAACGGCGACTGGTTCCCACTTGACCCCTCGATAGAACACTTACGTTCACGTGGTAGAAGCCACAAAGAAGGCGGATTCGGAGTGACCGAGAGCGACAGAATCGCTTTCTCATACGGCTCGGATATTCCCTTGAAGATCGGCGATAAGGATTTGGTGCAGGATATTCTTCAAAACCCGATTATAGTCGCCGAGGGTGGCGTTGATTCGCTTGAAGTGAAAACCATCTTTGTAGCTCAAAAAATGTAATGAGTAAGTTGCTTGCGAAACCTATTTTCGTGTCAGTTTCACCAACCACCGAGAGGGACGACTTATGGTTAGCCGTTAAGATGCTCCTAGAGCCATGGAAGTGGGCGAGAGGAGCAGGCATAGAAAAGTTTAGAAAAGCCCTACAAGAATACTTGGGCATAGAAGACATCTTTTTATTTGACTCCGGCCGGCACGCGCTTTACGCGATTCTAATGTCCTTAAATCTTAGAGAAAACGATGAGGTTTTAATTCAGTCTTTCACCTGCACAGCGGCAGTAAACCCGATACTCTGGGTTAAAGCGAGACCGGTCTACGTGGATATTTCTCCGGAGAATTACAATATGCTGCCCAAAGATTTAGAAAAGAAAATTACTCCGCGCAGCCGAGCGGTTATAATCCAACACACTTTCGGGCTCGCCTCTCCGATGGATGAGATATTGAAGGTCGCCAAAAAGCATAAGTTAACGGTTATCGAAGATGTGGCTCACGCCTTGGGCGGGAAGTATCAGAATAAATTCTTAGGTACGTTGGGTGACGCGGCTATCTTGAGCTTCGGACGCAGTAAAATCATCTCTTCGGTTTCCGGCGGCGCGGCAATTGTGAATAATAAAATTATCGCGGATAACTTGGCGGCTTTTTATCGGTCTTGCCATGAACCGTCTCTCATCTGGATTAAACGGCAACTTTTACACCCCATTATTTTTAGCTGTGTTAAAGCTTTATACAACTTTCTCTACATCGGCAGAATCATAGCTGTAATCGCTAAAATTTTAAGACTTTACACTCCTTCGGTTTGTAAAGCGGAGAAAAGAGGCGGACGGCCGCATCTTGAACCGAGCTTATTGCCTAACGCCTTGGCTGTCCTCGGTCTTCATCAGTTTGAAAAACTTGATAGATTCAACGACCACAGGAGAAAACTAGCCAAGGTATACGAGAGTGAGTTGCGCAAAAACAAAAAGTTGTCCTTAACAAAACCTTTGGCTAAAAGCAAAACAGTTCCCTTATATTTCCCAATCGCTTTTGAAAACAGTTTCGTAGCCGACGAGTTTTTAAAGAAAGCAAAACGGGAAAGCGTTTATCTTGATATCTGGCCGGCGCGGATTGTGGTTGGTCCCCAAGTCACCAACTTAAATAAGCTCTTTTATATAGCCGGCTCTTGCCCCAACGCGGAGAGTCTGGCTTTAAAGTCCGTTGTGCTGCCCGTAAGCCCTACAACATCTCATAAAGACGTCTTAGAAATTATTAATTTAATCAAAAGATATGCCCAGTGAGTATTACTGCGATTGGATTAACTCAAGTTATCGTGGTTTATTACAAAGGTAATACAATATTACAAAGGTCACGCAAATGATTTACAGCGACAAAGTTAATCAAATAACTTGTAATCGCAGTTATACTACTGGGCATGTTGGTCATTAGAGAAGTGGAGGATAAAAACCTCTGGGAAAACTTTGTCGCGCGGCAAGTAGAAAATACTTTCCTTCATTCTTGGAATTGGGGGGAGTTTAATAAAGCCCAAGGCAGTAAAATCTGGCGATTGGGCATTTTTAACGACGGAAGTCTCTGGGGCGCAGTTCTTGTTATTAAAGTGAAAGCCAGGAGAGGGACCTTTTTGTTTGTGCCGCAGGGTCCGATTTGGAGCGAAAAATTTCAGCTTTCAGTCATGAATCTCCAACTTATAATTGCTTATTTAAAGGATTTAGCTTCCGAAGAGGGTTGTGACTTCTTGAGGATAAGTCCGGCGGTAGAGAACGCCGGCGAACACGAGAAAATTTTTAGCGGTTTAGGATTTAGGCGGGCGCCCATTCATATGCACGCGGAGCTGATGTGGATTTTAGACATAACTCCGAAAGAAGAAAAACTCTTAAAGAATATGCGCAAAACTACCCGTTACTCTATTCATAAAGCGGAGCGTGACGGCGTGAAAATTATGAAAAGTTCCAGTTCTGACGACGTTTTAAGATTCAATAAGATTTATAAGGAGACGGCGGAACGACACAATTTCACTCCTTATTCTTTGGACTATTTACAAAAAGAATTTGAGCGTTTTGTAAAAGACAACCAAGCAATGATATTTCTGGCTGAATACAAGGGAGAAATTGTCGCTACCGCCATGATTGTTTTTTACGGCAACTCTGCTTTCTATCACCACGGCGCAAGTTCCATAAAACATAGCCAAGTACCGGCAGCATATTTACTACAATGGGAAGCAATTAAAGAAGCTAAAAACAGGGGCTGTAAACTCTATAACTTTTGGGGCATATCGGATGAGAGCGGTAATCATCCGTGGGCAGGATTAACCCTTTTCAAAAAAGGTTTCGGCGGATTCAGTAAGGAGTACTTGCCGGCGCAGGACCTGCCGCTCCGTCCGCAGTATTGGCTAAGCTTTATAGTGGAGAAAATAAGGAAAGCTAAGAGACATCTTTAGCGTGGTATAATAAGTTTAATGAGCCGCAAGCTTACTAAGCCAGCGTTGTTAATAGTAATACTCTTTTTTGCTGGCTTTTTATTTTCTCATGTCACCAACGCCCAAGAAATCCTAGGATTAGAACCGTTACAGTTTCCCAGCACGGTAGAAGGCACAGGAACTCATTTTGAGATTACAAACAGCAGCTACTTGAATGTTACCTTAGACAGTACTGAAGCCATCAAATTAAGAATGGAATCTATACCAGAGATGGTAACTATGTTTATAGAACCAGTTGATTATACTACCATTTCTACCCAGATAACCATCCAAAACTTCCAGCCGAACACCACCTATTACAAATATGAAGATGACTATCATAATTTAACTACTTTCACCGCAGACCTAACGGGCTCATATTCCTATACCCAGGACCTTTCCCAGCCTCACTTTGCTTTTATTCAAACCCAAGCCAGCACCAAGTTCGTTAAAGACGATACCACTGGAGGCGATTGTTCCTCTATAGGTATATGGGACTTACTCACTAAAACCTGCACTTTAACAACCAACGTATATGAAACTATTCAAATAGATAGTAACGGCATCACTCTCGATGGCAACGGGTATACGATAATCGGGACCGGTGCGGGATACTACAGATACAGCAGCGTTTATCTTTCCTCAAGGACTGGTGTTACTATAAAAAACTTAAATGTTACCAAATTTACTGTCGGGATTCACCTTTCCGATTCCAGCAACAACACGCTTATAGGTAATACTGTTTATGATAACAGTAGCGGCATCCGTCTCATCCGCGCTTCTTCGGCATGGTATTCCAGCAACAATACGCTTATCGGTAATACTGTGAGCAACAACTCCTACGGCATTGAGATTAATTCTTCCAGCGACAGCACATTTAGGGACAATACCGTTCGTAATAATTCATACGGCATTTACCTCACCAGTTCTGCCAGAAACACTTTTACAAACAATACTGTTAGTAATAACTCGTACGGTGTTTATTTCCAGTACACCAACAATATCCAAACGTTCTACAACAATAATTTTCAGAATAATACTATACAGGCCAAAGTGAGCGGCGGCAGTGGCAATGTCTTCAATCTCGCTGCCCCTATAGGCGGAAACTACTGGAGCGACTACGATACCCTAGTAGAAGGTTGTTCTGATGCTAACTCCGACAGCTTCTGTGATTCACCGTATGTTTTTACTGGTGGGCAGGATAATTTGCCGTGGGTGAGGCAGGATGGTTGGTCAATTCCTCAAAATCAACCACCAACTCTTTCTGATGCTAACCAATATAAATCTGACAGTGTTACCCAAATTCCCGAAGGCGGCATTACCACTGAAGATACTGTTATTTTTAAAGCCGCCCTAACAGACCCCGATAACGACCGAGTTAAATTAGAGGTGGAGCTTAAGTCATTCAGCCAGACGTTTGACGGACAAAGTACCACTTCAACTCCTTTCGCCGCGTCTGGAAATACGGCAAGTATTACGGTTTCTGATTTAACCGAGGGCCAATATCACTGGCGGGCCAGGGCCGTAGACGACCAAGGGAATACCAGCGACTGGCAGGAGTTTGGGACACCGGGGAATGTGGATTTTGAAGTGAAATTAGTGCCGTTGTATACACAGGTAAGATCGCCGTATCCGTCGGATGATGAGACAAAAATATGGGCTGTTTTGGACTATGGCGATGGCTACTACCTCGACTGCCTTACCAAGAAAAACCCAAATGATCCAAGCGACCCAACGATGTATTCCAACATCGCTCGTTGCGGTTGCGCCATTACTTCAATGGTAATGTTGGGCAGATATTATGAAATAGCAACAAGCACAAGTAACAATTCTATTGACCCGGCAACTATTAATACGTGGCTTACAAGCAATAGCGGTTATACAGATGACGGAAGATTATATTGGGGCAAAGCAATAGAATATCTCGGTTATATAGACCAAGCAACTGGTAAAAAAATGGCAAGATTAAGTCTTGACTATTTTAATGCAACTTCCACTCTTCCGATTATAGATAATTACATCACTTCAGCCAAACCTGCGGTTGCTTACAGCAGTAAGTTCGGTCATTACTTTGTAGTTGACGATAAATTACAAAACACCTACACCCTTAAAGATCCTCGCTGGTACAACACAAAGAAATTGAATGACTTAGAAAATCTTGCTAATGAAGTTCGCGGCTACGATAATAATTTTGACACCGCTAATCTTTTCAGCTATTTAGAAACGCCCCAACAGATCGCCGCCTCAATGTATTTGTATTTAGCTTCTCCCGCCGAATTTCTCATTACCGACCCCCTAGGTCGAAAACTTGGCGAAGATCCATCAACCAACACTTCGTACAATGAAATTCCTGATGGCAGTTATACTCAAGAAGGTCCCATCATAACAAGCGACACCCCGCTTGACCAAGGCCAAATTCATAAAACGAAAGTAATCTATATTCCCACTCCAATTGATGGCAATTATGATATTAGAGTTATCGGTACTGACACCGGAAGCTACAAACTCAATGCCTTTACCTATGACAATCAAGGAGAATCTCATAGTCAAATCCAAACCGGAAACACTCAAACCGATTTGAACATAGGCTACAACCTTAATTTCACTCCTGACGCGCCGGAAAATATAACGATTCAACCGCAAGACACCGAGCTGCCGGTTATTTCACATACTCAATTAAATTCCGAATATATTTTGAATTCTGCGCCGATAGCTTTTAACTTTTCCGCCCAAGATGCAGGAATCGGCGTTTACAAAATTTCAGCAACTCTTGATGGAAATCCGATACCAAGCGGCCAATCAGTATTGTTTGAACAGCTGGGTTCTCATGAAATCAAAATCACGGCAGAGGATTTTGTTGGAAATACCGCAATCGAAACCATCAATTTTGATGTAATTTATAATTTCTCTGGCTTCTTGTCTCCAATTAAAATCGACGGCAGCGGGGTATATAAATTAGACCGCACCCTTCCTGTCAAATTTCAATTAACCGACGCAAACGGAAATTATATCTCAACAGCCATTAACAAACTTTATGTCGCCAAAATTTCCGATGGCGTTGTCGGTATGGATGAAATTCCGCTTTCAACGAGCAATGCTGATACCGGTAATATTTTTCGTTATGATTTGGAAAATAATCAGTACATTTACAATCTAGCGGCTAACGGCTTATCCGTTGGTTCTTGGCAGTTGAAAATTATACTAGATGACGGAAAATACTATACAGTTATTATTTCGATTAAATAGATTATGAAAAGAACGCACAAAATTATTATTGTCGGCGTTCTAATCGCTATAGCAACTGGAGGAGTAGTTTATCTTTTCTATTTCTTCGGCAAGAATATTTCAATTCAAGATAAAATTAAAGAACGACAAGTTGAAAAAGTAAGAATTGAACATTGTTTGGTGGAAAATGAATCTGCTGATTATGCAATCGAAAAGAGAGGGCTAATTGGAGGAATTGTTAAAGTAAACGTGCAAAGTAAAGAAAGTAATTCCGTCATTAGAAGCTTTACTATTGATGATGTGTTTAAAAACTATCACCCCGTTGAATTATACAGATGTGGAATTTATTTGATTAGAATGTTTAATTACGATGTAAATAAGGTAAAGCAAGGTTCGGGTTTTAAAATTGAACTATGGAGATACCGATATAATAGTGAGGGTGAAAGTGTCTTGCTCTTATCAGAAAAAGAGGGAAATGGGTTAACTAAAGGAGATTACTCGTACGACTTCCGTGTCTCTTCAGACGAAAAATATCTCGTCCTTGAAAAAGGTTATCTCGGCAAAGATGATTACGCTTTAGTCATTAAAGATTTAAATACACTGGAGGATTTATTAGTTTTTAATCTCGAAGATATCCTCGCTAAACATCCTGACGTTATTCCCGGCAGCTTCGGTCTCGGCAGTTGGACCCAAGACGGCAAGTATCTCTATGGCGATTTATTTCAAGGAGCTTTAAGCACTGCTTACTACCGCGTTGAAGCGGGAACTTGGAAAACAGACATCTTTCCAGCCCCACCGGACATTTTAGCCGGAGTTGAGAGAACGATAAATTTCCAAAGTCTCCACCTTGCCTACGTAGATATCCCCACCTTTACCGGCGTTCAAGAGGTTTATGAGCAGATTATTGAACAAGCGAAAAAAGAAGGAAAACAAAAGAATCTTTTTATTTATAATCTTCAAACCAAAGAAAAAACCAAAATTGCTTCGGCAGACCCAGATTGGAGATTTAACATTAAATGGCTCTCCGATACCGAACTTCAATACGAGTTACCTAATAGTGAAAGGAAAATCTATAAAGTAGAGGAGTAAATCTTTTCAATCATATCCAGTTAGAGATTTAGTCTTTCCAGATTATCTCCAACGGGGTATATTTAGGACTGAAACATGGCGTTACCCTCCGAGGAAATAAAGCAGAAGCTTGATATTGTCCGCCTCTTAAAGGATTACTTAGACCTTAGGCCGGCGGGCAGGAACTTTAAGGCGCATTGTCCTTTCCATCAGGAAAAAAGTCCATCTTTTATAGTTTCTCCCGAACGGCAGATATGGCACTGTTTCGGCTGTGGCGAGGGCGGCGACATTTTCAAGTTCGTAATGAAGTACGAAAACGTCGAGTTTTATGAAGCTTTAAAAATTTTGGCGGAGAAGGCGGGGGTGGAGTTACGAAATATAAGTCCGTCGGACCAGAAACAGTTCGGAATTTTATACGACATTAACAGCGCGGCGGCGATTTTCTGGAACAATATTCTTGAGTCCTCCAAAAGAGCTTGGGAATATTTGGGTAGCCGCGGACTTAAGAGGGAGACGGTAGCCGAATTTGAGATAGGATTCGCGCCCAACGAATTCGATATACTCACTCTTCATCTTCTTAAGGAAGGTTTCAGTATGGAGGACATTGTAAGAGCCGGACTCGCTTTTAAAACGGAAAAAGGCAAATACATTGACCGTTTCCGCGGGCGCGTAATGTTTCCGATACACAACAATTTCGGCAAGGTAGTCGGTTTTTCCGGGAGAGTCCTGCCGGAGTTTGAGGGAGAAGGAGTGGGCAAGTATGTTAACAGCCCGGAAACCCCCATTTTTAACAAATCAAGGTTGCTTTACGGATTCTTTAAAGCCAAGAACTTTATCAGGGACACCAAAACGGCGCTCTTGGTGGAGGGACAGATGGATTTCTTGATGATGTGGCAGGCTGGCGTTAAAAACTTGGTAGCCACTTCAGGCACCTCTCTTACCGCCGACCACTTAAAGGTTTTGCGCAAAATGGCTGATAACGTGGTTGTCGCTTTCGATAAAGACGAAGCCGGGATAATAGCCGCTGAGAGAGCTATTGACTTGGCGGGCGCCGCCGACTTGGGGGCATACGTCCTTGATTTCGGCAACTTTAAGGATCCGGCGGAAGCCGCAGAGAAAAGTCCGGCGCTTGTTCTCAAAGTTATGCAAAAACCCACCCCTGCTATGGAATATTATTTTAGCCGGTATCTAGGCGGCGAAGAGAAGCCAAGTAAGGAAAATATCAGGACTCTCCTTAAGAAAGTAAAGAACTTATGGAGTAGGATTGAACGAGCTAATTGGATAAGGGAGTTGTCTCATAAGACCGGCGTTCCACCGAGAGATTTGGAGGAAGAATTAGAGAGGGTGGAGGCGCTTACGGGCGGGCGCTCGGTTCCCGAGGAGGTAATCACGCCGGTAAGCATAAAGAAGAATGAACTTACCAGATTTGAGCACATTATCTTGCGGACTTTGAGTTTAGTTAGTATAAATGAAGGGCTCTCTAAGCTCGCGGGCAGTCACGTGGAGTTTCTGCCTCATAAATACAGAATGGTGTACTCGGCTTTAGCCGGTGGCGGGCGAAGCGGTTTGGACAGCGAGTCTGGCGCGCTCCTTGATATGGTAAGCTTACGTTCAAGCCTTGAGTCGGGACTTGAAGAAGATATATTAAAAGAAGAACTTGTTAAACTCCTTAAAGAATTGGAACTTGAGTATTGGAAAGAAAAAAGACGTGAAGCTGGTCGGAAAGTTTTACGGGCTGAAGAAGAAGACGCGGATAATCTCTTGGTTAAATTAAAAGAGTTTGACGACATTGTAAAGAAAATTCAATATATAGAAAATGGCAAAAAAACTTAAAACCTCAAAGGTTAAAAAAAATACCAAGACGAAAGTAATCAAGAAGAGCACCGAAAGAGATGGGGCTCTTGAGGAATTAATAGAACGCTGCCGTTCTAAGGGTTTTGTGACAAGTTGGGAAATTCTTGATTATTTTCCCCGCATAGAAAAAGACATGCCCTATTTGGAAGAAATATACAACAAGTTGGAGCAAGCCGGTATTAAGGTTGTTGAAGCCGATTCCTTGATACAGATGCCAACGGAAGAAATCAGCAAAAAAGAGCTGGAGAGGGCGACGATTATCGAAGGCGAAGTGCCGGACAACATTCAAATGTACCTTAGAGAAATAGGTAAGACCGCGCTTCTCACGTCGCAAGAGGAAAAAGAATTGGCTAAGCGTGCCGAAGTGGGCGATCCCGCCGCTAAAGAGAGGCTTATAAAAGCTAACTTACGTTTAGTCGTCTCTATCGCGAAGCGTTATATTAATCGCGGCCCTTTGAACATCTCCGACCTTATTCAAGAAGGAAACATGGGACTTTTCCGGGCAGTAGAGAAATTTGACTGGCGCAAGGGCTTTAAATTTTCAACTTACGCCACTTGGTGGATAAGGCAAGCCATCACGAGGGCGCTCGCCGACCAATCAAGGACCATTAGAATTCCGGTGCACATGGTCGAAACTATATCCAAATATACCCAGACCAAAAGAAAACTTTCACAGGAATTGGGCAGGGAACCGTTAACCGAAGAAATAGCCATTGAAATGGGGCTTGATGTTGAAAAGGTGAGGTACATAGAGAAAGTTTCTCAAACTGTGGTTTCTTTGGAAGCACCCATTGGAGACGACGACGACAAGTCCGTGAGAGCAGATTTTATTAAAGACGAGAAAAATTTAGCTCCTACCCAGCTTGCTTCTCAAGAACTTCTTCGCGATCAGATAAGAAAAGTGCTGGGAGATTTGACGGAAAGGGAAAGAAAGATACTGGAGATGAGATTTGGTCTCTCAGACGGCGTTACTCATACCTTGGAAGAGGTAGGTAAAGTGTTTAACGTGACTCGCGAAAGAATCCGGCAAATCGAATCCAAGGCGCTTGAAAAAATAAGAATGCACGAAGAAGTCAACCGCTTAACCGATAGCTACTAATGAGAGCAGAAGATGTAAGAAAGAAATATCTTAAGTTTTTCGAAAGTCGGGGGCATAAAATTATTCCTTCAGCCTCTTTAGTGCCGGAAAACGATCCGACAACGCTTTTTACCGGGAGCGGCATGCAGCCATTAATCCCTTATTTATTGGGAGAGCCGCATCCTTTGGGCAAACGGCTGGTTAACTCTCAGAAGTGTTTTCGCGCCGAGGACATTGATGAGATTGGCGATAACCGGCATACCACGTTTTTTGAAATGTTGGGTAACTGGTCCCTGGGAGATTACTTCAAAGAGGAGCAATTGTCTTGGTTCTTTGAATTTTTGACGGAAGCGGTCGGGCTTGACCCTAACCGTCTTTACGTCACTGTTTTTGCGGGCGATGAAACGCTTGGCATTTCCAAGGACACGGAGTCGGTAGAAATTTGGAAGAGATTGTTTAAAGAAAGCGGCATTACCGCTAAAGATGTCCATATTGGCTCCGAAAAAGACGGTCACGAAAAGGGTACACAAGGTGGCAGGATATTTTATTACGATGCCAAGAAAAATTGGTGGAGCAGGTCAGGAGTGCCCGCGAATATGCCAGCAGGTGAGCCGGGAGGACCGGACTCTGAAGTTTTCTACGACTTCGGCACTCCGCATGATGAAAAATTTGGAAAGGAATGCCATCCCAACTGTGACTGCGGACGGTTTTTGGAGATAGGCAACTCCGTTTTTATGGAGTATAAGAAAGTCACGGACGGCTCGTTTGAAAAACTTAAACAGAAAAACGTTGACTTTGGCGGAGGATTGGAAAGGATAACCGCTGCTTCCAATAACGACCCGGATGTCTTTAAAATAGATTTGCTTAGTTCCATCGTTAAACGGTTGGAAGAGCTATCGGGCGTTCCTTATGAAAGTGGTAAACAAAAATCTTTTCGAGTGATAGCGGACCATATAAGAGGCGCCATTTTCATGGTTACCGACGGGGTAATGCCGTCTAACACGGAAAGAGGTTATTTTGTAAGACGGCTTTTAAGGCGAGCGGTAAGGCACGCCGATATTTTAGGAATCAAGACGGGGATGCTCTCGTCTTTAGTCGAGCCGCTTATCAAAAACTACGGCGACGCTTATCCGGAAATAGTAGATAATAAAGCGCTTATAGAGGAGACGATTAAAGGAGAAGAAAGTAAGTTTAGGGAGACCTTAGAAAAAGGGCTTAAAGAATTTCAAGTGATCGCTTCGGCGGCTCATGAGGCGATTTTAAGCAAGGACGCCTTCAACCTTTATCAAACATACGGATTTCCTTTGGAAATGACGATTGACTTAGCGAAAGAGAGAGGATTAGAGGTTGATGCAGAGGGATTTAAAAAAGAGTTTGCCAAACATCAAGATGTATCACGTACCGCTACAACCGGCAGGTTTAAAGGCGGCTTGGCTGACACTAAAGAAGAGACTATCCGGCTTCATACCGCCCATCATTTACTTTTGGCATCGCTCCAGAAAGTTTTAGGTTCGCACGTTAAACAAAAAGGAAGTAATATAACTTCCGAGCGTTTGCGTATAGATTTTTCGTATCAGCAAAAAATGACTCCAGCGGAGATAAAACAAGTGGAAGATATGGTGAATGGCAAGATAAAGGAAGAGTTGAATATGGTGAGACGTGAAATGTCTAAAGAAGAGGCGGAGAAAATCGGGGCGGAAATGGAATTCGGCGTCAAATACGGCGAGTTGGTTTCCGTTTATTTCGTGGAAGAAAGGGACGGTACTCCTTTTAGTAAAGAATTTTGCGGCGGGCCGCATGTTAAAAACACGGGCGAGCTGGGACATTTTAAAATAATAAAAGAAGAAGCCGTCTCGGCCGGCATAAGAAGAATAAAAGCGATTTTAGAAAGTTAGACTCACTGTAGTTAATGCCTTATAATTTAGGCAGTGACCAAGGTTTTAGGGCTTGATTCTAATTCAGCCGTGACGGTTTTCTCCTCCGTTGCCGTTCCGCATGAATCCCGCGGCGAGATTAGTGAGGCAGATTTGGAAAATTATCTTTCTAAGGCAGTTTGGAAATCGTTTGATTTCTTAAGGAGTGAGGCGGCAGAGCGTTTGGAAGTGAACGAAGTCGACCTTATTTTGTCCGGCGCGAGAGTTGTTGGCATCAAGGTAGACGGCCACGAAGTTTTAAATCCTCACGGGTTTATAGGAAAGGGCTTAGAAATATCTCTTTGTGTGACTATGGTGAAAAGAGGCGTTTTGGAAGTTCACGAGGGTAAGGACAAGTCTCTCCCGGAAGTTTTTGAAAGAGGCAGCGCCACGGCTTACCTTCTCTCTAAGTCATTAGATATTGATTATCTTATGTATATAGAGTCGGGGGACACTTTAACCAGAGTATTTTTAGTAACACCTATGAGAACTTCATATCTCGGCGAGTTTAATTGGGGGAGTGTCGATATAGCTAAAGTTTACGCAGAAAACTTCGGCGTGCCGGAAGAAACCGGTTTTGAAATATATGATAAATTTGTCCTGGGGGATGCCTCTCTTGTCGTCCTCGAAAAATCGCGGCGCCTTTTTTACTCCGCCTTCAAGAAGTTCGTAGACGGGCTTACGCTTCAAATGAGAAACGTTTCCGAACTCGGCTTTAGGAAGGTGCCGCCCATCTACATCCGGGCCGTTTTCCCTCTGCCGGAGGAGCTCGGGAAGAAAACCTTTGTTTTAGGGAGGCGCAGGGCAAAGGTCAAAAGATTGGAAGAAAAGATAGACGTGAGTGATTTAGTTAATAATCCGCCTTATAATGTCTACGAGTGGTTAAACCAACTAGCCAAGAGGAGAATTAAGTGGCTTATGCCTTAAGTATTGAAGTATGAAAAAAATATACGTTAATAAAACTGACCCAGTAGCTTTAATTATAGAGAAGGTTATCAAATCACCCGATAAAGAGGTGGTGCTTTACGTTCCGCGAGGGTCAATGCTTGCTTCTTCAAGAAATAATTTCAAACTTTTAAAGCGTGAAGCGGGGTCGGCCAACAAGATTTTATCCATAGAGTCGGTAGACGATGACATCCTGGAATTAGCAGACTCTTTCGATGTAAAGGCTGTAAATCCTTTCTTTGGCAAAAAGAAGTCGGTTATCGATATTATAGTTAAGGACAAAGAACCGCAAGTAGTAGAAGAACCTAGATTAGAAGTTGTTAAAATGCCGTTGAAGAAGAGCGCCATTCTCGAAATGAGAAAAGAAGAGTCAGAATTGTGGGCAGGCGGACCGGCTGTTACGGAAGGAGTATCAAAACCTTCAACTGTAAGAAGACTCATAAAATTGTTTGCGATTGTAGGTTTGGCAACTATTCTGGGATGGCTTGCGATCTATGTTTTGCCGCGGGCCGAGATAGAACTGGTTTTAGAAAAAATTAATTGGGACTTTACCGGTTCAGTCGTGGTTTCAAGCAGCCGGGAAATGATTAGTTTCACCGACGATGCCATAGAACTGCCCGGCGTCATCTTTACCGAGAAGCGGAATCTAACTAAGCCTTATCCTGCTTCCGGCAGCGAGCACGTTGAAAGGGAGGCAACTGGCGTAATCACTGTCTATAACGAATATAGTTCGTCTCCGCAGGTTTTGATTCAGAATACGAGATTTGCCACTCCTGACGGCAAAATTTATCGTATTGATGAGAAAGTTACCGTCCCGGGCGCGAAAATAGTTGATGGCAAAATTGTCTCTTCAAGTATTGAGGTGCCGGTTTCCGCCGACAAAGCCGGGGAAGAATATAATATTGGTCCCACATCCAAATTCAGAATACCCGGATTCCAAGGATCTCCCAAGTACGAAGCTTTTTACGGGGTCTCGACTAATTTGATGACCGGAGGTTTTGTGGGCGAAGTCAAGGTGTCTACCGAGGACGACATCGCAAAAGCTAAGGAAGATTTGAACTCTTCTTTAAAAAGCGCACTGAGGACCCAAATATTTTTGGGAATACCAACCGATATCAGAGTCTTAGATAAAGCCGATGAGTCTTATATCACCAAAGAAGAGGTGAATAAAGAAACCGATTCAAACGGCAACTTTACAGTTACGGCTTTCGGAGAAATGAAAGCAATGGGCTTTAAAGAAGCGGACCTGTTCGCCGCTTTAGCCAATAAGGTGGCGTCCGAATCCAACAAAGACCTTGTTCTTTACAGCCACTCACTTCAAGGTTCAACCGAAGGGTATGGGGAACCGAGCCTTGATTTTAAAAACGGGAAGATGACTTTTAGTTTAAACTTTAAATCCAGCTGGGTGAGACCTTTTGATTCGGAAGGATTTAAAACCCAGGCTGCCGGTAAGAGCAAATCGGAGATCACCAGCCTTGTTTATTCGATTCCCGGCTTCAAAAGCGGCGGGGTGTCCTTATGGCCTATTTGGGTGCGTTATGCCCCGGAAAGTACCGAAAAAATCAGCGTTGACTTAGATTATACCTTGTGATAAGATACCCGGCGTTGGAAAAGATAAACGGAACCGTACAAGAGGCCTTGCCGGGAGCGACTTTTAGAGTAAAGCTGGATGACGGCCGGGAGGTGTTAGCTTACGCCTCCGGAAAAATACGCATATATCACATAAAAATATTGTTAGGTGATAAGGTGGTAGTCGAGCTTACTCAATATGATGAAAAGCGTGGCAGGATTATAAGAAGGTTATAAATTATGAAGGTGAGAGCGTCCGTAAAAAAGATATGTAACAGTTGTAAAACCGTCCGACGCAAAGGACGGATTTATGTCGTGTGCAAAAATCCCAAACACAAACAAAGACAAGGCTAAATGAGATTAGTCGGCATAAATATACCCGATGAGAAGCGCGTTACAATTGCGCTTACTTACATATATGGTATTGGCAAAAATTCCGCGGTAAAGATTTGCGGCAACGCCAAAATAAACCCGGTTAAAAAAGCCAAAGAACTAAAACCGGATGAAATTGACCGCATAAAAAATGAGCTTGAGAAAGGATACAAAATAGAAGGAGAACTTAGGCAGTTCTTAAAGCAAAGCATCGGTCGCTTAAAAGACATAAAGTCTTATCGCGGCATAAGGCACATCAAGCGCTTACCGGTGAGGGGGCAAAGAACCAAGACTAATTCCAGAACAGTGAGGGGCAACGTGAGAAAGACCGCCGGTAGCGGTAAGAGAAAGGTTGAACTGAGGTAAACATGGGCAAGAAGAAAGTCGCAGAAGCAAAAACCGAAACGGTAAAAGCCAAAAGCGTGGCTGGACCGGAAGTGTCTTCCACTAAAAGAGAAAGTAGGAAGGTTGATTCCGGGCGCGTTTACATTAAAGCTTCCTATAACAACACCGTGGTGACGGTAACGGACGCGAAAGGAAATGTGTTGGCTTGGGCTACCGCCGGATCTTTAGGTTTCTTCGGTCCTAAGAAAGCAACTCCCTTTGCCGCTTCTAAAATTGTTTCGGCAATCGCCGAGAAAATAGCTAAGACAGGTCCGGTGGACGTGGATGTCGTTGTTTCTGGAATAGGGGCAGGGCGAGATTCAGCCATAAGGTCGTTAGTTAACGTGGGTTTCAATGTAATGTCCATAAGAGACGTGACCCCGATTCCGCATAACGGTCCGAAACCGCCTAAAGTAAGAAGAATATAATTATGAAAGTTTTAGAGAAAAGGGAAAGAAGTTTAGGGATTAAACTCTCCATAAAAGGGGATCGTTGCGGTTCTCCCAAGTGTGCCCTTATAAGGAAGCCGTATCGCCCAGGGCAGCATGGTAAGAAACGCCGCAAGCTTAGTGAATACGGCATCCAACTGCGGGAAAAGCAAAAGATAAGGTTCAGCTACGGGCTTACCGAAAAACAACTGGAGAAGGTTTTCAAAGAGGCCGAGAAGAAACCTGACGTAACAGCGGAGGAGGTTATGGCCATGTTGGAATCGCGACTTGATAATACTGTTTTCCGTTTGGGTTTCGCTCCGAGCAGGGGGGCGGCTAAGCAGTTTGTAGGCCACGGGCATTTCACCGTTAACGGCCGAAAAGTTACTATACCGTCCTACAGAGTGAGAGTTGGAGACAAGATAGGTGTGAGAGCGGATTCAAAAGATCATCCGAGTTTAAAAGAGCTGGGTGATAAGTTAAAATTAGTGGAGGTGCCTACCTGGCTCAACCTTGATAAGAACGAGCTTACGGCAACGGTAATCGGCAGACCGACCGATGTGCCGCAGCCTTTTGATATGAACATAGTAGTCGATTTTTATTCATAAAGATAAATTTAATTATTAAACATGGAATTCGCGTACTTAAGTGAAAGCGTATCAATAAAAAGAGTTTCGGAAGACGCCAAAGTCGGTGTCTTTACTATAGAAGGCCTCTACAGGGGTTACGGTTTGACTGTCGGTAACGCCTTAAGACGCGTGCTCCTTTCTTCTTTGCCGGGATCGGCTATAACCAGATTTAAGGTTAAGGGTGTGAAACATGAGTTTACCGCTATCCCCGGCGTGGTGGAAGATGTAGTTGAAATTGGTCTAAATCTAAAGAAAGTGAGATTTCATTTCTACGCCAGCGAGCCGCAGGTTTTGACGCTTAAAGTTAAAGGAGAAAAAGAAGTTACAGCTGGCGATATCAAAGGCACCGCCGACGTAAGTGTCGCGAACCCCGATCTCCACATAGCTACTTTAACCAGCAAAGACGCTGAATTTGACATTGAAATCACCGTTGAAAAAGGATTGGGTTATGTCCCGGTCGAGAGCCAGAAACTGGAGAAGCTACCTATCGGTACTATTGCCTTGGACGCTATTTTTTCTCCCGTCTCGAACGTCAACTTTACAATAGAGAATATGCGCGTCGGAGACAGAACCGACTATAACAAAATATTGTTGCAGGTGGAGACTGACGGCACCGTTTCTCCGTCGAGGGCGGTTCACAAAGCAGCCGACATTCTTTTGGATCACTTTAAGAGAATTTCCGATATCGAAATTAAGGAAGAAAAGATTGATAGCGTGCCGGAAACAACCAAGAAGCCGGCTAAGAAAAAGTCATCTAAGGGATGAGACATCACAAGAAAGGCAGAAAATTCGGCAGGATTCGAGGCCGACGCAAGAGTTTCATAGCCGGATTGATTAATAATCTGGTGATAAAAGAGAGGATCAAGACGACGGAAGCTCGAGCCAAGGAACTGAAGCCAAGAGTTGAAAAACTTATAACTTTGGGCAAGAAACAAAACCTGACATCTTTACGATTACTGCGGGGCAGATTACCCGCTAAATCAGCCGGGAAAATTTATTACGAGATAGCTCCCAGATATCAAGGAAGAAAAGGCGGATATACCAGGATTTTAAAAACGAGCGTGAGGAAAAAAAGGGACGCGGCGCCCTTGGCCGTCATTGAATTTGTAAAATAATGAAAGAAGTTATCATAGACGTAAAAAATAAAAGTCTAGGAAGAGCCGCAAGCGAAATCGCGGCTATTATTCAGGGTAAACACAAAGCCAGCTACGAACCAAGGAAGATTGGAGGCGATAAAGTGGTTGTTAAGAACATCAATCAGTTGAAATTTACCGGCAAAAAACTTGATAATAAGGTTTATTACCGCCACACCGGTTACATGGGACACTTGAAGTCCAAGACGCTTGATGAAGCTTTTATCAAGAGTCCGGAGTGGGTTTTAAAACACGCGATTAAAGGTATGTTGCCCAAAAATTCACTACTGTCGAAAAGGATCAAATTGGTAGTCATAGAAAAATGAGCAAGGAAGTTAAATATTTTGAGGGTATCGGCAGAAGGAAGGAAGCGACAGCGAGGACGCGCATCTATTTGAATCCCACTGATACTAAGGGCGGACTTATTATTAACGGCAAAACACTCGCCGACTACTTTACTATATCTAGGTTGCAAAAGACGGCTGTTTCGCCGCTCGCTGTGCTCGGCGCGGAATCTAAGAAACTTAAAGTTGAGATAAGAGTTCACGGTGGCGGGGTAAAAGGCCAAGCGGAGGCTGTTACGTTGGGTTTGGCGAGGGCTCTTATAACGTGGAGGCCGGACTTGAAATCAGAGATGAGATCGCGCGGGTATCTCACGAGAGACGCAAGAGTGGTAGAAAGAAAGAAATACGGTTTAAGAAAAGCGAGACGAGCCCAGCAATGGAGAAAAAGATAATTTTATTCGCGATTGCTATAGCAATCATTCATTCTATAGCTGTCTTCTACAACTTGTATTGGCGTTTTTTATGGATAGACATACCTATGCACTTCTTGGGCGGGGTGCTAGCGGCCGTAATTTTTATTTGGCTGTGCGAGAAATTTCCGGGACATTTTAACTTGTCCCGGAATTTTTTTGTAACGGCTTTAGCCGTACTTAGTTTCACCGCCCTTGTGGGTGTTCTTTGGGAGTTTTCGGAGTTTGTCTACGATGTAGTTATTTCCTCGCGCGGGTGGGGAGCGTTAGCCAGTCAAGGCGTAAGAGATACGATAGGCGATCTGTTCTTCGATCTTTTAGGAGGACTTACCGTAGTTGTCGTTAGACGTTTGAGGTATAATAATAGTCACCCCGACGATGAATAAAAAACCTTATTTATCGGTTATAATTCCCGCTTATAACGAGGTGAAGAGACTTCCTCTTACGCTCATCGATATTGATAAAAGACTGTCTAAGGTTAAGTACTCTTACGAAATTTTGGTGGTAAGCGACGGTTCCACCGATGGCACGGCAGAGGCGGCAAAAAGGCTCGGGAGTATCATTAAAAACCTGCGTCTAATAGACAATAAAGAAAATAGGGGCAAGGGAGCGGTGGTTAAACAAGGAATGCTTGAGGCCGAGGGCGACTATAGGCTCTTTACCGACGCCGACAACTCCACTACCGTAGACCAATTTAATAAGATGGTCCCTTATTTTAAAGAGGGATATCACGTGGTTATAGGTTCAAGGGATGTGGAAGGCGTCGAACTTCATCCGCCGCAGCCGTGGTACAAGCGTCTTCTGGGAAATATCGGCAACATCATAATTCAAGCGTTGCTCATCCCTGGTGTTTGGGACACTCAATGCGGTTTTAAATGCTTCTCAAAAGAAGCGTCTTTAAAAATTTTTCCGCTTCAGCGGATTAACGGCTGGGGGTTTGATGTTGAAATTCTTTCTTTAGCCAAAGCTTTAGGGTTTGAAATAAAAGAGATACCGGTTGTTTGGATAAACGACGCCCGGAGTAAGGTGAGCTTTAAAGCGTACCTGCAAGTACTTATGGAAACATTCAAGATCCGTTTGTGGTTGTGGCGCGACATTTATAATATAAAACTAAAAGAAAAGGTCGCAAATTAGTACGAGCAAGATGGATTATTATTTAACTCAAGAGAGGTTAGACGAATTAAAGGCGGAGCTTAATAGACTGAAGACAGAGAAGAGGCTTGAGATAGCCAATAAGTTGAAGCGGGCCAAGGAATTCGGAGATTTATCCGAAAATGCCGAGTATCTCGGGGCTCGCGAAGAACAAGCTAACGCGGAAAGACGCGTCAGCGATTTGGAAGAAATTCTGAGAAACGCTGTCATTATCAAGAAAAGTTCTGGTAATGATACGATTGATATCGGTTCGGCGGTGGAAGTAAGAAGAAACGGTGAACCGTTGAAATTTAAAATTGTGGGCAGTGAAGAGGCAAAACCAGAAGAAGGATTCATTTCTAACGAATCTCCGTTGGGACGCGAGCTTATAGGGCATAAAGTAGGAGATTCCATTACAGTTGATGCGCCTAGTGGAAATGTTGAATATAAGATTTACAAAATAATGTGAATCCTGTACAATATTAATGGTCGATCAGGTGAAACTAGTTAGTACAAGCAACTTAATGTTATGAGTGCTAGAAATAATAAAAATATAAACGTCGTTCTTAATAAGAAAGAAGTAAAACTAGTGCCATTCGCATTTAGATTTTTAGAAAAAGTGAGTAGCTCAAAAAGACGTTTATTGGCTACTCTTGGCGAAGAAGGTACCAGTGATATTGTCTGGACTGGTGACGAAGCCGACTCTATAGAACGTGACTAACAGTATTCTTTGATTGTAGATGAAGGATATTGTATTGATTGTCAGTAACGCAAAAGAAAATTCAGTAAGCCCCATTGTCTCTCAATTAGAGAAGATGGGAGAAAAGTTTTATCGATTTGATACAGAAACATTTCCTACTAGTAAAGAAGCAAAGATCTCTTTTTCAGGTTCTATTATGAGTTTGTCGGGATATTTAAAATCCGGCGAAGATAGAGTTGATTTACAAAGAGTAAAAAGTGTTTGGTATAGAAAGCCGGCAGGGCCCTTAGCTGATAAGAAGCTCAATGGTATTTATAGGGAGTTTGCAGAAGAAGAGTCACGTGCCTTTTTGTGGTCTTTCTACACAGCTACTAATGAGATCTTATGGGTAAATCCACCTCTTATTAGCCGTTATCTTCTAGAACATAATAAGTTGTATCAGCTTAAAGTCGCTTCTTCTGTTGGGCTTAAAGTCCCAGATACCCTTCTAACTAATAGCCCGAATGAGTTAAGAGACTTCTTTAATGAGAATAACGGTTTTATAGTAGTTAAAACCCTTAAGCCTGCTTTTGTAGAATTTAACAAAGGCAAGCCGTTTTTTGTTTATACTAATAAAGTTTCTAGCGAACATCTAAATAAATATATAGAGGAGGTTAGGTTAGCTCCAGTACTGGCTCAGACTTACATCAAGAAAAAAGTCGAGTTAAGAGTAACTATCGTGAAAGATAAAGTTTTTTCTTGCGCAATATATTCTCAAGATAGCCCGCGAACTTTGCATGATTGGAGAAAATATGATTTTAGTCGCGTTAAACACGAGCCTTATAAACTACCAATTGAAGTGGAAAGTAGGCTTTTAGAACTCATGAGAAGGTGGGGTTTGTACTTTGGTGCTATAGATATGATCTTGACGCCAGATAATGAGTATGTATTCCTCGAAATTAATCCTAATGGCCAATGGGGGTGGATAGAGGCTTTAACCCGTATGCCTATTACAAAAAGCCTAGCCGAACTTCTAGCTACTGGCAAACCTTAAGTGTTTAAAGGGTAATATATAGATGCTCGAATTATTAATAGAAGAGAGAAAACGTAAACTTAAAAATATCCGAGATAAGGGCATTGATCCTTATCCCGCCTCTTCAAAGAGGGCTCACACTGCCTCTTACGTTGTAGATAACTTTAGCAAGTTATCTAAAACCAGAAAGAAAGTTTATTTAACCGGCCGTATAAGAGCCCTGCGCGATCAAGGCGGCGTGATTTTTATTGACTTAAAAGATGAAAGTTCCGGCATTCAAGTCGTACTAAAGAAGGACAACCTAAAAGATTTTAACTTTTGGAAGGAGAATCTTGATTTGGGTGATTTTATCGAAGTCGGAGGAACGCTATTTAAAACCAAGCGAGGAGAAAAAAGTGTTGAAGTTAAAGCCTTTAAGCTGCTTACAAAAAGCTTGCGACCCATGCCCAAGGATTTCTACGGTATTGCCGATACGGAAACCCGGTTGCGTAAACGCTATTTGGACATAGCCCTCAATGCCGAAGTCAAAGAATTATTCGCAAAAAAAGCCAGGTTCTGGGACGCCTTTAGAAATGAGTTTAAAACTAACGGCTTTCTTGAGGTAGAAACGCCGATTTTGGAATCCACCCCGGGTGGCGCGGACGCGGAACCTTTCGTGACCCATCATAATGCACTAGATGAAGATTTCTACCTTAGGATTTCCTTGGAGATCGCTCTAAAAAAACTTATGGTAGCGGGGTACGAGAAGGTTTTTGAGATAGGCAGAGTTTTTAGAAACGAAGGCATTGATGCCGAGCATCTTCAGGATTATACCGCTTTGGAATTTTACTGGGCTTACACGGACTACAACGACCTTATGAAATTTTTGGAGAAACTTTATAAAAAAGTTATTAAGACAACTTGCGGCACTCTTACCACCAACTGGAAGGAGCAAAAGATTAATTGGGGCAGAAAGTGGCCGAGTATTGACTACTACACGATTTTCAAAGAAAAAGTAGGCTTGGACTTGAAGACTGCCACGGAAAGAGAGTTATTTGATAGAGCGACAAAAGACGGATTAAAACCGGACAAATCAATGGGCAGGGCGCGGCTTGTTGACGCGCTATTCAAAAAGGTGAGACATACTATGATTCAACCCTGTTTCCTCGTTAATCCTCCGGCTGACATTGAACCGTTGGCTAAACGTATTTACGGAAGTCCGGATAAAGTGGCAAGGTTCCAGATTGTCGCCTGCGGCACGGAGTTGGGCAAAGGATTCTCGGAAGCCAACGATCCGATTGATCAAAGAGAACGTTTTGAAGAACAAACCAAGCTTAGAGAAAGAGGTGATAAAGAAGCTCAACGGCTTGACGAAGATTTCTTAGAAGCCCTGGAATATGGCATGCCGCCTACCGGAGGATTCGGCGTATCCGAGAGGCTTTTCTCCATCCTTATGGATAGACCCATAAGAGAAACAGTTTTCTTTCCCTCTATGAGGAGGAAAGAAGAGGCATAAGCGTTTATAATATAAAGGATGATTAATATTGACCTCCTTAGGGAGGACCCGGATAAGTTCAAAAAAGCGTTGGAGTTAAAACAGCTTGATAAATCACTGGTAGACAAGTTTTTAGAGTTGGATAAAAAGTGGCGGGGAAAGGTAAGCGAACTTGATGCCATACGCGGAGAGAAAAATAAACTCGGGGAAGATAAGAGAGAAAAGGGCAGAGAGCTTAAAGAGAAAGGTAAAAGCCTGGGAGCCGATATAGATGTCCTCGCTAAGGAAAGAGACGTTATTTTGGAACAGATTCCTAACGTTCCCGCATCTGACGTGCCGGTTGGGAAAAACGATACGGAGAATGTAGTCATAAAAGAGGTAGGTGAGAGAACAATATTTAATTTTGAACCGAAAGATTACTTGGCTTTAGCGGATGGTTTGGTAAAAATAGAAAAAGCTTCCGAAGTGGCAGGCAGCCGTTTCGGATACATACTGGGCGATCTGGTGGCGCTGGAATTTGCTTTAGTGAAGCTGGCTATGGATAAGTTGTTGCCGCACGGCTTTGTGCCTGTCATACCTCCGGTGATGATTAAGCCCGAAGTCATGAAGGCAATGGGCAAGGTTAAATTTATTGAGGCTGGTGACGCTTTTTATCTTCCCGAAGATGATTGGTACTTAGTCGGCTCCTCCGAACATACTATCGGCCCCATTCATATGAACGAGACTTTAGACAGCAAAGAAATGCCGAGGCGTTATATGGGATTTTCTACTTGCTTTAGGAGGGAAGCCGGTTCTTACGGAAAAGACACCAAAGGGATACTTCGCGTTCATCAGTTTGATAAGATTGAAATGTTCTCTTTTTCTCTGCCGGAGAAGTCCGACGAAGAACTCCTGTTTTTAGTGGCAAGGCAGGAAGAGATGTTGCAAGCGCTTAAACTGCCTTACAGGGTGGTGGACATTTGCACCGGCGATATGGGTTTCGGCGACTACAAACAAATTGATTTGGAAATTTGGTTGCCCGGGCAAGGGAAATATAGGGAAACAAATTCCGCTTCCAACACTACCGACTTCCAGTCGCGGGGGATAAACGTGAAGTTTAAAGACGAGAAAGGCGCAAAGGACTACGTTCACACGTTAAACGCCACCGCTTTCGCCATCGGTCGAATGCTTATCGCAGTTATGGAAAACTATCAGACGGAAAAAGGTACGATCGTGGTACCTGTTGCATTACGCGACTATGTGGGCAAAAGCGAAATTACCCCCTTCGCTCGTTGAGGTAGAGCGCAAAAGGAATTTCCGCAGGCGACTGAAGAGAATTTTATTTCTCATATTTCTCGCGGGTCTTTTAACCGCGGCGGTAACGGAGGTTTTCTTTTCCGATTTCTTTGACGTCAAAGCTATAGAAGTTACGGGTAATGAGTCGGTAGCGAGTGAGGAAGTTATAAAGGTAGCCGAAGCTGCGGCAGTGCGCGCGAAGCCAATTTATAAATTGCTTGGGTCTCGCAATGTTCTTTTTTGGACTACGAAAGAGATGCTGGAGCCGATGGAGGGCGCCCCCCAAGTCGCATCTTTCAAGGTGGTAAGAGATTTAAGCGAGAGGTCAATAAATATTAAAGTTGTAGAGAGGGAGAAATTTGTCGTCTGGTGCGAAGGAGAATGTTTCTGGATAGATGAAAAGGGCATTATTTTTTCCGATGCTCCGGAAACCGAAGGGACACTTATTAAAATAGTGAGGGTTAACTCGGAGAGGAAGTTTATATTAGGCGAGCGGCCTCTTCCGGAAAAGGAGATTCAAACATTCGTTCAAATAGTGAGGTTTCTTGACAGCCTTAGCCTTGCGGTAACTGATATAAAGATAGAAGACCTGCGTTTTAAGGAGATAAACGTGAAAATGTTCAACGGTCCAAAGGTGCTTTTTAGTCTTATTGTTAACCCTGTTTTTGGCAAGCCCGTTATTGAGTCCTTAAAAGAGAGCGGGACATGGGAGAAAATTGATTACTTGGACCTGCGCGTGGACGGCAGGGCGTATTATAAGTTGAGGTAACTTTCGTCCCTTCTCTACCTATCTACCGGAACCAGAATAATTTTGCTCCAGCGACAAAATTTTCTTCTCCCTCGGTGTGCTGGTCCGCCTTTGGCGGAACCAAGCCCAGCACACCTGCGGGACGTTCCGCACGATAGGTAGAGAAGGTCCTCAATCAAGCTGTTTAGTCCAACTTATAAATAAATATAGAGGTGCCGGCGCGAGCGTAGGGTTCGTATGGGTTCACGAGCCACTGATATTCGTCCTCTGGATTACGCGTTTGACCGGAGTGTAGTTTACCTTTTGCACCTTGAATGGTGTTTATGGAAACAGCCAGCCACTTAATGCCGCTTTCTCGAGGGTCACCCTTAGATGATCTCCAGTCTTCCACTTTGTCGCCAAGGTAATACTTTAGGTTACCGCCGCCGAAGTAATCCACGGCAATTTTGTCTATGCCGTTCTGTTCCACGAAAGTCTTGAGCCGTTTCAAGTCCTGCCCCCAATCGTAGTTGGAGTCCGTTACGTACTGCCAGCCGTTTTTTGTGCCTATGGCTTGGTTGAAATAAGAAAGGTAATAAGGGTAGCTAAGCCCTACATCGGATGCGAACCAAATTAAGAGAAGCATTATGATGCCGAGCTTGACCTGCCGCTTGAAGAAATTGCTTTTGAACCAGTGTTTTAAACTGGAGGCGGTGAGTATATACATAAAAGGCATAATCGGTAGGAGGTGCCTTATGCCGATGTTCAAAGTGCTATTAATACTATAAGCGCCGTAGGCTATGACAAAGAGCGCCATGGCGAATTCTCCCGGATGTGTTTCCAAGTAATCAGCGAATGTTGGACGCTTTTCTTTTAAAGCACGCCGCACGCTAAAGAAATAGACAATGAGCGCGAGAAATATCAGGATAAGTACGGGTAAAGATTCCTTCATCAGGTAGGTTACCGGAAAATACGTCCACCCGCCGAAGTTCACGACGTAATTCATGAAATATATAGTATTGCCGCCGGCAGACCTTTGCAGGACCATAAGGATTCCCAAGAGGTACTCCGCGTAAGGTCGCAGTAGCGGTTTGTCTGACGCCCAAACGTCCAGTTCGGCAAGACACCTTACGGGATTGCAGAACTCTCCTTCGGAAGGTTTGCCGCCCGCGAAAGAGGTCAATATGAAATCAGTATCAGCCTTCTGTTTTTCCGGAGGATAATTTATGGTGGTAACGAAATAAAAAGGGTAGACCAGAAGAAACCCTATAAGAAAAACCAAAAACAAATTTTTAAATCTCTTAAGCAGTTCGCTTATAAGATGTTTCGTTGGCCAGTTTCTGTATATCCAGCCTCCGTAGAAAAAGATTAGAAGGAGGATAAAGTATGGTATCAAAATCACGGCGGAGAATTTGAGAAGCTGCGCGACGCCAAAGGCGAGACCGGCTATAATCAGATTTTTGCGTGATGGTTCAAGATGGTACTTTATGAAATAGTAAATTGAGACAAATATGCCCAGAGCGGCGCCGATATCGGTGGTCACATAGTGGCCATGCGCCAGAACGGTTGGAGAAAAAGCGAAGAGGGAGGCGGGCAGAAGCGCCCACCAAGGACCCAGAAGTTCTTTACTCCACCAGTAGATAAAGAATATAAGGATAAGCGTGAGAATCATCGGACCCAACCTGGACCATCTTATTATTTGGTCGGCGTCGTTGCCTGACTCATACAGGAATTGTGTCCCGAGAGCCCATTGGCCATTTACATCCGACTTCCAGTAAGGGCTATCCAGCGAGAAATTTAAATCCATAAAAGAAAGAGGCAGAGCCGAGAGTATCTTTACTAAAGGCGGATGTTCGGGATTCAGGCGGTAATCCAAGTGCTCTACATAGCCGTAGCCAGCGGGGATGTGTGCCAATTCGTCCATAATGGCTGATTCCTCGTTGGAAACCGAGGCGCTTATCACGAAAGAGGTTAGGATGATGACGCCGAGAATAAGGAGATTCAGGTTCTTAAACGCGTATCTCATTGTATAATTATTATAACAGAAAATATGAGGCTTTTGCTTTGGACAAACCACTCGCGGGCTAAGATGAGACAGTATAAACTCTCGGAGTCGAGGATAAAACGTGTTTTGAACTATCCGGAAAGGGTTGATGAGGGCATCGCGGACAAAACAGTAGCTTTGATGCAGCCGGCTGGCACCGCTAAACATCCTTATGAAATCTGGGTTATGGCGCAAGATACGGCAAAAAAAAGGAAGATTATCTCCGCCTGGCGATATCCGGGGAAAACAAAGCCAGGAGGGCCGCTGCCCGAAAGAATTATGAGAGAATTCAGGGAAGCTTCTCGTTTTTAATGAAGAAAGTTTTAACTCCCAGGTTTTTCAGCAGGCCAACTCTTGTTGTAGCCGAGAAAATCCTTGGCAAATTTTTGGTCAGGCGTTGCGGTAAAAAGACAGAAGCTTATATGATAACCGAAGTTGAAGCTTATGACGGCCACAAAGATAAGGCGTCTCACGGTTCACGGGGCAGAAACAAGAGGTCGGAGATAATGTTCGGGCCGCCGGGCTACTGGTTTATCTATTTAACTTACGGAATGTATTGGATGTTAAATGTCGTTACGGGGGAAGAGGGTTATCCCGCGGCGGTACTGATTCGCGGACTAGAAGGGATAAATGGACCCGCCAGAGTCACTAAAAAATTGAAGATAGGTAAGTCTTTTAGCAGCAAAGCGGCAGTGAAGAAAAGCGGTCTTTGGATTGAGGATAGAGGAGTTAAAATAAGAAAGGCACAGGTCAAAAAGACTAGACGCGTGGGTGTAGAATACGCTCGCAAATACTGGGCCAACAGGAAGTATCGTTTCGTTCTGGTTGATAGTGTTTGACAACTCACGCTAAATATGATATAAAGTCATCAATTAGTGTTCCTTAATAAGTGACAATTTGAGACGCAAACGGGCGCCTTGGTTATTCACACGTTAAGGACCTAAGAAAAATAAAAAGGTCGTCTGTGGTATAATTCCACAATAGTAACAAGTAATTAATCAAGCCACCCGCGAAGTCTTAAATTAGACGAGTGGGGTGGCAACATAGAGATATGAAAAAAACTCTACTCTACATCATCGGTATAATCGCGATCATCATTGTCGTTGGCCTGGTGGCTTCGTTCTTTCTTGCTGGGGTACCCGCCCTTAAAAATGTTAGGGATCTGGAAGAAAGGGATAGGCAGCCTCGCTCAACGTACGACACGGCGAAGAGTTACCGCTTTGCTGAAGACGGAACGACAATCCTTAGCTACCCAGCTTCCAGTCGGATAGACCTGAAGATAAACGGCAGCGACCAACCGTTGCGGACCAAGGCGCCGTTCTCCTTCACTCTTTCCTGGAAGATTGACCCGGCAATTGATGTCAACGACTGTAAAATGGAGGGGCCGAACCTAAAGGAGGGCTACTTATTTACAGACTGGCCGGGAGTGCTAAAATCCAATGAGGGTTCGTTGAGATTCGAGAATGTCATTCCCGGAGAGTACACGCTCGAGCAGTACGCGCTCGGGCAGTACAAGTCCGCGCCGCTCTATAACGGTGTCGCGAGTTTCTACTACCACAGGCTCCTGAATGACGACAATTTAATCTCGCTTGAATGTTATACTTCTGCAGGTTCTGAAGCTAAATATGTGGTAATCCGAATAGACTGATGATAAAAAGCGGCTAGTTTAATACTGGCCGCTTTTAGTTTTTAGTTTGACATCCTTCTCCAAATATGATATACATAAACCAATTAGTGTTCCTTAATAAGTGACAATTTGAGACGCAAACGGGCGCCTTGGTTATTCACACGTTAAGGACCTAATAAAAAAAGGTCGTCTGTGGTATAATTCCACAATAGTAACAAGTAATTAATCAAGCCACCCGCGAAGTCTTAAAAGACGAGTAGGGTGGTAAAACGATTATGAAGAAAAAAACTCTACTCTACATCATCGGTATAATTGCTGGCGTACTAGCTTTCTTGTTTATCGTTGGCGCAGTGGCCCTGCGGCTTCAACCAAGCCAAGAGGAGCAATTGCAGAAACTTCTTAAGAGGTCTGTGACTAACACCGAAGTTAGTTACTACTTCAAGAAAGACGGTACGATTGCCACACAGCCCGCATCCAGCCTCGTTGATCTTAAGATCAACGGTAGCGACCAGCCATTGCGGACCAAGGCACCATTCTCCTTCACTCTGACCTGGAAGATAGATCCGAGCGTTGACTTACACTCTTGTGATCTACGGGGACCGGACAGCAGACTGATGGTCGGCGGTATCTGGCTTAGAGATGTAAAAACCCATGAAGGATCTCTGAAGTTCGAAAACGTGATGCCCGGCGATGCGGCAAACGATTACGCTACGGCCCCGGTATATAACGGTTTCGCTAGTTTCGTCTACGGTGGCGGCGGGATGACTATCAGAAGCAACTTCATATATATGGGCTGCAATGATCCCAACAAGCCCAGTGAGTTTTTGACCATCTCGGATGGGGTTGATATCTGGATTGACCGATGATAAAAAGCGGCTAGTTTAATACTGGCCGCTTTGCTGTATAGCTAAGTAAGGTTATGTTTTAATAAAATATGATGATAAGAAAAGTAATAGTCTATATAATAATAACATCTTCGTTATTATTATCTCTGCAGCCAGCTCTGGCCCGGCAGTCGTATAATTTTGGGTCGGAAGGCACCGGCACAACTTGGCGACAGTTATGGGATAAGAGCTACGAGAAAGCCATACCGCAGACCGCAACCCTCACTACTCTTACCACTATTATTAACGCTCGCCAAACGTTTTTTGTCAAAAATGTCGCGGAGGTTGCAGCAACGGTAGGCGGTAAAAATGCTGTAGCTAAATCAATTCAGGAGGGCCTGCAATATGCCGCCAAAGAAGAACTGGCGAAAGTAGTGGAAAAGGGTGTAGCCGAAAAGATAGCGAAGAAGATTTCGGTAAAGTTTGGTGGCGCTTTTGTCCCAGGACTGAATATTGCCTTGGCCGTAGAAACTGTTTTTGAGGTTGTGTGGCCCGCAGACGTTAACTGGCAGGCGAGAGGATACCCGCTTATGTGTGTTAACTCTGCAACTGATCGGTTCCCGAGTTGTTATGCTTATTTTATACCTAAACCCACCTCGGTCGGCATTTGGTGGAAAGCCTTAGACCCGGATAGGGATACGTTTATAGGCGACGTAACCAAATACTTCTTCGACGTACCTTTAGATGTAACATTTCTTCTTGACCTCGCTTTCGGCAGACCCGAACCAAAATGCTCTATGGCCGAAGTAAAAGATCCGAGCAGTAGCGACTACCGGCCGGTAGCGACAGCCGATTCCAAGGTTTATACGAATTTACAGCCGGGGGAGCATTGGTTTACGGTAAGTTGTTTCACCGCCGGCGAGCAGTCGTTAATAAAGAAAATCGTTCAGACAAGTCTGAATACAAGTGTCACTGTTATTAAAGTTGTGGTTGAGGGTGTAACTGGCGGCGTTAAATCCTTATGGGGTTGGGTTACTGGTCAGGATGTTATAGCTCAATCTGCTGATAACTATCCGACACTATCGGGATTAATGAATGGTACCTATATTCCCCAGTGGCCCATTCCGGAAGACGTCGCCCACCAGGCGTCGGTTGTTATGGCGGTGAATAATCCCTCGCTTAAACTGCAGGTTCCCACTCTGTCTTTCTCGGCTGACCCAATGATTGTTACGCCCACCCGGTCATCAATTCTTTCTTGGTTGTCAGCCAATGCGACTAAGTGTATTGCTTCCGGTGGCTGGAGCGGTGATAAAAGTCTCGCTGGAACAGAAGCCGTTACGCCGCTTGCTGATACTATCTACACTCTTAATTGCACCGGCCCCGGTGGAAGTATAAACAGATATGTTTCTATTAGGGTAGCGCAACCTGGCCAAAGGTTGCCGTATGTAGATATTAAGGTGCAATAATTATTGACTTAACCCCGTAGCACAACTGCGGTACGATTTGCATCGCAGTTGTTATACGGGGTAAACTTGGCATAAGTTACCCCTAGTGAAGCCGAGCTAGGGGGAATTTTGCTGTCTATTTATGGATTTTAAACTCATATCAAAAAATAAACCGGCCGGGGACCAACCGAAAGCTATAAAAGAGCTTATTTCGGGTTTGAAGAAGGGGTATAAACACCAAACGCTCTTGGGTGTTACCGGGAGCGGGAAAACTTTTACCGTGGCTAATGTTATTGAAGAAATTCAGAAGCCGACCCTCGTCATAGCCCATAATAAAACATTGGCGGCGCAGCTCTGCAACGAATTTCGGGAGCTATTTCCCAAAAATGCCGTTCACTACTTCGTTTCTTACTACGATTACTACCAACCGGAGGCGTATATGCCGATTACGGACACTTATATCGGCAAGGAAGCGATGATTAACGACGAGATAGATAAACTGCGCCACGCGGCGACGACCGCGCTTTTAACTAGAAATGACGTGATTATCGTGGCTTCCGTTTCTTGTATCTACGGCTTGGGGGCGCCCGAGACTTACAGCGAGAACATTATCCATTTTAAGGTCGGCGACACGATAGATAGGAAATCTTTAACTCGTAAATTAATAAGCATGCAGTTTGGAAGAACAAATTCCGACTTGAAACGCAGTACATTTCGCTTGCGCGGAGACAGTTGGGAGATTATGCCGCCCTTCGAGGAAACTATTTATAATTTCCGCCTGGAAAATAACAAGATAGCCGAGATTTTCGTCATCGACCCCGTTAAGGGATTCGAGTATGGCAAGACACCCACGGTTAACGAGGTTATTGTTTCTCCGGCGAGGCATTTCCTTACAACGGTGGGAGACGAGAAAAACGCGGCTTTGGAAAGCATTAAAGAAGAGTTAAAGGAGAGGCTTAAATATTTTGAATCAACAGCCAAATATCTTGAGGCTGAAAGACTGGAACGGAGAACCTTGAACGACTTGGCTATGATAAGAGAAGTTGGTTATTGCCATGGTATAGAAAATTACTCTCGGCATCTTTCCGGGCGGGAAGCTGGAGAAGCGCCAGCAACTTTATTGGATTATTTCCCGGAAGATTTTTTAATGGTAATAGATGAATCTCACGTTACCGTACCTCAGCTTAACGGCATGTATCAGGGGGATGCTTCCCGCAAGAGGACCTTGGTTGAATTCGGTTTCAGGTTGCCATCGGCGGTGGACAATCGTCCGCTCAAATTCCAAGAGTTTGAAAAGCGTCTGCCGCAGGTTATTTACACTTCCGCCACCCCCGGTCCTTACGAAGGCAAGAAAAGTGAACAGGTCGTGGAACAAATTATCAGACCTACGGGCTTGATTGACCCCAAGATAGTCATCCGACCGGCAACCGGACAAATTGAAGACCTTATTCCGAGAATCAAGGAAAGGATAGGAGAGAAAGAAAGAGTTCTGGTTACCACGCTCACCAAAAAAATGGCTGAAGATTTATCCGAGTACTTGGAAGAAGCCGGTATGAAAGTGACATACCTTCATAGCGATATTAAAACGTTAGAAAGGATAAAAATTTTAACCAACCTGCGTCGCGGGAATATTGATGTTTTAGTGGGAGTTAATCTCTTGCGCGAAGGGTTGGACTTGCCGGAGGTGTCGCTCATAGCCATATTGGACGCTGATAAAGAAGGATTTTTGAGAAGCGAGACCTCTCTTATACAGGTCATCGGCAGGGCGGCGCGAAACGTAAGAGGCGAGGTTTTGATTTATGCCGACCGGATCACAGGTTCTATTGAGAGAGCCGTTCGGGAAACAAACAGAAGGAGAAAAATACAGGAAGAATATAACAAAATTCACAACATAACTCCACGGACTATTATTAGGCCGATTACGAGTATTTTACCTGACGATATATTGGATTTAGAGTTGAAACCTTTGGCAACTAAATCAATCAAGGCCTTGGAGCTTATTCTGAAAGAGAAGGAAAAAGAAATGAAGGGAGCGGCTAAAAAACTGGATTTCGAACTTGCCGCAATATTACGGGACGAAATAAAAGAGCTAACCAAAAAAGTTAAAAAACATGCAAGATAAGATCATCATTAAGGGCGCACGGGAGCATAACCTAAAAAATATCAATCTGGAATTGCCCAGGGATAAAATGATTGTTTTTACAGGACTTTCCGGTTCGGGCAAATCGTCGCTCGCGTTTGACACTATCTTTGCCGAGGGACAAAGGAGATATATTGAGTCTCTTTCCGCTTACGCGAGGCAATTCTTAGGCCGTTTGGATAAGCCGGATGTGGATGAAATAGAAGGACTTAGTCCGGCAATCTCAATTGACCAAAAAGCGCATTCCTCTAACCCGCGTTCCACGGTGGCTACCATTACGGAAATTTACGACTATTTGCGTGTCCTTTTCTCAAGAATAGGAGTTCCTTACTGCCCCGTATGCGGAAGCGTTATTAGAAGGATGACCGCCTCTGAAATAGTTGACGCGGTAGCGGCTCTTTCTGCCCCGGAAGGCCCGCCTGCCGGCGAGGCAGGAAAGATAGAGAAAGAACTTATTATTTTGGCGCCTGTCGTCCGCGGCAGAAAAGGAGAATATTATCAGCTGCTTTACGATTTGTTAAGCGCCGGTTTCAGAGAAGCGAGGATTGACGGAGAATTTAGGTCTCTTCGGGAACGTGTGTCAATCGCCAGATATAAACAGCACACCATTGAAGTGGTGGTGGACAAGATAACCGCCGGCACCGATCTGAAAGATAAAGAAAACAGGCTCCGCTTGGCTGAAGCAGTGGAAGCCGCCTTAAAACACGGCAACGATGTGGCTATCGCCGTAACCGGCAAGGAAGAGGTGAGTTTTTCGGCAAAGTTTTCCTGCCCGCGCGATAACTTCTCCTTCCCCGAGATAGAGCCCAGACTTTTCTCATTTAATAGTCCATACGGAGCTTGCGGCGCTTGCCACGGTTTAGGCACTGAAGATATCTGGTCGGAAAAGATTTGCGAAGTTTGCCGGGGTAGGCGTCTTAAGCCGGAAGCTTTAAGCATTCTAATTGACGGCAAAAACATAACCGAAGTGACGGCGCTTCCGGTGGGAGCCGCTTATGAGTTTTTCGGGGATATCAATAAAAAATGGAGCGAGAAAGAAAAGGAAATTTCGGAAACGCCCTTGAGGGAGATCAGGAGTAGATTAAAATTTATGATAGACGTCGGTTTAGATTATCTCACTTTGAATAGAAAAGCAGGTACGCTTTCCGGCGGCGAGTCTCAAAGAATAAGACTGGCTTCGCAAATCGGTTCGCGATTAGTGGGCACGCTCTATATATTAGACGAGCCGACTATCGGTTTACACCAGCGGGATAACGCCAAACTCATCAAAACCCTCCATAACTTGAGGGATTTAGGTAATACTATCATCGTTGTCGAACATGACGAAGAAACAATAAGGTCCTCCGACTATTTGGTTGATATAGGCCCGGCAGCCGGTGTCCACGGCGGGAGAATTGTGGCTCAAGGACCGATACCGGAAATCTTAAAAGATAAAAAACAAAAGAGCCTCACGCTCTCATATCTTCGCGGCGAGGAGGAGATTATTGCTCCTATCAAACGCAGACAAGTTAAAAACCCGGGAGATTTTTTGAAGTTGCGTGGCGTAAGCCAAAACAACCTTAAAAACATAAATATCGATATACCGCTTCGCCGGTTTGTGGCTGTTACCGGAGTGTCGGGTTCCGGCAAAAGCACTTTGGTTTACGACGTGCTCTATAAAACTTTGGCTAACAGGTTTAACCAAGCCAGTTACAAAGAAAGCGCTTATAAAGCTATTTTGGGGTTGGAGTATATTAACCGTGTCATTAATGTCGACCAATCTCCCATCGGGCGTACTCCGCGGTCAAACCCCGCCACTTACATTGGCGCTTGGACGCACGTGAGAGATTTGTTTGCCTCGACCGAGGACGCGAGAGTAAGGGGCTGGAAACCAGGCAGATTCAGTTTTAACGTGAAAGGCGGCCGCTGCGAGAACTGCGAAGGGCACGGCTACCTTACTATTGAGATGCACTTCTTGCCGACCGTTTACGTGACCTGCGATATTTGCCACGGCAAAAGATTTGATAGAGAGACTTTGGAAGTGGAATATAACGGCAAAAATATTTACGACATTTTAAAAATGACCGTGGAAGAAGCGGTGACCTTTTTTAAAGATATTCCGTGGCTTTACGATAAGCTTAAAATTTTGGATGAAGTTGGTTTGGGATACTTGGAGTTGGGGCAATCGGCTCCGACATTGTCGGGGGGCGAGGCGCAGCGCGTGAAACTCTCCGCGGAGCTCGGCAAGCGTGATACGAGACGCACTCTTTACTTACTGGATGAGCCGACAACGGGTCTCCACTTTGACGACGTCAAAAAACTTCTTGAAGTTTTAGAGAAGTTGGTGGATAGAGGTAATACCGTGGTAGTTATAGAACATAATCTTGATGTCATTAAATCAGCCGACTGGGTGATTGATTTGGGGCCGGGAGGCGGAGATAAGGGCGGTAAATTAGTAGCCGCCGGCACGCCGGAAGACTTAAAAAGAACCAGGGGCAGTTTTACCGGTGAGTATTTAAGGAAGGTTTTGAAATAAAAACTCGGACTTACGGAAGAAGGTATTCTGAAATTGTTAAAAAAGAAAGAATAGACATAAAAAGAGCTGTAGCAATACGGCTCTTTTTGTTTTTCTGGGACCGACCGTCCCTTTCCCTAAGCTACCGCTCGCTTTCAAGAGAATCTTCTACCGTAAACTAACAAAACCTTTTCCCGCCAGTGGTCTCCGGAAGAGACAAATTATCCTCGTTCGTCGTGAAAAGCAAAACGTAAAATTGAGAACTCCCCGCCATCTGGCGGGTCAAACACCTCAATTTCACTACTTTTCTACTCCTCTCTCGGTAATTTATTCCTCTTCCTGCGACATACTGGCTATAGAAAAGGTTTTATTGCTTTAGATGCTATAGAGCAGTCCACCACCTTTTCGTAGGGAACATCCCGCAGCCCCGACGGGCTTGGTCCGATCCGCCAGCCGGCGGAAAGGCCGTCGGGGCGAGGGGGAAGAAAATCCGCCCGCCGGAGGCGGATTATTCTGGTTCCCATAGGAAAGGTGGTGGGGTGCTCTAATATTCTGGTTATGATAGGTACGAATTGATAACGTGTTTTCTGGCGAATTGCTGGCGTGGAGGGTAAGATGGAGGGTAGTGAAAAAAGCTACTTATAAGAATTTACCTGATTCGCCCGGCGTTTATATTATGAAAGGCGCTCGCGGCAGTATTTTGTACGTGGGTAAGGCTGGTAATCTGAGACGGAGGGTAGCCAGCTATTTCTTGCCTGCCCGCAATGCTATGTATAGCGATGTAGGCGGGCGGCCTCACGATGCGAGGATTCAAAAACTGGTAAGCGAGATTAGGAATATTGATTATAGAAGGACTGACACGGCTATGGAAGCCTTGATTTTAGAAGCTGAACTTATTAAAAGATACAAGCCGCCGTACAACGTGAGAGAGAAGGACGATACAAGCTTTCTTTACATTGAAGTCACTAAGGAAAAGTTCCCGCGGGTTTTACTGGTAAGAGGCAAAAGTGAAACTTTGGGCAAAAGGTTTGGCCCCTTTACTTCATCTTCCAATGTCCGACAAGCCGTCAGTATTATAAGGAGAATATTCCCTTTTAGCATTCATCCGGCTAATAAAGTCGATAGAGCGAAGCGGGGTTGTTTTGATTATCAGATAGGTCTTTGTCCCGGAACTTGCTTGGGCGCCGTGAGCAGGGAAGAGTACCTTAAAAATATAAAGAACATTAAGCTTTTCTTGAGGGGTGGCAAGAAGAAGATTTTAACTTCTCTGGAGAAAGAAATGAGAAAAACCAGTAAAAATCTGGAGTTTGAAAGTGCCCTGAAAATTCGCCGGCAGATTTTCGCTCTACGGCATATCCAGGATGTTGCCTTTGTGACGGAGCCGGAGCTTAATCTGGGAGAAGTTAAGCCGTTGCGTCTCGAGGGGTACGATGTATCGAATATTTCCGGAACTTCAGCCGTCGGTTCTATGGTAGTTTTCGCCGGTGATGAACCCGTGAAAAGCGAGTATAGAAAGTTTAAAATAAAAACCATTAGTGGGCCGGACGACGTAGGGATGATGAAAGAAGTTATCCGCCGGAGGTTTTCGCGTATTCCGCCCCAAGGAAGTTGGCTGTTGCCGGATTTAATTCTTGTAGACGGAGGTAAACCACAGGTTAATGCGGCAAAGGGGATTTTAGACGAATCAGGCGTTAAGATTCCGGTTATAGGCATAGCCAAAGGCCCCGAAAGGAAAAAGAACGAATTTGTGGGGAGAGTCCCGAAGGAAGTCGGCGAGAAAACGCTTATTAAGTTGCGCGATGAGGCGCACCGTTTTGCAATTTCATATCATAAAAATATCCGCAGCAAAAACTTTGTGAGATAACTCGCTACATACTACATCCTACATGCTATATACTTCATAATATGTGTGGGATTGTCGGGTATATAGGCAAACAGAAAGCGGCGCCAGTTTTGATTGACGGCCTTAAAAGCCTTGAATATCGCGGGTACGACTCCGCCGGTTTGGCTGTTTTTGACGGTGAGAAAGTGGTACAGGAGAAAGCCGTTGGTAAGGTATTTGCTCTTGAGAGTAAAATTAATAAAGACGAAATGCGCGGTAACGTGGGCATTGCTCACACAAGGTGGGCGACCCACGGCGGAGTAACGGAAGTTAATGCACACCCTCATTCTGACTGCGAAGGTAAAATTTGGATTGTTCATAACGGAATCATTGAAAATTATGTTGAGCTCAAAGAGAAACTACGAGTTAAGGGACACCACTTTAAATCCGACACCGATACGGAAGTGGTAGCGCATCTTGTCGAACAGTTTATAAACGGCAAGAAAAAATTCAGTCTTGAAGAAGCCGTGAGGCGCGCACTGAAGCTCGTCAAGGGAACTTATGGTTTAGTCATTTTCTATTCCGGGAAACCGGATACGCTTGTGGCAGCAAGAGATTTCAGCCCCCTCCTTTTAGGCATCGGCGAGGACGAGTATATTATCGCATCCGACGCTTCCGCGGTTTTGAAGCATACCAAGAATGTAATTTATTTTAACGACGGAGAGATGGCGGTCATCACCGCGAAGGAGCACCATATTTATGATTTAGATAATAACCTACTTCACAAAGAAACTCATTTTTTGGATTGGGACATTCAAACAGCGGAAAAGGGCGGTTACCCTCACTTTATGCTTAAGGAAATCATGGAAGAGCCGGAAGCGGTGGAGAATTCTATCCGTGGGCGGTTGATATTAGAAGAGGGGCATGCTGTGTTGGGCGGCCTTGTAGATTTGGAAGATATTTTGAGGAAGGCTGGAAAGGTTGTTATTTCTGCCTGCGGCAGCGCCTACTTAGCCGGACGAGTGGGCGAATATATGTTGGAGGAGTATGCCGGCGTGCCGGTTGAAGTTGATATAGCTTCGGAGTTTAGATATAGGAAGCCAATTTTCGGCAAGGATGACGTTTTCTTGGCTATTTCTCAATCGGGCGAAACGGCAGACACCCTGGCAAGTTTGCGGGAAGCCAAGGAGAAGGGCGTTGCCACTTTGGGCGTAGTGAATGTGGTTGGGTCCACGTTAAGCAGGGAAACTGCCGCCGGCGTCTACCAGCACATTGGACCGGAGATAGGAGTAGCTGCAACCAAGTCGTTTGTTTCCCAAGTTTCTATTCTGGCATTATTAACTCTATCCTTTGGAAGAAAGCGCGGCATGTCACTTGTTATGGGGAAAAGAATCGTTAAGGAACTTCAAAGCATACCCGGATTAATGGAGAAAGTTCTGTCACAGAAAGAGCTTATAAGAGAAATCGCGGAAAAGTACAGCGGTTACGGCAACTTCTTTTATCTGGGTAGAAAATATAATTATCCCGTTGCTCTTGAAGGCGCGTTGAAGATAAAGGAGATTGCCTATGTTCACGCGGAAGGGTATGGAGCAGGCGAGTTGAAACACGGGCCGATAGCGCTTATAGATAAAAACTTTCCAACATTTGCTATCGCACCGCAGGACTCGGTTTATGAAAAGATGATCTCGAATATTGAAGAGATAAAGGCGCGCGGCGGACCGGTAATCGTTATAGCTACGGAAGGAGATAACCAGGTAGCCGGGGTAGCAGATGACGTTATTTACATTCCCAAAACTTTGGAAATGCTTACTCCATTACTCGCTGTTGTGCCTTTACACCTCTTCGCTTATTATGTCGGAGTGGAAAAAGGTTTGGACGTTGACAAGCCGCGTAATCTTGCCAAATCGGTCACTGTGGAGTAGTATTTAGGCGCATTAAGAAGGCAATAAGATAAGTTTTAGCAACCGATAAGATGGCACTTAGAATTTTTTTGTATATAGTTGGCGTAACGGCCATTTTAGTTTTAGCCGGAGTTTCAATGAGCCTCGCGGAGGGCTTATAGTTTTTATTATTAGCTCGTGAAAAAACTTTCCATCGGCATTGTTGGGTTACCGAATGTAGGCAAGTCAACTTTATTTAAGGGGCTAACCAACCAGGAAATCAATATTGCTAATTACCCCTTTGCTACCATTGACCCGAATGTGGGCGTGGTCACTGTGCCGGACGAACGGCTTACGAAGCTTGCCGAAATGAGTAAATCTAAAAAAGTCATTCCGGCCGTCGTTGAGTTTTACGACATTGCTGGATTGGTTAAGGGCGCTTATAAAGGCGAAGGATTGGGAAATCAATTTCTTTCCCATATCCGCGATGTCCGGGCTATAGTCCAAGTGGTAAGGATTTTTCAGTCTGGCGAAATTATCCATGTAGAGGAAGGCGTTGATCCAGTAAGGGATATAGACATCATAGATACCGAACTGGTTTTGAAAGATTTGGAAACCGCCGAGAAACGTTTAAACAGTTTAGAGAAAGAAACCAAGAGTGGCGACAAGGAGAAAACCAAAGACTTGGAAGCGTTGAAGGGCGTTCATAAAGTGTTGAGCGTCGGTCTTCCGGCGCGGGAGCTTGGAGACGATATTGTCTTACGGCCGGCTGTGACGGAGCTTAATCTACTCACTTTAAAACCGCAGATATACCTCTTAAACGGGAGGGAAAGCGATATTAGCCCGGAACTCAAGAGTAAATTGCAAAGTCTCGGAGGCGAATATTTGGTGGCTGACTTGGCGGGTGAACCACACGTTGGGGAACTAATAGAGAAAGCTTATAAGATACTCGGGTTGATTAGTTTTTTTACGACAGGCGAGGACGAAACAAGAGCTTGGACTGTTAAGATCGGAGCTAAGGCGCCGGAGGCAGCGGGCGAAATACATACTGACTTTGAGAATAAATTTATTAGGGCGGATGTTATAAATTGGGACAAGCTCCTGGAATCCGGTTCGTGGGCAACGAGTCGCCAGAAAGGGTCCCTGCGTACTGAAGGCAAGGAGTATGTTTTAGAAGACGGAGATGTAATGGAGATAAAACACGGTTGACCCCGCACCATAACTGCGATTACGATTTCTAACTAACTTCTTACTAAACTGATAGATCTTTAGCTTACTTGAGACTATGACCATAACTCCAAGACGACAAGAAATCGAGTTAGTTTTATCGCAGTTTGGTGACGGGGTTGAGTTAATCGGGCTTCCCAATCTTAAGATTTGCCGAAATTACTGGTATAATCAGAGCACATGGATTTAAAAGTAGATTACGTAGCTAAGCTGGCGAGGATAAAGCTGACCGAAAGGGAGGAGGAAAAATTTTCCAAGGATTTGGGCAAAATTTTGGATTATTTTAAAGAGCTGCAAGAGTTAAATACGGAAGATATAAAACCGCTCACCGGTGGCACGGAATTGAAGAACGCCTACAGAGAAGACGGAGTTGAACCCAGAAGCAAAGACGCAAGCCGGCTCACCGAAGCTTTTCCCGACAAAGAGAAGTCATTTTTAAAAGTGCCGCCGATTTTTTAATAATGGAAACTCTACGCCATCTCACAATAAAGAAGTTTCATAGGGGGTTATTAAATAAAGAATTCTCCGCTTTTGAAGCGGTGAAGTCTTTTTTTAATTATATTGGCGAGAAAGACAAAGAGATAGACGCTTACCTTAGCCTCGATAAGGACGGAGCCCTAGCGGCAGCCGAAAGGGTTGATGTGTCGCTTGCGAGCGGCGCTAACGTCGACTTAATGGCTGGCGTCCCTATGGCTATTAAAGACAACATTTTAATTGAAGGATTGCCCGCCACCGCGGCTTCCAAGGTGCTTAAAGATTACGTCGCCGCTTATGACGCCACCGTTATAAACAAATTAAAAACCAAGCAGGCAATTTTTTTGGGGAAAACTAATCTGGACGAGTTCGCCATGGGAAGTTCCACCGAAAACTCCGCTTTTAAGGCTACTAAGAATCCTCATGATACTACTCGCGTCCCGGGAGGCTCTTCCGGCGGCTCGGCTGCCTCTGTTGCTTCGCGTATGGCGCTCGCAGCTTTGGGTTCGGACACGGGCGGCTCTATCCGTGAGCCGGCTTCTTTCTGCGGCGTAGTTGGTCTGAAGCCAACGTATGGCGCCGTTTCCAGATACGGCGTTATTGCTATGGCTTCTTCTCTGGACCAAATTGGTTCTTTTGGTAAAACCGTTGAAGACGCCGCTATAGTTTTTAATACGATAGCCGGTTACGACCCATATGATGCTACCAGCATAAAAACCGAGTACGGTGATGAACTTTTAAATCCTAAACTGGAGGACATTAAGAAATTAACCGTAGGTATACCCGATGAATATTTTATTCCCGGGTTGGATAAGGAAGTGGGAGAGTCTGTAGAGGCGGCTATAAACGACATTAAAAGTTTAGGCTTAAAGGTTAAAAGGGTGAGTTTGCCTCACACCAAGTACGCTTTGTCGGTCTACTACATAATTATGCCCGCTGAAGTCAGCACCAACTTGGCGAGGTTTGACGGCATAAGATACGGCACGAGAGAAAAAGCCAAGAATTTAATTGACTTGTATTATGAAAATAAAGGCGTCGGTTTCGGTCCGGAAACTAAAAGACGCGTGATTTTAGGAACGTTTGTGTTATCTGCCGGCTACTACGACGCTTATTACGCCAAAGCGCAGAAAGTGAGAAGGTTGATAAAAGAAGACTTTGAAAAAGTTTTTTCAAGCGGAGTTGATATGATTTTGACGCCGGTCGCGCCTACTCCAGCATTCAAGATAGGGGAGAAAGTTGACGACCCGCTTCAGATGTATCTATCTGATATTTTCACTATTCCTGTAAACTTGGCCGGTTTGCCAGGCGTATCTATTCCTGTAAAAGGAAGAGAGGGGAAACTACCTATCGGCTTCCAACTTATCGGCCGCCCTTGGCGCGAAGCGGATATCTTAGGCTTGGGACAGTTTTATGAGAGACTATAAATCTCCATGTCTCAAATTTAATCGGCAGCTAATATAAATACCCCATTAAGTTTTGGGGTATTTATATTAGTGGCGCAGCCGACCGGATTTGAACCGGCGATCTTCTCCGTGACAGGGAGACGTGTTAACCGGGCTACACTACGGCTGCAAACGCCAGTATTATACTAGTCCTTTAACTTTTTGACAATCTCATTGAATTTCTTGCCCCTGTCCTTGTAATCAACGAACATATCGAAGCTGGCGGCTCCGGGCGAGAATATTATTGTTTCTCCGAATTGGAAGTTTTTTAAAGCTGTTTTTAAAGCCGCTTCAAGATTTTTAGCAAAAACTAATTTATTGCCTCTTATAGCTTTAGCTATTTTCTTTTTATTTTCTCCGAAGAGAACTACGAGTTTGGTGGAAGAGTTTTTGAGCGCTTGAGCAACCGGTTTATAATCTAAACCCTTGTCTTTGCCGCCCATAATCAAAACATTTTTTTCTTTAAACGACTTTATAGCAGCAGCAGTCGTCATCGGATTAGTTGAGGCGGAATCATTGTATATTTTTACAGACGCTGATTTATACTCCCTCCTTCGCCGAGGCTTCGGCGGGCAGGGATTTGGCTGATTTATGCAGATAGTTCTAACTAACTGTAGACGGTAGGGAAGACCGCGATAGTTTTTAACGGTCTTTAGAATTACGTTTTTACTTATACCTAAATCTGTTGCTACCATCGCTGCCATTACGGCGTTTTTGAAATTATGTTCGCCGAGTATTTTCAAATCTCGTGGCGAGAAGAATTTGAACGATTTAGGATTCACGCCTATTTTCTTGCCCTTACTTTTAGAGGCTATGGTCTTGGCGTACTTATTGCCCGCAGCGTAGAAAACCCTGTCTTTTTTAGTCTGGTATCCGGCGATGGATGACTTGGCTTCAAAGTACTCTTTCAAGTTTTTGTGCGCGTCCATATGGTCGGGAAACATATCAAGCGCTACCGCTATATGCGGCGATTGTTTCAAGTCCTGTAACTGGAAGCTGGAGAGTTCAAGGACCGTTACGGAGTTCTTTTTGAGCTTAGGAAGTATATCTATGGCGGGCTTCCTGATATTGCCGGCGAGGTAAACATCTTTGCCGGCAGATGCCAAAATTTTATAAATGAGCGTTGAAGTGGTTCCTTTGCCCTTTGTGCCAGTTACTCCTATTATCAAGCCCTTGGCGTTTTTGAAAAATAAGTCGGTAGCGCTCGTAAATTTTACTCCGGCTTTTACAGCTTTCTGTATCTCTTTTAGATTATAGGGAACGCCGGGGGAACGGTAGATTACGTTAAAATCTTCAAGATTCTTGAGATAATTCTTATCAAACTTCTTATCAAGAATGGTTACATTTCTTAACCCCTGCTTCTTTAAAAATCTTAATACCGCTTTCCCTTCGCGCCCAAATCCAAGAATCGCTATTTTTTTCATTTCATTTCTTTTGTTCAATTTGTGCCGACGGGAGGAATCGGACCTCCGACCTAGGGTTTATGAGTCCCTCGCTCTACCACTGAGCTACGCCGGCCTTCGCTAAAGCTTCGGCCGGCAAGCCGGCTTACGCTTATGCTTAATTATAGATAACTCAATGTTATGATTAAATCAATGAACGATTCGGAATTACAAGGGGTAAAAAAGAAAGCAGCCAAGATTGTAGCCGATCTTAAGAAACTTTTTCCCGAACCCAAAATAGCGTTAAACTATTCCAATAACTGGGAGCTTTACGTGGCTGTGGTGCTCTCCGCGCAGTGCACCGATAAGAAAGTCAACGAAGTGACCGAGACGCTCTTTAAAAAATATCCAAGGTTCGAAGATTATCTAAGGACAAACCCCAAAGAGTTCGAGGCGGACATAAGACCAACCGGGTTTTATAGAAATAAAACCAAAAGCATACTTACCGCGGCTAAGTTCATCAAAGAAACTTGGAATGGCAGCCTGCCCGACACTATGAAGGAAATGCTTCGCATACCGGGAGTAGGAAGGAAAACCGGCAACGTCATTTTGGGAAACGCCTATGGCGTAGTCGAAGGAATCGCCGTAGACACGCATGTTAAACGTTTGTCGCGCTTATTCGGACTTACTAAAGAGAATGACCCTGATAAAATAGAGAAAAATTTAATGGAAATTTTACCGAAGAAAGAATGGTTTGACTTTACTTATCGGCTTATCGATTACGGCAGGAAATATTGTCCGGCAAGGCCGCATAAACGTGAAAAGTGTCCTTTGTACAAATATGAGCGGCTTTAAAGAGAAGGTTCTAAAGGTAGTGAAGAAAGTTCCCAGAGGGAAAGTTTTAACTTATAAAGAAGTGGCAAGACGGGCAGGTTCCTCCGGAGCGTATAGGGCTGTGGGCAACATTTTAAACGAGAATCATGATTCAAAGATACCTTGTCATAGGGTGGTAAGGTCCGACGGCGAGGCGGGTGGTTATAATAAAGGCAGAGCGAAGAAAGTTGTTCTTTTAAAGAGAGAAGGCGTTATAATTGATAAAATCCAACTATGAAATCGGTAATCTACATAAGAAATTTTATTTTCGGCGTTGAGGACAGTTTAGCCTCAACTGTAGGGCTATTATCGGGTGTGGCTGCTGCCGGGGTGCCTGAAGCAACTATTATCTTGACCGGCTTGGTGCTCATCTCCGTAGAGGCTTTTTCCATGGCTGTGGGCAGTTTCGTTTCTGAAGAATCAGCAGAGGAGTATCTTAAACATGGAGACGTTTCTCCTAGAAAACCATTTGTCGGCAGTTTGGTAATGTTTTTCTCTTACTTTGTCGCCGGTTTTATACCACTTTTACCTTACGCAATTATGGAAGTGAAGTCCGCTCTAGTAGTATCTATAATTTTGTCACTTGCCGCTTTATTTTTCTTAGGGGTAGCCGGAGCGGAATTCGGCCATACTAACAAATTGAAACATGGCGTGAAGATGTTCTTTATTGGTGGGGTTGCGGTATTGGTAGGTGTTGTTGTCGGCAGGCTTTTAAGTGCTCTTTAATTTGTATATAATTAATATGATGACGAAAGAGTTTCGCCACCGGCGCCCAGTAGTCGATAAGCGCTTTTAAGATGAATAAAAGATAAATCAGATAAGTAGAAATGAAAAAACTATTAATATATTCGGCCCTCGCGTTCGCTTTGGTTCTCCCGACTGGCGCTCAAAATTCGCCTCAAGACATTGCTGCTCCACAAACCTCCCCCGGAGTTAGCGGAGCCAATCAAGAAGTGCGGCAGAAAATACTGGATGAGATAAAGGCGGGGAGAGACACACTGAAGTCCAATATTAAAGATATGAAGCACGAGTTTAAAACCAACGTGCAAGAGCGGAGGACCGAACTCAAGGATTTAATACAAAACAAAAGAGAAGCGTTGAAGGAGCAGCTTCAGAAAGTTAAGGACGAAAGAAAGAAAGCAGCAGTGGAAAGGATTGATATCAGGTTGGACGAATTAAATGAACGCATGACTAACCACTTTTCTAGCCTCTTAGATAAATTGGAAGATGTGCTTACAAGAGTATCTTCTCGCGCCGATAAAGCTGAAGAGAAAGGGTTAAGTGTATCCTCGGTAAGAACGGCTGTAACCGAGGCGCTTAGCGCTATAGAGGCGGCTCGTACCGCCGTAACCGACCAGACAGGCAAAACTTACACTATTGTCGTAAGTAGTGAAGACAACTTACGCGTTGATGTTGGCAAGGCTCGTCAGGCGCTTCACGGTGACTTAGCAAAAGTGAGAGAGACGATAAGAACGGCGCACGAAGCAGTGAAGAGCGCGGCGGTACTTTTAGCGCAGATTCATCGTATAGATGAAGCCGAATCTCTGTCCACCGATGATGGTCAAAACAATTCTAATCAATAACCATGACAAAAAATCTTTCTATCACAATTATAGCAGTCGTCTTACTCTTGGTAGTGGCAGTAATAGGTATCGTAATTTGGAGGACGCAACAGTCAAACTATATTGTTCCACCGGCTCCCCAGCCGGTAGCTACGCCTCCGTCCGGTGAAACGCCGTCCGACTCCACTACCCAAATCAACCAGTCTCTTAACGACGTGGATTTGGGCGATTTGGATAAAGAGTTTCAACAGATTGACGCTGATTTAAACAGCCTCTAATTCAGATACCTTATAAAAGCATTTTCCGGGAAGACGGTTTCCATGAGTTCTGCCGGCGTAAGATAGCGTATGTTTTTGTTGGCTCTTTCTTCATTGCGAAAGGTATCGGTTATAAACATTACCGTTTGCGCCGGCATAGGCATGCCTCTTACGTCCACTCCGTCCGCGTTTACTATCACGAATTTGGGAATTTCTTTAGGTAGGGCGTTTAACTCCACGCCTAACTTTACGTAGTCTTCACTGAAGGCGTCAGCCGTGTTGGGATTTTTTGCCCAGATCATGAAGTAACTGGCGTAGGCTTCCACGGTAATGAGCGTTAGCATGACTAACGCCGCCGCCTTGAGCTTGTTCGGCGAAATTTCCCCCCTAAGACGGCTAAATAGCCACCATCCTCCTAAGCTTGAAATTATGATGACTGGCGGGGCCATCAGTATAGCCCGGAGAGCGTGCGGCAGCCCTTCGTTGGAAATAACGACTGGCGCGGCGGCTACCGTGAGCCAGGCAAGCAAAATAATCGCGGCTGTTTTGAGCCCATCGCTTTTAATAAGGGAACGTAAACTTAACACTAAGCCAACCAAAAAGGTTATGCCTATCGGCCAAAAGAGCAGGGGTTTGCCGGCTATGTTATGGCGCCAGTTCCAGTCGCCAACAAAATTAAACATACCGGCGGTCTTTAAGGTATTTACGAGAAAATCTTTTGTCGGAGTTTCCGAACTTAGCACGGATATTTGACTTGTACGGCCGAGGAAATCCTGAGGGTTTTCTAGGAAGTAGATGTTTAGAGGAATCGTCACAATAAACGCAGAGATGAGAAATAGAGTTGCGTTACGGTAAAAGTATTTAAGCACAGCTCCTTTTTTAGCTTCGAAGAAGTAAAGAGCCAGTATAAAAATAATAATAATGGGGGTTGCGCGGTAGGCGATATAAGAATAAAACCCAAGGCCGTAAAATATACCGGAGAATATAGAATATAGAATGTAGGATTTAGGGCGGCTTGGTTCTCTTGCTTTACGAAGCGATAAAAGTAAAAAGTAGATTCCCCACACCAAGAAAAATGGCGCCATGATGGCGCGAAAGCCGATACGCGAAAAGTCGATGTGCCAGAAACTTGTGGCGAGAAGAAAAGCGGCCAACAAAGACAAAGTCTTGTCTTTGAACAGCTCCCTTGTCAGAAAATATATTCCTAAGACCGTTAGTATTCCGAAAATAGCGCTAGGCAATCTTAAAACCCACGGCTCGTTGCCGAAAAGGGACAAAAACAGCGCTTGTATATTTATAAATAATCCTTCCCGCCCGTTATTTTCCGGATAGAATACTTTAAAGTCGTCGGTGGCAAGCGCTTCCAAGGCGTTATTGCCATTCATAGCTTCATCGGGATAGAGACCCGGCGGGACAGATTCTATATTGGCAACCCTAAGGTAAGTTGCTATAATGATTATAAGGACGAGCCACCAATATTCCTTTTTCATACCCAGTAGTATAACTGCGATTGCAAGTTATTGATTAACTTGTCGCTAAATGATTTATTCATGACCCTTAACCTTTTCTTACTCAAATCATTAAACTACGATAACTTGAGAGTTAATCTTATCGCAGTTATACTGACTGGGTATATATAAACATATTACATGCCTTTTTACCTTACTCCAACTACAATAGCTCTCATTATCATCGCCGTCTTGCTTATCTTCGCTTGCGTGCCAGCCGCAAAATCTATCCGTCACGCCTTGTTTTTACGGAGGCGTTTAGTGCTCTTAGAGCTACCTAGAGATCAGACGAAAAAAGCGCTTGAGGGCTTGTTAAAAATAAAGACCGCGTTCGCCTTTGAAACGGCGGTGCATCATTTAGGCAAGGAAACGCACTATTACATGGCAGTGCCCAAAGCTTTCGTAAACAGCGTTAAGGATAAGTGGGGCGCTTACGAAGTTGACGAGTACGATATTTACCGTTCCGGCGGGAGCCACTTAGGATTTTATTTGAAGAGCGCTTCACCCCGCTTAAATATTGAATCCGTGGATTTCTCCAGAGTAAACGAGATTGGCGAGGGTGCCCTTATGCAACTCATAGTAGTCCCGAGGGGCGACAAGAGGTTAGCAAATTTGCGCGTTTTAATCTCGGCGCCTTCTCCCTATCAGGCGCAGGAAATAGCTTTGGGGATAAACTCTTCACTCACGGAGTTTAAACCTGCCGCCGTTACCAGAAATATGTCCGAGTTCACTCATCTTACGGCGTTTAGAGAATTCGACGAAGATGAGGCGATAATCTGGAGTACTTGAGGTAGGTTCTAAGTACTGGTAAACCCCGTCACCTTTATAAGGCTCCGTTTTCTACAACGCTTCTCGTAATACGAAACCATCGTTCGCAAGTGATGATTTGTGTTGGAATGAGAACGTCACCAAAAGGAAAACGACCTAAGCATTGCAGTCTTATAAAGGTGCGGGGTAAAATAAGATTGGGCGGCAGGACGAGCACTCACTTAACAACAAATAAGTATAGGAGGTCACCACTGCCGCCCTTTTGTTTTATGAAATTTGAAAAGGGAGTCAGTCTTAAGAGACTAGGAAGTTATAGGATAGGCGGAGAAGCGGCGTTTTTTAAAGAAGCCGCGAATGTTCATGATTTAGCCGAATCTCTAAGCGAAGCAAAGCGGTTAGCCGTTCCTTTTTTTATTTTAGGCGGCGGCACCAATATTTTATTTAGCGACGAAGGATTCGGCGGCGTGGTAATTAAACCGTCTATGGGACGCGTTACGGTAGAGGGAGAAACGCTTAAAGCCGGCGCGGGAGTTCTAATGTCAGAGCTCACGGAATTTGCCGCCATGCACGGTCTTTCCGGATTGGAGTGGGCTGGAGGATTGCCTGGCACTTTGGGCGGCGCTATCCGAGGTAACGCCGGCGCATTTCACGGCGAGATTAAAGATGCAATTAAAGAAGTCATTAGTTTGGACACAAGCTCTTTAAAGGTTATAAAAAGGATAAGCGCGGAGTGCGCTTTTAATTATAGAACGAGCGTTTTTAAGACCGGGGGGAGAGAAGTTATCATAGAGGCGACGCTTGCGCTTGCTGCCGGGGACAAAGGCGCCATTAGTAAAGCCACCCAGGACAAGATTCAGTATCGTAAAGAAAGGCATCCTATGGAACATCCTAACGTAGGCAGTGTTTTTAAAAACGTTCCCATTTCCAAATACCCTCATCTCGACTTAGAAAGGTTCAGCAAGGTGATAAAACAGGATCCTTTTCCGGTGATTCCTACCGCGTTCCTACTTTCTTTAGCCGGTCTTAAAGGCGTGTCTTGCCGTGGAGCCATGATATCGCCAAAACATCCCAACTTCATAGTAAATGTTTTGGATGCGTCTTCCCGTGACGTCAAAAGTTTAATCGAACTTGTGAAATATAAAATTTTTGAAGAGTTTGGTATGGAACTCGAAGAAGAAATACAAATTTTGTCTGAAACTTCAAGCTGAAAGCGAAAGGTTTCAGCTACAAAATTTAGTACCCCGCACTTAAACAATAGCCGTTTAAGTGCGGGGTACTCATTGTTGTAATTGCTCGGTCAAAAATGACCTCGGAAACAACAATGGAAGTTATCCACAGTGCTTTTTATGGTTCATTTGTTCTAAAATAAGAATAGGGAACTAATAAGTTCAAAATAGAAATTGGTTTGTTGGTCGGCAAATCAACAAAAAGTATGAAACTAATGGCAAAGAAGAGAAAGGCTGTCAAAAAGAGCGCCAAAAAGAAGACTTCAAAAAAGAGCGCTAAGAAGAGAAAGAGATAATCTATTCTTCGCGACCGGAGCCCCGCCCCGATATATATCGGAGCGGGGTTTGCCATTTCTGGGCAGTTATATATAATTGGAACGATGAAAGTAATAATTAAAGCGACTAATTTAGAACTGACAGAGCCGCTTAAGGTTTATATTGAAGAGAAAATAGAAAGTTTAAGTAAGTTCTTTCCCGATTTAGATCCGGACGCGGTCAAAACAAAAGTCGAAGTGGCCCGTTCTACACGTCATCACAAACAGGGTAATGTTTATCATGTCGACGTTAATTTGGAGTTGCCCGGCACTGTGTTAAGGGCTGAAAAAGATGATGCCGATATAAGAGCCGCTATCGATATCGTGAAAGATAAGTTGAAGCGCGAGATCGATAAATATAAGAATAAATAATTTCTAAATGTCACTTTCTGATTTTTGGGGTAAGATTTTTACCTCGACGGGCGCGCGCCCGGAGGAAATAGACGAAATCAATTCTCTCGAGGAATCTTTGAAGAATCTTTCTGACGAAGACTTAAAGAAAGAGAGCGAATCTTTAAAAGCAAAAGCGCACAATGGCGAGGACCTTGACAGTATTTTGGTTAAAGCTTTTGCCATCGTAAGAGAAGCATCGAGACGCACCTTAAACCAGCGTCACTACGATGTCCAACTGTGGGGCGGGATAATTTTGCACCGGGGCGCTATTGCCGAAATGTTAACGGGTGAAGGCAAAACGCTCGCTTCGACCGCGCCGGTGTACTTAAACGCCCTTGCTGGGAAGGGCGCGCATGTTATAACCGTGAACGAGTATCTGGCTAAAAGAGACACAGTTTGGATGGGTCAGGTTTACGATCTCCTGGGATTAAAAGTGGCTTGTTTGGTACACGAAGGCGCTTACCTTTATGACCCAAACTGGCACATTTCTAAAGAGGGCGAGGCTTTGATTGATAAAGAGAGAGATACCACAGGCAGTTTCCTGGTCCAGGAAGAATTTTTGCGTCCAGTATCCCGCCGCGAAGCCTATCTTGCTGATATAACTTACGGCACCAATCACGAGTTTGGCTTTGATTATCTTAGGGACAATCTGGGGCAGGACGTGGCGCAACAAGTACAGAGAGAATTGAATTTTGCAGTCATTGACGAAGTTGACTCCATTTTAATAGACGAGGCAAGAACCCCGCTTATTATTTCCGTTGCTGATAAGGAATCATCTGATTACTACAAGACTTTCGCGAGAGCCGCCGAACGTTTGAAGGATGGGGAAGATTATATAGTTGACGAGAAACTAAGGTCGGTCGCCATTACGGAAGCCGGTATCAATAAGATTGAGGCAATGACCGGTATTAAAAATATTTACGCGATGGAGAACTTGCGGCTCGTCCATTATTTAGAGGCGAGTTTGAAAGCCAAGGTACTCTTTCTTAAAGACAGGGATTATGTGGTACGAGACGGTGAAGTGATTATTGTCGACCAATTCACGGGAAGGATGATGTTGGGCAGACGCTGGTCAGCCGGTATCCACCAGGCGGTTGAGGCTAAAGAAGGAGTAGGAGTTAAAGAAGAGACAAGAACCCTTGCTCAAATAACCCTTCAAAATTACTTTCGTCTTTACCGGAAAATCGCGGGTATGACCGGTACGGCCCAGACTTCCGCCGAAGAGTTCCATAAAGTGTATGGTCTTGAAGTGGTCAGTATCCCTCCGAATCGGGAACTGGTGAGGAAAGATTTGTCCGACGCCATGTATAAGACGTTAGACGCTAAGTATCAAGCCGTGGCTCGCGAGGTAAAAAAAAGGCGTGACGCCGGGCAGCCGGTCTTGATAGGTACGGTGTCTATTGAGAAGAACGATATTCTTGGAAAATTTCTAAAAGAAGAAGGAATTCAGTATGAAGTCTTAAACGCCAAAAATCACGAAAGGGAAGGCGCCATTATCGCCCAAGCCGGAAGATTAGGAGGAGTGACGCTCGCTACCAATATGGCTGGGAGAGGCGTAGACATTATTCTTGGCGGCAATCCACCCGATTCGGAAGAGATGAGGAAAGTGAGAGAGTTAAACGGTTTACACGTTATCGGCACGGAAAGACACGAAGCAAGACGCATTGATAATCAGTTGAGAGGCAGAAGCGGCAGGCAAGGCGATCCCGGGTCATCGCAATTTTTCCTTTCATTGGAGGATGATTTGCTACGTGTTTTTGGCGGTGACGGCATCAAACGGCTGATGGAGCGTTTCAACTTGCCGGAGGATATGCCCATAGAGAATAAAATGGTTTCCCGCGCGGTTTCTCAAGCCCAAAGCAAAATAGAAGGTTTTCATTTTGATGCCAGGAAACACCTCCTTGATTATGATGATGTTTTAAACAAACAAAGGTTAAGTTTCTACGGCAGGAGACAAAAGATTATGACCATGTTAAATAAAGAGGAACTCAAAAAGTTCCTTAAAGACGCTTTGTTTGATTATCTGGATAATTTGGAGAAAGCGGAAATACCAAGCGAAGACCTCGAGAAAATATTTAAAGAAGCCGGTATACAAGCTAAAAACATCGAGGAAGCGAGGAAAATAGTTGAAGAAAGGGTTAACAAACACGAGAAGCTTGATATTGTAAGGCGGCAAACACTCACCGTTTTAGATTTCCTTTGGATGAATAACCTCGAGGACATTGAAGCTCTTACGGAGTCAGTCCGTTTGCGGGCATACGGCCAGAAAGATCCACTGGTGGAATACCGCCGCGAGAGTAAGATATTATTCGACTCTATGATAAACAGTTTCCAAGGCTGGGTTTTTAATAACATCTTCAGGTTAGAAAGCGCGAAGGAAGAAACGCATTCTCATGCGCCGGCGCCGAAGAATGTGGAATTTAAAGATGTAGGCAGGAACGATCCTTGCCCTTGCGGCAGCGGCAAGAAATACAAAAAGTGCCACGGAGCGTGAGGCAAAAACGTGAGAGAAAATAAAAAGAGCGTTCTCCAGAGAGAGAAACGCTCTTTTTCTTCTATTCCAGGGCTCACGCGACCTTAACCTTTCGTTTGAGCATTAGCCAATACTCGAATACAATTCGCTGATGTTTCAGCTTTGACTTCGTCTGCTTCATCTTCTCGAAGGCGAAGAGAGCGATAGTCCAGTCTCTCGAATGGCACTTTCCGAAGAACCTGATCCCCGCGTCGCAGAGAAGGCGATACGTTTCGAAGTCGCCGTTATTGTTATTCCGCAGCTCTTCATAAGCTTTACGCATCAATGCTTGGCAGCGCTTCCACTGTGCTGGGAAAAACTGAAGCTGCATGCAGGCGTCAAGATGGTCCTTGGGGGAGCCACCATTCTTCAAGAGACTTGATACCCTATCTTCTAAGGTATCGATAGCGCATGGTTTGTACATAGTCGGGAGCGACACGCGTTTATCGCCGAAGGCGATTAACACATGTTATTAATATTAACTTATAAAAGAACGGATCCTCGAGGAATCCGCTCTTAGTGTCGACCTTTTTGATCTACACCACAGCGAGAGGATTCTCGACGGGTTAGAACTAACATAATACTATATATTGCTTATCTTGTCAAATAAAAACTCGCTCTTTACATGTGTAAGAGCGAGTTTTTCGTAAACGTTATCTGTAACGCTATCTGTTCTTCTTGGGGCTCTTAAGCCTTCAAGAGCGCCATGACCTCTTTGTCCCTTTCATTCAAGTCACCGTCTCCATTAGGGTCGATGCCATACCTCATCTTCTCCAGTATCCGAGCGTACTGCACGTTGTCCCTCCTTTTCTTCTTCAGATCTTTCTCTGCCAGGAATGTTCCCAGAAGCATTGCCGTTCGGCCTAAACCGCGGCAGACGCCTTCGTTGAAAATCCTGTGTCCTGTCCGGAAGGAGAATTTAAGGGATTTCATCGACTTCACTATCATGAGCTCCAGCTCTTTTTTGTAGCCATCCGGCAAATCTTTGACTTGATGCCAAATCTTCAGCCAGAGATGGATACTGCGGTCTTTCTTAGAGGCGAGCTTGAAGATCTCTCCTTTGAGCCGGCGGGCAGTGAAACTGTTAATGCGGGACGAAGAACCTACTTACGTTTTTGTAATCATATATTGACGTTAATTTAATTATTAAGGTTCGACCTCTTGAGAGGATATCTCAAGTATGTTGTTATCGTACAACAAATCAGACCATTTGTCAATAAGCACCTCATATACATTGACAAGTCTGCTCTTATATGGTATCTTGGAAGTTACCTTAAATGGTCGTTCATTAACACTTAATCGCGTCCGTTCCAATACATACGAACGGCGCCAAATATTATGAAGCAGGAATTAACCACCGCTAAGCGGAGGTATACCGTCCAACGAAGGACGTTTGGTGATCTCCGTGGAAACGTAAGGGTTGTCTTGAAGGAAGTAAACAGAAATTCTCATGACACAGACCCTCGAGATTGGGACAAGTTGATACTGGAAGTAATAAAGAATCGAAACAAGTCTCCCGCAAAATTCAAACTGCCGAAGCTTGGAATTATACTCACGGAGTTCGATAAACTGCCGGTTAGTAAAATCAGTTTCGGATATCTCTCAATCATGTACGATATTGCCTCAATAAGGTGGCATCAGGGTCGCGGAGCAGAGAGAAGGTTCGGTTCCGAAAGATGGCTTATGAGAGAGACTTACGGTAAGTTATTGATTGCAGTAGAGCGTAAGATATATCAGAAAATTGAATTAGAAGGCCAGGCAAGGCCAGGGCCACAAGTACGGGCGCCCGTACAACTGAAACTTCCGCTCGAGGTACATTCCGCTTCAGACGACACAAAGAGAGCTTAGTACCAAAGCTCTCTTTTTTGTTCACTCCTCGGCACTCGCTACGGAAACGGGCGATTCTCTTTCAATATAGGGAAACTCTATTTTCTTGTAGCCAACATCTCGGGAGGCATAGCTAGAAATTACCTTGGTGAACGAGGGGGAAACCGGAACTGCAGGAGCGAAGCGACTAAATTCCGGAGGGTTCCCCGAAGTGAACCAAGGATAGTTTCTCTATGGCGGAGAGCCGTTGGCGGAGAAAATAGAGTTCCCCTAACTATTTTTATCGTCTACCGCCAGCTAAAGCTTCCTTGAGCGATCTAAGAAACTTTATTTTGAAGTTGTCTTTGGAGAATTTTTCAGCCGTTTTGGAAACATCTTCCTTTTTGAAAGACATTTTATCGAATCTCTTAACCGCGCCGGCTAAACTCTTTGGAGTTTGCTCCTCGAAAAAGATGCCGTTTACTCCGTCTTCCACTATTTCCAACGCGCCGCCTTTATTATAAGCGATGACCGGGGTGCCGCAGGCGATGGATTCCGCTGCCACCAGTCCGAAATCTTCAATCTGCGGGAAAAGCACCGCTCTCGCCCCGTTTATTATTTTTCGCAATTCATTTTCGTCTTTTACTTCCGTGCTCATTTTTATATAAGGCGACCTTATCATCCTTCTCACGTTCGTTTCTTCTTTGCCGGAGCCGATGATTTTCAAGGGCAGGCGCAATTCATTAAATGCCTCTACTATTAAATCAAATCTCTTAAAGTGAACAATTCTGCCGAAAGCGAGGTAGTAAGGATCTTCGATAACTTCGGTTTCTTCGGGATAGAAAGTGTCGGTATCTACCGGAGGGTATATGACCGTCGCTTCGCGTTCGTAGTACTGCCTTATTTTATTAGCGATGAAATTAGAGTTGGTAAAAAGAATATCCGGTTTCCCGGCTGCTTTTTTATCCCATCTTTGAAGGTAATTCAAGATAGGGGAGGTAAGTTTTATAAAACGGCTGCTAAAGAGCGTGCCGAGATACATTTCCGGCTCCCAAGCATAACGCAACGGAGCATGCAGATAAGAGGCGTGAAAACCGCTGTCGTAGCTCACGCCTTTGGCAAAGCTCGCCGAATCAGAGATTATAAGGTCATACTCTTTTCCCAAATTAAGCATCTCTGCCGCCTTGGGCATAAACGGTATAAATAATCGGTGGTGCCGGCGCACAAAGGGCTTATCCAAAAAACTCGTTTTAATCTCGCGGTTCTTGAGCCGTCCGTTTAAAGATTCCTTTTCGTGGAGAAGCGTATAGATGGACGCCTCGGGAAACATTTCACCCAGAGTGAATAATACTCTTTCCGCTCCGCCGAATTGATTTAAGTAATCGTGAACGAGGGCAACGCGTACTTTTTCTCCTTGAGCCATTACTATATAATCTTACACGTGAATTATCCGATTTGGAAACGACTCTCCGACATCTTTGGTTCTTTAATCGGCATCGCGGTCATATTACCGTTCACGCCGTTTATAGCTTTAGCCATTAAACTTCAAGACGGGGGACCGGTTTTGGTGAAACTGCCGCGAGTGTCCGAAGGCAGGGAGATTTTTGTTTATAAATTCCGTTCCATGGTCCCATCGGCTCGGAGCAGGAAGAAAGATTTGGCGCATTTAAACGAAAGGAACGATGGACCGTTTTTTAAAATCAGGAACGACCCGCGCATAACTCCGGTAGGCAAGCGGCTCCGAAAATTCAGACTGGACGAGTTTCCTCAACTTCTGAATGTTTTAAAAGGGGAATTGGCTCTTGTTGGCCCCCGGCCGCATGAACCGGAAGAAGTAGCCGGATATCCGAAGGAATATAAACACCTCCCCAAATTAAGAGCCGGGGTTACCGGTCTTTCCCAGGTGAACGGCGCCTCCAGCCTGCCATTTTTAAAGGAACTCGCGACCGATGATTTCTACTCCCGGAACGTTTCTCTTTGGTTGGATATAAAAATCGTCTTCAAAACCATAGCTATACTATTTATAGACCCGACGGCAGTTTAGCCCGCTACATACTAAATATCGCATACTGTATACTTTGTAGTAGTGAAGCCTTCTTTGAAGAAAAATATCCATCCTGTTTTAGCCGACATTAAGCATCCGCGTTCCTCGAGCGTAAAGAACGCGCCGGTTTCCGGGGAACCAAATTTCTTTAAAAAGAAAGTCGGAGAGTCCTTAGTTATAGAAAGCAGCCGGTTTAATTACTGGAAAAAAGCCATGCTTGTCCTCTTTGTCCTGGTGGTGGTTGCCTCCGTTGGTTCCGGTTGGTATTTGTGGAGTTTCAAGAATGACGTCTCTCGTTCTGCTTCAGCCGTCTATGGGAATCTGAAATCAGCGGCTCTAAGTTTGGTCAGTTTGGAAAATGACAGCGCCAATTTTTCGCTTGATGTCGCGGAAAAGGAAATTACCGACCTAGAAGACCGGGCAATTATTTTCAGTATTTTCCCGGTTTTAAGAGAGATACCGAAAACCATACGGGAAGTGCGCGATCTTACGAATAGAATGAAAAGCGTGAATGAGAACGTAGGCGTGCTTAAAGTGGAGGGATTTAGAATGCTTTTTGGCGGAGAAGGCGAGAAATTTATCAGCCTGCTTAAAAGTTTAAAGACCGACATCTTAGCCATAGAAGCTACGATAAACAGTCTAAAAAACAAAGCTTCTCGTTTCGGGGTAGAATCTCTGCCTGTTAGCGATGAGTACCTAGCCCTAAACGTGAAGGCGGACAGATTAGTTGATGGTTTGGATGCTTTTATAGGGCTTTTGGAAAAGCCGGGAGTGACTCATTTTGTGTTGGCTTTTGAGAATCCGTCCGAGATGCGCCCAGCCGGAGGTTTTGTGGGCAGTTATGCTGACGTTATTTTGGAAAGCGGCAGCGTTAAAACGGTTGATGTGGATGATATTTATCGCCCTGATAGATTCCTTGATCTAAAAGTTGTTCCTCCCAAGCAGCTGCAAGGAGTGACGCCCGATTGGGGAGCCAGGGACGCCAACTGGTTCTTTAACTTTCCCGACTCGGCGGAAAAACTGATGGAATTTCTCCAAGCTTCTTCGGTTTACGAGGACCAAGGCGTGACCTTTGACGGCGTGATCGCCGTAAATGTCCGGGTTATGGAAGATATTTTAAAGATAATCGGTCCGGTAGAGATACCGGAATATAAATTAGTGTTAAACGATGAAAACTTTTTACGGGAAGTTCAACAGGAAGTGGAAGCGGGTCGCGATAAAAAACCAGGCCAGAATCCTAAGAAAGTTTTAAAGTTCATACTGCCGGAAATTTTGGAGAAATTAGACAAATTAAACGACGCGGAGAAGAAAATTCTTATCGACACTTTGGGTTACAGACTGATTAACAAGGACGTACGGTTCTACTTTAAGGATAAAAGGATGCAAAATATAGTAACCGAGGCCGGTTGGGGGGGCGAGGTTTACGCGATTCCGGCGACTTGGACCGGAGACTATCTCGCGGTGGTGGACACGAACGTTGCCGGAGGGGAAACAGACGCTTTTATAAGCCAAAAAATAGAGCTGGTTTCTAAAATTACCTCTGAAGGAGCCGTGAATAACAATCTGACTGTTACGAGGAAACACAGCGGACAGAACGAAAAAGAAAGCTGGTACAAAACAACAAACCAAAACTTTATAAAAGTTTTCACGCCTTTAAACTCAAAACTGATAGCGCTTACCGGAAATACCCCCAAATCAATAAAGCCTCTTGTTTCTAATTATCCCAAGAGCGGATACGCCGTAGATGAAGACCTGCAAAACATAGAAAGCACGGAAGAATTTCTAAAGGAATTTAACACCTACATTTATAAAGAGTCTGGTAAAACTGTTTTCAGCACATGGTTTAGCACTGCCGCTGGCAAGACTGGCGAACTTGCCTTAACGTACGCTAACGAACGAAAGATTCCCTTGCGTCCCGGCACTCGTTTCCAATTTGTGTTCGACAAACAATCGGGAGTGGAATCCCAGTTTGACTACATTTTAGAAGCGCCTCCCGGATTCAAGTGGGAAGGAACCAACGACTTTATTTATAGATATAAAAGCGATACCATACCCTCGCGGCTAATTGTTAATTTAACCCTGGAGAAAATGTAGTCGTGAGACTCATGAATAACGTAAGAAACTTTGTCATAATCGCTCACATAGATCACGGTAAGAGCACCTTAGCCGACAGGATGCTCGAGGTGACCGAGACTGTGCCTCCGCATAAAATGAAGGCGCAGTATTTGGACCAGCTGGAGCTTGAGAGAGAGCGGGGAATTACCATTAAAATGGCTCCCGTTCGCATGCTTTACAAGAATTACATTCTTAATCTTATTGATACGCCGGGGCACAGCGATTTTTCTTACGAGGTTTCAAGGTCTTTAAAAGCGGTGGAAGGCGCGGTGCTCTTAGTAGACGCTACCCAGGGAATCCAAGCGCAGACTTTGGCTAATCTTCTTAACGCCCAAAAAGCCGGTTTAGATATAATTCCCGCCGTGAACAAAATTGACATTGCCTCTCACGACCAGGTGGAGTCTGCCGTAAGAGAATTGTCTTTGCTTCTTCGGGTGGACACTTCGGAGATTTTTAAGGTTTCCGGCAAGACTGGCGCGGGAGTTAAAGAATTACTGGACGCCGTAATAGAGAAGGTTAAAGCGCCAAAGGAGTTGGAATACGCCGCGGCTTTGGTTTTTAGTTCTCTTTACGACGAACATAAAGGCGTTATCGCCTTTGTCAGGATTTTTGGCGGCAAATTCAGTGGGGGAGAGAGCGCGAAACTTTTAGGAACTAATACGAGTTTTAAAATAAAAGAGGTGGGCTTTTTTAAGCCGGAGCTGAAACAGGAAGAAAACTTGAGCGTGAGTGAGATAGGCTATATCGCTACCGGCATTAAGGACCCTGACGTTGTGAAAGTCGGAGATACCATAGGACCTTTGTCGGGGGGCAAATCGCTTCCCGGATTTCAAGTAACCTCGCCGGTGGTTTTCGTTTCTTTGTATCCGGATGAAGGCGATGATTACGAGAATTTAAAAACAGCGCTTTATAAATTGCGTTTGCACGACTCATCTTTCTCCATCTTCCCTACCGTAAGCGATGCTTTAGGTCGCGGATTTCAATGCGGATTTTTAGGAAGACTGCATTTTGAAATAGTCACCCAGAGGTTGGAGCGTGAATTTAATATTAAGGTGGTGAACAGCTTCCCATCGGTAGCTTACAAGGTAAAGATGCCCGGCGGGGAATGGACAATTGTAGAGAACCCCAAAGACTTTCCCGACGATTATGACGCAGCAATGGAGCCAATGGTCAGAGTTGCCATCCTCTCTCCTTTGAATTACTTGGGAAATATTTTAAAGCTGAAAGAAACCTTCCGGCTTACCGAAATACAAACCGAGAACAAGGGAGATAGAGCGGCGGTTTCGGCAACTCTGCCGCTTAGCGACCTTATTTCTGACTTTGACGATAAATTAAAATCCGTTTCTTCCGGTTTCGCCTCGTTCAGCTACAAGTTTTTGGAGTACAGGCAATCCGAGGTGAGAAGACTCGATGTGTTAGTTGCCGGTGAAATCGTGCCCGGGCTCTCCAGGGTCGTATTTCTCGGGGAATTGGAATCGGTGGCAAGGAAGACAGTGGCGCGTCTAAAGGAACTTCTTCCCCGGGAGCAGTTTGCCCAAGCGATACAAGCCGCCGCCGGGAGCCGCATTATAGCCCGCGAAACCATCCCGGCTTTGAAGAAAGACGTGACCGGTTACCTTTACGGGGGTGACAGGACGAGAAAAATGAAGCTGTGGAAGAAACAAAAGAGAGGCAAGGATAGGCTTAAAGCTATGGGCAGAGTCACTATATCCCCGCAGGTCTTCAAGGAGCTCCTTAAAAGGTAGCTTCTTTAGCTTATTAGTTTAATCGATCTGTTGAAGTATATTAGAAGCCAACAAGCTAACGAAGCTAACGAAGCTGATGAAGCTATCAAGCTGTCTATGCTAAACTGTAATCGTGAAAAAGCTGGTGATTTATTTTGTGTCTATAGCTGTTTCGGCGGTTCTGGGGTACGAACTTTATCAGCTGAACTTAGAATCGGTAGAGGCACAAAAGGAGTTTGACGGGCTCAATTCCGAAAAAGAATTGCTTATCAAAGACAGTGACAAGCTAAATGACGAGATTGAATACTTTAAAGACCCGCGTAATTTGGAGAAAGAGTTGCGCGCCAGGTTCAACGTGAGGCTACCCGGAGAGAAGTTGATTATTATTGTTCCTCCTCGGCAGGGGGAGTAGGCGGAATTAACCCACTCCATAATATCCACAGAGCTCTTCAACCCACATAAGGGATGTGCTATTCTTATCTTTAAGATCCCGGGTAACTGGGGTGTTTGAAGATAAAAGGTCGCCAAAAAAAGCAAAAAGGTCGAAATATCTAAAATAAAATGATAACAAATTCTAAAAAAGGTTTTACGTTGCTTGAACTTCTAATCGTAATCGCCATTATCGCCATCTTGTCGGTAGTGCTTATTGTAGCTCTTAACCCGGCGGAAACCCTAAGAAAAACAAGGGATAGCCAGAGGATCTCTGACTTGTCTAGTTTAAAGACGGCGTTGGGTATCTATGTGACTACAATCACCGATCCTTTGTTGGATAATACATCCGGCAATACGTTGTGCGTCGGTGGAAGCGGTGATGATTCTATCTGGATAAGCGTTCCAACCGCCACGGACGGAGAAACTCTTACTGGCGCTCCTGCTGGCACTCCTCCAACCGGGTTTGTATTTGTGCAAACGGCCTCGAATGCTGCAGCATCAGGAATTAGTGGATCTGGTTGGGTTCCGGTGAACCTTGCTGGAGTTACCGGAGGGTCGCCAATCTCTAACATGCCACTAGACCCGATTAATGATCTTTCCATTACTACTGGTGGCACTACTGCTAGTACAGCCGGCGCCGTTACTAATAGTGCGCAGATGTACCGATACTCTTGTGCTGTTACTAATGTTGTCTTCGAGTTGAACGCTAGATTAGAAAGCACTGCTTTTGGTGTCGGTGGGACCGATGATAAAGCTGCTAAAGATGGTGGAAATAACGCCAACCTTTTTGAAGTCGGCACCAGTTTAACCATCTTGCCTAACACTAACGACTTCTAGAATCCAAGTATAAGGACGAATATCCCGTTAGTGTTTTGACCTAGCGGGATTTTTGTTTATAATTACTTAACGATTACATGATAGAATTACCTGCATATTTTTTTATTCAAATAAAATGGTTGCCAATTGTAGTGTTGTGGCTGGTATATTTTACCGCGGTGTTTTCTTATTATTCTTATGCCGCGCCAAGAGTATTTAATTTCAGATTTCTTGCGATTTTAACCGTTGTCGTACGGTTTTTGTATGCAGCGATTCTTTCGGCATTACAATACTATGTGTGGTCCGGGCAAGAACTTACGAGGATTCTTATCAACTCTCCTTTAAGCTCTGAAGTCCCGCTTTCTAATTTTTTGCGTGGCATACTTGGGTCCGTTTTGGATAGTAACCTCGGTTACTTTCTTTTCTACTCTTGGGGTCACTTTTGGGTTGGCGTTTTACTGTCTATCTTTATCGCCTTCTGCTTTTACGCGTTTCTTAGAGCTTTAAGAAAATACAACGACAGGTTTTTCTACGAAGACGAGACGGAGCTTGGTTTACTACTTGCTCTTATCGTCGGCTGGCCCAATTTCGTTATTTTCGTGCCCTTGATATTCTTGGCGGTAGTACTCGTTTCTATATTCAGAGGGATATATTTTAAGGAAGCGTACACTACCTTGGGCGCTCCCATGCTTTTGGCGGCTCTTTTGACGATGATTTTTGGAAGTAGCCTTATTAAATTCCTTGGGCTTACCGTCCTTAGGATTTAGAAATATATACTGTATACTTTGAATCTACTGGTAGTAATCGGTCGCGGGCGTAGTATAGTGGCAGTACGTAACCTTCCCAAGGTTAAAGTGAGGGTTCGATTCCCTTCACCCGCTCATGATTACCAAAGTTATTATTCCGGTAGCAGGCTTAGGAACGAGGTTCCTGCCGGCTACCAAAGCGCAGCCCAAGGAGATGCTGCCGATTATTGATAAGCCGATAATCCAGTATCTGGTTGAAGAGGCGGCAAATTCCGGAATCTCGGATATTATTTTTGTAACCGGTCGGGGGAAGCGCGCCATTGAAGACCACTTTGATTTTTCGCCGGAGCTGGAATCAGCGCTCTTATTAAACAACAAGAAAGATGTTTTTAAGGAAGTGCGGTCTATTTCCAAATTAGCCAGATTTTCTTATGTAAGGCAGAATTCTCCGAGAGGGGATGGAGACGCGATTTTATGCGCTGAACACTTGATTGGCCGTGATGAACCGGTAGGCGTTCTTTTTGGAGACGATATTGTAGACAGTAAAGTGCCTTGTCTTTCACAAATGGAAGATGTTTTTGATAAATACGGCGACGTTGTCCTGGCGCTGGATACCGTACCGCGTTCCGAAGTCAAACATTACGGCGTAGTTAAAGCCGTGAAAGTTTCCAAGAACGTTTACGAAATAAAAGATATTGTGGAAAAACCCGACCCCAAAGAAGCGCCTTCTAACTTGATTATTGTCGGTAAATATATTATTACTCCTAATGTTTTTGAAGAGTTGCGGAAGCTCAAAAGAGAGTCAAGAGGAGGAGAAATAAGGATAGCTGACGCCTTGAAGAATTTGCTTAAGCGGCGTCCGATTTACGGTTTGCGATTTGAGGGAGTAAGATATGACTGCGGAAACAAATTAGGTTTTTTAAAAGCCACAGTGGATTTCGCCTTAAAACACCCGTCAGTCAAAAAAGAGTTTCGTAAATATTTAAAGGAAATAGTAAAGTAAAGAAAGTTAGCGCCACCTTAGCTCAGCTGGTAGAGCAGCACTTTCGTAAAGTGAAGGTCCCGAGTTCAAATCTCGGAGGTGGCTCCAAGATATTACAGAGGTTAGTTTTAGAAAATTCTAAAACAACCTTTTGACATCTGTTAGTTTTTTAGTATACTGAAACATAATTAATAGTAATTTGTGTAAAGGTCGAAGCTATACACAATAAATAATATCTTAATGAATATGCAGATAAAAACAATGAAAATAAGAGAAATTTTGACGACCATGGTCGTCGTGGTAGCTCTCTTAGTGGGAGCGGTGGGGGTTGGTCCCCTTGCGTCGGAAACCGCGAACGCTTCCCAAAAGGTTGATGTACTCATTGGCTTTAACCAAACGCCGGGAGCAAGCGAGCAGGCTTTAGTGCGCGCTTTTGGCGGCGAAATTTCTCATAGCTATCATCTCGTACCGGCGATCGCCGCGAGTGTTCCAACTGGTGCGTTGAACGGCTTGCGCAATCATCCGCTCATTACCGTCGTTGAACCGGACGGCTTGTTTTACGCGATTGACGCCGAACTTGATAATACTTGGGGCGTGAAGCACATCGGCGCGGGTGATGTCCACACGAATGGCAATACGGGGGCAGGCATTAAAGTGGCGGTGATAGATTCCGGCATTGACTACACGCATCCGGAACTTGCCGCGAACTATGTCGGCGGGTACGACTTCGTGAACAATGACATTGATCCGATGGATGACAACGGTCACGGCACGCACGTCTCGGGCACCGTCGCGGCGGTAAAAAATAGTGCAGGCGTTGTCGGGGCGGCTCCCGATGCCTCGCTCTACGGATTAAAAGTTTTGGGCGCGGACGGCAGTGGCTCATTCAGCAGCGTCATCTCGGCGCTTCAGTGGGCGACCGACAATGGCATAAAAATCACCAACAATAGCTACGGCAGTTCGGGGAATCCCGGCACTCTCGTAGAAGAGGCGTTTAATAATTCAGCCACGGCTGGAATCCTCCATGTCGCTGCAGCTGGCAATTCTGGCAACTGCGGAGGCAAGGGGAACAACGTGGGCTATCCGGCTCGGTACGCTTCAGTAGTGGCAGTCGCGGCGACAAACCAGAGCGATGTGCGCCCATGTTTCTCCAGTACCGGTCCCGATGTTGAGCTTTCAGCTCCGGGCGTTTCTATCAAATCAACTATTCCCGGAGGTGGCTACGATACGTGGAGCGGAACTTCTATGGCAAGCCCGCATGTCGCGGGTACGGCGGCGCTGGTGATGGCGGCAGGGGAGACGAGCGCGTCATCTGTGCGGCAAATCTTGCGGGACACGGCTAAAAATCTTAGTAATTCCAATCACTACGGCTACGGTCTTGTGCAGGCTCTTGCCGCAGTCGCGGCAGTAGGTCCAGTTTCGCCCCCTGCGCCGGCAGTGAAAGTTGCCGTAAGCACGGATAAAAGCAATTACATAAACGGCGAGGATATGACCGCTGTTCTTGCAGCCGCGGTTACCGATGAAAATGGCGCTGCCGTTAGCGGACTTGGCGCTTCGGCTTTTGCCACAACTCTTAACAGTGTGGTTGTCGCGGTAACATTTACCGAAACCGCGACTCTCGGAACCTATACGGGAAGTTTGGACATCTCGAGTCTTGCGGATGGCTCTTACACGGTTGAGACAATTGTCACTGACACAAGAGGTGTTTCCGGAAGCGGTTCTGCCACATTCACGGTAGGACCGGCGCCGACCGAAGCAACCATAGCGAGCGTCAATTCTATTAGCTACGCTACTTCAGGCGGTAAAAATAGCGATAAACACCTTTCGGTTACCGCTGCAGTTGTAGATAATCTTGGAAGCCCGGTAATGAGCGCCTCGGTTTCAATTACCTTGAGCCACGATTCGGGAACATCTTGGAATGGAACCGGCACAACCGGCACTAACGGAACCATAACTTTCACCTTGAAAAATGCACCGTCTGGATGTTATAAGACCGCAGTTACCAATGTGGTCGCCGAGGGACTAACCTGGGACGGCTTGACTCCAACGAATGGAATCTGTAAGTAATTAATCGAAATCCCCAAAAGTAATTCTTTTAATTCGGCAATAAATCTGGAAAATTGACATTGGCACTTATTGAGTGCTACTATAACACCAGTAAAAGAAAGCGGTTGGGTGAGGCCAACCGTTTTTGTTTCAAGCATGGGTATGAATATTAGAAACATTGCCATAATCGCGCACGTAGACCACGGTAAAACCACCCTGGTGGATTCGCTGTTGAAGCAATCGGAAAACTTCAAGTTAAAATTTGACGGTCCGCAAGAGTTGATTATGGACTCAAATGAACTGGAGCGTGAAAGGGGCATAACTATTTTTTCCAAAAATGCCGCCGTTCAACATAAGGGAGTGAAAATCAACATAGTGGATACCCCAGGGCATGCCGACTTTGGAGGGGAAGTTGAGCGCATTATGCGCATGGTTGACGGCGCCATACTTCTTATTGACGCCAAAGAAGGCCCTATGCCGCAGACCAAGTTCGTACTAAAAAAAGCCATACAAGCCGGACACAGGATAATCGTGGTGATTAATAAAATTGACAAAGCGGACGCGAGACCCGAATGGGCGCTTAACCAAACTTACGAACTTTTCTTCGAGCTCGGGGCAAGCGAAACGCAGATAGAATTTCCGGTAGTTTACGCTTCAGCTCGCCAAGGGAAAGCCGGTTTAAAGCCCGATTTGGATTCTATGGAAAACATAGAGCCGCTCTTTGACACAATTGTAAATTACATAAAACCTCCGCAAGTAGATTTGTCTTTGCCTCTGCAGATGCTTACGGTAAATCTCATTTATGACAATTACAAAGGTAAAGTTGCCGTGGGAAGAATTTATTCAGGGGTATTAAAAAAGGGCGCGACAGTCGCCCACATTACGAGAAATGGCGAGATAAGGAAGGGTCAGTTGAGTTCTCTTATGCTTTTTAGCGGCTTGAACAGGGTTGAAGTAAACGAAGCCGAAGCAGGAGAGATAGTGGCTATCGCCGGGATTCCCGATATTTCCATAGGCGAAACCATAGCCGACATAGAGAATCCGATCGCGCTTCCCGTAATCAAGATAGACGAGCCGACCATTAAGATGACTTTCGGCGTAAACACCTCGCCCTTTATGGGTAAGGAAGGAGATAAGACTACTTCACGCAACCTACGAGAGCGCTTGGAGAAGGAGTTGGAAACCGATGTAGCCCTTTCCGTGAAGCGAACCGATTCTGCCGACCGTTGGGTAGTTACGGGGAGAGGCGAGTTGCACTTATCTATCTTCATTGAAAAAATGAGGCGCGAAGGGTACGAACTCGAAGTTTCCAAGCCGCAGGTAATTTTTAAGGAGAAAAACGGGGAAACTTTAGAACCCGTTGAACTCTTGACGATTGAAGTGCCCCAGGATTTCGCGGGAAACGTTATAGAACTTATAGGTAAGCGTTTAGGGATAATGAAAGATATGCGCGTGGATAAAGAGACAACCATTATGGAGTTTGCGATACCCACAAGGGGGCTTATCGGAATACGCGGCGAATTTCTTACCTTAACCAAGGGCTTGGGGATAATGAACTCGCTTTTTTCCGGTTACGAAGAATATAAAGGAGAACTTAAAGCGGAAGAACATGGGTCCATAGTCGCTTCCGACACGGGCGTTTCAAACAGTTACGGATTGATTACCGCCCAGGGGAGAGGACAGCTTTTTATAGGGCCCGGCGTTCCGGTCTACGAAGGGATGGTCACGGGTAAGAATGCCAAGGCGGAGGATGTCAAAGTTAACGTCTGTAAAGCTAAAGAGTTAACCAATTTCAGGTCAAGGAATGAGGGTGTCCAGGAAAAGCTTGATGTTCCGTTTGACCTGACCCTTGAGTACGCCCTAAGTTACATAGGGGACGGCGAACTTGTGGAAGTGACTCCCAAAAGCGTAAGGGTAAGAAAAATGTACTTGACGGAGCTCCAAAAGAAGAAAGCTAAAGCCATTACCGCTTAGACGCTTTTCTGGTAGAATACTAATAAACCAAAGAGCTAACAAGCTAATTGATATGAAAGAGACGAGCAAAGAAAATCTGGAAGAGCTAACTCGCCGCTTAGGCGAGCGGCTTTGACCTCGAGAGAAAGAAGATAAGGCTTAAAGAACTGGAGTTTGAAGTTGCCGACCCCGATTTATGGAAAAGCAGCCGGCTTTTGGCTGAAGAAAAAAATAAAGAAGCCGGTATTTTAAGGAATCTTATTGCCGAGTTCGAAGCAGCCGATTCCATGGAAAAAATAAGAAAATTGGAAATCAAAACTCTGATGACCGGCAAGTACGACCATTTCTCGGCAGTCCTTTCTACTTATCCCGGTGTAGGAGGCGAAGACGCCTCTGATTGGGCGGGAATGCTTTTAGAGATGTATGGCGCTTACGCCAAGCGGCGCGGTTGGAAAATGAAACCCATAGACAAAGATACTATTGAGATTATCGGGGATTACACTTACGGATTTTTAAGAAAAGAAAATGGAGTGCATAGATTAGTGAGGATTTCTCCTTACGACGCCAAACAGTTAAGGCATACTTCATTCGCGCTGGTCGAAGTTCTGCCGCAGCTGCCGGAAGTCGAACTTTCCAAAGTCAAAATACCGCCGGAGGACATTAAAGTTGAATTTTCACGTTCTTCCGGTCCGGGGGGGCAAAACGTGAATAAAGTGGAAACGGCGGTGCGCGTCCATCATTTGCCGACAGGCATTACGGCTTCTTCCGAATCACAAAGAGCGCAATCGCAGAACAGGGAAAAAGCCATGGCGCTTTTAACCTCCAAGCTCTTTAAACTTATGGAAGAAAAACAGACTAAGGAATTGTCAGAACTCAAAACCAAAGTTAAACCGGAGTGGGGCAACCAGATAAGGTCTTATGTGCTTCACCCCTATAAATTAGTAAAAGACCACAGGACTGGCGTGGAAACCGCTAAAATTGATGAGGTTTTAAGGGGCGATTTGGACTTATTCGTAGAAGCCGAGGTAGAAAAGATTTAATTGGTTGTAAACCGGGACAATTCCCTGTAAAATAGCAATTAAGGGATGATTAACTTTCAGGATGTTTCCAAGAATTACAACGGTTATCAGGCGCTCATCGATATAACGTTTAAGATAGTGCCGCAGGAATTCGTTTCTCTGGTAGGACGGTCGGGAGCCGGCAAATCAACCATTGTGAAACTCTTAATAGGCGAAGATAAACCCACTAAAGGCCGGGTAACTTTCGGCCACTACGACGTGGGCAAGCTTAAATCCAACCAATTACCCCAGCTTCGCCGTCATATAGGCACCGTTTTTCAGGATTTCAAACTTCTGCCCACTAAAAACGTTTATGAAAACGTGGCTTTCGCGCTTGAAGTAGCCGGTAAGCCGGAAAGAGAGATTAACGATTTCGTGAGGGAAGTTCTCGATTTGGTTGACCTGGGCAGTAAGGCAAAGAATTTCATCCACGAGCTCTCCGGAGGAGAAAAGCAGCGGGTCGCCATAGCGAGAGCTATGGTCAATCGTCCGGACGTGGTTGTGGCAGACGAGCCGACCGGCAATCTTGATCCCTTCAATACCTCTGCTATTATAAATTTACTTACCAAGATCAACGAATTAGGCACCACTGTCATACTCGCTACCCACAACAAAGACATCGTTAACCAGGCTGGCAGGCGCGTGATTCTCATAGAAAACGGGCGCATAGTAAGGGATGAAGAAAGGGGCAAATACTCGCTCTAAATAATTTACAATAAGATGGTCACTACGCTTTATAGAATCATAAAACACGGTTTCCAGAACTTTTGGCGGCAGAGGTTGATTTCGGTAGCTACGCTTACCGTTATGCTCTTGGCGCTAATCGTTTTCTCCAGTCTTATTATTTTTAACGTGGTGGCGGCCTCCGCTTTAAATTCCATCCAGGAAAAGATTGACATCAGTGTCTATTTTAAAACCAGTTCTCCGGAGGATGAAATTTTGAGGATTAAAAGATCTCTTGAGGAATTAGATGAGGTGAAGAGCGTGGAATACGTTTCAAGAGACAGGGCCCTCGAGATTTTTAAGGAGCGTCACATTGAAGACGCTACCATCACCCAAGCCGTAGAAGAGTTAGCCGATAATCCGCTCTCCGCTTCTCTAAATATTAAAGCGGATGATCCGGACCAATATTCTCTGATCGCTTCTTACCTGGACAACAGCGCCTTGGAAGAATACGTGGAAAAGGTGAGTTACGCCCAAAACCAGGTAGTCATTGACCGACTGGCTTCCATTATAAGCGTGAGCCGGCAGGCAGGCGTGCTCCTTACGGTGGCGCTCGCCGTGGTTGCCATACTCGTTGTTTTCAACACGATACTCTTGGCGATCTACTCCAATAAGGAAGGCATTGAAATCATGCGGCTAGTAGGGGCCTCCAATATGTTTATTCGCGGCCCTTATATTGTAGAAGGCGTCATCTACGGCACGATAGCGGCAGTACTTTCGACCGCGATAATGCTCCCGGTCATCTACTTTATCTCTCCCTACCTTAAAGTATTCATACCCGGCATGGATTTGATGGGCTACTTTCTAAATAACATTTTTACATTGTTTTCATATCAACTATTATTTGGTATAGGAATCGGCATTATTTCAAGTTTGATTGCCGTCCGCAGGTACCTCAAGGTATGAGCAAAACAAAAAACGTAGCCGCCATTATACCTGCCTGGAACGAGGACCGGACCGTGGGTCTCGTCGTAAGGGCAGTGAAAGCCGTTCGAAGCATAAGCGAGGTTATTGTTGTCGACGATGGTTCTTACGATAAAACTCACGCTATGGCAGAAGGTGCCGGCGCGAGAGTTATTACCGTCCGACCCAACCAAGGCAAGGGGAAGGCGATGACGGTGGGAATTTCTTTGACCAACGCCCAAATAATACTTTTTGTGGACGCCGACTTCTTGAATCTCACATCGGCTCACATAGAAGAAATCCTCACGCCCATTTTAGAGAACGAATACGATATGGTTACCGGCGTGGTTGACCGCGGTAAGAGTCTCAACAAAATTATGGGCTCAATTGAGGACCCATTCGCCGGTATAAGGGCTCTAAAAAGGGAGATTTGGGACAAAACTCCTCAAGAATTTAAAGAAGGCTATGTGGTTGACAGCGGCTTACATGTGACTGCGAGCCGGAGGGATATGAGAATCAAAAACATTGTTTTAGAAAACCTGAAGCAAGTCACTAAAACTAAAAAGCACGGGTTCACGAAGGGGGTATTTCTATACATCAAGATGTGGGGTGAAATAGCCGTTAGGGCAGTTCAATTCCTATGGATAAAGTGAAGTTTCTTTTTGTTTCTTTAGAATCGTTGAGTGGTGATTTGGCTTGGTCCTTGGTTAAAGAAGGGCACGAGGTTAAATCCTATATTAAAGCCAAGACGGATAATGACGTTTACACCGGATTTATCGAACGCATTCCCGCTTGGGAACCGTACGTTGACTGGGCTGACGTGATAGTTTTTGACGACATTGAATTTGGCAGAGAAGCTGACAGATTGCGCAAAAAAGGCAAAAGGGTCGTTGGCGGGAGTGTCTACACGGACCGCTTGGAAATAGACAGAGAATTCGGCCAAGCCGAACTTAGAAAATATGGCATAAACACTTTACCCAGCCAGAATTTTTCTAACTACGATGAAGCTATTAATTTTATTAAGACCAATCCCGGCAGATACGTTTTTAAGCCCAGCGGCAATACTCCTTCCGGCGGTAAAGGACTTTTGTTTACCGGTCAGGAAGAAGACGGCAAAGATTTGGTAGAGCTTTTAGAACAGAATAAAACTGTTTGGCAGAAGAAGGCGCCTCTTTTCATTCTCCAGAAGTTTATTTCCGGGGTAGAAGTGGCGGTAGGAGCATTTTTTAACGGACACGATTTTATTTACCCCATTAATGTTAACTTTGAGCATAAGAGAGTTTTCCCGGGAGATATCGGCCCGTTCTCGGGAGAGATGGGGACTTTGATGTACTGGAGTCCGGCGAACGCCCTTTTTAAGTCCACTCTTTTTAAAATGCTCCCGGCGCTTCGCGAGTCCGGCTATGTGGGCTACGTGGATATAAATTGTATTGTAAACGGCAAGGGCATATACCCTCTGGAGTGGACTTGCAGGTTCGGTTATCCGACCATTCAGATTCAACAAGAGGGCATAATCATGCCGACTCACGAGTGGCTCTATAAGATGGCCTCGGGCGAAGATTTTGAGTTAAAAACGAAAAGAGGCTTCCAACTGGGAGTGAGAATCCTGGTGCCTTCCTATTTAACTAAAAGCGACGCTGACCTGATCAATCTTTACAGGGACTTAGCCATTCTTTTTAAGAAGCCCGACAACCTGGAGGGCATTCATATAGAAGACGTAAAAAATGACAATGGCATCTGGAGGGTGGCTGGTGTTTCCGGGGTGCTTCTTGTTGTTACCGGTTCCGGAACTACGGTAGAGGAAGCGCGCCATACGGTTTACACGAGGATTAAGAATATAATGATACCTAACATGATTTACCGTACAGATATCGGCGTGAAATGGACGAGAGACAGTGATAGACTTCATACGTGGGGTTACATCCAAACTTCTTAAACTATGAAGATAAAGAACTTTGATACGTTAGCGGTTTCCGAACCGCGTCGCGCAGTTTTAGCCATTGTCGAAGAGGGTTTGGAGTCTATTGATACGGCCAAGGTGCTTCGGGCGACGGTAAGACTTGATGGCGATGTTTTACGAATTAAGGAGGAAAGTTATTCCATTCGGAGCTTAAAGAAAATTTTCGTGGTGGCTGCGGGAAAGTGTTCTCTGGAGTCAGCCGCCGCTTTAGAAAATATTTTAGGCGATAAACTTTCCGGCGGCGTGGCGGTTGATGTGAGGACCGGCGGTTATCTGAACAAAATAAAATATTTTAGAGGGACGCATCCGTATCCTTCGGAGGAAAACGTTAAAGCGGCTAAGGGAGTTGTGGATTTACTCTCCGAGGCGGACCAAAACGATTTGGTTATTTTTGTGATTTCCGGGGGAGGTTCAACTTTGCTTTGTTATCCTAAAAAGTCTTCTTATAAAGAAGAGTTAAATATCGTTAAATCTCTTATTAAAGCCGGCGCCACCATACAAGAGATGAACACCGTACGCAAACATCTTTCTATTGCCCGTGGAGGGTTCTTAGCCAAGTACGCCTACCCGGCGAAGTCGGTGGCGCTTATCTTCTCCGATGTTCCGGGCGACGATATTGGTTTTATAGCTTCCGGTCCCACCGTGAAAGACACGACTACCATAGACGAGGCATCTGCCGTGCTCGCTAAGTACGATATATTAAACAAGTGCAATCTCAAGGGTTGCGGTTTGATTGAGACGCCCAAAGACGAAAAGTATTTTAAAAACGTCAAAAACATCATAGCCATTTCCAGTTCCGTGGCGCTCTCCGCGATGGAAAAAAAGGCGAAAGAAATGGGTTTTAAGGTTAAGGTATGCGACGGTTGTCTTAAGGGCGAGGCGAGAGATATGGGCATAAAGATTGCGCGTGAGCTTCACAGATTGCCCTCCCATACGGTTCTTCTTTATGGAGGTGAGACTACCGTTACAATTCACGGCAGCGGCAGAGGCGGCAGAAATTTAGAAGTGGCGCTTTCTCTCATAGAGGAAGTAAAAGAGGACGAAGTTATTCTGCCTTTCGCCTCGGACGGCAGGGACAACGGAGAATTCGCCGGCGCCATTTGTGATATAATAACCAAAGAGGCAATAGAGAAAAATAAATTGGATATTCAAGAGACTCTAAAGGAAAATAATGGATATCCATTATTTGAAAAAGTTGGCCATTACCTCTTCACCGGCGATACGGGTTCCAATGTTTCCGATCTGGCGGTCGCTGTTAAGTCCTAACTACCTATGAAAAATAAAAAGTTTATACTCCCTCTTGAGGAAGTCGGCATACGCGACGTCGGCTTGGTTGGCGGCAAGAACGCTTCTTTGGGAGAGATGATTGGCAAACTTGGTCCTAAAGGGGTACGGGTGCCCGGCGGCTTTGTGGTAACCGCCGAAGCATACCGATATTTTTTGCGTGAACGGGGATTAGAAAAGATGATTCGCGAAGTTTTGCGGGGTTTAGACACCAAGAATCTTAATGACTTGTCCAGGAGAGGGAAACTTATCAGGGAAACCGTAAGAAAAGAAGAATTTCCGGCTGATTTAAGTTTAGAAATCGTAAAAGCTTACAAGCTTATGGAAAAGCGTTATGGCGTCGACGTTGATGTGGCGGTAAGGAGTAGCGCTACCGCCGAAGACTTGCCCGGAGCGAGCTTTGCCGGCGAACACGAAACCTATCTGGGCATCCGCGGAGTAAACGATTTACTTACAGCCGTCCGAGCCGCCATGGCTTCTCTATTCAACGATCGGGCTATTTCTTACAGGGTAGACAAGGGATTCGGTCATTTTAAGGTCGCCCTGTCCGTAGGGGTGCAGAAAATGGTGAGGTCCGATACCGGAAGCGCCGGGGTTATCTTTACGTTGGATACCGAGTCCGGCTTTCCTGACGTCATTTTGATAAACGGTTCATGGGGTTTGGGGGAAATGATTGTTCAAGGGCAGGTGACGCCTGATGAGTTTCTGGTTTGGAAAGAAGGCTTAAAAAGGGGAGTGGGGAAGCCAATTATCGATAAGCATCTGGGGATTAAAGAGTGGAAAATGATTTACTCGCGGTTGGGACGCGGCATCAAACAAACAAAGGTGGTTCCCGCCAGTAAGACCGAAAAAGAGAATTTTATTTTAAACGATAAAGAGATTCTCGTGATAGCTCGTTGGGCGGCTATGGTGGAGGAACATTACTCAAAAAAGAACGGACGTTTTACGCCGATGGATTTGGAGTGGGCTAAGGACGGGAGGACCGGAGAACTTTTCATAGTTCAAGCGAGACCCGAAACGGTTCATGCCGGAAGAGATTTTTCTAAAATTAAGGAGTATGAATTGCTTGATAAACGGGCTCCCGCAGTTGCCGGCGCTTCGGTTGGCTCAAGCATAACTCAAGGCAAGGCCAGAGTAATACTGGACGCCAAGAGCATAAACACTTTTAAGGAAGGCGAAGTTTTAGTTACCGACATGACTGACCCGGACTGGGAACCGATTATGAAAATCGCCTCCGCCATCGTGACCGACAAGGGCGGAAGAACTTCTCACGCCGCGATTGTGAGCCGCGAGCTTGGCATACCGGCTGTGGTCGGCACCGAGAGGGCTACGAAAGTTATAAAAACAGGAGAGTTTATCACGGTTGATACCACAGGGAGCGCGGGCAATGTTTATAAGGGCAAACTTCGTTTTAGGGTTTTGGAACATGACCTAAAAAAGATTCCTAAAGTTAAAACCAAAGTGATGATAAATGTCGCCATTCCGGAGACGGCGTTTGAAATATCATTTTTGCCTAATTCCGGAGTGGGCCTGGCGAGAGAAGAGTTTATTATCGCTTCTAAAATAGGCATTCACCCTCAAGCGCTTATTAACTTTAAATCCCTTAAGAGATCGTTAAAACGGGTTATAAATAAGAAGACTTTGGGTTGGAAATCCAAAGTTGATTTCTATGTGGATAATTTGGCTTACGGCATAGCCAAAATCGGAACGGCTTTTTATCCTCGCCCGGTAATTGTGAGATTCTCTGACTTCAAAACTAACGAGTACAGAGCGCTTTTGGGCGGTGAAGTGTACGAACCCAAAGAAGAAAACCCTATGATTGGCTGGCGCGGAGCCTCGCGTTATTACGACCCGGGATTTAAACAAGCTTTCAGGCTGGAATGTTTGGCTATTAAAAGAGTAAGAGACGAAATAGGACTTAAAAACGTTATCCCCATGGTGCCTTTCTGCAGAACGGTGGATGAGGGGATTAAGACTATGGAGATAATGGCCGGTACCGGACTTGTCACCAAATATATGGCGAGAAAGAAAAAATTAAAAACCAAGAACATTACGCCGATTTATGTAATGTGCGAGATTCCTTCCAATGTCTTATTGGCTGACGAATTCTTGGAAATTTTTGACGGCATGTCTATAGGTTCGAACGACTTAACACAACTCACTTTGGGTTTGGATCGCGACTCGGGAATAGTGAATAAGGTGGCTAACGAGAACCAGCTTGCGGTTAAACTCCTTATTGCCGAGGTTATAAAGAAATGCAGAGCTAAGAAGAAATATATCGGTATCTGCGGGCAAGCCCCGTCCGATTATCCGGAATTTGCCGAATTCCTGGTGGAAAACGGCATCGAGAGCATTTCTTTAAATCCTGACACGGTGGTTAAAACGACAGTGGTTATAGCTAAAAAAGAGGCAAAAACGAGGAAACAGAAAATAAAATGAAACATAAAATAGGTTTTTTTGAACTGGAGGGTTGGGAAGAAAAGATCATTCATGAAAATCTGCCCGAAGAAGAAATAATCGCGAGCAAAGATAAACTGACCGAACTTTCCCTGCCCGCGGCTAAAGATTTCGATATCCTCTCCGTTTTCGTCGATTCGAGAATAGACAAGGCGGTTCTTGATAATTTCCCCGATCTAAAATGCATCGCGACACGCTCTACCGGGTTTGACCATATAGATACGAATGCCTGCGGGGAGCGCGGAGTTAAAGTGCTTTATGTCCCCGGCTACGGAGACAACACGGTAGCAGAATTCGCCTTCGGATTAATTTTGAACCTTACGAAGAAAATGTATCAAGGTGTCGACCAGATAAAAGAAACCGGTTCTTTTTCTCTCGCCGGCCTTAGGGGGACCGATATCAAGGGCAAAACTATAGGCATTATCGGCACCGGGCGCATCGGCAAGGAAATGATTAAAATCGCCAGGGGCTTCGGGATGAATATTCTGGCTTACGACCCTTATCCCGATCAAGAGTTCGCCAAAAAAATGAATTTTTCTTATAACACTTTGGATTTTGTTTTGGGTAATTCTGATGTTATTTCTTTGCATTGCCCGTATAACGAAAAAACACACCACCTCATTAATAGAGAGAATATTAGTAAAATTAAACGCGGAGCTTATCTGATAAATACGGCAAGAGGCGGCGTGGTGGAAACCGAAGCTTTGGTCCAAGGTTTGAATTTGGGTATTTTAGGCGGGGCGGGTTTGGACGTACTGGAGGAAGAAGGAGAAACCAAAGATGAGTTGAATATTTTAGCGCTTGGGCATCCCCGGGAAGAGGAGCTCAAAAATATGATTAGAAATCATATGCTGATGAAAATGCCTAACGTGCTCATTACTCCGCATAACGCTTTCAATTCTCAAGAAGCTTTAGAGAGAATCCTGCACACTACTCTGGAGAATATAAAAGCGTATATAGGTGGTACGATAGTAAACGAAGTTAAGTGATATGGCTAAGATTCTATCCATAAAAGCAAAACCTATCCTTGATTCCAGAGGCGACTGGACGGTTGAAGTAGGTTTGAAATTAAGTGACGGCAAAAGCGTTACCGCTTCCGTGCCTCAAGGTAAAAGCGTTGGCTCCTATGAAGCTACAACGTTCCCGGCAGCTGTAGCTGTGAAGAATATAGAAAAGTTTGTCTCACCGCGCCTCAAAAAGTTTGATCCGGCGAAACAAAAAGAGATTGACGAATTTTTGATTAAACTGGACGGCACAGCCACCAAGAAAAGATTGGGTGCCAATGCCATTCTTGCGGTTTCCATAGCTTGCGTGAAAGCGGGGGCTTACGAAGCTGATAAGCTGTTGTGGAAGCATATAAGAAATTTAAGCGGGCTTAACGCGGGCAAGGAATGGCAGGCGCCGCGTCTTTTCGTTAATGTCATAAACGGCGGGTTACACGCCGGCAATAACTTGGATTTTCAAGAGTATCTTGTCGTCCCTAAGGCAAAATCAGTGAAAGAAGCCGTAGATGTTATCCTAAAGTTATATTCCGGCTTGAGTGATTATCTCATTAAGTTAAAAGGCAAGAGTGCCGTAAATGTTGGGGACGAAGGAGGTTTCACGCCTAACTTTAAGGACAATCTTGAACCTTTCTACGTTTTGGATAAAGTGGCGAGAAAGTTGAGAGTGGAAAGTAAAATTGATTTCGGTTTGGACGCGGCTGCAAGCGATGTCTCTTTAAGCGCTTCTAAATTAAATTCAATTTATAAAAAACTTGAAAGTAAATTCCATCTTTTCTATCTGGAGGACCCGTTTGGTGAAGATGAATTCGGCAAATTCGCCAAGTTGAAGGAAACGCTGGGCGGCAAGGTTTTGATTGCCGGTGACGACCTGACAACCACTAATCTTGCTCGAATGGAAGAAGCGCGTAATAAATCGAGCGTGAATGCCGTCATCGTGAAGCCCAACCAAATTGGAACGGTTACGGAGTCAATTGAAGCCGTAAAACTCGCTTACGAGTTCGGTTGGCAAGTTATTGTTTCACACCGTTCGGGAGAAACAAACGATGATTTCATAGCCGACTTCGCCTGGGGAGTGCGGGCTCTCGGCTTGAAATTAGGCGCTCCGGCAAGGGGGGAGAGAATCGCTAAATACAATAGGTTGCTTGAAATAGAAAACAGCCCAAATTAAGGCAGGAGACTGGTTATAAGCTCCTTCCGAACGTCTTTAAACGAGAATCTAATTGGTTTTTTAACACCGGCTATTTCACCCCTAAAGAGCGTTGATACAAACCAGGGCTTTTTAGCGGGTTTGTTCACCCATTTAGGAAGTTTTTCGAATCCTTTCCAGATGAGCTCATCTCCTTCTATAACGTATTCTTCAAAATCACCGATTATATCCGTTAAAGTGATTCCAGCCGCTAAAACAGTTTTTTCTATTTCCAGCCACTGTTTCTTGCTTAAAGTCACTTCAGTCATTCCTAAGTAAAAGACTCCGTCTTTTCGTAAAGCTTGCATCCCTCTTGAAACAAAAAGCAGTGTTCCTTTTACCGTGTCCGGCGGTTCGGCTACGAAAACATCAAAAGAACCGTTGTAATTTTTTGGCAAGGGCTTAAGCAGATTCAAACTTACCGTTTTTATGGGTATCGGCAGCTCGCGTGAGACTTTGTTTATAAAGCCGATGACTTTTTCGTCGATCTCGAAAACTGTTATGCTTCTCGGCAACCCGGTTAGCGAACAGGCTACGCTGAACAAATCGTCGTCTCCCATACAGAGGACGTCTCGATTCCTCAAGTCGTTTTTCTTAAGCATTACGGCAAGTTTGTTTTTAACGGCGCCGGGCAGGATAGACAGCTGATCGTAATCGTCATTACTGAAAATAGCTCTTTTTCTCCAAACCAGATATTCCCGCATAACTTCGTTTAGGGGTCTCTCACTTTTAACCGAATACTTCGGCATCTGTCAATAAATTTTTAACTGGGGTAAAATGTAAGCAGATGACCGCAGAAGAGCTTAATAAAGTACTTACCGCCATTGCCTTGGTTTCTTTTATACTTTTCGGCGTGTTTTTTAGCGTGGTAAGCGCCGTACTGAACTATCATTGGAAAAAATACGGCATAGAAGGGGAGCGGATTAAAAAGGTTAAACGGCTTTATTTCGGCTTTGCTTTGCTTATGGGGATTGTTATGATATTGGCGTTAATCGTGATTTTAACATGATCGCCTTACTTGAGAATGAAAGAATAGTATTGAAAAGGAGGAGGCATTGGCTTGTGGTGGTCTTAGAGCTCGTGCCAATCGTACTTGCCGCGATTTTTCCTTTGGCGGCTTTGGTAATCGGTAGCACTCTCCCCATGGGAGAAACAATCATTTCGCAGTACCCCTCTTTTATTATTTTCTTTTTAGCAGCTTGGTGGCTTTTACTTTGGTCAATATTTTTCATTATTTGGACTAACTATTATTTGGATATTCTCGTAGTCACCAACAAGAGGATAATAGACATAGAACAGCTTGGGCTTTTCGCGCGCGACATAGCCGAGGTGAGGATGGAAAATATAGAGGACGTCAAAACGGAAGTGGTCGGCATAGTAGCTTCGCTTCTTGATATGGGCAATGTTCACATCCAGACAGCCGGTGAGGCGCGGGAGTTGGTCGTGAAACGAATCGCCAATCCGCATAAGGTAAGGGAAATTATCTCGAAATGTCACGACGAGTCGTTGAGCATGCGTCGATGATTTACCGGACCAAGTTAAAGAAAAAAGAAGAAGTAGCCGAAGGTACTACGGCTTTCTATTTTGAAAAGCCGGCTGGTTTTATGTACAAGCCGGGGCAGCATATTGATATTAAACTTCTAAATCCCAGGGAGACTGACGCGGAAGGGAATAGCAGGATATTTTCCTTGGTAAGCGCTCCTTATGAAGAAGATATTACTGTAACCACAAGAATGCGTCCCACTGCTTTTAAGCGTGTTTTCGGAGCGATGCCCTTGGGTACGGAAGTTGAGTTTGAAGGTCCTTTCGGCTCAATGGTTTTACACAACGACTCAATGAAGCCAGCTGTTTTTCTTGCCGGCGGGATTGGGATAACTCCTTTTATGAGTATGGTTCGTGAGGCTATTTATGAAAAGTTACCCCATAAGATTTATCTTTTTTATTCAAATCGGAGACCGGAAGACACCGCTTTTTTGAAAAAGTTACAGGAAACTCAGAAGAGAAACCCCAACTTTGTTCTTATTGCCACAATGACTGATGCGGAGAAGTCAGCTAAACCGTGGAATGGCGAAAGAGGATATATCGATGGGGCTATGCTTAAAAAGTTTGTGAGCGATCTTACTAAACCTATTTACTATCTTGCCGGCCCGCCCTTGATGGTGCAAGCCATGCGGGAAATGATCGTTAAAGCTGGAGCGGACGAAGACAATATCAAAAGCGAAGAGTTTGCCGGTTACTAATCAGTTATATCAATTACTGACTCCTCACGCATTTCTAACTTATTAGAAATCCCTGCGTTAACCTCTAAAACGTACTTAGCGGGCTTTTTAGGATATACCGGGGAACAAAGTAGTCCTCGGCACGGCTTAAGGTTTCTTTCAATATGAACGATTCTTTTTTCCGCGTTAATCCAGATTACATCCAAAGGAATGCGTGTAAACAGCATCCAAATCGGAATAATCCTTTCTTTTCTGGATAGAAAGAGAATTCCCTTGTTTTCGCCCAACTTACTTCGAAACATCAACCCCAAAGCTTTCTTGAGGAACGTATCGGCAACCTCCACTTCAAGACAAAATTTGCCGTAGCAAACTTGTCCTGTATTTTTTGCCATACCCATATACTGAAGTGAGCGGCTAATATATACAAGTTCCCGTTTCTCTGTTACGGTTGGTCGTATGACAAAAGAAGTTGATTTTTACGGATTAGGGATTGCCCCGGCTATTTTGGATATTTTGAAGAAACTCAACTTCTCCGTGCCAACTCCTATTCAGGCTCAATCCATACCTATCGCCATAGAAGGCAAGGACTTGATTGGCATCGCTCAAACTGGCACCGGAAAGACCTTGGCGTTCGGTATTCCTCTTATACAAGGCATCTTAAAGAGCCCCGCGCGCAAGGCTTTGGTTGTGCTGCCTACGAGAGAACTTGCCCTGCAGGTTGACGAGGCTTTAAGGAAGATAGGCGTACCTTTAGGGATAAAGACAGCGGTTTTGATAGGCGGAGAGGGTATGGGCAGGCAAATACGCTCCATTTACCAAAGGCCCCAAATCATCTTAGGGACCCCGGGGAGAATTATCGACCACCTTGAACGGAGGAATCTTTCTTTGAAGGGAACCGGCATTTTAGTCCTTGATGAAGCCGACAGGATGCTTGATATGGGATTTGCCCCCCAGTTGAGACGAATTATGGATAGCGTCCCCAAAGAAAGGCAGACAATGCTTTTTTCCGCCACCATGCCCGAAGAAATCGTTTTTATAGCGAGAAAGTACCTGCAGCTTCCGGTGCGAGTTGAAATAGACCGCTCGGGAACCGCGGCTAAAGACGTAACCCAAGAATTATTTTTTGTAAGCCAAAGCGACAAGCCGAGGCTTTTGGAAAAAGTTCTACAGGAGTACAAAGGACCGGTTCTGGTATTTACGAGAACTAAATACGGAGCGAGAAAAATTGCCGCTCACGCGCGGGCTCTGGGGCACACCGCCGTTGAGTTCCATTCCAATCGTTCTCTTTTTCAGCGTAAAGATGCCCTTAACGGCTTTAAGGTGGGGAAATATAGGATCTTGATTGCCACCGACATTGCCGCTCGCGGAATAGACGTAAGTGATATTGAGCTTGTTTTGAATTATGACATGCCTATGGCTCCAGGGGACTATGTTCATAGAATCGGACGCACTGGCAGAGCCGGAGGAAGCGGTCACGCGATTTCTTTCGCAAGACCGGATGAAAAAAGAGATGTCTATAATATAGAGCGGCTTATACGGGCAACTCTTCCGGTTTCAAAGCTTCCGGAGTTGCCACCGCCATACAAAGGAACCTTTAACAGTCCTGCCGCGAGGCCCACTCAAGGCAGGGGGTATTACGGTAGAAGTAACAGCCGTCCAGGCGGGTATAACCGAAGGCCTTTTAGAAGAAGTTATAGGTAATTTAGAGGCTCCTAAGATCCAAAGTCTGGGTTATCTTTATTTGTTTTACGAAGTCAGGTACGTGGCTTACGAGTATCATTGCTCCTTCGTATTTATCTAAGGCTTTAGCGATAACGGGAATATGGCGGAAGTTGATGTGATTGGTCGGTTCGTCCAATATCAAAAGCCCCGGACGTTCTAAGCATATTTTAGCGAAGGCAACCAATCCTTTTTGACCTTCGGAGAGAACGCCTATTTTGGATTTCAAAATATCAGCGTCCAATAAGAAGCCGGCGGCGCAAGAACGGAGTGCTTGCTCGCCAGCCTCCGAAGCGGCTTCCGCAAGAGTCGCGTAAACAGTCTTATCAAAATCCAGGGTTGAAAAATCTTGTCTGTAGTAACCGATGCGGACTCCCGGGGCTATTTCTTCGCCCTTAGCACGCCCAGTGGCTAACCTCTGAAGGAGAGTAGTCTTGCCGATGCCGTTAGGGCCGGTCAAGTGAAGGCGGTCTTTCTTTTTCAAAACGATATTAACTTTTTTACCGATTGAGTTGTGATTTTTAACTACTGAAACCGATTCAAGCCGGAGTATTTGACCGGTTAAGTTTTCTTGGCAGGGGATAAAGAAGCTTCTTATGGCTTTGTCTTCCTGCCTCATTTCGACCACATCCTCCTCTAATTCTTCAATCTTTTCTCTCATTTTTCTCGCCACGTCGCGCATATGCCCTCCTTTCTGAGCAAAGAAACCAGCTTGGTCCTTGCGATGCTGGATCTCTTTCTCCAAGCGCACGTTTTTCATCCTTTCTCTTTCGATTCGCGCTTTTATTTCGTTAACCACATCCAAATAATTTCCGGTATACTGCTCGATCTTCTTGGTGAAAACGTCCAGGTAAAGAACCCCCTCCGTAAAAGAGTTCAAGAAGTCGGCGTCGTGAGAAATGACGACGCAAGTCTTTTCATAATCAATAAGAAATTTAGTTAAGTGAGTTATGCCTTCTTTGTCTAAGTTGTTGGTTGGCTCGTCTAAGAGGAGGATGTCCGGGTTTTGTATCAGAGCTTGGGCGAGTAAAAGTCTCGCTTGCTCGCCGCCCGAGAAAGATTTTAAGGTCTTATCATGCGGAGCGGACAAGTGAACCACTTCAAGAATTTTATTTATCCTCGGTTCTGTATCGTAAATTTTCTCTTGGAAAATGCTTTCAAAGAATTCCCGGACGGTAAATTCCATTTGGTCACGGGGGATTACTTGTTTCGCGGTCGCGATGGTTAAACCACTGTCTACCGCGATGGAACCTCTTTCCGGTTTTAACTCACCGGTAATAAGTTGGAAGATAGTGCTCTTGCCGGCGCCGTTCTGGCCCATGAGTGTAACCTTGGTTCCTTTCCGTATTGAAAGATCCGCCTCATCCAAGATGAGCTTCTTGCCGTATTCAAATAAAACTTTATTGAAACGTATTATGACCTTATCGTTTGCCATGGACTGCTTATTTTGTGTAGTACGATTACTCATCTTGTACGGTATTTGATTTTAAATCAACTATGAGTTATAATTATACCCAATCTAATAGACGGAGACTGGGTCGAGTTTCTACAAGCAATAAAACTATGAAAGGAACTATTAAGAAGCTCACGGAGAAGGGGTTTGGGTTCATTGCTCGCGAAGGCGAGTCAAAGGACCTTTTCTTCCACTCTAAAGAGCTCTCTGGCGTCACGTATGACGAGCTCAAGGTTGGCGACGAGGTCACCTTTGAGGTCGTTGACACCGAAAAGGGTCCGGCCGCCACGAACGTAGCCCGCGCCTAAAAGCGTTATCTATGTTACCAAAAACCACCCCGAGTTTAATCTGGGGTGGTTTTTAGTTTAATGGTATTTCTTCGCCTCAATCATTAGAAACAGGGGAATCTCCTTGCGGGCAATGTCTTCAGCTCTTTGCCGCGGACCCTTGCCGCTCCTTTTATGCGATATCCACTCTTCAAGTTTAGATACGACGAATCCATTCTTATTTAAAGCTTTAAAGAAGTCCTGGAGCGAGCGGTGGTATGAAGTTGTTGATTCGCTTCTTTTTTCTCCCGGATACATGACTATCGGGACCGTACTTCCGGAAAGATAGCCGTCTACCCGGCGAAACTGTATTTTTTCTTTTTCATCCCATCCCCAACTTGAGCGTTTCGGAATGCGAAATGCCGGATGATTTATTACCAAGACCAATCGTCCGTCTGGAGCGAGCACGCGCCGGATTTCAGCAAACACATCCTGTATATTTTGTATATTTTGGATGGCAAGCACTATTATCGCCGCGTCGAAAGAGTTGTCTTTGGCAAACGACAATTTGTCTGCCGGAGCTACATAGAACGGAATCTTTGGCGAGCGAGCTTTGGCTTGATCGATAAGCTCTTTGGATATGTCAGCTCCGACGACCTCGGCTCCCGCATCTCCAAATTTGCGGGTAAAAAATCCCTGTCCGCAGGCTACGTCAAGCACACGGTCACCTTTTTTTGGAGAAACTACACGGAGGATGTTCGGCGCGATTACCTGTTCCTGATAGGTGTCTTTAGTATTTTCGAGGTAATCGTCATACCAGTCGGCAACCTTTCCCCAAGAAGTGTTTTTTGGTTTACGTGGCATAGTTGGCTAAAGATTCGGTTATAGTCCGCCGTTATTGATTAAATTAATTACGCTGTATTCCCGTTCAATAAATGTCTTTGCGGTGAAAATAACCGTTACTATGGCAAGAACGGTTAAGACTAAAGAAATAGTCCCGATTGTTTTCGATTTTCTGTCGAGTCGATGTAAATACTTAAAAGCGTAAACCAAACCAAACGGCGCGAGGAAAAAGCTCACGAAATAGACAAGTGCCTGTTTTGCGAGAGAAGTGCTTTCTGGTCTGGGTTTTAAAGCTTGCCCGCAGTTATAACAAAAATAAGCCGTTTCAGAGGACTCTGCTTTGCATTTCGGACATACGTAGCCGTTCATACTTCCGCTACTTTTTTATTTGGAAAGTGGCTGCTATTTGGTAAAACAGGCTGCTATACTCGTTCCATTTATCTTCGGTGGTATTAAAGCCCATTACCCAGACGTCTTCTCCTTCTCCCCATACCAAAACCAGCAAAACTTTAAAATTGACTTCTTGCTGGGTTATTTCGACTTCCATCGCTTCAGCTTCTTTTTCCCCAACCATAATTTGCTTGTCTTCCGTGAAGTTCACCGTAGGGGATAGCTGCCCTAAACTGCTTTTAACGTCCTCAATATATTCTTCCTTGCTTTTGCCCTTGAGAGAATCACGGCTTACTGAAAGATAGCTTCTAAAGTTAACTTCTTGAGCTGCCGGGTCGGTTATTTCCTCGCTTGCGTTTACCACGATAGCGGAAACGCCCGTTGGAGCTTGTGTTTCTTGCCAACCTTGCGGGACGCTGATGGAGAAATCGTCTTTAGCCAGAATATTGTTTTCCGGCTGGCTGTCTTTTTTAAAGTAGACTCCAGCGCCAATAGCCAAAGCTGTTAATAATATAACTACCGTGTAAACTAAATTTTTCTTGTTCATTTTACTTACCTTATAAATCGTTTGTCGTAGGCAAACCTTAGGTTGTTATCTTCATTTAACCTGAAGGACATCGTTATCTTCGTTCCGTCCTTTTTCTTAAATACCAAAGTGGAGTTCCCCTTGAGACTGGCTTTTTTGCCGACATACTTGGCAATGCCTCCTTCTTTTTCTCGAAGCAGAAGCTTAGCTTCTATATCCAGCTTTTGATTAAGTTCTTCAATGGAAATAGGAGATATTTTAGACTTATTCATTACTCTGATTTTAGCAGAGTTTTATTAAAATATCAATTTATAAAAAGCACCCCATTCGATGGAGTGCTTTTTTGCCGTTACTAGCCTTTATTAAATGGGGTTTCCCGCTCGATTTGGCCTTCCAGAGATAAACGGCCGCGGCTACGATTACAACAACAACTACGACGCCTATTAATGTAGTGGGATCAGATAAATTCATGTTTGTTGTCCTTCATTTTAAAACCATAAAATGGTTATACTTCGACCTTTGGAAACAGTGTGCCAAAAATCTTATTGGACATTTTCTTGGAGTTAAGTTTCCTGTTCAGGAAAGAGTATTCCAGCAGGATTCCATCCATCGTATTGGTCAAGAGGGAAGTGAGATAGCGGCTGTCGGACTCTCGGACTAATTTCCTGTCTTTGACGGCCTCTCTAACCGCTAATTCAATTAAGTTAGAAATCCTCTTTCTTAACTTGATAGTATGTTGCCTAATGCCGGGGTCTACCGCCGAAAGCTTCACGGTAAGCATCTTGGTCAAGTTTCTTTCTTTGTTTCCGAAGTCCAGGTAATTCTGAATGAGCTTGCGGAGTTTTTTATCGGGCGTTTCTTCGTTAAAAGAGCCCTTGATTTTAACTGTTAGGTTGCCGAATACTTCCTCCAGAACTTTTTTGTATATCTTGGTCTTGCTGGTGAAATGGTAGTAAAGGGCGGCTTTGGTGATATTCAACTTTCCGGCAATATCGTTCATGGAAACGCCCAAATAACTGTGTTCGGAGAACAGTTTTCTGGCGGCATCAACAATATGTTTTTTAGTATCTTGCCTCATAATTTACTTACCGGTCGGTAAGTAAATTAAGTTTAACATAGGGTTGGAGGGTGTCAAATAGGGGAGTTATTTGACTGAGATGGTTGTTAAACATAGAGTATAAGTAACTTCACTAAGGCATTATGTCTAAGTCCAAAGAATGGGCGCAAAATCTTCTTTCTCTCGCTGATGTAAAAATAGGCGGGGAGAAGCCGTGGGATATACAAATTCACGATGAACGTTTTTACGGCAGCGTTGCTCATCGGGGCTCTCTGGGGTTGGGTGAATCTTATATGAACGGTTGGTGGGATGTAGATAAGCTTGATGAGTTTTTCTATAAAGTATTTAAGGCTGACTTGGAAAGTAAGATTAAGTTTTCATGGCCGGCAATCTCAAGTTTTATTGAGGGCTTTTTCCTGAACCTCCAAACTCGTTCGCGCGCGTTTGAGATAGGTAGGAAACATTACGACCAAGGAAATGACTTATATAAAGCCATGCTTGGTAAGAGCCTCACGTACACGTGCGGTTATTGGAAAGACGCGAAAAATCTTGACGAAGCCCAGGAAGCGAAGCTTGAACTGGTATGCAGGAAAATAAATCTAAAACCGGGAGAGAGCGTACTTGATATCGGTTGCGGATGGGGGAGTTTTCTAAAGTTTGCCGCCCAAGAATACAAAGCCAGTGGAGTCGGCGTAACCGTTTCTAAAGAACAGTTTGATTCGGCTCAAGAGCTTTGTAGTGACCTTCCGGTAGAGGTTCGTTTAGAAGACTACAGGAGTATCAGAGGAAGATTCGACCACGTTGTGTCTTTGGGAATGTTTGAGCACGTAGGACATAAAAACTATAGGGACTACATGAAAACCGTCCACGATGTTCTTGAAGACAACGGCTTATTTCTACTACACACGATTGGTTCCTCTAAATCATTAGTCACTACCGATCCGTGGATTAAAAAATACATTTTCCCGAATAGTATGCTTCCTTCAATTGCCCAGATAGGCAAATCAATAGAGGGATTGTTTGTTATGGAGGATTGGCACAATTTTGGCGCGGATTACGACAAAACTCTTATGGCATGGTGGGGAAATTTCAACCGGGCTTGGCTGGAGTTATCCAAATCTTACTCGGAACGTTTTTATCGAATGTGGGAATATTATCTTTTAACTAGCGCGGCGAGTTTTCGTTCCCGCCGGATTCAGCTTTGGCAGATTGTGCTTTCAAAAAGAGGAGTTAAGGGCGGTTATATGCCTATAAGGTAAAAGTGTTTAGCTCTTATACGGCTTCTTTGTTAAAGCCTTAAAAGCATGCTGCGTTGCCTCAATAAGTGGAAACTCCGAATAATCTGAATTTGTTCACCTTTCACAGTAGGCCTCCATTCATCGATAAAAAATGGTTTGCCGATTTTTACTTTCATCCCAACCTCTTCTTCTGTCTCTCTTTCAATCGCCTCCGCGACTGATTCACCAATTTTTACCTTGCCTCCCGGGAAATCATATTTACCATGATTTGTTCCTCCGTCATACTCGTTGGATTCTCTGATAATTAAGACTTTACCGTCTTTTATAATAACAGCACGGACAGCAATAAATTGTTTTTGAATTGTTTGTTTCACACAACGATTATACTAAATTTCAAGATGGTTTACTGAGGTTATGGTACGAAGTTGGAACCTTTATAAAGCTTTTTTAGAGGTAATTTAAGAATTTGGCAAGAGCTATTTTTATTAAGTCTAGAAATCATATTCTTATTGTGCGAAAAACGTTTCCGAGGTTTCATTGGCCATAAAATCAGAAAAACCCCCTCCTATCGCTGTAATATAACTCTTGTCAATGCCTAAGGCTGTCTTTATTGTAGCTCCTATTTTATGAGCACCATCTAAAGTGTCAGACACAACCATGATTGTATATCCCATTTCTTGTAAATGGCTTTTAAGTATATCTAATAATAATGGATCTCCTGCGCGCCAGCCTATGACTAAGACCCGATCTATTTTAGGCAAAACTTGTGTGAGAATTTGAATATGTGATTCAGGACAAATATAAGAATCCTTTCCTATTAGAGGTATCGCGATAGCTGGAAAATCAGCGAAATCACTTTTTGTATTATTTCTTTGTAGTTCTTGTTCATGAATAGGTCGGCCATCTGTGCGTAATTCGTCAAGAAAGTCAGGATTTTCTAGACACCATTCAAAGCTGTTTTTTGCTTCTGACTCATGAAAGCGCATGCTTGAGGATCTTTTAATATACACCCAGTCGTGTGAGCCGTGCACTTTAATAATTTTTAAATCGTTCGCTATATAATCGTTCATTATTATTGGCGCTTTGTATAAGTTATTTTCAAACAGACTGTCGTAATTAAATGTAATAACACATGCTCTGCCGGCGGTATAAGTATCAATACGATTTAATATTCTCTTGTAATTGTTCGCTTGTCTCATTTTTAGAAAGATATCTCTGGGAATATGTTTCAAATGTTCATTAGAGATCTTTTTAAAAAGGTCTCTTAAATAGAACTCTAAAGCGGAAAAATGAGCACGCATCTGTTTAGAGTCCTTTGTACGCTCTTTCATTGCGGTGAGTTCTTGCTCAAAGGTTTTATTGCCTTGCTTTACTCGTTGGATAAGATCGGCGAGTACATTCGCAGCACCTCTGTATTTTTCTAAGAGGTCTTCATAGAGGAACTGATTTTCAACCAGCTCCTTAGTAAGTGGTGCTAATTTCCCCAACGGGGAGTAATCATGAGATGCGCCTGCTCCAAAAATTATTAGTGGGTATGCCATAAATTTCTTATATATTTCATTATTGCCGGGCTAGGGTATCTCACTGTTCATTATTTTGATTAGATTTAACTTCTTTTCTCGTCTCCAACCTTTAATTTCAGATTCGCGTTGCCTTGCTTTGATTAGAGTATTGAATTCTTCCCGGTATTTTAACAAAACAGGTCTTCTGATTTTTGTATAATGTGCGCCCCATTTTGATTGACCATGTTGCTTAATACGCTTTTTTAGATTATTGGTACAACCAACGTAAAGTGATCGATCAGAACATTCGAGAATGTATACGTAGTACATGATTATATTCCCTCGTCGGCTTTGCCTCCTCGGGATGATTGAAATTCTATCCCTCACGCTGATGCGCTCGGGGTATTGAATTCGGCCCCTCGTCGCTTCGCTCGCTCGGGGAGCTCAATTTTGTAAATCTCACTATGTTCGAACAAAATTGGCTGCTGCCGGGCTTGGGTATCCTACGCACGAGTATCCTTCGCCTTCGGCTTCGGAATACCATGCTTCGGACTACTCTGGCGCCCACCAGAAAAATCCTTCTCTAAAGCTACACTAATTAGTCGCTTATAAACAAAGGCCTTACCTGAACCAGATTTTAGATAAAGTTCAAAATTTCTAGCCTGTTTTTCTGTGTTAAAAGCGCCATACCAAACCAGTTTCCAGGGTAAACCATATTTTGTTGATTTGACTTCGCCTTGATTGTGGAGAGAAAACCTATTTTTTAAATCGTTGGTCGAGCCGAAATAAAACTTATGAGATTTTGAACTTAAGAGTATGTAAGTATAGTGCATGCTATTCCGTAGCTTTAGCGAAGGATAGCTGCCGGGCTAGGGATCGAACCTAGATACCAAGCTTCAAAGGCTTGTGTCCTACCATTAGACGACCCGGCAATCTTTAGGTATACTAAATAAAATTATGCTAAAAAACAAATCAGTATTTTTGGTTGGTGGGTTAGTTGTCGTGGTGTTGGGTTTATTTATAGTACCCTCGCTTTTAAGCGGCAACGATTCTAACGATACGAGTGATGTAAGCGGAGTATATTGTATATATAGCGAGGTTTTTCATATCCATCCTCATCTCCAGATACTTGTAGACGGTGTGGAGGAAATTGTCCCGGCTAACATTGGTATTGAACTGGGCTGTACCAGAGAGCTTCATACTCACGAACCGGACGGCGAAATACACATAGAAGCCGCCAAAGACAGGGGATACAAGTTTTCCGATTTCTTGTCAGTTTGGGGCAAATCCCTTGAGAGGTCTGGTTACACCTTAAAAATGACCGTTGACGGCGCGGAAACCACTGACTCCGGATTCGTTATGAAAGACAAACAGCAAATAGTTTTGAACTATACGACGCTTGCTGCGGAACCCGAGTAAAACTTTATAGATGAAAGTTCAACGTTGGGAAGAGATTCTTAAACGCGGAGTAAGCGGCTACGTGATTCTTTTGGATGTTGACGGAACTTTGCTTCCGGACGGAGAAAGGGAAGTATCAGAGAAAATTAAAGGTTATATAGAAACGCTTAAAAAAGATAACAAAGTTTATCTTTTATCCAACTCTGGAACCAAAGGAAGGGTAGGTAGAGTGAGTTCGGAGTTGAACATTCCTCGTTTGGAAACTCCTTATAAAAAACCGAATCCTGCGATTAAGAGAGCGTTGCCGCAGAACGGGATGCCGATTCTGGTAATAGGCGATAAACTGATGATAGACGGAATTTTGGCAATGCTAATCGGGGCGAAACTTTTTGATTATGAAACGGGAACAGTCACCCAAGGACAGGTGGTTTGTGAAGATAGGATATCTTTGGGAAGACCTAATGTTTTTCCTATTGAAGCTTTTTATACGCGGATAGGAAAATTACGTTAGTCGGTTTTTAAGTTCTCGATTATGGCGATTTCTAAGGGGACGATAGCGAAGGGGCTGTAGCGCATTTCGCTGTAGGCGCGAATTAGGGATTTTATTAAATTGATGGCGTAGTTGTCATCTTTGATAGCGGCGCCGTGCTTTTTAAGCCAATTAATTTCTTCTGTTGTAAGTTCTCGTTTAAATACTTCTTCAAGCCGCGCGTCGAATTTTAACGACAAAACCCGCCGTAAGTAGTGAATCAAATCTTTATTTAGCTGGACCAAGTTGTAGCCGGATTCGTTTATCTCGGCTAAGTAGTCGAGCGCGGCTCCCAAGTCTTTTTCCAGAAGATAGCCAGCTAAAGTGGCGGTGCGCACCAAGCCGACTTTGCCCAAGAGCCGTTCAACGTTTTCCAAGTTGCCGCCATCGCCCAGAGAAATAACCTGTTCTAAAAGAGACTCGGCGTCACGGAAACTGCCTTCCGAAGCCGTGGCGATAAGTTCCAAGGCGCGCTCTTCTATTTTTAAGTTTTCGCCGATGGCGATTTTATTCAGCTTCTTTAATATTTCCTGTATTGGCAGGCGGCGGAAGTGAAACCTTTGAGTTCTTGAGGTAATGGTCGGGAGAAGTTTTTCGTATTCGGTTGTGGCAAGAATGAATATGGCGTGCGATGGGGGCTCTTCTAAGGTTTTTAAGAGAGCGTTCGAGGCGTCTTTGGTAAGTTGGTGCGCCTCGTCGATTATGAATACTTTGTATTTATAAGAGGTAGGGGAGAGTCTGATGCCTTCTTTCAGGTTTCTTATTTCATCAACCCCCCTGTTAGAAGCGGCGTCTATTTCAAGCACATCAAGCGCCCTGCCTTCATCTATTTCCACGCATGGCCGGCATTTGTTGCACGGTTCCCCAAGGCTTCTAAATTTCGGGTCGCTCGCGCGGGTTTCGCAATTTACAATTTTCGCTATGATTCTTGCCGCAGTGGTTTTGCCCGTACCTCTCGGACCGTAGAAAAGGTAAGCGTGGCTTATTTTGTCGGCTTTAGCGGCATTTTTTAAGACATCCGCGAAGATATCCTGTCCTATGAGGTTGGCAAAAGATTTAGGTCGGTATTTTCGGTAGATGGCGAGCGACATTATTTAAAGTATATAGTATTCAGTATATAGTATATAGCAACTTAACCCTCCCGCTATATACTTTTATGTTGTATACTTTTACTGCAAATGCGCCGATTTCTGCTTGTTTTTTCAGTTTTAGTGGTCTCCGCGGGAGCCGTTTTTTTATTGACCAAGGAAAATAAAGTTTCTTTGATTCCGCCTAGCCCGGAGGGAAGTGACACGGTGGACCTGCCGCGTGTTCCCGAAGCCGAACCCGCCGAAGTTCCCAAGCCGGTAGTGGAGAATAACAAAGACATCGGTGCCCAAAAACCTTTAACTAACCCGCCGGCGGTGGTTAAAGCGGTTTATGTCACGAGTTGGTCAGCCGGGACACCGAGTAAAATCGACCATGTTATCAATCTGTTGGACACAACCGAGGTAAACGCGGTCGTAATAGACATAAAGGATTATTCAGGGCTTGTGGCTTACAACACGGATGTGAAAGATCTGGAAAAATACGGCGCCGAAGAAGTAAGAATCCCCAAGCTCAATTCTTTAATTAAAAAGCTGCATGACAAGAACGTTTACGTGATAGGCAGGGTCACGGTTTTTCAGGATCCGGTTCTTGCCAGAGCCAGGCCCGACTTGGCGGTTCAAAATTCGGTCACCGGTTCCGTCTGGAAAGACAGAAAAGGTTTGGGCTGGGTTGACCCGGCGAGCAAGGAAGTTTGGGATTACAATATTGCCGTTGCCAAAGACGCTCTCTCGCGGGGATTTGATGAGATAAATTTTGATTATATCCGTTTTCCTTCGGACGGCGACTTGGGCGCGCTGAAGTATTCTTTTTATGACGGTGTAAAACCAAAAGCCGACGTTATTGAAGATTTCTTTGTTCACCTTAGGGAAAACTTGCCGGGAGCTAAAATTTCTGCCGACTTATTCGGTCTTTCCACTATAAACACCGATGACCTGGGCATAGGGCAGGTTATAGAATCGGCTTTCGCTAATTTTGATTATGTGAGCCCCATGGTTTACCCGTCTCACTACGCGGTAGGTTTTTTGGGATACAAGAATCCGGCGGATTACCCATACGAAGTTATTAAGTATTCAATGGACCATGCCGTTACGCGTCTTCGAGCGACCGGTTCCACCACTTCAAAACTTCGTCCGTGGCTGCAAGATTTTGATCTGGGCGCGGATTACGATTCGGTTATGGTAAGAAAAGAAATTCAAGCAGTTTATGATTCGGGCGTGAACGACGGCTGGATGTTGTGGGACCCGAGCAATGTTTATACTAAAGAGGCTTTAATTACTGAATAACTATATGAATTATGAACTCAAAATAGGCGAGTTTGAGGGGCCCTTGGGTAAACTTCTCGAACTTATAGAAGAGAAAAAACTTGAAATAACCCGCCTTAATTTGGCAGAGGTTACGGCTGATTTTTTGAAATACTTACAAACCTTGAAGGAAGCCGACCCGAGGACGATTACCGACTTCATAGCTGTGGCGGCTAAACTCATTCTTATAAAGTCGCATGCTCTCCTACCGCAGATACAGCTTAGCGAAGAAGAGGAAGAGGAAGTGTTGGATTTGACTCTGCGGCTTAAGCTTTATAAAGAATTTAAAGCAGTGGAAGCGCGCCTTAAACCTTTGTGGCTTAAACATATTGCTTATTCCCGTGATTACCTTGCCGGCGTGCCTCACGGATTCTATTTGAGTGAGGAACTGGAGCCGGCTCTACTGCTTCAAAAAATAGTTAAATTAGCCGAAGAGCTCTCTCTTTTCTTCCCCAAGACCGGCTCGGCTCAAATCAAACTTTTGAACCTTGAGGAGAAAATTAAGGAGTTGATAATCAGGGTAGACAAAGTCTTTAAAACAAGCTTTAATGAGGTGACGAGGAACAAAGCGAAGTCGGAAGTGGTGGTGTTGTTCCTCGCGCTTTTGCACTTACTTAAGGATAATTTGGTGAAAATTAACCAGGGGGGCAAGTTCTCGGACATCGAAATATTAAGCGTGAAGAAAGATGAATAATCTGTGATGAGATAGTAGGCGCTCATAGATGTGAAGGATAATCTAGAGACAGCAAACGCTAGAGAAATGCAAGACAATATATTACAGGCGAAATTAGAGGCACTTCTTTTTGTTTACGGTGAGCCGGTAAAGATTAAGACTCTATCTGAAAAACTAAACTCCTCAAAGAGCGATCTTGAAGTTGCTATTAACCAGTTGAAGACCGACCTTCAGGCGGAAAATAGGGGGTTGTTTCTAACTTCTTTGGAGGACAGAGTACAGTTAACCACAAAGCCGTCTTTGGGACCGCTTATAGGGCAAGTTATTAAAGATGAGTTTGATTCGGAACTCACGGCGGCAAGCCTCGAGACGCTTTCCATCGTCGCTTATTTGGGACCGTGCAGCCGCGCGGAGATTGATTATATCCGCGGAGTAAACTCCAGTTTTATCTTAAGAAACCTGACCATAAGAGGGCTTATAGAGAGGAAGCAGGACCCACATAGGGCTAACGCTTTCATTTACAATACAAGTTTTGATTTTCTGAAACATATGGGTTTGAGTTCCACGGAAAATTTGCCCGATTACGGGAGATACAGAGAGTTGGTAACGTCGTATTTAAGAAAAAACAATGAGGCACCTGAACCGCAATCTTAGAACAGCGTTAATGACTGCCGGCTTGGTCGTGCTCGTGTTTGTTATCCGAGAGTCGGCGACTATTCCGGTAAGTTCCGAAGAAGTTAATTTATTCAAGGACAGCAACGATTTTTCCAAATCGAGTTTGGAAGTAAAACCCGAAATCGAAGTGAAACCTGATATTGACGTACAGGCGAGCGCCGCGGGAGCGTACGGCGAAGGCGGAAAAGAGACTTTCGGCTGGGAGACCGACAAAAGATGGCCGATTGCGTCTCTGACCAAATTAATGACCGCCGTTGTGGCTTTAGAAAATCTCCCTATAAATGAAGTAATTACGATTAGCGAGGAAGCGGTTGCAACCGAAGGCGACTCCGGCAGTTTTAGGGCGGGAGAAAAATTTAAATTGAACGACCTATTGAAAGCTATGATGCTTGTCTCTTCGAATGACGCCGCAGCCGCTATTGCCATGCGTGTCGGTGAAGATGAGTTTGTAGCCGCTATGAACAAGAAAGCCGAAGCTTTGGGGCTTACGGACACGAATTTCGTGGACCCCACCGGACTTTCGGTTAAAAATCAATCAACTGTGGTAGATTTGTTGAGACTTACGGAATACATGAGAAACTTTGAGCCAGAGATTTTTGCTGTAACCAAGAAAACCAAAGACATCATAGTAGAGGTTAAGACCGGTAAGCGCCGAACTATCGTGAATATCAACGCTTTCGCGGGCAGAAGTGACTTTTTAGGCGGGAAAACCGGTTCTACTTTGGAGGCGGGGGAGAACTTGATATCTGTTTTCAAGGTTGCCGGTGAACCGAAGACGATTATAATCTTAGGCGCTTTGGACAGGTTCGCCGAAACGGAAAAGATTAAAGATTCGCTATGGCAGTAGAGGCGATAAGAGTACTTACGATAGCCATGGTGGCATTTTTCACGGCACTCGTTTTTACGACACCGGTTTTGCGGCTGTTGAACAAATTACATTTCAGCAAGCAGATAAGAACGTCGGAGTCGGCTCCCATATTTTCTAAACTTCACGCTGGAAAAGCCGGCACGCCGACTATGGGTGGAGTGATTATTTGGGGGACTGTTTTGGGATTAGCCGCTATCTTTTTCGCGCTTGACGCCCTATTCGACGGTTTTTTCGGCAATTTCAATTTTATAGATCGCGCCGAAACTTATCTGCCTTTGATGGCGCTATTCATCGCGGCGGTTTTAGGTTTGATAGATGATTTATTGGGAGTGATGAAGATTGGTCCGCGGGGCGGCGGACTAAGCGTCAAACACAAACTTGTGCTTTACGCCTTACTTTCCGTAATCGGCGCTTGGTGGTTTTACGCGCCTTATAATCTCGACTGGCACGTTATCAAAGTTCCTTTCTTCGGCGTTTACGACATCGGTGTCTGGTACATACCGATTTTTATGTTCATTATTATCTCAAGCGCTTTTTCCGCCAACGAAACGGACGGTTTGGATGGGCTCTTGGGCGGTGTCTCGCTTTTCGCCTTTGGCGCTTTGACCGCCGTGGCTTTTGCTTTGGGAAGATATGAATTAGCGGTGATGGGCGGGGCGATAGTGGGAGCGCTTCTCGCGTTTCTCTGGTACAACATCTATCCTGCCAAGTTTTTTATGGGCGACACCGGCAGTATGGTGTTGGGAATCACACTGGGCGTTATGACCATGCTTACTAATACCGTTTTTCTCTTGCCGTTCTTCGCGGTTATCCTCGTTTTTGAGTCTCTCTCGGTTATGATACAAGTTCCTATCAAGAAAATATTTAAAAAGAAGGTATTCCTTTCTACTCCCATACATCATCACTTTGAAGCCTTGGGCTGGCCCGAATCGCAGGTGACTATGCGTTTTTGGATAATTTCGGCTGTTTTCGCGGCTCTTGGTTTGGTCATCTTTTTCCTCGACAGAGTAATATAGTGCTTCATCTTGTTGTATAATGCAGGTTAATGAACCTTCTTATTAAAGGCGTTCAGATTGTTGACGGTTATGGCGGCGCGCCCTATAAAGCCGATGTTCTTGTAGAGAGAAACGTCATCTCGGCTATAGGTGACCTGAAACACAAAAAAGCCGATGAAACCATTGATGGTTTGGGTAACTATCTTACCCCGGGATTCATAGACATTGACACCGATTCGGACCATTACCTTCATCTTTTCACAAACCCCTCGCAGAGTGATTTTACCAATCAGGGGGTGACGACGATTATGGGCGGGCATTGCGGAATGTCTTTAGCCCCGCTTCTTTACGGGAACCTGGAGTCTTTGGGCGGTTTCGCCGATGTGAATAAAGTTAACGTTAACTGGCATACTGTCGCCGAGTTCTTGAATTCTTTGAAGCGGATTTCTTTGGGAATTAATTTCGGTACGCTTATAGGCCACAAAACCATAAGGGACGCTTTAACAAGAGGGGAGTACAGAGAGCTTACCGGGAAAGAGCTTAAGATCTTTGAGAATATTATTTGGAGAGCCATGGAGGACGGCGCCTTCGGGTTCTCCACCGGTTTGGGGTATGTCCACGGTCAATATGCTTCCGAGAAAGAAGTCAAAAGACTTGTTCCCACGCTTAAAGGCAGAGGCGGTATTTATGCCACGCACTTAAGAAGCCAGACGAGCGAGCTTTTAAGATCGGTTGAGGAGACAGTAAGAGTCGCTAACTATACCGAGGTGAAGACGGTGATAAGCCACTTACGTCCGCTTGTAGGTTATGAAGAACAGTTTGGAGAAGCGCTAGAGTATATTAAAGAGAATACTCCCAAAGAGAGCTTATTCTTTGATATCTATCCGCATGATACGAGTATCTACCCGATTTATATGCTTTTGCCGCGATGGGCGCAGCTTGATAGCGTACCGGCGATGCTTGAGGAGTTAAGGAATCCGGATACAATCTCAAGAATTAAAAAAGATCTTGCCGGAACGGCGGAAAAATTGAGCAATGTCCAGATCGCAAGCGCCCCCAGAAACAGTTACCTCGTGGGCAGGACCGTTCTCGAGGCGGCTAAAGATTTAGAAGCGTCGCCGATTGATACTTTGATAACGATTATGAGCGTGACTAATTTAAAAGCCACAGTTTTCCTTAGAGATATAAATTTTGACGTGCTTACGAAAGCGTTGGCTGATGAGCGCGCTTTAATAGCCTCTAACGGTAATTCTCCGGCGCCCGGCGAATTTTTGAAGCATGAGCGTTCCACCAATACGTTCCCCAAGTTTTTGGAACTTGTGTTGGGCAAGAAACTTATGACGATAGAGGCCGCTATCAAGAAAATTACTTACGACCCGGCGCGCTATTTTGGCATTAAAGACAGGGGAGTCATCGAAGAGGGGCGGGTGGCTGACTTGGTGCTTTTAAACAAAGACGACTGGAAGGTGAAAGAAGTCATTTTAGGCGGCAGGTTGGCTCTGGGCGGCAGGGAGCCGGTTAGGGGAGAAATCTTAGAAGCTAAACGGCTTAAATGAGGGACAGAAGGCATATCGATTACATGATTTTAATTCCCGTTTTTTTGCTTACGGTTTTCGGACTCGTCATGCTCGCCTCCGCTTCGTCTGATTTGGGGAAGGTGAAATTTGACGATGCTTCTTACTATTTGAGGCATCAGGTGTTTTATGGTTTGAGCGTGGGAATAGCCGGCTTCTTGGCTGGTTTTTTTGTGCCCTATCGCCACTACAAAAAATTTGCCACCATACTTTTGCTTTTAACCGTCATCGGATTGATTTTGGTTTTGACGCCCCTCGGGTCTTCTTCGGGGACTATAGCCGACAGATGGTTAAGCGTGGGTCCGGTCACTTTTCAACCATCGGAGTTGCTAAAACTCACTTTCATTATGTATCTGGCTGCCTGGCTTTCCCGGGCGCGCGGCAATCGAGGTGACAACTTTTGGGAAGGGTTCGTGCCGTTCTTAGCCGTTTGCGGCGTTATCGCGCTTCTCTTAGTGCTGCAGCGCTCAACAAGCTCAATAATTATTACGATGATTTCCGCTCTTGTGGTTTATTTTGCGAGTGGCGCCAAAAGAAGGTACATCGTCTACGCGCTTCTTTTGGGCACTTTGGTTATGGGGGTTCTTGTGGCTTCAAGTCCTTATCGGTTGGATCGGATAAAGACTTACTTTGACAGAGAAAGAGACGTGCAAGATTCCAGTTACCAGATTAATCAGGCTTTAAGAGTAATCGGTTCGGGCGGCATTTCTGGAGTGGGGTACGGGGAATCAGTTGCCAAAACTTATTTGCCGGAGCGTGTCGGAGACTCTATATTCGCGATAATCGCCGAGGAATTTGGTTTCGCGGGAAGCATTGTTTTAGTTACCGTTTTTTTCTTTATAGTCATGCGCAGTTACCAAATGGCGAGGCAAATAGGGGATAGGTTCGGCAGGCTGCTCCTTATAGGATTCGGCACGGTGATTGGCGTCCAGGTTTTTATTCACATCGGGTCAAACGCGGGGCTGATACCTTTGACCGGAGTACCTCTGCCTTTCATAAGTTACGGAGGCACGGCTCTCGCGGTGTTTTTAACCATGTCGGGAATAATGTTAAATGTAACAAGACATGGCTAAGAATAAGCGACCTAAATTAAGAGTGTTGTTGACCGGCGGCGGCACGGGCGGGCATATTTATCCGCTCATAGCCGTAGCTCACGAATTGCAAAGGATTTGCGGTCGGCAAGGGATATTACTTGATTTACGCTATTTGGGGTCTCACGGGCCCTACAAAAATGTGCTTGCGCTAAATAATATTCTAGTGAGGCGCGTTGCGGAGAGTAAATTAAGACGCTACTTTTCTTTGCGCAATTTCATCGATGGTCCGAAATTCATTTGGAGCTTGTGGCAAGCAGTCTTTAAAATATATTGGTTTATGCCGGACATGCTTTTTTCTAAAGGCGGTCCCGGAGCGGTGGCGGTGGTCTTAGCCGCGCGGTTTTATCGCATACCGGTTATAGTGCACGAATCCGACACCGTTCCCGGATTGAGCAATCTTTTATCGGGCAGATACGCGAAGCTTGTGCTTACTTCCTTTGCTTCTACGGCGCAATATTTCTCCCGGAATGAAGTGATAAATGTCGGCAATCCCATCAGACAATCTCTCGTCGGCGGCTTAGAGAGCGAATCAAAAGAGAAGAATAAGAGGATTTTCGGATACTCGTCCGAATTGCCTTTGATACTTGTCGTCGGCGGTTCGCAAGGAGCGGCGCCTTTGAACGAATTCGTCTTGGACGCGCTCCCGTCTATCTTGGAAACAACACAGGTTCTTCACCAGACCGGTCCGGCGAATTACGAAGAGACTCTAAAGGAAGTCGCGTTTATCGCGGAGAAGTTTTCTCCAGACCTGAAGGCTCGTTACAAAGCCGTAGCTTACTTCGGCGATGATATTAGAAAAGCGTACCTCGCCTCCGACCTTGTTGTGTCACGCGCGGGAGCAGCCAGCATATTTGAAATAGCGGCGTTCGGTAAGCCGTCTATCTTGGTGCCACTGCCCTCGGAGGTGGCGGCGGGGGACCATCAAACCAAAAACGCTTATGAGTATGCCGCAAACGGCGCCGCCGTGGTCATGGAACAGACTAACCTACTACCCAATTTATTCGTGAATCAGGTTCAAAAAATAATACAAAATCCGGACATGGCAGAAAAAATGTCACAGGCGGCGCGCAATTTTTCCAAAGTAGAAGCAGCTTCAAAAATAGCCCAAATCATCGTAGAATTATGGGGCGATGCGAGAAAGTAAAACCGTCAAAGTTAGAACTAGATTCGCGCCCAGCCCCACGGGGTTTTTGCACATAGGAGGCGTGAGAACCGCTCTCTACAACTGGCTTTTTGCGAAGCACTACGGCGGCCAGTTTATTTTGCGTATTGAGGACACCGACAAGGAGAGATCCAAGCCGGAATTTGAAGAAGATATCAAAATGGGATTGGGCTGGCTGGACTTGAAGTGGGATGAATTTTACAGGCAGAGCGACCGCGTTCCCATATACAGGGAATATCTGGAAAAACTTTTAGCCGAAGGCAAACTTTACCATTGTTTCTGCTCAAAAGAAGACTTGGAAAGTGAGCGGCAAGCCATGCTTTCCCAAGGCATACCGCCAAAATATTCGGGAAGGTGCGGCGGTTTGAGTAAGGAGCAAGTTAAGAGTAAATTAGACGCGGGTGCTCCTTATGTTTTGCGATTCAGAGTGCCCGGCTCGCTCTTAAGTGTTAAGGATATAATTCGCGGCACTGTCAAATTCGACACATCTCTCATAGGCGATATGATTATTGCGAGAGACCTTGACCAGCCGCTTTACAACTTTACGGTTGTTGTTGACGACGCTCTTATGGAGGTGAGTCACGTTATAAGAGGAGAAGAACATCTCTCGAATACTCCTAAACAGGTTTTGATAGCGGAAGCCCTGGGATTTGAACTGCCGCAGTTTGCCCACCTGCCCATGATTTTGAATCCGGACAGGAGTAAAATGTCCAAGCGATTTGGCGACACCGCCTTTAAGGAATACGTTTCCGGCGGTTACTTAAAAGAAGCCTTGATAAACTTTATTGCTTATCTCGGATGGCATCCCAAGGAAGATAAAGAAGTAATGACAATTGATGAGTTGGTTAAAGAGTTCGATTTGAAACGAGCGCAAAAAGGCGGCGCGGTGTTTAACGTGGAAAAGTTAGACTGGCTGAATAGCTACTATTTGAGTCGTCTGGATGCGGATAAATTTATTGAAGAAGCAGAGCGGTTCGTGCCGCCCAGTTGGAAGCTTACGCCGGCAGTGGTTGCTTCCGTGAAGAATAGGATTAAAAAAATGAACGAGCTTAAGGATTTGGTTAGTTTCTATTTCGAGCTGCCCGACTACGACAGTGATTTATTAGTATGGAAAAATATGGAGATTTCTGAAGTTAAAGAAAGTTTGGAAAAAAGCCTCGGTTTTGTCAGTGGACTGCCCGAAGGTGGTTTTAAAAGTAAGTTCTTGGAAGATAATATGAATGCTTTAGTTGGCTCGGGGGATAGAGGAAAACTGTTTTGGCCGCTCCGGGTCGCGCTTTCCGGACAAAAAGCTTCTCCCGGACCTTTTGAAATTATGGAAGCCTTGGGTAAGGAAGAATCCGTCAAAAGAATTAAAAAAGCCATAGAAAAATGCGCAGGGTAGCGGTTGTAATCGTTTTTTCGGTTTTGCTTGGAGTCGGATTATGGAGCGCTAGAGGCTCCCAAGAGGCTTTTGGCGCCGGCTTGAATGAGTTACAACAAGCAATAGATGCAAAAACAAAAGAACTTGAGGGAGTCAGCAAACAGATTCAAGAAACTCAAGGAGAACTTGAGAAAATAGGAGCAGAAAAGAAAAGCTTAAGCGGAGATATTAAGTCATTTGACTATACAATTGGCCAGCTGAACCTGAGTATTAAATCCAGCGAAATTAGTATCGAAAAACTTAAACTTGAACTGGAACTTCTCGAAGGTAAGAAGGCAGGCACAGAGCAGGGGATTGGATTGCAAAAGGAAGCTATCGCGCAAGTTCTTCGGGAAATACAACAGAAAGACAGTGAAGACCTAATACATATCCTTCTTAAGGGAAATAGTTTGGCGGAAAGCTTGCTTGAGATGCAAAGTTTGGAAGACCTGCAGAATAATTTATCGATTAACGTAAATACTTTGACTAATCTGCATAATGAATTGAGCCAGAATATTGTTTCTACCGACCAAGCGAAAAATGACCTGGAAGGTGAAAACAGCAACCTTAAGTACAGGAAAGTCATTACCGATGACAAAAAAGCGGAGAAGAAAGAATTACTTGCGACCACGAGCAATAAAGAGAGTGTGTATCAGAAACAGTTGGCAAAACTTGAAGAAGATCAACAAGCGATATTTGATGAAATTAGCAGAATTGAGGAAGATTTGCGAGCTCAATTTGACCCCAGCGCTCTGCCTTCGGCAAGAAGCGGTTTGTTGTCGTGGCCGGTTGCGTTAAAACAAGATGGAGGGAGTGGGATTATCAGCCAACACTACGGTGAGACCGCTTACTCAAGAAGGTTCTATAAAGGCAAACCTCACAACGGCACTGATATTGCGGCTCCGATAGGAACGCCGGTCTACGCGGCTGACGATGGAATGGTATCGCGCGTTGATTATAACGGTCTGTACTATCAGTACGGTAGATATATTTTAATTCAGCATGCTAGTAATTTCACCACTATGTACGCGCACCTTTCAAGGTCAGCAGTAATTGATGGTCAAATTGTAAAAAGAGGCGAACTCATCGGGTATGTTGGCAGCACCGGTTTGGCTACCGGTCCTCACCTTCATTTCGGTTTATACGTCACCCCTGCCGGAGGATGGAGGAAGACGACTTCAGCGCCCGGACTTTTATCAGTTCCGCCGGCAAGCGGGTTAGTTCCCGTGGGAGTGACAATTAACCCAGAGGGTTATTTGTAGTACAATTAACTTATGGACTTTCCTGGAATCCTCAATTCCATAATCGCTCAACTTACCACTCTTGGGAACGCGGTTTTCAATTTAGTTAAGATCCTACTAGGTATATTCGTAACTATCTTTGAATTCTTGGCTGATTTAATTAGGAGGGTATTGTAAGAGGGAACTGTCGCATAATGTAGGTTATGCGACAGTAGTTTAGTTTATATGAGTAAAAGAAAGGTTCATTTTATAGGTATAGGCGGGATAGGTGTAAGTGCCCTATCCCGTTATTTTTTGGCTCAAAACTGGCTTGTAAGCGGTTCTGACATGGCTAAAAGCCAGAAGTTGTTGAAATACAGCGGGATGGCGCAAGGGTCAAAATAGGCCATAAAAGCTCGAATGTCCCCCATGACTCTGACTTAGTGGTTTACAGCCAGGCTGTTACGCCGGATAACCCGGAAATTTTAGAAGCTAAACGCCTTAATATACCTCTTAAAAGTTATCCGGCAGCCCTTGGTGACCTTACGCGCAAGTATAAAACTATCGCCATAGCCGGAAGCCACGGCAAAAGTACGACCACAGCACTTATGGCTCTAATATTCATGGAAGCCGGTTTGGATCCGACGGTGATTATTGGTACCAAGCTTAAAGAATTCGGTGGCTCGCCTCGCAACGGAGCGGGCAGGAATTTTCGTCTGGGCAAAAGTAAATACCTTATAGTCGAAGCTGATGAATATAAAGATTCGTTTTTAAATTATCACCCCCAAGGAATTCTTGTGACTAACGTGGACCGTGAGCATCTTGACCATTATAAAAACTTTAAAAATGTTAAAAAGGTTTTTTTGAACTTTATGGGTAATTTAGCCGCAGGAGGGGTTTTAGTTCTTAACAAGGATGATAGACCGCTCTTTTCGCTCGCGGATAAGTTAAGGAACAAAAAAATTCTTTGGTTCAGTCTAAAAGATGTAAAACGCGTAAAACAAATTAAGAAAGTTTTGAAGATCCCCGGAACTCATAACGTGTCAAACGCCTTGGGCGCTTTTAATTTAGCCAGGAGTTTCGGCATTAAAGAAAAGGTCATATTGAAAGCCTTAAGCAAGTATCGTGGCGCCTGGCGGCGGATGGAATATAGAGGAAATCTCAAATCTCAAATCTTAAATCTCAAAACTCCCGTTTATGATGATTACGCTCACCATCCGACGGAAATTAAAGCCACTCTTAACGCCTTCAAAGAAAAGTATCCCGAATCCATACTAATATGCGTCTTTCAACCGCATCAAAGCCGTAGGTTAAACATTTTATTTAAGGAGTTTGTGAATGCCTTTAATAAGGCAAACGTTCTTATATTGCTTGATATATACAAGGTGAGCGGTCGCGATGAACTGTCGTATAATATAGGTTCTTGCAACGAAAATAAATTTCGTCGCAAAACCTCGCGAACATTTTACAACAATAGGATTGTCGCAAAATATTCTTCCGAGGAATTGTCCCAAGCAATTTCTAAAAGAAAATCATCTCCAAAAGTTTTCTATCTCCCCCACCTCGGAAAGTTAAAACAGATTATTCAAAAAGTCCTAAAAGCTAATAAAGCTAAAAAGCTGAAAGCTGTAATAGTAATGATGGGCGCCGGAAGTATTGTAAACTTAACGCCTAAACTGTTAAAGTAGTTCTGATGTATTACGCCGACGAAGAACACTTCAAAGGTCTTAACGGTTATGTTATTGACGGGGTTTGGTATCCCCGTGTTACCAGCATCGTGAATATAAAATCCAAGCCGGCTTTATATAAGTTCTACGGTGACCTTGATAACTTCGCCCAGGGAGAACAAATTAAGAAAGTATCGGCTGACGAAGGAACATTGGTTCATGAAACCGCCGAGAAAATCCTTGTGGGCGAAAGTCCGGAGATTGATTCCTCCATCGCGCCGGCAATAAGCGAGCTCTATAAGTTTTTAAGCGAAAATAAAATTCACGTTGACCCGGAATGGGTAGAAAAAAGAGTAGTTCACTTCGGCGAACGGTATGCCGGCACGATTGATTCGCTGGCTTTAATAGACGGGAGGTTCGGTGTTTTGGATATTAAAACGTCCCAAGCGATATATCGTGACTATAATTTACAGACCGCCGCTTACTTTGCTTCTTTACAGGAGTCCTTAAGAAACCTGCAGACCCGGTGGATACTAAGGATTGACCAGATACAGAAGTGCTTAAAATGCGGCGCCACTCGCCGCGTCAAGGGCGGTCGCGAAAAGATAAGAACCCCTTTTATAAACGGCAAGAACGGCAAAAACGGAGGCGTTAAAGCTTGTTCCGTAAACGAACATGAGTGGTCGGAGCTCCAAGGTGACATTGAACTTAGGGAATTCCCCTACTGGCATGATGACTACCAAGCGTTCTTGGGGGCTAAGAAGCTTTGGGAATGGGAGAACGACCTTTGGCTTAAGAAAGCCGGCTATAACTAAATAGCTCTTTAGCTAGATAGTCGGTTAGCTCGTTAGATTTTTAGCCAGCATACTATCAAACTAAAGAGCTAACAAACTAATTGCTATTTTGTTCGATGATGATTGGAGCCGGGGTCCAGTCGCGGCCGATAACGTAGCCGATACCGAAACTCAATAGGGCTATCAAGAATACTAAAGCACCCATTTTAACGTGAGGCTTATTGAACCAATTTTTCCAGATTGACATTAGTATATTTTCTTGTTATTCTAATATAAATAAATCAGTGAGTGAATAGTGAGGTTATAGCATCCCTCGCTCTGCTTTTAGCAGAGCCACGGGATGCTCATAATTTTAAATAAATTTTTACTGCCTTCACTCAAAAATTTATAAAATTATGGCACATACTAAATCGGGAGGTTCTACAAAGTTAGGTAGAGAATCCGCATCTAAAAGGTTAGGCGTAAAACTTCAGGACGGCCAAGTGGTAACACCCGGGCAAATTATAATCCGCCAGTGCGGAAGCAAATACTTAGCCGGCAAGAACGTCAAAGTTGCCGGAGACGACACTATCTATGCCTCTAAAGAAGGAACCGTTAAATTCACTACCAAAAAGAAAATCCGTTTTGACGGCAACCACCGTTATGTTTCGGTGGTTTCCGTTGTCTAATCTCTGGACTATCCCTTCTCTATCTTTACTTTTATCTCACCCGTTACTCCCCTGCCGAGATTCACTTCCACTTTGTGTTCCCCTAATGTCTTTATTGGGTGAACAAGGTTAACCTCTATTAAACTGTCTTTATCTTTTCCCAGAAGAGCTTTTTCCACGTCTTTTTTACCTATGGAGCCGAAGACCTCATCTTTCTCCCCAAGTTTTAGTTTAAATGTTAAAGGATCAGTCTCTAAGGTATCTTGAAGTTTCTTTAGCTTTTCATAAAGGGCCGCGGTTTGTTTTTCCCAGTTTTCTTTTTGACTCTTAATCTCGTTTAGCGCCGCGGGTGTCGCCTCCTTGCCAAGTTTTCTGGGTATGAGGAAGTTTCTGGCGTATCCCAAAGAAACATCCTTTACGTCGTACTTTCTTCCTACCCCGCGAACGTCTTGTAGTAAAATAATCTTCATTCCCTATACTCCCATCTCTTCTTTTAAGGTTTCTAATGCTTTCTCAAGCTGCTGGTCTTTATTGGCCTTAATGTCCTCTTCGGTGTTTTTAACCTCTATATTCGGCGTCAAGCCATTCTTCTCTATTATAGAGCCGTCCGGTAGTAGCCAGTTGGCTACGGTAATTTTCAAGGCAGATTCATCCTTTAGGTCTTGGACTTCTTGCACCGTCCCCTTGCCGAAGCTTTTCTCTCCGACAAGCTTTACACCGCGACTCTGCCTTAGGGCACCCGCAAGAATTTCAGAGGAGGAAGCTGACCCGCCGTTTATGATTATTACCATGGGAGTATCCTTCAAAGCTTCATTTCCCCCGGCTTTAAATATTCTTTCATTCCCGTTCGCAAATCTTTCTTTGGCTACCACGCTCCCCTTCTCCATAAACCAGCCGGCAAGATTTACAGCTACATTAAGATAACCGCCAGGGTTGTTTCTTAAATCAAGAACTACGCCTTCAGCTTTCTCTTGGAGAATGATATTTATCATAGCTCGGTAGAAGGCTATGTCGGTGTTCGCATTAAAGTTATAAAGTTGCACGTAAGCGATGCGATTCTCTTTCATACTCCACTCTACAGTTGGTATATCGATTTTTCGCCTTATAATTTCGAAATCTTTCGGCCCGTCCCAACCGTTCCGCAAAATACTTAAAGTCACTTTAGTGCCTTCTTCGCCTCGGATTATCTTTACCGCCTCATCAACGGTAAGATCGAATGTCTCGGTGTCATCTATTTTCAATATTTTGTCTTTTGCCAAGAGCCCGATTTGTTCAGCTGGAGAGCTCTTTAATGGCGCTATGATAACAAGCTGGTCGTTTCTCACGCCAATCTCCGCGCCGATGCCGCTAAAACTGCCGCTAATATCCTGACTGAACTTTTTATAGTCTTCAGGGTTGAAAAATATTGTGTTGGGGTCATCAAGCGATTTAGTCAACCCTTCTATCGCTCCGTAAACTAAACTTTGGTCACTTAAGTCTTTTCCGTTTATATGTTCCTTCTTTAACTTATCCCACGCTTGCCAAAAAACGCTAAAGTCAGCGGTTACTGTCCCAGCCGGTGATTCGCCGCCGCTTATCCCTTCGATAACGATGTTTTTAGTTTCTTTTAGTCCTTTCTGTAGTCCAAAATAATATGAACCAAAAGAGCTCGAGGCTAATATAACAGTAACTATTATTACCGCAACCAACTTCTTCTTATTCATACCCAGTAGTATAACTGCGATTGTAAGTTATTTGAAACTTATCGCTTAATGGTTTATTCATGACCTTTAGTTTTATTTCTGCCTAGTTTATTAGACTGCGGTAACTTGAGTTAATCTTATCGCAGTTATACTAACTGGGCATAATAACAAAATTATAAGGCAGCTTTTGGTATAATACAATGATGGATTACAGGGAACTCTTAACAAAAAGAGCCAAAGAATCTAAGGTTTATACCTCTCATCAGCTCACCGGCTTACTGCTCGCCGAAATACTTAAGGACGAGGGGCATAAGTCACTCTATATTAAGCTCGCTAAGGAGCATGGCTCCGATAAACTGATTAAACTGGCTAAATCCGTAGCCGAAAGGAAGAACGTTAAGAATATGGGCGCCTACTTTATGAGGCTCCTTGAAACTTACGAAAAGAAGGGTTAATCTTTGTTTCTCATGCCCAGTACTACAACTTCGATGGTGTTCTTCTACGTGTATGTTTTACAAAGCGCTAAAGATGGTAAAAGATACATAGGGTACACCAACAGCTTGAAGAGAAGAATTGAAGAACACCGGAAAGGAAAGTCACAATCAACCAAACCAAGACTACCAATGAAACTAATATACTTTGAAGCCTGTACAAACCAAGAGGATGCCGAAAGGAGAGAAGGATATCTCAAAACCACAGGGGGTCGCAGATTTTTGGCCAAAAGACTGATATCTTACTATAAGTCGAAGTTGTAGTACTGGGTATGAAAATTTTAACTATTAAAGACAAGAAAGAAGAAAAGGTGCTGCGGCAGGAAACCGCGCTTTTTGATTTTTCCGCCGAAGGCGGACCCGCCTCTGGCGGGAAAAAGTTCAAGAAAAGCGAGATAAACGAGCTTATAAAAACAATGAGAGCGGCAATGGAGAAAGCCGAGGGCATTGGCCTTGCGGCTAATCAGATAGGGTTGAGTTTAAAAGTGTTTGTGGCTAAAGTGGAAAACAAATTTTACGCTGTTTTTAATCCGGAGATAGTAAAAGAAAGCGTCTCGACTGTTCCAGCTGAAGAGGGATGTCTAAGCGTGCCTCAGCTTTATGGGGAGGTCTCGAGACCAGAGCGGATTACGCTTGCCGGCTACGATAAGAACGGCAAGAAAATTAAAATAAAAGCTTGGGGACTGTTGGCTATAGTATTCCAGCACGAGGTGGACCATTTAAATGGCAAGTTGTTCGTTGACCACCTGCGACACGAAAAACATTAAGGATAAAGACCTGTTGCCTATCATGACCGATCGGTCATGATAGGCAACAGGTATGTAAAGAAGAAATAAAGATGAAATATATTTTTTTTGGGACGCCGGAGTTCTCGGCGATAATACTCGAGAAATTGATTGACTCTGATATGTCTCCGTTGGCGCTTGTTTGCAATCCGGACAGACCGGCTGGCAGAAAGATGATTGTTACTCCCCCGCCGACCAAGGAAGTCGTTCTTAGAAAGGGCTTATTTAAAGAAATAGACGTTTTGCAACCGGAGAAAATTAATGAAGAATTTCTTAGTAAATTAAAAAGCTATGAGGCGGACTTCTTTGTGGTTGCCGCTTATGCCAAGATTCTACCGAGTCCCCTGCTCACTATCCCCCGGCTGGGAGTTATCGGGGTTCATCCCTCGCTTTTACCCAAATTGCGCGGTTCTTCCCCTATCCAGTCGGTAATTTTGGAAGGCGCCGCAGAAACGGGGGTGACTCTTTACCTTTTGGATGAAAAAGTAGACCACGGGTCAATTCTAAGCTATGCCGTTTACGGCATGCCGGCGCCTCATATCTATGTTGATTTGAGCGGTATCCTTGCCAGGTTAGCCGGTAATTTGCTTGTGAAAACTCTTCCTGACTTTGTGGAAGGCAAGATTACAGGAAAGCGTCAAAATGACGCGGAGGCAACTTTAACAAGAAAATTTACTACAGAGGACGGTTATGTAGACTTAAAGAACCTTAAAGACGCCTTAGCTGGCAACTTAGAGTTAGCCAACATGATTGATAGAAAAATCAAGGCTTTGAATCCCGATCCCGGAGTTTACACTTTGGTAGACAACAAAAGAATGAAACTGCTGATTTCTAAAGTCGACGAGAGGAAATTAATTTTGGAAATAATTCAGCTTGAGGGCAAGAAACCTACGTTGTTTTCTTATCTTGTATAACTGATGGTTTCCAATTCGGCGCTCGGCGCGGCTACGGTGACTCTACCGGTGGCAGCGTTTTTAACTATCGTGTAATCGGTGTCGTAATCTGTATGTGAAGTCCAGTGCGCGCTCCCCGCTTTGGGGTCAAATGGCATGTCTGGGAGATAAGTTGATACTAAACATGGTCCTATGTCGTAGTTGCCGCCACCCACAGCCATTTTGGTCGCGGCGACAGGTATGGTTCCAGCGGCACAACCGGTTTCGAACACACCTTTGTTATCCGCGATTCTTTGGCCAACGGCATTCAAAACAGTAACGAGATGGCTTTTTCTTTGCGAATCCCTGCCCTTGGCTAAAAATTCACCGGGGTTTATAGAAACAAGGATAACTCCGGACAAAACAGCTATGATAGCTACTGTTATCAGTATCTCTATAAGTGTAAATCCTTTGTCCTCATTCATTGCTATTTATTATAGCAGAATTTCGGCTTGGGGTTTATAAATTTGTTAGTTCTTCCCAAGAAACGATGGTCATGTCGCTGCCTTTAAACACCACTTTAATGTTAGATGTTGTATTTTCCACTATAGCCTTGGTTTTAAGGATTTTGTCGCTCCCGGAAACTTCAATGGGTAAGATACTGCATTGTCTTGCGTCAACCGTTATAGGTTCGTTCCCGGCATAAGCGTTATCCTCGGCATACTTCAGGAGAGCTTTTTCAGCGCATCCTTCCGCGAGCGACAGACTCATGTCCTTCAGTTCAGATGTGAGCACGTTAGAACGGCCGAAATAACCTATCAGGTTAATGGCAAACACTATCATCATAACAAGTATGGAAATGATGATGGCGGAAGTCATGGCGATGTAACCGTTTTGCTTCATTTTCTTAAATATATGGTGGTTCTAAACGGTTCGCCGTTTACTTTGAAGCTGACCTTAATGGCAGCGGGGCGGTAAAGACCAGCCGCCAAATGTTCAAACTGTAATTCGCTTATTGAGACGTTCACGCTGTTTAATATTATCGGGTCTGCTAACTCTTTCTTAACGCGTAAGTTATTTGAATCTAAATCAAAAACTACGGGATTTTGAGCGTAACTGATTTTATTTACAGAAAGAGACGCTCCGGTAAGACCTGAGGTTGGTGAATTAATTGTAGAAACTCCGGTTAACGCCCACTCAATTTTTCTCATCAAAAAGTGCGCTTCGGCGTCAGCGATGATGTTTTTTTGCAAGTCGTCGCTTCCTTCAATAATGTTATAAACCGCGCCTATTACTAATCCAATGATTATAGAAAATAGAGCGGCGTAAATTATAGTTTCAATTAAAGTGAAGCCCTTTCTCATTGTGAAGTAATTATTCTCAAGGCATCGTTGCTTCTTACTGAAGTGTAAACGACATTATCGCGATACGTTATGCCGGTGCCGAGTTGCGGAAAATTATAAGAAGAGTGTAAAGTCGGGGCGGCTTTGTTGGTAATGTTTAAGGCTTGAAACTCCGCGGTGCTGTTAGCGGTAGCGAGAAACGCCAAATAGTCGCGTATGTAAAGGTCATTTACCAAGCCTCCTGCGTTGTACGAGCCGATTACGGAAAGTGAGCTTAAATTAGTGGAATTAACTATTACAAAAGTATTCCCTATGCCCGCGTAAAAATCATTAAAACTGTTAGTGAAAACCGATAGCCCCGGAGTACCACTATGGTCAAAAGCAGCGATTTGTTGAGGGCTTGTTGGCACAGAAATATCAAAAATTAGTATTTCGCCGGTGGTTTTGGAGGTGGCGAGATACGCTCTGTTGCGGTAAACGTAGATATCGTTAATATCGGCGCCTATTTCTACCGAACTTACAAACGATGGACTTGTAGGATTTGATACGTTGAATATTTGGAACTCTTTCCCTGCGGAGGAGGCAGAACCCACGTAAGCATAGTTATCCAGAGCAAAAACACTTGTGCCATCCTGCGTGTTGCTCTGAAGTGAAATCTCCGCGGAGAGAGAAGGATTATTATGGTCGGAAATGTTAACAATCTGAAGCTGGTTACTGCTCGAGTTTTGGGCAACATAAGCGTAGTTTTCCATAAGTCCTATGGCGTTTAATCCTTTACCTGTGTCAATACTTGCCCGTTCTGTGGGAGCATCAATGTTGGTTACGTTAATACTGTAAAAATCTTTCTTTTTTGTATCAGAAGCTTCCGCCACGATAAAGACCGTACCTTCCACTACCGCCAAGTCAGTGCCTTCATTGCCGGGACCGAGGTCGATGGTTCCGGCAGTTCTCGGGTTGTTCCACTCTCCAATTGGTCCGCTCCCGCCGCCTTCATTAAAAGAAGTAACCCAATCAGTAAGGACGGTTACGAGTTCAACTTTTTGCAGACGCAGAGGGTCCGTTATCCAACCTACCCTTACTGTCACTTTCTTCTCATAATTGTTTATATTTTGGACCACTACTTCTCTTGTAAACTGCCCGTCAATTTGTGAGCTTGTTTCAAGCGCAGTCCAGTTCTCTCTCGCGTCCGCTCTCGCGTCTTCTAAATCCTCTCTGGCTTTCAAGAGCGCTAAATTACTTAATTCGGTTTCAACAGAAAGCGATTGGTTGCCAAAAGAAACTACGATTACCGCTGAAACAGTTAGAATGATGACAACCAGAGCAACAAGAAGCTCTAAAGTTGATTGACCCTTGTTACCAGTTAATTCTGCCTTCATCGTTCAAAGAGATATTTATCGACTTCACGTTATTGTTTAGTGTTATATCCCCTGCCGAACTCGTTAAACTGCCGGTTAATTGCTCGAAAACGATCTCACCCAGTCCGCTCTCCGTGACCGAACTATTCCGCTTAACAAATTCATCGTAAGAGGCGTTCCGCAAAGCGTAGGAAGGCCCCTGAAACATCGTATAACCGTTCGAGTCTATAAATACCCCGTGAGCCGATTGATTAAAATTATTAGCTGCTTTATTCCTTATTTTCATAAGTATACCTACTACTATGTCGCGCTCCGAATTTAAGGCATAAGTTTTATAAAAATCCAAGCCTACAAACAAGCTTAGGCCGCTTATGACCACTATAATAGCCACGACTATTAATAGTTCTATAAGTGAAAAACCCCGCCTACCGGCAGGCAGGCCTTTTTTGTGGTTACTGAACACCTTGAGAAATCTGGTATATAGGCGTAATGATAGAAATGGCGACAAAGCCGACGATAGCTCCCATAAAAATCAAAAGCACCGGTTCAAGTATGCTTGATAAATTTTTCACCGTTTCGTCAACCTCATTTTCATAAAACTCGGCGAGGTAGAGCAGGTTAGCGTCAAGGTTACCGGTTTTCTCGCCTACTTCTATCATGTGGCTCACTGTAGGAGGAAAAATATGTGGTCGTTTCTCTAAGTGTTTGTATAGTGGTTCACCGCGTTTTATTTCCTCAACCGCTTCAATCAAGGCATTTTGGTAGACAACATTCGCAAGAACTCCCGAAGTCGTACTTACCGCCTCGACTATTTTCATACCGCTTTTGAGTAAGAGTCCTAAGGTTCTTGTAAGTTCTGCCATGTTATAGTTTTTGGAAATATTACCCATAATAGGTAACACAAGTATTATTCTGTGGACAGCGTACTTGAAATGAGGCAGTTTTATTAATAAGGTCCAAGTGATTATAAGTAAAACAATGCCTCCCGCTATCAAAAGATAGTAACTTTGGACAATACTCGCGAAACCGATAAGAATTCTTGTTGTTATGGGCAAGCTCACCTTAAGACTCGAGAAAATAGAAGTTAAGCGGGGCAGTACAAAAAAGACCAAAGCTACGACGACACCCACCGTGAAAACCATAATTATGACTGGGTAAACGAAAGCAGAACGTATTTTAGAGTGCAACTGTCTACTCTTTTTCAGTTCGCTTGAGAGGTACTCTAGATTTTCCGAGAGTGTCCCGCTCGCCTCTCCCAAAGCGATGATGCTCACAAAAAGTTCTCCGAAGACATGCCTGAATTGACTGAAAGCCGTTGAAAGTGACTGCCCGTTTTCCACTTCTTTTGTCACTTTGCCGAGAATTATTCTGAAGCTGCGGCTTTTAACCTGCCGTTTGATAAGTTGTAGGCTTTCTACGGTGCTCATGGAAGACTTGGTCATCATAGCCAAGTGTTTGGTGAAGAGTATCTTCTCCGAAAGGGGTACTCTTAGAAATAGATTATTTAACTTGCCGAAAAATCTATTCATGCATTACTCTTAATACTTCTTCTATGGAAGTTACTCCTTGTTCGGCTTTTACCAAGCCATCCTGGACTATAGGGACCATTCCCTCAAGTACGGCAATATCTCTTATGGTAGCCGCCGTAGCTTGGGTCATAATCGCTTTTCTTATGCTTTCAGTTACTTCCAAGACTTCGTGAATCGCGATTCTACCTCTGTAGCCGCTTCCGTCGCATTCATTGCACCCCTTGCCTTCGTAAAAGTTTTTATTAATCAAACTAATACCTCTTAAATAATTTTTTGGCAGGCTACTCTCCAAACTTTTTATTTCATCTTTGGTCAAATCTTTTTTGACTTTGCACGTTTGGCAAAGACGTCTTACCAGCCTTTGGCTCATGGCAACGTTTACCGTCGAAGCGATAAGAAACGGTTCTATGCCCATGTCGAGCAACCTGGGAAGGGTTGTGGCGGCATCGTTAGTGTGAAGCGTTGAAAGGAGTAAATGTCCGGTAAGCGCGGCGTTTACCGCGATGCCGGCGGTCTCTTCATCACGAATCTCGCCCACCATAATAATATTGGGGTCTTGACGGAGGATGGAACGCAAGCCGGTGGCAAAGACAAGTCCAGTTCTCGGATTCACTTGTATCTGTTCTACGCCTTCAAGCGAGTACTCAATCGGGTCTTCGATGGTAATTATAGAAACATCGGGAGTATTTAACTCTTTAAGGATGGCATATAAAGTAGTCGTTTTGCCGGAACCGGTCGGACCGGTTACAAGAATCATGCCGTACGGTTTTTTGATATTCTTTCTCGCGATAACTAAGTTTTTTCCCGAGAATCCTAAGCTTTCTAATGTAAAACCCTGTTCCGGTTCGGCTAATAAACGCATAACTGCGTTTTCCTCGTAATAAGTCGGGGTGATCGAGACCCTTATATCGAAACTGTTTTTATCTGACCTAAATTTAAATCTGCCGTCTTGAGCCGCTTGGTGTTCGTCCGTTCTAAGCCCGGAGAGCACTTTTATCCTGCTAATGATTTCTTCCTGTATATCCTTTGGCAGGGCAAACACGTTGTGCATTACGCCATCTATCCTGAAACGGATGTTTACTTTATCCTCCGTGGGGTCAATATGAATATCGGATGCCCGCGAGTTATAGCCATATTCAACTATGGAGTCGACAAGCTTAATTATAGAAATATCGTTTACAGGAAGAGATATCTCCTTTTCAATAGACGAACGATCGGTGGCCATGTTATTATTTTAGCACATTTTTTATATTGCCGGGTCGTCTAATGGTAGGACATATGCCTCTGAAGCATAGGATCGGGGTTCGAGCCCCTGCCCGGCAGCTATGTCCGAATACTATAATCCCAAGAGAAAAAGAAATCTTTTTGACCCGGCTTCATCCGTCCCTTATAAGGTAAGCCGGTCGAAAATCGACCTATTTTTAAACTGTCCGCGTTGTTTTTACCTGGACAGGCGTTTGGGTGTGGCTCAGCCCCCGGGGTATCCATTTAGCCTTAACTCGGCTGTAGATAAGCTTTTAAAGAAGGAGTTTGATATCCACCGATCCCAAAAAACCCCTCACCCTTTAATGAAAAGTTACGGTTTAGATTTGGTTCCTTTTGAGCATGAGAAGATAGATGAGTGGAGAGACTCCTTGGGCGGCGGCATCCAATACCTTCATCCGAAAACCAACCTGGTTATAACCGGCGGCATTGACGACATTTGGGTTAATAATAAAGGAGAAATAAGTATCGTGGATTATAAAGCCACGTCCAAAAGTAGTGAAGTTAATTTGGACGCCGAGTGGCAGATAGGTTACAAACGCCAGATGGAAATTTACCAATGGCTTTTCAGAAAGAACGGTTTTAAAGTAAGCGATACCGGCTACTTTGTTTACTGTAATGGCGACGCCGATAAAGAGGCGTTTGATGCTAAGTTGGAATTTGATATATCCATACTACCCTATACCGGAGATGACGCCTGGGTAGATGGAGCAATAACAGACTTATATAACTGCCTTAGGGGCGAGAAGTTTCCTGAATCATCCCCTACTTGTGATTTTTGTTCGTATAGAGAAGCCGCGAGAGAGATTGAGAACTAAAAACCTCCGCTTCGGCGGAGGTTTTTAGTTAGGCAATTCGTAAGCCGGATTCTGTCTAGGATAGTAATTTATCTGGACCCAAGCACATAATAAATTATATGCTCGGCCGAGCACTAAAAGTTTTATTTTAGTGCTCTGGCATCGATTACTCTCAGGTTCAAGCGGCACCCTCCTCCGCTAAAGCTTCGGAAGGGTAAACTTCCAAAACCGGCGTGGAGTACGGCCTTGCACCCGGTAAGGATTTAGCCGTTTCATCTCTGCTTTTTAATCCCTATGGCAGAGTTAGACCTTCTACGTTAGGATCGGGTCTTCCCTCGGCCTTTCGCCTCGGGACGTTTCTGTTCGCACCTCTACGCTTACGCGCGACGGCTGTTAGCCGTTACTTGCTGCTAGGTGTCCGGACTTTCCTCTCCATTTATAGTCTCCAAACTTATAAAGAGCTTTCGTGTTCTAGAACCATCTGGAGACTCATGAGGAGCTACTATCTGAATTGCCGACGATATTTATAACACAAATTGTATATTGGTTCAATAGAAAGACCCCGCACTAACTTTGCAGGTATTTCAACAGCGAAGCGCTTCGCCCATCAAGGGATGTGTCTATTCGGCACACGCACTTCGCCTTAGAAATCGAATACTATACTTTGCTACACGATTTTAATTTTCATATAACGGCAAAGTTAATGCGGGGTTCTATTGTTTGTAGTTTCTACTTCGCAGAAAACAAACAATGAAAAAGGCGGCGATCCTCGATTGAGGCGCCGCCTTGATTTGTCTCGATATCCCCCGAAACTTGGGCGTGATTTCTCACGAACAAAGAACTATTCAATCAATACCTCCTATTGATCGTGCTGACCCTGACGGGTCAAACGAGCATATAGCGTGGACCACACGATGATGGCGAGAACCACGATAGTCGAGACCGCGAAGAGTCCCGTGCCGCTCGTTAAAGCTACAAAGAGCTTCGGCCCGATGAACGTCACGACGACGCTCTTCAAGACCATGCCAAGGATGAAACCGACGATCACGCCGGAGACGACCTGGGCAGTGCGGGAATGGAAGAACTTTTCCATATAAGTGTTGTCAGCCCTTCCTTAATCCCATAACGTGGGTTTAGGATAGGCCGACGTGATTAACTGATACTAGGGCAATCGACCTTTCCTAAACTCCGCTCTTAACCCTAAAAGAACAGAGTGTATTCTTTGTACCATAAAATAGAGCATTTGTCAACACAGCTTAAAATAGAGTGTCTAAGGCTTGGTTCACCAGTTTATCGGCTCCCCTATTGCTCTCTCGGGGAATATGGGCGATAATCACTTTTTTAAAATCCTGCATAAGATTCCAGATTTCGATGAACAGCAATCCGAGATTTTTGTCTTTTATTTTATATAAACCGTTCAATTGTTTTGCTACAAGCTCACTGTCCGTATAGACTTCCAACTCTCTCAACTTAGTATTTTTCTTGCCAATAAGCTGCTTGGCTTTCTTAAGGGCGAAGATGACTGCTTTGTACTCAGCGACGTTGTTGGTGGTGTTCTCTATCCTTTCACCGTACTTTTTAATGTCGTTGCCGATGGCGATAGTGACGCCTATAGCCGCCGGACCGGGATTGCCTCTCGCTCCGCCGTCGGTGTGCATGATTATTTTCTTGGAATCGCTCATTTCTTTTGTAAATTAAGGGCGGTTAAGGCAGGAAGCTTTTTGCCGGCGAGAAATTCAAGCATCGCTCCTCCGCCGGTGGATAAAAAGATTCCGTTCTCCACATTGTAGTTCTTGTTGACTAATTTTAAGGAAGCAACGGTTTCTCCGCCTCCGACGACGACTTTTGCTCTCTTATTTTTTAGTATCGCTTGCCAAATAGTTTTTGTTCCTTGGGCAAAGTTAGTATCTTCGAAAAATCCCACAGGACCTCCCCAGATTACGGTCCTCGCCTTATTTATGATTTGCGAGTACCTACGTGAAGTTATCGGTCCTATGTCTAAAATTCTGCCGTTAGACTTCTTTGAATCTACGGGAATAAATATTTTTTTATTGTTTAAAAACTTCTTGACTTCGGAAATCATTTCTTTATCGAAAAGAGACTTGCCTACTTTTTCCCCCTTGGCTTCAAGAAAAGTGTTAGCCGGTCCGCCGCCCAGAAGTACGTAGTCGGCTCGTGGGAGTAAGTTTTTAATCACCGCGATTTTATCGGACATTTTAATTCCGCCTATTATAAGCACGAATGGTTTCTTTGTACTCCTTAAGACAGACTGTAATCTTTTAACTTCATGGGATAAATTCGGACCCGCTTTACCAGGCAAAAACCTTAGTATGCCGACATTAGAAGCATTTTTTCTGTGGCTGGTGGCAAAGTCGTCGTTTACGTATTTATCACCCAGGCTGGCTAAGTTTTTGGCAAACTTAGCGCTATTTACCGTTTCTCCCGACTCAAATCTTAAATTTTCCAGGAGAAAGATGCCGCCGCGAGGGTATTTATTAATAACTCCTTTAATCTTATTAAAATCGCCAAGGGGTAAAAAAACTACTTTCTTTCCCAGTGTTCGACTTAAAGGAAGAACAAAACGCTTGAGGCTAAGTCTTGACTCAAAGCCCTTTGGTCGTCCAATATGGCTTAAAATAACGACTTTATTGCCGCCTTTATTCAGTTTTTTGATTGTTTCGGCGGCTTTATGAAAGCGAAGCAGTTTTTCGGGATGTTTTTCCTCTATATCCAGATTGACTCTTAGAAGGTATGTCATGAGCTTAATTATAGACAGCACTGCTTATTAAATAAACCCCATCATAAACTTATTGCAGTTTTTGTGCGGGGTAAATCTAAACCCCCTCCGAAGAAGGGGTTTAAACCAACAAATAAAGGGGCAATCCTTAGCCGATAAGTCGTTAAGGATTACTCGCCACTCACTCTAATGAGCATTATACATTAAATCAGATTCGAAGTCAACCTATTTTGCTGACAAGGCGGGTCTACTTCTTAAAAACGAAGAGTTTATAACCAATGAAGTTCCAGATTAATGACGCGCCAGTGGCTACTGCTTTGGCGAAGTTTTCCCAAAGAGCAGGTCCCACTTGGGGCAACGGTAGCACTATTAAAGTAGTTATTCCGTAAACGAGAGAGGTGTTTATGCCTAAGCCGACAAGACTTACGCCCAGGAACTTGGAGACCTCCGATGTTTTTACCCCATCTCTTACGCCAAACGTCCAATATTTGTTCATAAAATAACTGTTCACTACCGCCGCGGTAAAGGCGACGCTGTTTAATAGTATAATACCGCTCCCGGAGTAGATGCCTGTCGTCCAGCTTAGTAAGTTTAAAACGGCAAAATCAATAGCGGTGTTTACAAGACCCACGGCTATAAAACGCGAAAATTGAGAAATAAGCGCGGTGTTTATCATAAAAACGGAAAGCTTAAAGTTACCATAACTATGAGCGCAAAGATGATTATAAAGATTTTGGCGATAGTTTTACTCAATTTCATAAGTTATGCTTACTTGGATTGTTATTTCTTCCGTTCCCGGTTCTATTGAAGGCACAGACGACATTGCCTCCCCGCCGCCCTTGCCCGCCAAGTCAAAAGACCCATACGGATAGATGGGTCCGCTCTGGTACTCTCCAAAATTAACTACGCGCTTTATTCTCACTCCGTTTAGGGAAGCCATCTCCGAAGCTTTTTTACTAGCCTTGTTGAAGGCTTCAACCCTTGCTTCGTCCAAATACTTATCAGGCTCGTCAACTTCAAAGCTCACAGAACCTATATTATTCACGCCCAAACCGGACAGTCCGCCAAGAATTTCCGCCACCCCGCCAAGATTACGAACTTTCACTGAAACGGTCTGAGTCAAAGTGTAGCCGGTGATAAAAGATTGTCTTCTTGACTCATCGTATTCGTAGCGCGGCGAAAGATTATAATTCGTAGTTTTGATGTCTTTAGCCTTTATTCCTTTGCCTTTAACGAAATCGATAGCCGCGTTCATCTTTTCGGAGTTATCCGACTGCAACATTGTCGGATCGGGGCCTTCCGAGACAACAGAGAAAGAAAGCTTAGCGATATCGGGCGTTACAGTGGCACGACCCTCCCCGCTTACCATAATGGTTCTCGAGGGATAGAGTGAATCGCTCCACTCTAAAGCTAAATTGCTTCCGAGGACGACCGCCGCAATAACAACGACGAGAAGAATATCTTTTAATATCTGGTTTAAATTTACTGGCTTCATAATGGTTAAATTATAGCATTAATTACCTTATGGAATTCAAGCGGAAGAAGGCTTGCGCCACCCACCAGAGCGCCGTCTACTTCTTTTTCCCTTAAGAATCCTTTTGCGTTTTTTGCATTGACCGAACCGCCATATAACACTTTAGGATTTAAAATATGGAATTTAGAGTATAGAATTTCTTTGATAAATTTGATCATTCCGACAGCATCTTCCGGAGTGTCGGGTTCGCTTCCCTTCCCCGTGCTTATCGCCCAGACCGGTTCGTAAGCAATAATCAGCTTATTAGCTTTTAGCTTCAATAGCTTATTAGTACTTTTTAGGTCGTTAACTAACTGCTGTTTAACAAACTTCTTGGCTTCTTTAATCCCTTTTTTGCGAACCGTGGCGGGTTCACCGACGCAGAGTACCGCTCTTAATCCTCCTCTAAGGGCCGCCTTGAGTTTAAGATTTATCATTTCGTCCGTTTCCTTAAGGTTTTTTCTTCTTTCAGAATGGCCAACAATTACATACTTTACCTTCAGAATTTTTAAATCTTGCGCCGATACTTCACCGGTGTAAGGACCGTCTGCCCAGAAAAGATCCTGGGCGCCCAAGGCAGATTTCTTAAGTTGCTTGTAAACTGCCGGTAAGAAGGGAAAAGGAACAGCTATTACCACATTCTTGTGGTCAATAGCTTTGGCGAGTTTTACCGCCGAGGCTAAATCGTTAGGATTTGATTTCCAATTGGCAACAATCAGTTTTTTCTGATTCATATCTTATTTATAATTGATATTGAATCGCTAAAATTCCCATACTGGCTAAAGTAACAATAAAGCCTGCAATGATAATCCCGATAATTATTAAAGGCAAGGCTTTCTTAAAAGGAATGCCAAATACAAATGCTGCCACCGCTCCGCTCCAGCCACCAGTCATAGGCAAGGGAATAGCCACGAAAGCGATTAAAGCTAAACTTCCCAAAATTTCAAAATGATGATTATGCCTTCTCCTTGTTTTCTCAAATAGCCAAGCAAAAAAACGATTCAGAAAATAGAAATGGTGACTTAGATAGTTGGATAAAGGTTCCAGTAACCATAGCAGTAAGCTAACGGAGATAATATTGCCTGCGGTAGCATAAATAAAAGCAGTTATGGGTGATAAGTTATAAACGCCGATAGCTAAAGGGATAGCTCCGCGTAATTCACTAACCGGCAAAGTACTAACTAAAAAAGTGATTAATTCCGGAGCAAGGTTCATGTTATTTCTTTCTTATATATTTTGCCGCCTCGTCGGGGTCAACAACGTTTATTTCTATCCCGGTCCCAAGCTCAAAGCCGGCGGGAATATTGATTTTTGGTTGAACCTCAATGTGCCAGTGATAATGCACATACTTTAATTTGTCCTTAATGGGGGTAGTGTGAATAAAAAAATTATAGTCGGGGTCTTTTAAAGATTTTTTCAATAATTTCAGGACCGATTGTAAGACCTCTACAATACAATCTATGACACCTGACGGCGTATCTTCGAAAAACGGCAAATGAGCCTTAGGGAATATCCTTACTTCAAACTCCGAACGGGACACAAACGGCGCGAAAGCTATGGCGCAATCATTCTCAAAAACTATTCTCTTTTTGTCTTTTTTCTCGGTAGCTATTTGGACGCAGTGTACACATTCTTTAAATTCCCTAAAATAATTATGCGACCCGACTAAAGAGTGCTTCACGTCCGGCGGCACAACGGGCACTGCGATCATCTGATAATGAGGATGGTAAACGGAAGCTCCGGCACTACTTCCCCAATTATGGAATATGGAGATATAGGCTATTTCTTTATCATCGAGCAAGGTAGAGTACCTGTCTCTAAAAGCTCTAAACACCAACGCTGCGTCAGCCTTTTTTAATCCGGGGAAGTTAGCATCGTGGTCCCTTGTTATTAGTAACTCGTGATGACCTACGCCACCTATAACAGTGTACGGCCCTTTTTTAATAGGTTTAACCTTTATGCCGTCGTGGATAACGGCTGGATATTTATTAGGCACTATCTGTACCCGCCATTCTTTACTCTGGGCGGCTTGCGGAATATCTGTTTTCGCGTAGACGGCAATCGGTTTTCCGCCGCCGGCGGACTCGGGATTTTCAAACGGGCATTTGCTTTTAGGCGCCTTAACCCTTTTCTTTTTCGGGAAAAACTCTTCCGGTTTCCTGGCTCTCCCCGGAGCAATCAGTATCCAGTCGCCGGAAACCAAATCTTGTCTTAGTTCGCTGTACTTCATGTAGAACTTATTTTAATCTGTTCTCATAATACCATCTTAAAACATCTTCGGCTACGGGAATTGCGTTCAAGCTGCCTTCGCGCGCGTCTTCTATCAGGACTAAAACGATAATTTCGGGGTTGCCTACCGGACCATAGCCAACGAAGAGCGCGTTGGTTTTGGTATTATTGGAAGTTTGAGCGCTGCCGGTTTTCGCAGCCACTTTAAACGGCAAATCCAAAATAGAGTAAGCGGTGCCATACGGCTTTGATACGGCATCCTCCATACCGCGCCTGACTTCTTTAAACTCGGGCTCTAACTCGGAAATATCGAAAAGCAATTCAGGATCATTTTCTTTCAGGTGCGGCTTGTAGACCTTGCCGCCGTTGGCTATTGCGGAGACAGCGTCCAGAAGTTGGAGAGGGTTCATTAATAGGTCCCCTTGACCGATAGAGACGTTGTAGGTGTCGCCCACTCTCCATATATCTCCAGTCCGTTCTTCTTTTTCTTCCGGGTCAGGCAAAAACCCAGGTATTTCTCCAGGCAAATCAATGCCTGTCAATTTGCCGAAACCGAACTTTTCCCAATAACTCTTGAGCCTCTCTATGCCCAGTCCTTTCAATTCTACGAAACCGCCAACGGTTTCGTAGAAGTAGACGTTTGACGACCTAGCCAAGGCAGAATGGATATCCACCCAGCCGTGCGGACGCCAGTCAACGAACCTGCTGGGATTTTCCGGGAAATAAGGATTGGGTATTTCGATATATCCTTTGGAAAAAATCTGATAATCCGGAGAGACAATGTTTTCTTTCAAGACAGCCGTCGCGTGCACGGGTTTAATGGTTGACCCCGGATTGTAGGCGCCTCCGACGGCGCGATTAAAGAAGGGCCGGTTGGGTGAGACAAGCGAATCGGCAACTTTGTTCGAATCAAAACTTGGGAGGCTCACTAGAGTCAGAACCTCACCGTTTTGCGGGTTTAAAGCGATGCCTACGCCGGAAGTCCTGCCAAGAGATTGAAGCCCCTGAGACAAACGGTCATAAAAATATTCTTGAAATTCATAATCTAATGTTGTTTTAAGTTCTCCGCCTCGTTCCGGCTCATTTGTAACCTCCATCCCCTGGATGTTGCCTAAAGCGTCCTTGTAAATAACTTTTTTCCCGTCTTTACCTCTCAAAAGGTCGTCGTAGTACGCCTCGAGTCCCGCTCTTCCTTTTAAGGAGTTGTCGTTGTCATTCCAACCCACGAAACCGACGACGTGTGAAAGAGATTCGCTCGCGTATTTTCTTTTGTAGCCATCTTCTATGTAGAGTGATTCCAATCCCAAGCTCCTAACGTCAATGGCTTGTTTTATCTTGATGTCTCTTTTTAACACTACATCAGGAGAATATTCCAAGTCGGTTCTCGCAATCGTTTCCAGCATCTGCTCTTTAGAAATGCCAAAAACATCATAAACTGCCTCAAAAACTCGATTCGCTTCGCCGTTTTTAATCATTGTTGGAATTTCGAGGCGTACGTTAAATGACGGCTCGTTTACTACCAATTCCTTGCCGTGTTTGTCGAGAATGGGACCGCGCGCGGCAAGTGACCCGAATTCCTGGTTCATATTATCGGCAGCAATACTTGAGTAATGGCTGTATTTTGTCCCCAAGAAAATCATTCTGCCGGAAACAATAATAATGACAAGAACTACTGAATAGAGAGCAGTTCTAAAAACTCTGTCTCCTAAAGGAAGTTCTTTTGAGCCAAGTTCTCGCGATGTGGTGACCGAGATGGCTTCGTCGAAATCTACTGGTTTTTTTCGTATTTCCCTATCCATAATCTGTAAATAGTAAAGAGTAACAACGCAACGATGAGATTATAGAGTGTTTCTACGAGAACCGTCCGAACCTCAAAATTAATAATATTTACTGTTAAAGTACCCACAATAACCGCTAAAATCAAGTTAATTAATTTTGTAGATGGAACTTTGTCAATCACAAAGATGCCCAGCAAGGTGCCGATAATAAACAACACATTTTGGACTTCAACGCCCGGTCCGAATTTTAGGATAAGGGCAGCGAGAAAGATAAGGGTCGCGCGCCTAAGCCAATCTTTATAAACAAAAGAGAGGAGAAGAAGGACGACTAATGTGAAGTCGGGTTTAAGAGAACCCACAAAAGCGTAACTGGTGAGTTGGGTAAGTGAGGCGAAAACAACAAGGACAATACTAGGGATAAACCGAAACATTTCTTAATTCGTTTAGACGAACTTCCAATTCCACTTCCGCTTCCAAGAAAGGCGCGCCAGCCGTTTCTTTTAAAGACTTTATTTTGCCTATTTTCAAACCGTAGGGCAGATCAGAACTCGCGGAGAGAACTATATCGCCCTCTTTGATTTGGGCACCGGTTTTTATCAAGTCTACTCGCGGGCTTAAACCGCCCTTTAGAAGACCATCGATTTCTTTTTCGCCCACGCGTACTGCTATCTCCCATTCCGGGTCGTAGATTGTCTTCACTACGCTTGACGAATTAAAAACTTCTACTATTTGCCCGACCAGTATTTTATTTTCAATAGTGACAGCATCACCCTTTTTAAAACCCATATCTTCGCCGCCGGCAATGCTTATGTTTTTACGGCTGTTAAAAGGATAACTTGAATAAACCTTGACCTTATCCGTGGAAACAACCGCCGCCTGGGAAATTTGCGCCCGGAGAGCTTCATTCTCTTCCTTGAGCTCGTTCATTTTTTCCTTTAGATCATCACTTGCTACGAGGTTCCCCAGAAGCCCGCTCACTAAAGCGCTTCCTTGAAACTTTAACGAAATAAGGTCATCGTACAAAAAGAAAGCGAAGACAACCGCGACTATAAGTAAACTGTACAGAATCTTCATATATTGACTGATTTGGGTTTCTGTTGGTTTGAAAGAATCGGTTCGTACTTGGACAGGTTCTCAACTATTATGCCCAAACCTCGAACCACGCAAGTCAAAGGATCGTCTACAACGTCTGTTTTAACATTAATCTCTTTTTCGATGTATTTATCAAGACCCTTAAGCAAACTCCCGCCACCGGACAAATGTATCCCGCGCTCCAGTATATCTCCCACAAGTTCCGGGGGAGCCTCTTCGATTACCGTTTTTATCTCATCAACCAGAGTTTTTAACGACTTGTGTATGGCGGATCTTATTTGAGTACCTCTTACAAGTATTTCCTTGGGCAAACCCGTGGCAACGTCTCTGCCGCGAGCGGGCATTTCCATTTTCTCATCGGTATTCATGGCTGAACCTATGTGAATCTTAAGGTCTTCCGCGGTCGGTTCGCCTATTAAAAGTTTGAATTCTTCCCTTACAAATCTGATAATGTCCTCGTTAAATTTCTGACCGGCAGTTTTCAAACTTTTTGAGATAACTGTCCCGCCAACGGAGATAATGGCAATCTCGGCTGTACCGCCGCCAATATCTATGACCATATTAGCCGTGGGCTCCTCAACCGGAAGCCGCGCGCCGATAGCCGCGGCAATCGGCTCTTCAACCAATAAAACTTTGGAAACGCCGGCGGAAATACCAGCGTCCTCAACGGACTTTCTTTCAACCTCGGTAAGATTAGTAGGCACGCTTATAGCCGCCAAGCGGTATCGCGAGATGAAACCGCCCTCATTAGCTTTACTCAAAAAATATTTAAGTATTTCTTCGGTTGTCTCGAAATCGGAAATAACGCCGGCCATAAGCGGTTTGATAAGACTGATGTGAGTTGGAGTACGGTCAAGCATTTTTTTGGCTTCATGTCCTATGGCTAAAATCTGGTTAGTTCTCACGTTTATGGCGACAAGCGTTGGTTCGTTGACAACTATCCCCTGCCCTTGAAGGTAGATAAGCGAATTGGCCGTGCCTAAATCTATGCCAACGTTTTTATAAAATCTGTCGAAGAGACTCATAATTCATTAATTCCGTTTTATTCTCATTCCGTTTCTTGACTTCAATCTTGTCGCCGGTCTTCTCGCTCACGACGAGTCGCCACGGGATACCCATCAAGTCGGCATCGGCGAACTTCTCGCCGGCAGAAAGATCGCGGTCATCATACAGAACTTCCACACCGTCGGCAAGAAGCTTGGCGTAAAGACTTTCTGCCGAGGTTTTTACTTTACTGTCTTTACCGGCAAGTTCTAAAAGATGAACTTTAAAAGGAGCTACCGATTCCGGCCAAACAATACCTTTTTCGTCATGATATTTTTCCACAACTGCTCCCATGAGACGGGAAATACCCACCCCGTAACAACCCATAACCGGATACTGTCTCTCGCCGTTTTTGTCGGTAAAAGTCAGGTCAAAATCTTTGCCGTACTTCTGTCCCAAATCAAAAACATTACCCACTTCAGAAGCTCTGGCTTTTGACAATTCACCCTTCTCACACTTGGGACAAACATCGTTGACCTTCTTTTTGGCAATTTCGACGTTAACGCAAAATTCGCACGCGTCACAATAAAGAATGTCATCTTCACCCGCATCGGTCAAAACCATAAATTCATAGGAGATTTTTTGGCTAAAACTGCCGCCGGAAGCTTCCGTTACCTTGGCGGTGAGGCCCAAACGCTTATAGCCTTTTATATAGGCCTTTTTCACTATTTCGTAAAACCTTTCGAAATCTTCCTGACTTTCGTGAAAGCTGTACATATCTTTCATCAGGAATTCCCGCCCTCTCAAGAGACCGGACTTGGAGCGAAGTTCGTCGCGGAACTTCCAATGGATCTGATAAACAGCCAGCGGCAAATCCTTATACGTGTTTACTCTTTTCATCACAAGCGGAGTGACTACTTCTTCTTCGCTTTGTCCAAGGGCATACTCCTTATCGGTGCGGCTCTTCAATTTAAAAAGAACATCAACCCTATCCCAGCCTTTCGTAGTCTCCCAAATAGACTTGGGGTGAAGAATAGGCATAAGAACCTCTTCGCCGCCAATAGTATTCATTTCTTCGCGTACAACATTCTCTATCTTTCTCAAAACCCTTAATCCCAAGGGTAGATAGGAATAAACACCGGCCATGAGCTTGTCAACAAAGCCTGCCCGCACTAAAAGTTTGGCGTTTATTGTTTCCTCGTCTTTGGGAGCTTCCCTTATGGTCTTTGTAAATAGTTTGCTCTGTTTCATTGTTTTAAGTTAAGTTTATTATGTCTTTGATGGTTACAGCGAGCATTAAAAGTAAGAGTACGGCGAATCCCACCATGTGGGTGGCGGCTTCAAACTTCTGGTTTAATCTGCCGCCGGATAATTTTTCATAAATGATAAAAAATAGTCTTCCGCCATCCAAGGCGGGGAAAGGAATAACGTTAATAGCGGCTAGGTTTAAAGAGATCAAACCTAGTATCTGGAGCAAGTAGACAATGCCCAGTTTGCCGGCAACGCCAAGGAAACTGAATATTCCTACCGGGCCGGTAACGCCCGCTGCCGCTCCCCATTGCCCGACAAACAAGCTTGAGACGAGGCCAAAAAGACTTACAAATATAAAAACCAATATATTGATAGACGCTTTAGCGCCCTCGTATAAAGCGCCGAAGAACCCATGCCTCGCTATGCCACCGTCAATCAAAGAAACTCCCAAAGGGCCTTCTCCCGAAGGTGGAGCGACTCTCGGAGTTACGTTAATTACTAAGAGCTCCGCGCCTCTTGTCACGTTTAAAAGAACGTTATTGCCCCGATTTGTCTCGACATATGCGATAAACTCTTCAACGTTCTTAAAGTCGCCCAGCTTATCTCCTCGTTGTAAGCCAGCGAGGTCAGCGGGGCTACTGCTACCGACGTTCCCTATGAACACCGACGGTTGGACGCCAATCATAAACACAGCCGAAATCGCGAACCATCCAATTAAGAGATTCATAACGGCGCCGGCTACGACAACAAGCGATTTTTTAAAGGCTGAAAGGCTTTGGAAACTTCTCGTTCTGTCTTCCGTAGCTTCGTTAGGGTTTTCGCCGTAAATTTTGACAAAGCCGCCGAAAGGAATAGCGTTTAAGCTGTAAAGCGTTTCTCCCACTTTCTTTCTAAAAATTCTCGGCGGGAAACCGAAACCGAACTCATCTACCCTCAATTTGAAAAGTTTAGCCACCGCAAAATGACCGAATTCGTGGCCGATGATAAGAATGCCCAAGAAAATTACAGCGATGAACAGAGTAAACATAGCTAAATAGATATTTCTTTGATTTTAACGGTTACTAACTCATCGACAGTTTCGTTGAATTTATCCACCTTTTTTTGGAGTTCTTCTTTCAACTTAAATTTTCTGTCTTTATCCAGTTCTTCGTTTATTTTTTTGTTCACGCTGTCCCTCTCAATCCTCATTTTTATGCGCAGTTCTTCAGTGGTAGATTTAATGATTTTTATGAGTTCTTCTTTCCTTTCGTTAGTAAGTTCGGGCAACTTTACGCGCACGGCGTTCGCTTCGGCGGAAACGCCAACCCCTAAATTAGCGGACTCTATCGCTTTCGAGGCCGGACCAATCGCGCTTTTATCCCACAGAGTGAGTATCAGGTCGCGCGGCGGTTCAACAGTTATGCTGCCAAGCTGCTTTACCTGCAGTTCTTGACCGGCGTAGGAAACGTATAAGTTTTCTATAAGTTTTGGCGTCGGGCGGTTAGTGCGCAAAACCGAGAGCTCTTCCTTTAGGGATAAAACCAGAGAATCAATTTTGTCTTGAAAATCTTTTAAGTAGTCCATAGTAATCCTGCTTCTAATTGTAACCTTTTATTGACGTTAAATTGTGACATAAAAGTCAGCCTTTTCAAAATCGCCTTCAGAGCCGGATAATTCCTCTCTTTATCTTCTCTTAGGCGCGAAATTACTTCAACCAAAAATGGCAACAATTTGTCTTTCTTTTCCGGGGCAATAAGATCTTTAATTATTGCGCCCCGATTAACTCCTTTGAGGAATTTTCCAACTTCTTTATCGAGAGATGCCCATTTTTCGCTCAAGGCTATGTCATTTGCTCGGCCTACGCGGCCCACCGATATGGCGGCTATCCGAGAGGCTTCTTTAGCTCCAACCTTTGCCTCTTTTATAAGGAAGTTTTTGACTGTTTCGGTCGAGGCGCGAGGAAAGTACACTTTTTGGAATCTCGATTGTAACGTCGGCAGAATCACCTCGGGGTTAGGCAAAACAAGTAAAAGCAGACCTGAAGGCGGCGGTTCTTCGGCAATCTTCAAAATAGCATTTTGCGCCTGATTAGTGAGAGTCTCCGCGTTATCTATAATAACCGTGCGGCGCAAGGAACGTACCGGTTTGGAATAAAGAAACTGTTTAATGTTCCGCACGGCATCTATGCCTATGGAGTTATCTCCCTTTTGGATGTCGGGCGTGATAACCAAGGATTCGGTCGGAATCCCAAGAGAATCTTCAAACTTGCCGAATTCCAAAAAATTAGCCAGGTATTTGGCAAAGGTAGCTTTGCCAACTTGCGGCTCCCCAAAAAAAATGTAACCGTGAGAGAGTTTATCTTCTTTTATTAAACGTTTGAAAGTTTTTACGAGATTGTCATGACCAATAAGCATAATTAATTTTTATTCAAAAGTGTTCTCTTATAAACATCGAGATGTTCGAGGATAACGCCGGTGCCCTTGGCGACACAGAGTATCGGGTCTTCGGCTACGTACATTTCAACGCCTAAAAGTCTCTTAAAAAACTCATCTATATTCCTTAGTCCGGCGCTTCCTCCGGAAATAATAACTCCCTTTTCCATAACATCGGCAACAAGCTCCGGCGGGGTTTCGTTAAAAACGGCGGAGATGGAGGCGGCTATTTCCATTAGGTGAGGATTCAGGGCTTCGGCAAGTTCGTTGGAGTTAACGACTAAATCTTTGGGCAAACCGGAGATCAAATCCCGGCCCCTAAATTGAAACTCTATTTTATTTTTTATGGGCAGAGCAGAGCCGGCGCCAATCTTTATGGCCTCAGCGGTCTGTTCGCCGATCCCGACAGCATATTTTTTCTTGACGTAGCTCATAATAGCAGAATCAAACTTATTGCCGGCTACTCTCAAGCTTGACCAGCAAACTATGCCTCCCAAAGAAATTACAGCCACTTCGGAAGTGCCGCCGCCGATATTAATAATCATATTACCGGAGGAAGAATTAATGGCGATGCCGGCTCCTAAAGCGGCTAAGAGCGGCTCCCTCACTATATAAGCGTTCTTGGCGCCGGACTCCCTAGCCGCGTTTAAAACGGCTCTTCTTTCCGTGGGCGTGATACCGGCAGGAACAGAGATAACTACATCCGGCTTCCAAAGATTCCATTTACCTACGGCCTGATGGATAAAGTATTTAAGCATTGCCCGAGTGATATAGTAGTCGGCTACCACGCCGTCTTTAAGCGGCCGGTAAGCGGCAATGTCCCCGGGGGTACGGCCAATCATTTCTTTCGCTTCGGCGCCCACGGCCATAACGGAGTTCTCCGGCAGGCTTAAAGCTACTATAGTCGGTTCATTCACGATAAACCCTCTACCGGGCACAAAAACTACCGTGTTCGTAGTCCCTAAATCGATACCGATTCTTTTAGTAAGCATTTAATTTACCCTTTCTATTTTAGCCCCCAGTAATCGAAGGCGTTCTTCTAATCTTTCGTATCCGCGATCTATCTCTTCGGCGTCATGGAGAACACTCCTACCCCTGGCTGACAAAGCCGCGATTACAAGAGTGGCGCCAGCCCTCAAATCAAGACTTTTTATGGTCGCGCCGTGAAGCGGCGTCCGGCCGGAAACTACAGCCCGATGAGGATCTAAAATCTTTGCTCGAGCTCCCATTTTAATCAACTCTTTGATGTATCTTAACCTGCCTTCGTAGAGAGTGTCAAAAATTAATGTTTCTCCCTTGCTTTGAGTGGCGAGCACTCCGAAGGGAGCTTGTAAATCAGTCGGAAAACCCGGATAAGGCAATGTTTGAATTTTGACACCCCGTAACTTTTTTAAGCTATTCCTAACGATGATGTTATTGCCTTCCACGTAAAAGTCGGCGCCAAACTCTTTAAATTTAAGCAGTGGAAAAACAAGATGACTAACAGGCGCGTTTTTGATGACCAGCTTTTTAGCCGCCAGTGCCCCTAAAACCATGAACGTGCCGGCTTCGATCGGGTCATTCATAATACTAAACTTTATTTCGCTTCTGCGATTATTTAACTTTTTCGAGCCGGAGATTCTCACATTGTGAGCACCAAGCCCGTTAATTTTGACTCCCATACACCGAAGAAAATTGCCAAGATTCTCGACGTGCGGTTCGGCTGCCGCGAGCTCTATTTCAAGTGAACGCATGGCAGCTCCTAACATCATTAAGTTTTCCGTGGCGGTGACGCTGAATTCTTTAAGAATTACCTTATTCCCCCAGCCACTTTCCGGTTTTTTAAGATGATAGGTGTCGTTGGTTTCATCGTAATTTATACTCACGCCTAACCCTTTAAATGCCTCAAGGTGGGCGTCTAAGGGCCTTACGCCTATATGACAACCGCCGGGAGTGCCGATGGAAAGGCTGCCGAAACGAGCCAATATTGGCCCTATTAAAAGGATAGATGACCGAATACGCCTAACAAGATGCATATCGATTTTTTTCGGATCGAGATCGCGATTCACGATACGGACTGTGTTTGAGTTAAGCCAATCCACGGATCCGCCCATACTTTGAATAGTAGAGAGCATAGTTGCCACATCTCCTATTTTAGGGACATTACTTATAAGACATGGCCTGGAAGTTAAAATCGTCGCTGCAATCACGGGTGTAGCCGCGTTTTTGGAGCCCAGGACCTTAATTTCGCCTTCTAATTCACTACTGCCGTTGATTATGAATTTCACGCAATCTATTATAGATAATAATGACCGTTCGTACCAGAAGAATACTATTTTACGCCTTATTTTTTTTATTCTTTGTCTTTGGGGGTGCTCTTACGGCCTACTCTTTGGGGATAAAGCTGGACTTTAAGACGCTGTCGCTTAGTGGGACCGGGGGGATTTACTTGAAAAGTGAGCCACCGGACGTCAATATTTTTCTGAACGGTAAACCGGTGGAAAATAAAACCGGCTTTTTTCAGTCAGGCACTTTAATTGATAAACTGGCAAAAGACTTTTATCACGTTACACTGACGAGAAGCGGCTATTTTGGCTGGGAAAAGGAAGTAGAAGTCGAGACGTCTCTCGTTGAAGTATTCGACGCCATAGTGCTTGTCCCCAAAAGTGAGCCGGAGTGGCTCGCGGACCCGGCCGATAGCTTTCACGTAAGCGGCAGTAACCTGATACTTGTGCGCGATGGTAAAGTCGTTGCGGGAAACGATAAAGTCATCGGCAGCAAAATTGAGGATTTCGTAGAGGAAGGGTTTCTCATAACATACGACGAGAAAACAAAAGTATATTATCTGTCAGATTTGTTTGAACCCGGTTCCGCTCTAAACGTAAACGCGCTTTTTAATAATTTAAAAGAATCGCGGCTTAATCTTGCTGGAGCCGTACCGGTAATAAAAGTGGCTTTTCACCCGTTTAACCGCAAAAAACTCATAATTCAGAGTCGTGGAGCTTTATATAATCTTGATACTTCCCGACTAACCATAGAACAGATATCCGGAGCCATCAAAGATTTTCGCGTTAAGGGAGAAGAAGTCGTTTTTTACGACTCGAAAGTCGTTTACAGATATAACCTTATATTCAGGACTAAAACTACGATTACGGAACTAAACGGCACGGACGCCGCGATTAAAAACTTGGAGATTGACGCGGGTAACAGAGTGATAGTTTTATTTAGCGATGGAAAGTTGCTGTTTACAGAAAACGGCGGCAAAACGAAGAACATCGCGGATAAAGTGAAAATAGTCGTGCCGTCAGGAAACAGCAGATTTACCGCTTTCGCGGACTATGACGGGCCAATTTATGTGTACCGCGCGGATAAAGAAACTTATCTTAAACTGGAGACAGGCATAGAGGAAGAAATTATTGATATAGTCTGGTACAAGGACGACAAACATCTTTTTGTTAAGGCAGGCAATAAGCTTTACTTCACAGAGGTGGATGACAATTTACCTTTAAACACCATAAGACTGGCAACTGACGTATCCGGATTTTACTATCAAAGCGGTACGGACTACTTGTATTTTAATCTTCCCGGAGGCGTATACAGATACAAAATGGAGATTTAGTCAGTTAGAATATCTGCACCTTTCACAGTAACAAGCACTGTGTGTTCGAAATGGGCGGAAACGCTTTTATCGGAGGTGACAAAGCTGTCGTCCCCGATCTGGACGCATTTAGTCGTGGTAGGGCTCGTCATCGGCTCTATAGCTATCACCATACCTTCTTTAAGCATAGCGCCGGCGCCAGGCCTGCCATAGTTGAAGATAATCGGGTCTTCATGAAGCTCATTGCCCACCCCATGACCGGTTAATCCCTCTATTATCTTGATATTGCCATGCGCCGCGGCGCGTTCCACCGCGAAACCTATGTCTCCTACCGTAGCCCGGGGTTTTACGGCCCTTATGGCTTCCATAAGAGATTTCTTGGTCATTTTTATAAGGTGTAATGTTTCTTTGGGCACCTTTCCTATAGCTAAGGATAGAGCAGCGTCAGTTATCCCCCCTCGCCAGTTAACTCCCAAGTCCAGCTTAAGCACATCTCCGGACTTTAATTTATAAGACGACGGTCTGCCGTGAACTATGGTTTCATTAATAGAAGCGCAAAGCGTGTGGGGAAATTTGGCGCGCGCTCCATCGGGCCTGTAACCTAAAAAAGCGGGAGTGCCTCCTTCTTGAATTATCAAATCGTGAGCCAACTTATCAAGGTCAAGCAGACTTACCCCGGGAGCGGCAGAGGCGGAAAGTTTCCTTAAAACAAACCCCAAAATCTTGCCGGACACTCTTATTTTTTCTATCTCTTCCGGAGTCTTTATAAGGGATGACATTAAATTTATTTATTGTAAATTCGTCGTTTAAGCTCTCTGAAAACCTGGGAAGGTAAAGCTTCGCCGATAATTACGTTGACTTTATAGCCACGCCGCTTGAATTCGGCAAAAATCGGCTTAGTTCTTAAATTATACTCTATTATTCTTTTTTTGATAATTTCCGGTTTATCAAGTGATCTACGAAATAGCTTGCCGCCGCAAAAGGGGCATCTGCTTTTTACGCTGAATTTTTCGGTCTCTTTTAAGAAGAGCACAGGCGAACCGCAAACGATGCAGACTAATCTATGGTTGTTCCTCTTAATTGAAACTGAGGATGTTACTTTAATTATAAAAATTACGATATTGCTTCGTCCGTACAACTTTTCTAACTTGGGCAGCAATCCTTTAACTTCATAGGCCGTTCGCGGCGAACCGCTAAAAACAATGCCTAAGCCCGCCTTAGCTATTTTTTCCGTACGCCCACTCACCACTTCTAACACCCAAGAGGGCGTCATCAACTTGCCGCTTTCGAAAAACTTCCGTTCCCTTTTAGTAACGGGGTTGTTTTTGCGGCGGGAATCATAAATTAGCGACTCTAGATATTTACCGGTATCGAAGTGGATAAAACCGAAGTTACGCGCCACAAGGTCAGCTTGAGTGCCTTTCCCCGCTCCCGGCTGACCATAAATTATGATTGCCTTTGATTTACCCCGCACCATAACTGCGATTGCAAGTTACCTGATTAACTCGTAACACAACCTGCTTTCACGACTTTTACGCTTTAATCTATGTCTCATAATATTATCACGATAACTTGAGTTAATCTTATCGCAGTTTGGTGACGGGGTTTATCTAAAACCTTCATATTCTCTCACTGTTAGTTGTGAGTCTACCTGCTTTACGGTCTCAATTGCCACCGAAACCACGATAAGTAGCGCAGTGCCTCCGATTGTGAGCGCTTGAGTTTTAGTTAGAACTTGCGTGATAATTGGCAGAATAGCTATGAGCCCAAGGAAAGTCGCTCCGAAAAGAGTTACCCGTGAAATGATTTTCTGCAAAAAAGAGGCGGTTGATTCACCCGGTCTAATGCCCGGCACAAAGCCGCCGGCTCGTTGTAAGTTCTTCGAAATTTCGTTGGGGTCAAAGGTAACAGCGGTATAGAAGTAGGTAAACACAAAGACCAAAAAGAAATACAGCAGTCCATAAACAGCTTGGTTCTGGACAATTCTTTGAGACCATTCATTAATTACCAAACCCAGGCTGGGAGAAAAAGCAGAAATCATCTGCCCAAAAAACTGAGGAAAAAGCAGCATGGAAATGGCGAATATGATAGGGATAACCCCGGCTTGGTTAACTTTAAGGGGTAAGTAACTTGAAACACCGCCGTAAACTTTGTTGCCGCGAATTCTCTTCGCGTAAGATACCGGCACCTTGCGTTCTCCCTCGTTCACCATTACTACTCCGGCTATGACTATGACCGCCAGCACGGCAAAAGCAAGATAAGTAGTTATCGGCGTGGTATCGAAATTTAAGTAAGCGTTTCTTAAGGTAAGAGGCAAACTACTTACTATACCGGCGAAAATAAGAAGCGAGATTCCGTTGCCTAACTTTTGCTCCGTAATAATTTCTCCAAGCCAAACGAGAATCATGCTGCCGGCAGTCACCACGGTCACGTTAACCAAAATATGCAGTAAAGAAAGCTCTCCAATAACTCCTTGTGACATAAGAATTCTTAAAAAACCGTAGGTCTGTAAAGCCGCGAGAGGAACGGTTAAGTATCTTGAGTAACGATTGAATTTGGCGCGACCTGAAGCGCCTTCTTCGTAATAAAGCTGCTTTAACTTCGGGAAAATCATGGTAGAAAGCTGCATGACGATAGTGGCGGTAATGTACGGACCTAAGCCCAGCATGGCTATCGAGAGATTATTCAAAGCGCCCCCCGAAAATATATTCAGAAATCCCAAAAGCTGATTACCTGATAAAAAACCTGTTAAAGCTTCCGCGTTCACACCGGGGATGGGGATTGACGCTAAAACCCGGAAACAGATAAAGATGAAGCCAATTACAAAGACTTTATTCCTTAGCTCTTTTATCTTAAAAACGTTTAGTACTTTATCGAACATTTTTAACCAACTTATTCTTTTTTCTTTTAGGCTTGTTTTTAAAACCCCGCAATTTAGGCAATCGTTGAATTAAGTCTCGTTCTGCTGGTCTGATGCGGTGGCCGGCTCTTGCTCTCTGTCCTTTAGTGCCACGGCCGGAAGTAGTCCCGCGTTTGCCGCCGCGGCCGACGCGTTTCCCTTTTTTATTGCTGTAATTCGGTTTAAGTTCGTGCAATTGCATATTATTTATTTGGACGCCTTTAACTTCTTTAGAGCGTGAATAGTGGCTATGGCGTAATTCAATTTATTGGTAGTAGACCCGAGGCATTTAGCCGTGATGTCCTGGATACCGGCTAATTTTAAAACTACTCTGGGCGCTCCGCCAGCTACCAACCCATGGCCGGGGACGGCGGGCTTCAAGAGTATTTTAGCCGCGCCAAACTTTGCCACTACTTCATGAGAAATACTTTTATCTTTTGTCTTTATCTCAATGATATTTTTTTGGGCAGCTGACCTGGCTTTAGTTATCGCTTGTTCCACGTCCAAGCCTTTAGCTACGCCAACGCCCACTTTACCTTTTAAGTCTCCCACAACAACGGTGGCTCTGAATCTCATTCTTTTTCCGCCGGAAACAACCCTGGTTACTCTTCGCAAGTCTAAAACTTCTTCCTCAAGATTACCTTTTTTAAATCTTCTATCCATCATCACGCTTATATTTTTATGCCGCTTTCTCGAAGTATATCAGCCAAAGCCTTTATTCGACCGTGGTAAGCGTATCTTCCTCTATCAAGCACCATAGTGGTAATCCCCGCCTCTTTGGCTTTCCCAGCCAAGAGCGTACCTAAAACTTGGGTACCACTTGTCTTGCCTTTAACCGAGGCGGAAATCACGGTCTTCCCGATCGAATCGTCTATTACTTGAGCATACATGTATTGGTTACTCTTGAATACCGATAGTCTTGGCTTATCCTTAGTACCCAAAATTTTAGCCCTTACCCTTTTGGCTCTCATAGATCTTGTCTTATTAAGCGCTTTCTTAGTCATAGTTCTAGAATTTTAAGCCGAGGCTGCGGCTTTCTTGCCGGCCTTTCTCCTTATGGTCTCGCCTTTGTACGCTATTCCCTTGCCCTTGTACGGTTCGGGTTTCTTTATGCTCCTAATTTTAGCCGCTGTTTCTCCTACCATTTGTTTCGAGCTCCCTGAAATTTTTATGGTGTTTTTCTCAACCAAGATTTTCACGCCGACCGGTATGGCGAAATTAATTTGGTGAGAAAGGCCAACGTTCAGGATTAAGTTCGCGCCTTGGACTTCGGCCCGATATCCGACCCCTTCAATTACAAGTTCTTTCACAAAGTCTTCACTTGCGCCTTTAACGGCGTTGGCGGTCAAAGCCCGCATAGTACCCCAATTACTTACTACTTGCTTCACGTTCTTCTCGGGCGTAAATACTATCTCGTTATCTTTGACCTCAATTTTAATTCCCGGAAGTAAATTAACGTTCAGGGTCGCGTTCTTTCCTTTTACCTCTAAGACGCCGTCTTTGATTTCCACCGAGACGCCTTCTCTAATAATCACGGGTTGTTTGCCGATCTTAGACATAGTTTTTACCAAATTTCGAACAATAGTTCTCCGCCGACTTTATTTCTCCTAGCCTCAAAGTCTACCATAATCCCCTTGGGAGTAGACAAAAAATAATGCCCATAGCCCTGATGCGATTTTTTAATGTCTTTCCAGCCAATATACATGCGCCTTGAAGGTTTGCTTATAAGCTTAATATTAGAGATAGTGGACTCGCCTTCTTTATCATACTTCAGTTTAATTTCTACTATCCTTCTTACCCCACGTCCTTTTCTTGACACCTCTTCGACGAAACCGTGTTTTACAAGAGAATCCAAAACACTTTCATCCAATTTTGAGTAAGGGACTTTAATCCTTTCTTTCTTTCGTTCCAGGGCGTTTTTTATTCTTGTAAGCGTGTCAATATACATGTGGTTTACCAGGAAGCTTTTTTAACTCCGGGAATTCTGCCTCGACCGGCTAACTCCCTAAAACAGATGCGGCATATATTAAAATCTCTTATGTAACCTCTCTTCCTGCCGCAGCGAAAACACCGGCGCACCAAGCGCGTGCTGTATTTCGGTGGTTTTTTTGACCTAGCTATAACTGATGTCTTTGCCATAATGTTTTATTTTTTAATCGGCAAACCGAGTTTCCTGTAAAACTCCATGCCTTCTTTTTCGTCCTTGGTACCGGCCACCAAACTGACTTCTAAGCCGAAATTTACTTTGGAAGCTTCGAGGTTAATTTCCGGAAAAACAGTATGCTCTTTGATGCCTATTGTCAAATTACCGCGAGAGTCGAAATTCTTAGTATCAATGCCGTGAAAGTCCCTGACGCGAGGCAAAGCGACGTTAATCAGTCTGGAGAGAAAATCTACCATACGCTTTCCCCGAAGAGTAGCAACCAAACCTACTACTTCACCTTGTCTTATCTTGAAACTGGCAATTGATTTCTTGGAGCCCCTTACAGCCGGCTTCTGACCGACTAAACTACCAAACTCTTTAGTGATTTCGGGGAGAATTTTATCGTCAAACTGAGCGTTATTTTGACGCATTTTACCAACACCCACGGAAACAACTATTTTTTCTAATTTGCGGCTTTGCATTTTTTACAAAATCTTTCTTTTTTAAAACCAATTAGACGAAAACCGACCCTTGCCGGCTTATTGCAGACTCGGCAAATTAACTTAACGTTAGAAGTGTTTAGAGAAGCCGGTACGGTCACCATTTGACCTTTTTCTCCTTGTTTCTTCGCCTTCACGCTTCTTTTAATTAAATTTAAACCTTCTATCACAAGTCTGGACCCTTTTTCTAAAACGTTAATTACTTTCCCCGATTTACCGCGGTCTTTGCCTTTAACTATTAATACTTTGTCTCCTTTCTTGATAAACATGGTTTAGTTAAACTATGTCTTGAGCTAAAGATATTATTTTATCGTAACCCAGGTTTTTCAACTCGCGGGGTATCGGACCGAAAATTCTTGTCGCTTTAGGCTCTTTTTTGTCTATAATAACCGCGGCGTTGTCGTCAAATTTAACGTAACTGCCATCGGTTCGGCGGATAGGATTTCTCGTACGCACTATTAAAGCGCGAACTATATCCTTCTTTTTAACGGCCTTTCTGGGCTCGGCAACTTGTACGGAAGCCACCACGATGTCTCCCAGCCTAGCGTAACGCCTCCGACTGCCGCCCAAGACGCGAAAAACGCGAATGGTTTTGGCACCACTGTTATCCGCTACTTTCAATATTGACCTTTCTTGTACCATATCAATTAATTTATACTCGACCGACCACTATCCATCTTTTTTCTTTGGAAAGAGGTCTCACTTCCTTCAAAATCACCTTGTCGCCTACTTTATACTCCTGCTTTTCATCATGAGCCTTTAAGCGGCTTGTCATTTTGAACTGTTTCAAATATTTGGGATGCGTCTTGAAACGGACAATCTCAACTACCACGGTTTTCGACATCTTGTCGCTTACTACCGTTCCCGTAAGTTTCCTTGAGGTTTTAACTTTCTTTTGCATCATTTTGGTTTACCTTCCTTTTTCCCGCCGGAGGCGGATCCGCCTTTGGCGGAAAGATTAATAAACGTTTTAATCCTCGCGATAGTTTTCTTGGTATCTTTAATGAAAAAGATATTTTTAACCTTACCGGAAGCCAAGTCGAACTTAGCGTCGCGTAAAGTTTCTTCTTTCTCTTTCAAATCCCTGGTAAGTTCGACCACGTTCTTTGCCTTTAAATTTTTAATTTCGTTCTTTTTCATTGCTTTATGCCTTGCTAACCACTTTGGTCTTTATGGGTAGTTTATGTCCGGCAAGCGTAAGCGCTCTCTCGGCGGTTTCTTCATCCACGCCGTCTATTTCAAAAAGAATGCGTCCCGGACGGACGGGAAAAACATAGTGGTCTACTGCTCCCTTACCGCCACCCATAGTTACCTCCGGAGGACGTTGGGTAACCGGCTTATCAGGAAAGATTCTTATCCAAAACTTACCGCCACGCTTGGTAAAATTGCTTACCGTGCGCCTGGCTGATTCAATTTGCCTTGAAGTAAGCCAGGCTGATTCAAGCGCTTTCAACCCAAAGGTTCCGTAAGACACAGCGGTTCCCCTTGTTTCTTTTAAGCGCTTACGGTTCCTGCCTTTATGCCACTTCCTATGTTTTACTTTCTTGGGTATAAGCATATCTTCTAATCTTTCTTTTCCTTGTCAAAAACCTCTCCTTTATAGATCCAGACTTTAATTCCTATCGTGCCATAAGTCGTAAAAGCAGTGGCTTCTCCATAATCAATATCGGCGCGCAACGTTCCAAGAGGCAATTTGCCGCGTGATAACTGTTCACGCCTCGCTATTTCGTTGCCGTCCAACCTGCCGCCCAATTTGATCTTAGCGCCATAGATATTCCTATTCTGCATGATCGAATCCAAATATTTCTTCATAGTGCGGCGGAATCTCATACGCTTTTCCAAATCCCAAGCTATGCTCTGTGAAACGACCTGCGCGGAAAGCTCCGTTCTTCGAAGTTCTTCCACGTTAAGTGAGAGCGAAGTCTTCAGTTTAACTACTTTCTCCAGTAATTTAGTAAGGTCCTCTATGCCTTTTCCTCCGCGACCAATAACGAGGCCCGGTCTTGAGGCTTTTATAAAAATCTTGCACTTGTCGTTTGTCCTTTCTATCTCAATCGAGGCTACGCCGGCTTGCCCGATCTTAGACATGATTATTTCTCTAATCTTCTCATCCTCTTCCAGCCACTCGGCAACATTTTTACAGGAAATCCACCTTGAACTCCAAGGTTTTATAATGCCTAAACGATATGAATCCGGTCTAATCTTGGTTGCCATGTTTAAATTGCTTTCCTGTTAAATAATTTCTGGAAAAATCCTGGCCGCGCTTCTTTGCCCACCGCCTTTTTTTCTTGGAATTTTGGTTTGGGCTCTTTAACTTTCTTTTCACGCTTAACTTTCTTAGGAGCTTCGTATATTGTGTACTTTTGAGCCACAGAATCGCGCTCGCCTAAAACTACAGTAACGTGGCTCATCTTCTTATGAATAGGCGTGGCTCTTCCCATGGCTCTTGGAAGATACCTCTTAAGCATGGGTCCTTGGTCAACGCTAATCGATTCAATAAAAAGCTTTTCTATATTCATGCTTTTATTCTTGGCGTTGGCTACCGCCGATTTTAAGAGTTTGGCTACGGCTGGCGCCGACCTCCAAGGCATAACCTGCAACTGCGCCAAAGCCTCGTTTACCGATTGTCCCTTAATGACGCCCGAAACCAACCTCACTTTACGCGGGGCTACTCTTAAATTGTTTAATTTGGCGGTGACTTTGGTCATGATGATAAGTCTATTTATTGGCGGCAGGCGGTGTTTTGGTTGAGGCGGCAGTTACAGCGGCAGCTTCCAATTCTTTCTGTATTTTGCCTCCATGTCTCATAAATTTCTTCGTTGCGGAAAACTCTCCCAGCTTGTGGCCAACCATGTCTTCGGAGATAAGCACGGGAACAAACTGTTTACCGTTATGGACTCCTATAGTGAAACCGACCATCTCGGGAGCAATAGTAGAAGATCTGCTCCATGTATTAATCACGGTTTTATCCCCGGACTTAAGACTGCCCACTTTCTTAAGGAGTTTTTCGTCAACGTATGGACCTTTTTTAGAACTTCTTCCCATGTTATCTTTTCTTACCTCTTCTTGAAACAATCAATTTACCGGACCATTTCTTTTTATTCCTTGTCTTATGTCCACCGGTCACCTTTCCCCATAGCGTCTTTGGACGTTTGGTGCCCCGAGGCTGTTTGCCTTCACCGCCGCCATATGGGTGGTCAACCGGATTCATAGCCGTACCACGCACTGTAGGACGAATGCCCATAAGTCGCGATCTGCCGGCTTTCCCAATATTCACCAAATTGTGGTCGGGGTTAGACACCTGCCCTAAAGAAGCAAAGTTTCCCCAAAGAATCTTTCTTACTTCGCCTGAGGGCAATTTAAGGTGAGTATAACCGTCCTCGTGAGCCAACACCTGTGCTTGACTCCCGGCGCTCCTTACAACCTCACCGCCTTTTCCAGGCGTGAGTTCGATATTATAAACGCCGTAACCGACTGGGATATTCTTCAGAGGCAACCTATTGCCTAAAGAGAGTATCACTTTCTCCGAAGTAACTATTTCTTCTCCGACTTTAATATCTTTGGGAGCAAGAAGATATCGCCTATCGCCATCTTTGTACAAAACCCTCATTATAAAAGCGCTCCTATAAGGATCGTATTCTAAAGCTTCAACCTTCCCTGGCACATTTAATTTGTTTTGTTTAAAGTCCACGACGCGGTATAACTTTTTTACGCCGCCGCCCTGGTGCCTCACGGTAATTCTTCCCTGGTTATTTCTCCCAGCGTTACTCTTTAAGCGTAAAAGAGCCGATTTCATCGGTTCAACTTTACTCAAAATGCCGTAGCTAACTACAGTCATATGCCTCCTTGATGGTGTTGTTGGCTTATAACGTTTCATACTAGTGAGGAACGATATCAATCTTTTCGCCCTTACGCAAGGTGACTACTGCTTTTTTGGTACTCTTCCCTTTATAAACTTTTTTAAGGGTGTTGATTTTAACAATGTGTACCTTATAAATAGATTCAATAGCTTTTTTGATTTCATGACTATTAGATTTGGGCAAAACCAGAAACACATATTTACCCAAACTGCTAAGTCTGGTGGCTTTTTCGCTTATCCACGGCTTTTTAATTATAAGGCTATTTGATTTCATGATAATGCTTACTTATTACTTCAACCGCTTCTTTATCAATAACAATAATTTTGTGTTTCAAAAGATCGTGAACATTCAAAGACTTGGGGTTTAACGCCTGGACGCTTTTTAAATTTCTCACCGACGCATAGATATTTTTGTTTGATTCCTGCGGTATTAAAAGCACGTTCACTCTTCCCTTTTTATCGGAAAAACCGCCGAGCAGCATCGCTGCCGACTTGGTTTTAGCTTCAATAACAGCTAGGCTCTCAACTATTTTAATCTCTCCGTCTTTAAACCGCTTGGAAAGCAAAGAAAAGATAGCGCGCTGCTTCATTTTCTTGTTAATCTTGAGCTCGTATTTCTTTTCTTTCTTTGGTCCATGAGTTACGCCTCCTCCTTTCCATATAGGCGACCTTATGGAGCCATGCCTTGCCCGCCCAGTCCCCTTTTGTTTCCAAGGTTTCCTACCTCCTCCTCTCACCTCACTCCTATCCTTGGCATGAGCGGTCACAGGGCGACGGTTAGCCAACTGAACTCTAAGCGCCTGATGCACCAGGTCGGGAATCCACCTTACCTTAAAAACGCGGTCGGGTAGTTCAACCTTACCCACGCGCTCACTCTTCAAATTGTAAAGGTCGGTATTCATGACTTATATATTTCAACCTTAGAGTTTTTAGTCCCAGGCAAGGCTCCTCTCAAAAAGACTATTTTCTTTTCTTTATCAATATCCACCACTCTAAGATTTTTAACGGTTACTCTCTCGCCGCCCATACGTCCCGCCATACGCCTGCCGGGGGTTACCCTTTGCGGCGCGGTACTGCCGATGGATCCTGGCGCGCGCAAACGATTTTTTTGGCCATGAGTCTTAGGGCCTCCGTGAAATCCGTGACGCTTTACCACGCCTTGAAACCCTCTACCCTTGGAAGTGCCGCTTACTTTAACCATATCCCCTATCTCAAATGCCGGTTCGCTTTTGGTTTCAACCAAAGTCACGCCAATGACCTTGTCGTCTTTCCATATCTGATCCATTTTTAATTTTTTGCCAATTATGCGTTCCATTCTTATCTAAAAATTTCCCTGCCTGCCGGCCCGCTTCGCCGAAGCTTCCCGCCAGAGGCGAGGCTCGCCAAAGGCGGCAGCGAGGCGAGTAAGCAGGAATAAAATAACCGGAGCATAGCCCCGGTTATTTTCGTATGTGATTTCGGCTATTCCTGGAGCGAAGTCTACACCATCTTAATCTCGATGTCCACCCCCGCGGGCAGATTTAAGTCTTGCAAAGATTCAATGAGTTTGGGAAGCGGTTTCACAATATCTATAAGCCTCTTGTGGATCCTCATTTCGAACTGTTCACGCGACTTCTTGTGCACAAATGTGGAGCGATTCACCGTGTACCTCTTAAACTCCGTAGGTAACGGTATTGGGCCTATAACTTTAGCGTCATGGCGCCTTAGGGTCTCGATAATCTGTTTACAAGAATTATCAACCAATCGACTATCATAAGACCTTATCCGCAATCGCAGTTTTTCTCCGTTAACTACTTCTTTGCTCACGCTTTTTTTAAACTACTTAACAATCTTAGTAACTACTCCCGCCCCTACCGTTTTGCCTCCTTCTCTTATTGCAAACCTTTGCTTTTCTTCCAAGGCAACAGGCGAAATAAGTTTCACGACGAATTTAACGGTGTCTCCCGGCATAACCATCTCCATGCCTTGAGGCAAAGCAACTTCACCGGTAACGTCAGTAGTGCGAATGTAGAATTGCGGCTTGTAGCCGGCAAAGACTGGAGTGTGCCTGCCGCCTTCTTCCTTACTCAAAATGTAAACCTCGGATTCAAATTCGGTGTGAGGAGTTACAGACCCGGATTTGGCTATAACCTGACCGCGTTCCACGTCTTCTTTTTTGGAACCGCGAAGCAAAAGACCAACATTGTCACCGGCCATACCTTCGTCCAAAATCTTCTGGAACATTTCAATGCCGGTGATGACCGTTTTTTGAGTCGGTCTCAATCCGATTATCTCCACCTCTTCGTTCACCTTAACTTTCCCTCTTTCGATCCTACCTGTGACAACCGTACCCCTGCCTTCGATGGAGAAGATATCTTCTACGGGCATAAGGAAAGGCTGGTCAACTTCACGCTTAGGTTCGGGAATGTATTCGTCGAGATACTTAATGAGCTCCAAAATCGGTTTGGCGTCTTCATCATCGGCTGATTTCGCGTTCAAAGCTTTGAGGGCGGAACCGCGAATGATAGGCGTCGCGTCGCCGTCAAAATGATACTTCTTCAGAAGTTCTCTCACCTCTGATTCCACAAGGTCAATAAGTTCTTTGTCGTCAACCATATCAACTTTATTCAGGAACACAACAACTTTAGGCACACCGACCTGATACGCGAGCAGGATATGCTCTCTTGTTTGCGGCATAGATC
>Ga0209541_10000052_pt1 | contig 181495 bp, 220 predicted proteins | sample RifCSPlowO2_01_FD_184027 | JGI IMG/M metagenome (GOLD analysis project Ga0209541, IMG submission 184027) | Groundwater microbial communities from Rifle, Colorado - Rifle CSP2_plank lowO2_0.1 (SPAdes) (version 2) | ecosystem: Environmental > Aquatic > Deep subsurface > Groundwater | place...
TTGGATTACTGTACAAAGTGATGTAGAGGATGTTGCTATTAATATTCCCTCTCAGTATAATGAAGTAAAGGGAGATATTGAGATAGAAGGTTTAGGTTTACTTTCACATACAAAAGTCTCTGCTCCACTATCTGTTTGGGGAGAAGAGATATCTGCTATTGAAATGAGTTCTGAAGAACTTAAAAAATTAAAGATCTGTATTCCTAGTTATGGTGAGAATGCTTGTTTCACATTTACAGAAAAAGAATTAACAGCTAAAGATTCGTTTAATATTATTGCTTCACAAGTTTGTCCTGACGATAGTAGTCTTATGAACACCGAATGTCCAGAAGAAACAAAAATTAATAATCTGTGCCCAGCTGACTTAAATACTTATGCATCAAAATGCACTCAAACAACATCATCAATTTAGTAAAAATTATTCGTTAGGTATTAAATTTATTTCTAAAAGTATATAACTATAATCTGGATAATTTTGTGTACATGTGTCCCATGTAGCCACGGTGGTGGTTTGTGATCCAGTTCTACCATCATAAACATTGTTGCAGGAATTACAAGGAACATAAAAAGTACTACCAGAGCCAATTACACAAGTAATATCTTCTTTTCCAGAAGGATTACTTACTTCATTACAAACAGAAAAATGTTCCCATTCTTTATATTCGTGATTTGGATTAGTTTCTTCATCTTGAAACCAAGCTCTAACCATGATGGGAGGAATATTACAATTCTCACACCATTCAGGAGAATTTATTTCCAGAGAACTACAATAATTTGAATCATTAGAAACATAACCATCTAAACCTGCATCTCCATTAACATAATCAGACCCTAAATCTATAGAATAATCATCTCTTGAAAGATCATTTAAATTATAATCAGGATTATTATCATATTCTAATGAATCAGGTAAAATATCTGATTCTTTCTGAATTTCTAAACTAGAATCTTCAATAGAAATATAATCTAATTCTCTTGAGTCTATAGGATTTATTCTATCTTCTAAAGAGCTATCAGTAGGTTGATAAAAATCATCTAAATTTTTATCTGCCAAACCTAAATCAGTATCTTCTTGAATTTTTATATCTTTATTTTGTACAGAATTACCACAACCTAAATATAATAAACTAGCTAAACCAGCTCCATAGATTGAATTTCTTGACCATTTATTCATTACTTACAAGTAATATAATTACTATTTAAATGTTTTGGTGATAAATTTATAGAAAGATTTATATATTTGTAACTATGTCATAGTAATGAACAAAATTAGAAAATTTAATAAGGATAAAAAATATGAAAGCTATTATGATTGATCCTAAGGAATATGTTGATGCAAGAGTAGAGGATATGTATAGACTTATTAGTGGAGAGATTAATAGTGTTAATAAAAAAATAGATTCTCTTGAAACATCTCTAGATGGCCAAATACATGGTTTAAAGACTGGTTTAGAAGGTCAAATGCAGGGTTTAAGAGATCAATATGAAGGTTTAAAAACGAGTTTAGAAGGTCAAATTAAAGGTTTAGAAGGTCAATATCATGCACTTGAAAATAGGATGATAGGGTGTAGAAAATAGAATGATTGCTGTAGAAACTAAAATGGATGTTGTTTTAGAAGCAGTTAAAATGATTGGGAGAAGTATGCGTTCTATGCAAAAACAATATGATGATATGTTTGGTTATTTAAAAGCACATATACAAAAAGATCCAAAGAATTAAGTATTGTTTAAAAAAAATAGGATTTTCTAAAGAATAAACTCAAAAATATGGTGAATAACTTATTCTTGATATGGTTTCTTTGATGATTTAAGCATATAATAGGTTTAGGGACAAAATCTTTAATTTAACATTGAACCCCTAATCACCTTATTTCTACCCGATTGTTTAGCATAATACAAAGCCTCTGCACCCCTATTTAATGTCTTAGAAACATTTTTCTCATAAGAACATACCCCTACGCTAACAGTAGTCTTAATTATTTTTTCTTTGAATTTAAATTTAACATCCTCCACAGCCTTTCTTATATTTTCACCCAGCATAAAAGCAATCTTTTCATTCCCATCAATTAAAGCAACAAAACCCCTTCCATATCTAAACGCCTTATTAAATCCAATCTCATCAATTATAGCCTTACCAGTCTCTCTTAACACCCAATCAGCAGATTTTTCTCCAAAATCTCTACTTATATCATCTAAATCATCAACATCAATAATAATCAAAGAAACACCAGGTTTAGCCTCTAATTTAATCCAAAAATCAAATAATTTTTTGCTTAAACATCCACTAACACCATCCACTAATTCCTCATTTACCTTTCTTCTTATCTCTTCCTTTTTTAATTCTTTAATCCTTAAATTACTTATTTCTTCTAAAAATAATATAATATTATTATCAAACATCTCATTCATCTCTAGTAAATCGCTTACATACAAAACAATATCCTCAGGATCCTTTAATTGTTTTAAATCATAATAAATATCCAAATGATCAATCTTATATTCAATATTAAATACCTTAAAATTACTAAATTGTTCTAATAATCTTCTTTCTTCAATTAATAATCTTTCAAATCTGTCTAATTTTTCATCCAATAAAAAAATCTCTTTACTAATATCAGAAATAAGCTTATTAAATCCCTTATCCCCAGTCTTTAATCTCAAATCTATAACCTTCTCAAATAATTCATTTTCCTCTAATAAAAATTCTTTTTGGAATTTTAATTTAGAATCAAATTCATTTAATAAGTTCTTGAAATTTATAACCAAATCCCTTTTTAGTCCCTCTTTTAACCAAGATCTAACCCTACTCGCTTCTAAAATATTATTCTGAAATAAATGTTCATATACCTTATTATAATAATCCTCTAAATCATTAAACAATCTATATTTATCCCACAACCAAATCCTTTCCTTAACATGCTCTTCTAAAAGATGTTTGAAATCATAAAAGCATTCCCCTTTAATCATAGAAATTATTCCATTAATCCTATCTAGACCATCTTCAATATCCTTTTTTTCTTTTAATTTCAATAATTCTCTAAATTCATAAATTAAATCTTTAACATAATTTTTGTGTAACCCAAAACCAAAATTTCTAGATTTGAAAGTATCAACTATTCTCCTCTCTCTTTCTCCAATACCCTTTAGAAGATTTAATATCTCAATATTAACCTCTTTAGCTACTTTCATATAATTAATAATATTTAATTTATTTTAATAGTTTTTGGAATTTAGTATTGAACAGTTTCCTTTAATTCTTGAACAACCTGTTCTTGTGTGGCTTGAGGTTCTTCAGCTAAATCTTGGACAATCTGTGGTTCTGGTTGATCAGGTAATTCTTTTTGTTTTCTTAACTTTACAACAAAAGTATAAATAATTGCTCCAATAACACCTAAAAAAATAATTATCAATATCCACATTGTTCTTTTAGGATTTTGTTTATTTTTTATAACATCTATTAACATAAATATCCAGATAAAAAAACCAAACAAGCCAGCAGAGGCATATATTATTGTTAAAAATAATTCCATATTTTTTATATTATTTTTTTCTTTTTAAAGGTTCTCTTTTAGTTTTTCAAGTAAATATTTTTTAATCTTAGAATAATCCTTTTCCGTTATATTGATATATTTAAAATTTTTTATTTTCTTTCTCTATAACATTATAAAGTATATCTCTATAGATTGATTCCTTTTTATTCATCTTTCTTTTTATAAATTTTTTATTTATAAATATTTCGAAAAAATACGAAACAAATAATTAAACCTCTGCAAATTTTATTGTAACCTGTTTTTTATCTTTATTTGAAAAAGGGATGCCACAAAGAAAAGTAATATCACTCGAACATGTTCCATCAGTTTGCTCTAAACAGTCTTCTAAGCATTCTGCACCAATATTATTCATAGATAATTTTGTAAGACCCACCAATGTTGGAACCATCCCTTCTGAAAACTTTAGATTAACTAATACCTTATTATCGTCATCCCTATTTTCCACATAATCTAGAATTAAATAGATTCTATATGGTTTATCTGCTCCAGATGGAGTAATAACTTGACTTAATGTCCCTTCTTGGATTATATTATCTTTACAATTAGTTAAAAGATCAGTTATAGTCTCATGATCCGCATCACAAGGTTCACCTAACAAAGCATTAGAATCATATTTCCAATAAATTAGTTCATTATTAGTATCTATATTAAACTCTCCTTGTTTTAAATCTAAAGAGAGTACCCTTTGTGTTCCTGGACCCTCTCTAACTGATTCTCTAATATTATAATCTAAATCTGTCATAATCTGTTTTGTTTGTATAATTATATTCTTATCTCTAATCTTATTAATCACAGGGGTTCCAGCAGCTAAGAGTATTGAGATTATTATAATGCCCACACCAAAATAGATTACAGCTGATATCCAAACACTATCACCTTTTTTATTAAATATTTTTATTTGATAATTATCACACATATTTAAAAATTATTTTTTATTATATATAAATTTAATCTATTTTTACGAAAATCTTTTTAAACTAAATATTATTTAATTTCTTATAATGTTAAAAAAGACGTGTGTTTGTTCAAAGAAACCATCACTAAAATCATTCATAATGATAACTATATTTATCAGCATTATTTTATTCTTCTTTTTTACATATTTAAGCATTAATCTAACAGGCTACACAATCTCAGATAGAATAGGTTTTATAAAAGTAGATATAACAAAACCAATACATACTAACTACCCAAAAAATTTAGATGTATATGAAGGTGCGAATTATCTTGGAAAAACACCAGTAATATATCCATTAAGAGAAGGTGCCCATAAAATTACTATAAAAAAATTTGGTTTTTTAGATAAAACATATAATATTAATATAGAAGCAGGAAAATATACAGATATTAAAGCAGAGATAGAGATAAATTGCAAAGACAGTGATAAAGCTATTAGACCCAATGATAAAGGCAAAGTAACATCTTATAGATCAACAACAGGCTATTCATATTCTCCATCAACATTCTCTGATTATTGTTTTGATGCACAAAGTGTAGTTGAATATTATTGTGGCAAACAAGAAGTACTCTCAAGAACCATTTCTTGCAATAAAGGTTGTTCAGCTGGAAAATGCCTATAAATAGGGTTCTGTTAACTTATTTATTCTTTATTTAATGAATCAAATCTAGTTCAAAGCAGAGAAATGACTACAATGAAATAGATTATTACAGATGAAATATCAGATATAATTGTAGCAATCGGGCCACTGCCTATTGCAGGGTCAAATCGAAATTTTTTAATTGCGAGTGTAATCAAAAAAGCAGTAAGACTTGTAATAATCAGAGATAAAAAAACAGCCAAAGAAATAACAAAACCTATATAAGGTAATTTCCAAAATAATGAAATCCCAAAAAACGTAAGAATGCTTATAGTTATTGCTATTAAAGATGATATCATTATCTGCCTAAGAAGGTATTTTTTAAGATTAATTTCTTTTCCCAAAATAGCCAGATCCCGAACAAATACTGTTTGAAGTTGTGTTCCTAAAGCACCACTTACATAAACTATTACGGGAATAAAAGAAGCTATGATTAAGTACTGTGCGAGAGTTTCTTCAAATAAACCAATATACAATGCCATTAACATTGCTCCAAATAATCCAATAATCAACCAAGAAAGGCGATCCTTTAAAACCTTGAATAGAGGAATTTCTAAACTGTTCTCAAAATCAAGATGAGATTTATGAATACCTGCAAAATGAAAGATATCTTCTCTTAAAGCTCTATTTATAGTTGATAGTATTCTTTTAGATGAAATAATCCCAATTAATTTCTTTGATTTTACAACAGGTATTGCCTTCAAATCATGTTTTAACGCCAAATGTGCAATTTTTTCTATCTCAGTCTCTGGAGAAACCATGACTAAATTTTTCTGCAGAAATTTTTTAATTGGTGTATTTTCTGGTTTATTGAATAGTTCTTTTATAGAGAATACACCAATAAGATCTTTATTATTATCAATTACATAAATATAATCTACACTATCGTAAGTATTACTTTCTTTTTCTAATATAAAAAAAACACTTTTTACAGTAGCTGTCTTTTTAACAACAGGGATTTTTGTTAAAATGTACTTTTCTAGCGTGTGCGTATTCTCTTTATTATTTTTCATATTTTTTTACCAATCACATGAAAGGTTCTCAAATTTTTCATTTTTAATTTCTTTATTAGCCATTTTTCACTATTTTCCCTCTTCAAAATAACCCTTCTCCGACAAGTAAGCTATAACAATATTTCTGACTAATTCTGACTCTTTGTCGCCAAGTTTACCCTTTAGCTTCTTCTCTATAATCTTCCATGCCCCGTCAGGAAGGCTGACTAATATTCTTTTCATATTTAAATTAAATAAGTCTTATTTATATACTTTTTGATACTTATGTATATCTTATATGCTATACCACCAATATATTTATATCATATTTAGTATATAGGTATATTATTTATAATATATTAGTGATATAAAATGAAATATTGTCAATCACCGGAAACCGCGAAATTTAGGAAAACAATGTTACTGTAAAACCTGCAAACACAAATGTTAAAGAATTTGTAGATACTCTAATTCCAGAATTGGCAGGGCTACAGAAAGCAACTAAATTCCAAACTATTAATTCTGTGTAAATGGGTAATAAAAATGAAGATTTTAATGTTTGATTCATCAGCATTAAAGTTAACAGAACCATAAAAGACAAAATTTATAAATAAGATAACTTTTGCAAAAAAGTAAAATGCCACACGGACATAAACCAAGATCAGGAAGCCTGCAATTCTGGCCTAGAAAGAGAGCTAAAAATCCAAACATTAAGGTTAAATCATGGGTAAATTCAACAAAACCAGGTCTTTTAGGATTTAGCGGTTATAAAGCAGGTATGACCCATATAATTCTTAAAGATAACAGATCAACATCACTAACAAAAGGAGAAGATATATGTTGGCCAGTCACAGTAATAGAATGCCCACCAATAAAAATTATTTCTGTTAGATTATATAAAAGAGATGCATATGGTTTAAAGCTTAAAACAGAAATACCAACAAAAAATAAAAAAGATATCAATATTGAAGATTATGATGAGGTGAGGGTTAATGTAGCAACTCAGCCAAAAAAAACAGGAATTGGTTCAAAAAAGCCGCAGATATTTGAAATAGCAGTTGGAGGTAAAGATATAAAACAAAAATTTGAATATGCAAAAGAAAGACTAGATAAAGAGATAAAAATAACCGAAGTATTTAAACAAGGGCAATTTATAGACATTCATGGAGTTACAAAGGGAAAAGGATTTCAAGGATCAGTAAAAAGATTCGGTGTTTCTCTTAAAGCCCACAAATCAGAAAAAAAGAGAAGAGCAATAGGCAACCTAGGTGCTTGGACCCCAAAAAGAGTATCATTTACTATAGGTCTTCCTGGAAAAATGGGCTATCATCTCAGAACAGAATATAATAAAGCAATAGTTTCGATTGGAGAGGACCCTTCAAAAATTAATGTAAAGGGTGGATATTTAAATTATGGTATTCTAAAGAATGAATATGCCCTTATTAAAGGCTCAATTCCAGGCCCAAGAAAAAGATTAGTAAAATTTTTAGAACCAATTAGAGGATCAAAAAATCTAGGTAATTTAGAATTAAAATATATAAGTCTGGAATCAAAACAATGAAAGTTGACATTTTATCCTTAGATGGAAAAAAAACAAAAAGTATAGAACTTCCTATGCAATTTGAAGAGGAATATCGTCCAGATCTAATTAAAAGGGCTATTCTAGCTATTTTTAATAATAGAAGGCAAAAATACGGGGCAAAAGCAAGAGCAGGTATGCGACAGTCTGCCAAGCTCTCAAGAAGAAGAAGAAGCTATAAAACCGCATATGGCCACGGTATATCCAGAGTATCACGTAAAGTTCTATGGTCGAGAGGCACACAATTTGGTTGGGTAGGTGCAGTTTCACCAGGAACAGTTGGTGGTAGAAATGCTCATCCCCCAAAATCAGAGAAAAACTGGGAAATAAAAATAAACAAAAAAGAAAGAAGAAAAGCCATAAGAAGTGCATTAAATGGTGCAATAAAAGACATAGTAATCTTTGAGGATAAATTAGAAGATATAAACAAAACAAAAGATATTCTAAATATTTTAAATAAAATAGATATAAAAATAAATAATAAAAGGAAAATAAGGGCAGGAAAGGGCAAAATCAGGGGAAGAAGATATAAAAGATGCTTAAATCCATTATTTATCGTTAGTAAAGGTTGTAATTTAATTAATTCATCCTCGAATCTAACAGATATAGTAAAAGTCAATGAGTTAAATGCAGCTTTATTAACAAAAGGACACATAATCCCAAGAAAAACAATATGGAGTGAAAGTGCAATAAAACAAATTAAAGAAAAAAACCTATTTATGGAGAAAAATGCTTGAACAGTATAATGTAATAAAAAAACTATTAAACACTGAAAAAAGTGTGAGAACAGTAGAATTAGAGAATAAATTAATATTTGAAGTAAATTTAAAGGCTAAAAAAAATGAAATAAAAAAAGCTGTAGAAGATATCTATAATATTAAGGTAATAAAAGTTAACACAATAATTACCCCATTAGGTAAGAAAAAGGCTTATGTATTATTACATAAGGATAAGCCTGCAATAGACTTAGTTACACAATTAGGAATAAAATAAATGGGAAAAAGATTAATTCAACAAAAAGCTGGAAGAGGATCTTCTAGATATACTGCTAACAGTCACAGATATAAAGGAAAAACAAAAATCCCTAATCTCGATAAACCAACAACAGCTATTGTTCAAGATATAATTCATTGCCCAGGTCACAATGCTCCCTTAGCCCTATTATTATTTAAGGATGGCTATAAAACACTTATTGGAGCCCACGAGAGCATGAGTGTAAACTCAGAGATATCATATGGAGAACAAACAGAAATTAAACCAGGGAATATAGCAAATCTAGAAAACATACCAATAGGAACAGATGTTTATAATATTGAAAGAACACCAGGGGATGGTGGCAAATTTATAAAAACAGCTGGAGTTTCTGGAAAGATAGTTGCAAAACAAGAAAATAATAAAATTCTTATTATAATGCCATCTAAAAAACAAAAACTATTTAATGGTAAATGTAAGGCTATTATAGGTATATTAGCTGGGGGCGGTAGAAATCAAAAGCCATTCGTTAAAGCAGGAAAACGTTGGCATATAAGAAGAGCAAGAGGAAAATTATTTCCTAGAACATCTGCAGTGGCAATGAATCCCTGCAATCATCCATTCGGATCAGGTAGAGGTCGCCATCCAGGTAAAAGTACAATTGCACCAAGATTTGCACCACCTGGTAGAAAAGTAGGTTTACTTAAACCCAAAAGAACAGGTAGGAAACGTTAAATATGGCAAAAAAAGAATTTAAATATAGAGGTAAATCAAAAGAAGAACTGGATTCAATGAATAGAACAGAACTTCTTAAATTTTTACCTGCTAGAGCAAGACGTTCTTTAAAAAGGGATCTAACAGATGAAAAGAAAAAATTTCTACTTAAGATAAAAGCCGCTAAAGAAGGTATATTTAAAAAAGCACTAAAAACAAAACTAAGAGATATAATCATTCTGCCAGAAATGCTAGGATTAACAATTAATGTATATAATGGCAAGACTTATATTCCTGTAATAATATCTGCAGAGATGATAGGTAGTTATCTTGGAGAATATGCACAAACAAGAACATTAGTTAAACATTCAGCTCCCGGTATAGGGGCAACAAAATCTAGTTCTGCTGTGTCTGTAAAATAAAATGAGAGAAAATAATAAAATACCATTAGAAGGAGAACATACAGCAAATGTATATGCTTACAACGTGCGAATTTCTACAAAAAATAGTGTAGAGGTATGTAATTTTATAAGAAACAAAAATTTAACAAAAGCAAAAACACAATTGCAAAAGGTTTTAAAATTTAAACAAGTAATTCCCCTAAAGAGATACAAGAAAGATCAACCCCACCGTCCAGGAAAAATTGCTGCCGGATCATTTCCAATTAAAACAACAAAAGAATTTCTAAATATACTTAATACATTAGAAGCCAATGCCTCACAAAAAAACTTAGATACAAAAAATTTAGTAATTTTTCATGCATTAGCAAACAAGGGCCCGCAAAATTGGCATACAGGTAGACATAGAAGAAGAAGAGTAAAATCAACACACATAGAATTAAAGGTAAAAGAAAATAAAAATGATTGAAAGACAAATTGTTGCTCAAAAATTAAAAGAATTTGAAATAAAAGAATATATTTTATCATACCTAGGAAGATTAAGTTGTAGTCATATAAAAATGCAAAGAACACCATTAGGAGAGAGAATTACTATTTATACATCAAAACCAGGTTTAATTGTTGGTAAAAAAGGTGCAAATATAAGAATACTAACACAAACCCTAAAAACAAGATTTAAAATGGAAAATCCGGAGATAGAGGTTGGAGAAATAAAAAATCCAGAACTAGATGCTACAACTATTGCTAAGAATATTGTAAGTAATTTAATGAGATATGGTCCAAAAAGATTCAAATCTATTTGTTATAAAGTATTGGAGGATACAATGAAATCTGGTGCTAAAGGTATTGAGGTAGTTATCTCAGGAAGGGGCATTCCAGGTGAAAGAGCAAAAAGTTTGAGATTTAAGACAGGATACTTAAAAAAATCAGGGGACATAGCAGAAAATTTTGTAGATAAGGCCGTAGAAGCAGCAAATATACAATCAGGAACAATAGGAGTTAAGGTAAGTATTTTACATCCAGATGTAATATTATCAGATTCAGTTGTATTAAGAGAGATTAAAGAAGAAGTTAAAGAAGAAGTTAAAGAAGAAGTTAAAGAAGAAGTTAAAGAAGAAATAGTAAAAAAGAAGATAAGAAAAACTAAAAAGAAAGAAGGAAAATTAGATGAAGAAAAGGGAAATTAAAAATTTGACAGAAAAGGATTTAAAAGAAAAAATAATCGAATTAAAAAAAGAATTAATAAAAATAAAATCATCATCAACAATTGCAAATCCTAGTAAGATAAGAATAAATAAAAGATTAATTGCACATATACTAACAAAAATAAATAAAGGAGGTATTAAAAAATAAATGACTGAGGTTTGTTCAAAATGCGGCTTACCAAAAGACCTTTGTATTTGTGAAACGATTGCAAGAGAAAGCGAACAAATAATAATAAAGACAGTGAAAAAAAAATTCGGTAAAATTGCTACAATAGTGGATGGAATAAGAAGCAAAAATATCAACTTAAAAGATATTGTAAAAACATTGAAAAACAAATTAGCTTGTGGTGGAACAATAAAAAACAACACAATAGAATTACAAGGCAATCATGTTGAAAAAGTAAAAAATGAGTTGATACAAATGGGATTTAGTAGCGATACTATACTAATTAAGAATGAGACTAGAAAATAAAATACTAATAGGTAAGAAAATAAAAATAATTGAAGCTAAAAATAAGGCCCTTATAGGTATAGAAGGAAAAGTTCAAGATGAAACAAAAAATATGCTGATCTTAGAAAATAAAAAGCTAATTAAAGATCAAGTAACCATAAAAATAAGTGATAATAATAAAGAATATATAATAAAAGGCAAAAATATAAGAGGTAAAGCAGAAGAGAGAATTAAAAAATGAATAAAGAAAAAACATTAGAGAAAAATTGTCCCATTCATGGAAAACTATCCTTGAGAGGTAAAGAATTTATAGGCGATATAAAAAAATTTAGCGGCAAAAATAGTGCAGTAATAGAATTAGAGAGGTTATTTTTTATTCAAAAATATGAGAGATATTCGAAAAGAAAGACAAGAATTCATGTTCATATACCAAAATGTCAGGATGTAATAGTAGGAGATACAATTAAAATTAAAGAATGTCGTCCAATAAGCAAAATGAAAAATTTTGTTATGATAGAAAAGGTAAACAAATGAAAGCACTAAAAGCAAACATAACAAAAGGTTTGCAAAAGGGCAGTTTAGTACAAACATGTGATAATTCTGGGGCTAAAATAGTGAGAATTATCACATTCAAAACATATAAATCAGTAAAAGGTAGAAATCTTTGTGGTGGTGTAGGTGCTCTAATCAATGCATCTGTAATTAAAGGTAACCCAGAGATGAGAAAAAAAATAGTTCCAGCCATAATTGTTAGACAAAAAAAAGAATACAGAAGAACTAACGGTACAAGAATAAAATTTGAAGATAATGCTGTTGTAGTTTTAAAAGATGAGAAAGGCAACCCAAAAGGTACATTGATAAAAGGACCAGTAGCAAAAGAGGTAATAGAAAGATGGTCGCCATTAAGTAAATTAGCGAAGATTGTGGTGTAAAATGAAAAAGAAGTGGTCTAATAAATGGAAAAGCAGCATTCAACCTAGAAAACAAAGAAAATATATCTATAATCTACCATTACATCTTGCTAAAAAGCGATTAAGAAGTATTCTTTCAAAAGATTTAAGAAAGAAACATAAAATAAGAAATATTTTGTTAAAACAAGGTGATAAAGTTAAAATAATGAGGGGTGACAATAAAGGAAAAATAGGCAAAGTTACAAAAATCAGTTATGTTAGGAACTTTATACATATAGAAAACATAGAGCACATAAAAAAAGATGGAAATAAGGTCCCATTAAAATTAAAAGCATCTAATTTAATGGTTTTAGAACTTAATCTAGATGACAAAAAAAGAAAACTTGGGTTGGAGAAAAAATAAAAATGGTACAAAATCATATGTCAAGACTAGCAGCACCAAAATGCTGGCAAATACTAAAAAAAGAAAATAAATGGGTTATAAGATCAAGTTGCGGCCCACACCCTTTATACCAGTCAATACCAATTACATTGTTATTAAGGGAATATCTTGGTTATGCGAAAAATTATAAAGAAGTAAAAAGTATGTTACAAGATAAAGAAGTTTTAATCAATAATAAAGTAATCCATGACACAGGCTACCCAGTAGGGCTTATGGATATCTTAGATATTCCAAAATTAAAAGAAACATATGTTGTGTTTTTTAATAAGAAAGAAAAAATAGTTCTTAAAAAAATAGAATCCACCAATATACATTTATTAAAAATAAAGAGAAAAAACACAGTGAAAAAAGGAAAAGTGCAAATTACATTCCATAATGGTATGAATTTATTGTTTGATAAAAGCAAAGAAAAGATAGGAGATTCAGTTCTATTCAATTTCAGAGAAAAGAAAATAGAAGACATCTTACCATTAAAAAAAAATAGTTTAATTTATTTCTGTGGAGGATCAAACGTAGGAAGGTTTGGAAAAGTAAAAGAAATAATAGAGTACAAAAATAAAACAAAAGAAATCTCATGTGATATTGAAGGAAAAGAATATATTTCTTTATTAGAAAACCTATTTGTAATTAACGATCACATAAAGAATATTATGGAGCAAGATGGAAAATAAAATGCGTGAAATAAAAATAGAAAAAATAACGCTTAATATTGGTGTTGGGGGCCCAGGAGACAAATTAGATAAAGCTATGAAATTATTACAAAAGATTACAGGAAACAAGCCAATACAAACAAAAACAACAAAAAGAATTCCAACATGGGGTATAAGACCAAACCTACCAATCGCATGCAAAGTAACTATAAGAGGAAAAAAAGCAGAGGAGTTACTAATAAAATTACTGGATGCAGTAAATCAAAATATCAATGTACGTAAATTTGATAAAAACGGTAATTTTTCATTTGGTATAAATGAATATATCAATATCCAGGGCATTGAATACGAAATAGATATAGGTATAATTGGCCTAGAAGCTGCAGTAACTTTAACAAGACCAGGTTACAGAATAAAAAGACGTTTAATAAAAAATAAAATATCAAAAAAGCATCAAATAACAAAAGAAGAAGGAATTAATTTTGTTAAATCATATTTCAATGTTAAAACAGAAGAAGGAGGAGAAGAGTAATGACAACAAAAGACTACAAAAAACTATTCACACAATTAAAAGTAAAAGAAGAAAAATTATTGAAATATAAAAAACACAACTCACCAAAAAAAAGAAGTTGTGGAATAGGTAAAAGGAAGTGTAGAATATGCGGTAGAACAGGCGCCCATATAAGCGCTTATAATTTAGATTTATGTAGACAATGTTTTAGAGATTATGCTAAATCAATAGGTTTTAAAAAATATCATTAGGAGAAAAAAATGGCAATGAACGATCCACTTGCAGCTGTATTTGCACAGATATATAATTCAGAAATTAAAGGAAAAGAAGAATGTTTAGTACGTCTTAATTCTATATTTATTCAAAAGGTCTTAAATATATTAAAACTTCATAATTATATAGGGGATTTTGAATTAATCAACAAAGAAAGAGGGGGTGTTCTAAAGATAATTTTACTTGGTAATATAAATAAATGTAATGTTATAAAGCCAAGATATGCAGTATCAAAAAATAATTTTGAAAAATATGAAAAAAGATATCTGCCAGCAAAAGGGTTCGGTATAATTATTGTTTCAACATCAAAAGGGTTAATGACTCATGAAGAAGCAATAGAAAAGAAAATTGGAGGCAAATTAATAGCATACTGTTACTAAAATGGAAACTACAAAGATTAAAATCCCAGAAAATATACAAATAACTATAACTGGTCCAATAATCAAGATTAAAGGTCCAAAGGGAGAAATTGAAAAAAAATTATTAAACCCACATATAGAATTCAAAATAGAAAATAACGAATTAGTCATTATTTGTACAAATAAAAAAATAAAAAAAGAAAATAAGATGTTTACTAATACATATAGAGCACATATTAAAAACATGATTAATGGCGTTATTGAAGGCTATATTTATAGGTTAAAAGTATGTTCAGGACATTTTCCTATGACAATCTCAATTGAAAAAGGATATCTTCTCGTTAAAAACTTTCTAGGTGAAAAAGTACCAAGAAAAGCAAAAATAATACATGGTGTAGATATTAAGATAGAAGAAGAGATCATAACATTAAATGGGATAGATAAAGAGAAAGTTGGTCAAATGGCAGGACGCATCGAACAAAGTACACGCATAACCGGCAGAGATAAAAGAGTATTCCAAGATGGCTGTTATATAATTGAAAAGGCTGGAAAAATAACATAACAATGGCATTTAAAAAAATCACAGGAAAGAGAATAAGATTTATTAGGCAAGATTCTAACAAAAAAAAACAATTTAGAACAAAATGGCAAAAACCCAGAGGAATGCATAGTAAAATAAGATTAAGAAAAAAAGGTCACCCAGTATTGCCAAACATAGGTTATGGCAGCAAAAAAATAAAATCTACAATAGTTTACATTAATAATTTACAGGATTTAAAAAAAATTAATAATAATGAAGTAATTATTAGTTCTAAATTAAGTGCTAGGAAAAAACTAATAGTATTAGAAGATATTTTAAAGAGAAATATAAAAATAATCAATATAAAAAATCCTGAAAAATTTAAAAGTGATTTATTAGAGGCATTTAATAAAAGAAAAACAGAAAATAAGAACAAAAATACAAAAAGAACCCAAAAAAAAGATGAATTAAAAACAAAAGAAGAACCAAAGAAAGAGGAAACAAAATGAATCTTAGATCACAAAAAAGAATAGCATCAGATTTAATGAATGTTGGTTCTGCTAGAATATGGTTTGATCCTGAAAATTTAGATAAAATAAAAGAAGCCATAACCAAAGAGGATATAAGGAATTTAATTAAAGAGAATATAGTTATAATTAAACAGCTACATGGTACAGCAAGAACACGAGCTAGAAAAATAAGAATACAAAAAAGAAAAAAACAAAGAAAAGGCAAAGGAAGTAGAAAAGGAAAAGCAAATGCAAGGCTATCAAACAAAAAAAGATGGATGAATAAAATAAGATTATTAAGGAATACATTTAAAGAATATAAAATTAAAGATTTAATTAATCATGAAACATACAAATTAATGAGAAAAAAAGCAAAAGGCGGCTTTTTTAGAAGTAAACGCCATGTTAATATCTTTTTAAATGATAATAATCTATTTTTGGAGAAGAAGAAATGAGAAAAAACTATACAGTACAATATAGAAGAAAACGAAAAGGTATAACAGATTATAATCTAAGAATGAAATTATTAGGTGCAAATCTTCCAAGATTAGTAATAAGAAGAAGTAGCAATAATTTTGTAATTCAAGTTATAGAATTCAGAGAGAAAGGAGATAGAGTCTTAGCTTCTGCATCTGTAAAAGATCTTCAAAAATTTAAATGGAAAGGGCACACAGGTAATAGAAGTGCTGCTTATATGATTGGTTTTATTTGCGGTAAAAAAACAAAAGAAAAAGGAATATCAAAATGCATTCTGGATATAGGTAGACATAGAAGCGTAAAGGCTAACAGTTTATATGCAGCCTTAAAGGGCTTTTTAGAATCTGATATAAACGTTCCACATAATGAAAATATGCTTCCGAGTGAAGATTATATGCTAGGCAAAGCATCAGAAGAATATTTTAAAAAAATTGGAAAAGATTTTAAAAATTACGCACAACAGATTAAAGAGATAAAAGGTAAATTAAAATGAAGATTCAAAATGAAACTAAGGTAAATATTGAAGAATGGTCTCCAAAGACAAAAATAGGCCAAATGGTTAAGAATGGGGAGATAACAACAATTGATCAGATATTAGATAATGGTTTAAAAATATTAGAATCTGAAATAATTGACATTCTTATCCCAAACCTACAAATAGAATTAATTGAAGTAGGTCAATCTAAAGGTAAATTTGGGGGTGGAAAAGGAAGCATATGGAAACAAACACAAAAGAAAACAAAAGAAGGAAGTCAAATTAAATTTGCAACATATGCTGTTGTTGGTAATAGGAATGGTTATGTTGGTATAGGGTTTGGTGATGCAAAAGAAACAGTACCAGCGAGAGAAAAAGCCATTAGAAGGGCAAAATTAAACATAATTAAAATAATAAGGGGTTGTGGCTCATGGGCTTGTGATTGTAAAGAACCACATAGTATTCCTTTTAAAGTAAAAGGTAAGTCAAGTAGTGTAGAAATAGAGCTTATACCAGCACCAAAAGGTACAAAATTAACAGTTGAAAAAAAATGCCAAATCATCCTTAATTATGCGGGTATAAATGATATTTATTCAAGAACAAATGGCCAAACAGCTACAAAATTTAATCTTGTAAAAGCATGTTTTGAAGCATTAAAAAACCTTGCAAAAGTAAAAGTACAAGAGAATTACAAACAAAAAGCAGGGGTTTTAAGTGGAGCAATAAAAAATGAGTAAAATAGCTGTGATTCAAATAAGAGGAGCAGTAAAATTATCTAAAAAGATTAAAAGTACACTTGAAATGCTTAATTTAAAAAAGAAAAACAGTTGTATAATAGTAGAAGCCAATAATGTAAACATCGGTATGGTCAATGTGGTAAAAGATTATGTAACATGGGGAGAAATAAATGAGCAAGTAATAAAAGAATTGTTATTAAAAAGAGGAAAAATTGTAGGAAATAAATTATTAGATGAAGATTATTTAATTAAAAATATAAAATTAAATCTTGATAGTTTTATTAAGGAGTTTATAAATAATAACAAAAAATTAAGAGATATACCTGGATTCAAACCCTATTTTAGATTAAAACCACCTATAAAAGGTTTTGAAAGGGGAGGGATTAAACAACCCTATAGTTTAGGCGGTGCATTAGGCTATAGAAAAGAAAAAATTAATGAACTTATTATGAGGATGCTATAATGCCAGTTAATAAAAGAAAAAAGTTTAGTAGAATGAGGGGCTCACACACACACGGAGGAGGAGCAAAAAAGAAAAGAAGAGGGGCAGGGAACAGAGGAGGAAGAGGAATGGCTGGTTCTGGTAAAAGAGCAGACCAAAAAAAACCAACAATAATTAATGAATACGGTAATAATTATTTTGGTAGGGTTGGTTTTAATAGACCTCAAAAAATGCAGCATTATTCTAAAGGAATAAATATAGGTTTTATTAATGACCATATTAATAATCTATTAGAAAAAAAATTAATAAAAAAAGAAGATGATGTATATATAATTGATTTAAAAAAATTAGGTTATGAAAAACTTTTAGGCAAAGGTAAAGTCAGTATTAAAATGCAAATAAAAGCATCATCTTTCTCAAAAAAGGCTAAAGAAAAGATTAAAGCGAGTGATGGAATTCTTGAGGAAGAAAATGTTAAATAATATCTTACAATTTTTACCAGAAGTAAAAAAACCAGAACAAAAAAAATTAAGTTTTAAAGAAAAACTAAAATGGACATTAATAATATTGATATGTTTTTATGTCTTAAGTGTAGTCCCATTGTATGGTTTAGGGGAAAATGCACTTATACAATTTGAACAGCTCTCAATAATATTAGGTGCAAGTTTTGGTTCTGTGCTTTCCTTAGGTATAGGCCCAATTGTAACAGCATCAATAGTATTACAATTATTAACAGGTTCTGGTATTTTAAAAATTGATCAAACAACCACAGAAGGAAGAGCAAAATTTCAAAGTCTGCAAAAATTTATGACCATATTTTTTATAATATTTGAGGCGTCCATATATGTATTTATGGGTGGATTAGCCCCAGCCATAGCCTTAAAAGGTACAGAAATGTATTTTACAATGGAATTAATCCTAGTATTACAATTAATTATTGGTGGTTTTTTAGTCCTTTACATGGCAGAGGTTTTAGATAAGTGGGGTTTTGGTTCCGGCATTAGTTTATTTATTGCAGGCGGAGTAGCCTCAGAAATTATAGTTAGAGCTCTAAGTCCATTGAATTCCATAGGTACGTGGGCATTTGGTTCAGGTCAACCACCAGTGGGTGCAGTATGGGTATTTTTCATTTCATTAATTGAAGGCGACCCCACAGGAGCAGGTTTAGCTATTTCAGCAATATTAGCAACAATAATTATACTAGTAATTAGTGTATTTGTACAGGCAATGAAGGTAGAAATACCATTAAGCTTTGGCAAGATAAGAGGATATGGTATGAGATGGCCATTAAATTTTTTATATACTAGTAATATTCCAGTCATTCTTGTTGCAGCACTATTAGCAAATATTCAACTTGTAGCAAGATTATTACAAAACTGGGGCCACCCCGTATTAGGTACATTCTCAGGGCAAAATCCAGCATCAGGATTGGTTTTATGGGTAACAAGCCCACAATTAATTAATAGCATCATCACAGGTTCATTTGTATGGACCAATCTCCTTCATGCCTTAATCTATGCCATAATTTTGATGATAGGTGCAGTAATATTTTCAGTATTTTGGGTTCAAACATCAGGTATGGATGCTAAAGCACAAGCTAAGAATATTATGGCTACCGGCCTGCAGATTCCAGGTTTTAGAAGAGATGAAAGGATATTAGAAAGAGTTTTATCTAGGTATATTATGCCATTAACTATAATGGGTGGTTTAACAATAGGTTTACTTGCAGCATCAGCAGATGTATTAGGCGCACTATCAAGAGGTACAGGTATTTTACTAACAGTAATGATAATTTATAGATTATATGAAGATATAGCTAAGCAACATATGATGGATATGTATCCTGCTTTAAGGAAGATAATGGGTGGTTAAATTGCTAGATTCAGTCTTTAATTATCTTTTTGGTTGGATTTTTAAATTTGGTGATGCAGCAGGAATACTGTTAATATCTTTTTTTTTAAGTTTAGTGGTAATATTAATCTATAAAAAGTTTACAGATCAGGAAGTCATGAAATCACTAAAACAAGAGATCAAAGAAATAACAAATGAAAGTAAGAGAATTAAAGATGATCCAAAAAGAGCATTAGAGTTGCAAAAAAAAGCAATGGAAAAAAACTGGGAATATATGAAGCACAGCCTTAAACCAATGCTTATTACAATGCTTCCTTTATTATTATTATATGGGTGGTTAGGAAATGTTTATAAAGATAAAGGGGTAATTTTATTAGGTCTTAACTGGATATGGATTTATATAATCTCCTCTATTATTTTTAATATAATATTGAGGAAACTATTAAAAGTTCATTAAGGAGAGAGAATGGTACAGAGATATTTAAGGTCAAGAACTATAAAAAGAATTAAAATAAAAACAACCAAACGAACAGCAACCCATTATAGAAGAAAAAAACCAAAACAAGCTAGATGCAGTATTTGCAATGATTTTTTAAAAGGAATACCTAGGGGAAATAACTGTGAAATAAAAAAACTACCCAAAACAAAAAAAAGACCAGAGAGGCCATACGGTGGAGTTTTATGTTCTAAATGTTCAAGAAAGAAAATAATGGAGAGTATACAATGAAAATAGGCCAAGTATGTATTAAACTAGCAGGAAGAGATGCAAAAAAATACTGTGCAATTATAGATATAATAGATGAGACCTATGTTCTTATAGAAGGAGAAACAAGAAGAAAAAAATGTAACATCAAGCACCTCCATTTAATAGAAAAGAATTTAGATATTAAAAAGAATGCCACAAAGGAAGAGGTAATTAATGGGTTAACTAAATTAGATATCAATATTAAACCAAAAAAAATAGTTAAACAAAAAAATGAACGAAAAAAAAGAACTGTATCTTGAATATCAATTATTAACAAAAGAAGTACAGGAAATGGAGAATACAATAGTAAACATAAATGAACACATTATAACCCTTAAAAATCTTAAAGATAATCTAATAGAATTAAAAAAAATAAAGAAAAATACAGAAACGTTAATACCATTAGGAAAAGGTGTATTTTTCAAAGGGTCCTTTTCTGATGCAAATAATGTTATAATGAATATAGGTGCAAATATATGTATAGAAAAAACAAATATAGAAGCACAAAAAACAATAGAAGAGCAAATGCGAGAACTTTTAGTATTTGTAGATAATATAGATAAAGAATTATCTAATAGTTTTCAAAAACTAAACGAATTAGAAGAACGATTAAGATAATTCTTTATTATTAAAAACAAGATGAATATAAATTATCTAAAATATTATTCTAGAAAAGATATACAGAATGAAATTCTTAGATTAGCAAAAAATAGAGAAGTACAAGGTTGGTTTAATAATATTAGGGGCTCAAGACCAGAGATTCTAAATTATTTTGGAGATATAGAGACATGGATTAATAACGGGCTAAGTAGTATACATGTCTCTGAAGAAAGATGGTACGATCCTTTAAATCTTAAACCAGGAATGAAAAAATCAGATTTAAATAATCTTAGATGCGGTTGGGATTTTGTTATAGATTTAGATTCAACATATCTATCGTATAGTTTAATTGCAGGAGAACTACTAGTTGAAGCCTTAAAATTTCATGATATAGAGAATTATTCTATTAAATTCTCAGGAAATCACGGAGTCCATATTGGTATTTGTTATGAAGCCTTTCCTAAAGAAGTTAATGGACAGAATATTAAAGATTTTTTCCCAGATGGATTAAAAATAATTGTTTCTTATCTAAAAGATATGATTAAAGATTTTTTAGCCGAAAGATTATTAAAAGAAGATATAAATGACATTGCAATTAATATTGGAAAGAATAAAAGTGACCTAATAAAAAATAAAAAATTTGATCCATTTACAGTTGTAGACATTGACACTATTTTAATCTCATCTAGACACATGTTCAGAGCAGTTTATTCTATTAATGAAAAATCTGGTTTAGTAAGTATCCCATTAAAATCAATTAAAGATTTTAAAATTGAAAATGCTAAACCAGAAAAAGTTATAGTAGATCAATCCATTAAATTTTTAGATAGAGAAAAAATTATTAAAAATGAAGCTAAATCTTTATTAGTTCAATCACTTGATTGGTTTAATAAAAAAGGGTTTATTGTTTTAGAAGAAAAAACATTTGAAAAAGAGAAAAAAGAATTTCAATTACCAAAGGAAGCATTAAACAAAGATTTTTTTCCTCCATGTATTTTAAAATTAATTTCTGGAATAGAAGACGGAAAAAAAAGAGGGATTTTTATTTTAATAAATTATTTACAGTCTATTGGGTGGTGTATTGAAAATATTGAAAAATTTTTATTGGAATGGAATAAAACAAATAAAGAACCATTAAGAGATAATTATTTAATTGCCCAAATTAATTGGTTCAAAACACATAAAAAAGCAATAATGCCACCAAATTGCGATAATTCAGGATACTATAAAGCCATATTGATTTGTAACCCAGATAGTTTGTGTAATATAATTAAAAATCCAGTAAATTATTCCTTGAGAAAAAAACAAATTTTTGATGAAAGTCAGCCAAAGAAAAAAGAAAGAAAGCCGAGAGAATAATACTTTTTAGTAGTAACAAATAGAAAGATTTAAATATATGAATAAAGAAATTATAATATGAAAAATTTAAGATTAGCTGCATATTATTATTTGGTTTGTGAACCTTTATTTGGAAGAAGACTAGATCTTCAACTTGTTTTAAATGTTTGTAAAAATATTATAAATTGCCCAGAGGAAGTAGAAGATTATTTTTTAAAAAGGATGAATTTAAGGGGATTGAGAGGGTTAGAGAATAATCCAATTTTAGAAAGCATTCTTTCTGGTGGTCCAATAGATGTAAGAAGTTTACTTATTAAATTAACAAAGGGTATGGATCTTCTTTTTACAGATTCTTATTGGTTTAACCTAGATGGAACTTTGCGTGAAAGTCTCCCTTATTATTCTAAACAACAAACACACGCAGATAACAGTGGACAAAGAACACTTCCAAGTTTAGATCATTATGATTTAAAATAAAATTATTTTTCAGCTCTTTTTTTCATTATTTCATCTATTCCTAATTCTTTTCTTAGGATAAAATCATTAATTAGATCTAATAATTCTTGTCTATTTACAAATTCATCGAATCCTTTAAGTCTGATTTCTTGCCTCATTTTTTCAGGCATTTTATTATCTACTCTCATAACATCATCTTTTTTACTATCATATGGATGTTTTATACGATACTTTAGATAGATTTTTCCTTCTAAATCAATGTAAAGAGTTTCTTTTCTATAATATACTCTATACAGTTCATCCATAATGATATTACTACCATAAAGTTAATAAATATTGGTTTTAAAATGTTCTTCTAGTTCATTTAGGCGGTTATAAAGATAGAAAACATTTTTATATTTATCAGCAATATCTACTCTTGAGATTCCCTTAATAATAGAGAAGCGTTCAAGACTATTTATGATTGGATGAGAGAGATGTCTGAATTAAATCCTTATACTTTTTCTCGTTAATTTCTTTTTTATATTTTTGTAATTGTTTATAGTTTATTTTTAGATTAATCCCTTTTTTTTGAAGCTCTTCTTTTCTTGAATATAAAAATTGAAAAAATTGGGTTACATTATGAACTTTATCAGAATAATGGCATCTCTCAAAATCTATCATTTTAACAGAATTCCTAAAGACAATTATATGCTTTAAAGGACGATGCATCTCCTCTTTATTAATACCCAATTTATCCATAATAAAACACTGAGCAAAAATCTGTTTAATTATTTTTAAAGGATTTTTACTTCTCTGTAAATAATCAATAAAAAAATTACCATTAACAAACTCATAAACAATAAAATCACTTCCATAAGCAATTAATTTTGGTCCAATCTTATATTTATTTAATAAAATTAAAAATTTTGCTTCATTCTCTAATCTACCAACAGCCTTTGAATCTTTTCTTTTAAATTTTATACAATATAATTTATTATTTTTTTTAAAAACATAAACCTCTGATCTTTTTCCTCTTCCAAGAAATCTTAATTTTTTAAAAGTCATAATTTTATAGGGGATAATCTTTATAAATATATTACTATTTATTTTATACATGATTAAAAAGAGGATAGGATTGTATATCTTTTTGTTATTTACCTTAATTTATCCAATTTATTCAATTGATTGTGAGGATAATGCTACAAGATATATTAATAATCCTGAAGAAACATGTTATATTGTTGGGGGTATATACAGAACATGTGATAATATTGAATTAATTTGTAGTGAAGAGAATGTATGGCTATTAAAAAGTGCTATACAAACAGAACCCACAGAAACAGAACCAACCCCCCCACCAACAGAACCCACAGAAACAGAACCAACCCCCCCAGCTTTAGAAGGTAATGATTTAAGTTATGTTTGGTTAGAAAATGTAAGTAATAAACCAATGAAATTTGATGAGATGGTTTATGCTGCAATAGCATTGAATAATGAAGGAAAAGAGGTTGGAGATATTTTAGGAAGGATTATAGAACAAGAAGATATAGATAAGGGCTGTTGGGTTAAAGGGGCCTGTGATGTAAAAAGTACTTCTTTAGGGTTATTAAGCTTATATATATCAAATTCAGATTATACAAAGGAAAAGGATTGGATATTGGGGGCATTGACATCAGCATTAAAAGAAGGAGAATGGTTGATAGAGATTGAAAGTTCAACAAATGGAACCTGCAGCTTAAAATATACAGTAAACAATAACCCAATTGTTAAATCATTTACAATCCAAGATAATATAATCTTAAATGACCAAGGCAAGCCAACATCCGCAAAATATTATATAAGTATAAGTAAAGATCTGGATTCATCACTCTTAACAAAAGTTAATAATCAGATTGATATAGATTGTACAAGCATACAAGGAAATATTCTAATAACACAATTATATAGAGAAAATAACAATTATTATATTTTAGAGAGTGTTCCTTCATCTTCATATTCATTAATTATAAAAAATGGCTGTTTTTCAACATCATTTGGATCAAAAACATGTGATTATGAATCAAGTTTGTATGCTACATGGAGTTTAACAGAATCTGGATTATCTTTAAATGAACTTGGAGTTCAAACATATCTAGAAACAGAATTAGATAATAATGATCTTCATAGGGCTATGCTTATACGAATTTTAGAAAGAAATCAAGATCTAAAAGATTTTTATTTAGATGCAATGGAGGATACTCAAAGAAATGATGGAGCATGGGCAGCAGGGGATATATTTACAACATCATTTAGCATATTCAGTCTAAAAAATATTGGCACAGATATGATTGATTTAGCTATTTCTTTTTTAGAAAGGGAAAGAAAACCAGATGGTAGTTGGAATGGCAATGTAAAAGATACATCAATGGCGTTAATAGCAATAGAAGGGAGCATTGAAAGAAGCTCAAATTATCCAGGAAGTGAAACCCCAGGAGGAGAACCCACAGATGAAATTCCTACTGGAAATGAAACTATTCCAGTTTTCGGAAGAGAAGATATTTGTAATGATATGATAGATAATGATGAAGACGATTTAACAGACTGTAGTGACCCAGATTGTATGTTTAGTTCAGATTGTGGTATTGCATCACCAGGTCCAAATGGAGATTTCACAGATCTTGCCGATGAAATAGGATTATGTGATGATCAAATTGATAATGATAATGATTTTTTGATTGATTGTGAGGATGGTGAATGTACATTTGATTCAGTATGCGGTAATAACATTTGCGATAATGGTGAATGGGACTATCCAGATGAAGACGATATAGACTGCGGGGGTATTTGTGCCTCAGAATGTGGAGAGGGAGATGTTTCAGAGGGAGGAATCTGTCATAGTGATAGTGATTGTAAATCTTTTTTAGTGTGTGGCGATAACGGAATATGTGAAGAACCAGAGGGCGCAGAAAAGAGAATAGAAACAGATTGTACAGATGGTTTTGATAATGATCAAGACGGCGATATTGATTGCAATGATTTTGATTGTGATTTTTATTGTGCTGGTAAAGAACCAGAAGAGAAATGTACAGCAGATTCAGATTGTAAAACAGGAGAAGAATGTAAAAATGGAGTTTGTACAACAAAAACAACTACAAAAACCAATACCACAACAATAATCATAATTATTGTCATAATAGTATTAATTATAGGAGGAATAGTATTCTTCTATTTAGTAAAAACCGGTAAAATAAAACTACCAGGCGGAAAGAAGAAATCCACCTTCGATGCCTTTAAAAAAGAATTTGAGTTTAAACCAACATTTCCTACAAAACCATCAACGCAACAATCCACAAAACCAGCTACAAGACCGTTTACAAAACCAACAACAAAATCTAAAGAAGAGATGGAATTAGACAAGTCAATAAAAGAAGCAGAAGAATTATTAAAAAAATGAATAAAAAATGGTTAATTATCTTTTTTATAATTATATTTTCTAACATTATATTAGCTGATGATATAAACATTTTTATAGAGAGAACAGAATATAAGCAATACGAAACAATAATATTCAAAATATTTTCAAATGTAGATCTTAGTGATGAGATAGAACTTAGTCAATTAGGTGTATATGATATTTACAATGATAAAAGATCAAGTTCTATTGTTCTTACAGAGATAAATAAAAAAGAATATATGGGGTATATCGATACAGCATATCTCAACAAAGGCGAATATTATTTTGCAATTAACAGTGTTGAATATTTTAAAGACTCAAAATTAAAAAGATCAAATTTTCAAATAAATTTTAATATTAATGATAATAAAGAAGACGTAATTTCAATATATCCTGGTATTTTTTATAAAAAAATTGATCTCTGGGAGAATCCATGGATAGATTTTAAATTTGAAAATAAAGGAAATAATACAATAACCTTTACGCCAAAAGTTAATGATACCTTTTTATTATATTCAGACGGTCAATTAAATCTAAACATAAATCAAGAAAAATCAGTAAGATTAAGAACAAAAGTTGACAGCATAAATAGAAAGTATATACAAGGTGAATTTATAATTTTAAATTATCACATTCCTATTCTTTTTGAAAGAATAAATTTTATAGAAAATATAACACCAAATATTACTCAATCAGAAAATATTTCACAACCATATTTTATAGATAATATAACAAACCTAACCATAGAAGACAATATAACAAACCTAACCATAGAAGACAATATAACAAACCTAACCATAGAAGACAATATAACAAAAAACCTTACAAAAAGATTAGAATTTGAAAATGAATTCGAAGAAATTAATAAAAATATTACAGTAAATAATGACATTAATGGCTGGATATCTATAAAAAATTCAGGAGATGTTTTATTAACAAACATAACATTAGAATTAACAGATGGTTTAGAAAAAATTACAAACATAGATACACCATTTATTCCATATTTAGAACCCAAAGAGATTCAGTCAATCTTTATCCAAATAAATTCAAATCATAACATAGATAAAAATTATGATGGTTACTTATTAGCAACAACACCAGATGGACTAGAAGCAAAACTTCCAATAATTATAATGTATATAATAGAAGATACTACAATAGAATCTAAATTAAATGAAGATGAACCAATAATAGATCAATATTTTGGCTGTACAACAAATGAAGATTGCGCTGAAGATTTAATTTGTGAGCAAAATAATTGTGTTTCAATAAAAAAAACAAATTGGATTTTGATAATAATTATTGGTTGTATTTTAATCCTTTTTGGGTTTATAATATTTTTTTATTTCAAATCAAAAAAAACATATACAGAATTAAAAAAGTAAACTTTAAATAAAGAATATAAATGTGAATAATCATGGGCCCGTAACTTAGCCTGGTAGAGTACCGGTCTTATATGACCAACCATCGATCTAAGATAGCCGGTGGTCGGGGGTTCAAAATATTAATGAAAATCCCCTCGGGCCCATACGGAAAGATATAAATATATGTACAGCCTTTAATTCTTTAATGATAACTCTTGGTAGTAAAATATTTTTAGAAGGATTTGATTCTCTTGATCCAGCTAAAATTATCGTTATTAAAAAGATAGTTGGCAATTATGTTAAGAGTCTAGAAAATAACGGAGAGGTAGTAAATAACTTAAAACTGAAATTAGAGGTATTAAACGATGAATTCAAGATAATAGGATCATTAGAAGAAAAAACTGTAGAGGCTAATGATTTAAATTTATTCTATAGTTTAAATTCAGTTTTAACTAAACTTAGAACATAATTTTAGGAATAACTTTATATTTAAAAAAATAATTTTCTTTTTATGGATAAATTCGATAAAATTTGTTATGATATTAAAACATTAAAAATACAGGGTGCAGAAAATATAGCAAAAGCAGGAGTAGAAGCATTAAAACTAAAACCAACTCAATATCAACTAAATAAATTATTAAATCTCAGACCAACAGAACCAACCCTAAGAAATGCTATAAATTATGCGAAATTATTTGGAATAAAAAATGCAATGTCACATTTAAAAAAAGCACCACTTATAGTTGCAACAAATGGCAATAAATTAATAAAAGATAATTATGTAATATATACCCACTGTCATTCATCAACAGTAATGGGGGTTTTTAGCGAAGCAAAGAAAACTAAAAATTTTATTGTTAATAACACAGAAACAAGACCATTATTTCAAGGGCGTTTAACAGCATTAGATCTAGCAAGATTAGATATTAAAAACAATTATTTTATAGATTCTGCAATGAGGCTGGCAATAAAACACGCCACAATAGCAATGTTAGGTTGCGATTCTATAACAGCATCAGGAAAAATAATTAATAAAATAGGTTCAGAACTCGCAGCAGAAGTGTGTTATACAAGTGGTGTTCCTTTATACATTATAACAGATTCTTGGAAATATGATCCCTTGTCAACTGTATACAAACCAACACCAATTGAAGAAAGATCCCCCAAGGAAATATGGAATAATGCCCCAAAAACAACAAAAATTCATAACTTTGCTTTCGAACAGATAAACCCAAGACTTGTAACAGCAATAGTCTCAGAATTTGGTATACATAAACCCAAAAAATTTATAAAGTTAGCAAAAAAAGCATTATCCTAAAATGAAAAGAATAAACATTAAAAAAGAAGTAAAAAAAATAAAGGATAAAACATTAGAAACTAAAGAAAAGATTAAAAAAACAACAAAAAAGGTTAAAGAAGTAGTAAAAATTAATCATAAAAAAATAGTTCAACAGGCATTATTATTATTCTTATTACCATTTGGAATCATTTTAAGTTTTGGATATTTGGCATGGATTTATATTTTTAAAAAATGAAATCATTATTATGTTTTGATTTAGATAATACACTTATAGATAGTTCAAAAACCCATATTCTTTCCTATAATGCGGCTTTTAAAAAAATGAATCTACCTAAAAAATCAGCTAAAGAAATAAATTCATTATTAGGTATGCAAAAAAAAGAAATGATTAGAATATTACAACCAAATATTAAAAATATAAAAAAAATAGCTGATCTTCATTCTTATTATCTTCAAAAAAAATATTATAAGTATACTAAAACATTACCTTATGTAAAATCAACATTAAAAAAATTAAAAAAAAATTATTTTATAGCTATAGCATCTAATATAAGCAATAAAAAAAATTTAATTTGTTTGTTAAAAAATGTAAAACTAACAGATAATTATTTCGATGTAATAGTTACAGCAAATCAAGTAAAACATCCAAAACCAAATCCTGAAGAGATATATTTAGCAGAAAAAATAATAAAGGCAAAAACAAAATATGTTATAGGAGATTCTATTTATGATATATTAACTGCAAGAAATGCAAAAACAAAATCAATAATTATTTTAGAGTGCTCTAATACACCACTAAAAGAACTAAAAAGATTAAGACCTACATATATTCTTAAAAGTTTTAAAGGATTAAGAGATATTCTTTAATTCATGCCCTTAAAAAGAAGGGTATAGTCTTCAGGTAAATAATCTATATTACTTAAAACCAAATCAGCAATATCTTTTTGTGATGCTATATGTAATTTATACATTGGTTCTACAGTAGTGGTCCATCTATATTTAATCTCATCAGAGGTTCTACCTCTTTCTCTAAAATCCCTATCAGCCCTGCGAATATATCTAACAAAAGCAGGAGCATACATAAAAATCTTCAAATCTAAAAACCTAATTAGAGCTGGATTTAAAGCAAACAAACCATCCAAAAAAATCACTTTTGATGGTTCATAATCCTCTGCATCACACCTTTCATGCCTTTTAAAATTATAAATTGGTTTTTTAATCTTAAGACCATTTTTTAACAGGCTCAAGTGCTCAACCAACAAATCTATATCTATAGCTGATGGCTCATCAAAATTAACATCATTAGAATCACCTTTTATTTTTTTTTCTCTTAAAATTACAGAAGAACCCTTATAATAATCATCCATTTGTAATATTTTCGAATCATTAACTACCCTATGCAACTCATCTACAAGATAAGATTTCCCTGAAGCTGAACCCCCAGCAACACCAAGAATACACCTATCACAAGTCGATAAATAACCACGTAAATAATTAATACCTTCTTGTGTAGTAAGCATATATTCAAATAAAAAAACAAATTTATAAATATATCTCTAATCTAAATTCCTTTAACTATAAAAATTACACCCACTAAAATATATAAAATTGTACTATAGACCCCCAAATAAGGAATATTTGTTACATAACCCGCTAATGGTGTCACAATTAAGCCAATGCCTAAACCCATCAGAAATTTACTTGTCATAAATTAAAAAAGAATTAAAAATTAAAAAAGATTTCGGTATTTTTTCACTTTAAATAAAAGGAAAGTAAATAAGAATATTTAAAAGGTAGTAGTGTAATCATATTATTAAATAAAAACAAGAGGTGATTTCATGAAGAATAAAGAAGAAGATTTTTTAAATAAAAATAAAATATATATAACTATAGTTGCTCTATTTGGTGTTATTGCAATACTTTTAATATTTTTTAGTGTTAATAATACTATGACAGGAAAACTATTCATTGGGGGAACAGCTAATCCTTCAGCTGGTGCATTGAGTGGACAAACAGGGGTTGGCGGGGATATTCAAGGCTATTCTACGGACGGATCAACAAATGTTTATCAATCAGATGAACCATGTGTGGATAGTGATGGTGGAATGTTTGCAAATATAGCAGGAAATACTGTTGGTTATGTTCCATCATATGGAAATGTAGATACTGTAACCGATTTTTGCCCAACCGATGCTAGAGAATCTGTTTATGAATATTATTGTGTAGATGGCTATACTGTAAATTCTCGAAAGTTAGTTTGCCCTGATGGTAAACAATGTCTTATAGGTGAAGATGGAGGTTATTGTGGGACTTTACCAGTTACAACAGCAACAGATGAAGGAGAGGTTGATATAAGTAATTTGGGAGAATGTTATATAGGAAGATTGCAATATACATTAAATGGTATTGATACTACATTTGGATCTTCATATTGTAGTGGTGGAACAACAAAAGTAAGAGTAGAATTTAAAAAAGACTCAGGTTCTACTAAATTAATAGCTGTAAAACCATATCCATCTAATGTAGAATATGATGCATCTAAAATGACTGTAACATATTGTTGTAAATAATTTTTTATTTTTTTTAAATAACATTTATAAAATAAAAACACAACTAAATTCTTATGCAAAAAGAGGAATTAGCAAAAAAAGTAGCTTATCTAGCACTGTTAGCAATATTATTTTATATTAGTTATTTGATGATAAAACCATTTATAAGCGCAATATTAGCCAGTGTATTTTTAGCCTTTCTTTTTTATCCATTTTACATAAGACTGAATAATATAATAAAAAATCCAACAATTTCAGCCACATTAATAATATTGATAATAGTAATAATAATAATTGGTCCTTTAATTCTTGTTGCACAGATTTTAATCAAAGAATCAATAACATTATATCATTTAATTAATATTGAACAAATTCAAGAATCAATAACCGCTTTTACAGAAGCAACATTTTTGAGGGATATAATACCTTCTATTATAGAAAGGGGTTTAACCTATATTACATCAAATGCCTCTAATTTTTTAATATCCATACCAGAAAAAATCTTTGTATTTATTGTAACAATATATTCTACCTTTTATTTAATCTTAGCTGGAGATACCTTCAAAAAAAAGATAAAAGCATTTTTACCATTCAAGAATAAAGAACATATAATTTCAAATATAATTATAACAACAAAATCAATAATCTATGGAACCTTTATAATTGCTGTAATAGAGGCAATACTAACAATAATTGGGTTTTATATCTTAGGCATATCATCACCATGGGTTTGGGGAGTAATAATTGCTTTTTTAGCTTTAATACCGTATTTAGGACCAGCCATAGTTTGGATACCATATTCTATCATTTTAGCGCTTCAAGGGGATATAAACATAGCTATTGGGATGATCATTTTAGGATTAATTCTAAGTAGCATTGACACATTTTTAAGACCTAAAATTATAAATCAAAGGGCAGCAATACATCCAGTGATTATTTTTATAGGAATTATCGGAGGAATACAGATTATGGGTATAGTTGGTTTATTAGTTGGTCCATTAATACTCTCTACTGCACTTATATTGATAGAAACACATTTCCAAGATGAAATTGAAAGCTAAAATAACAAACCTCTCAACAGGAGGCCCTTTTGTAGTGATTCTTAATATAGCTAATGCTAACCTTCTTAACCTTAATCCATTAGATAGAATAAATCTAAAACTCAATGATAAAAAGGCAACAGCCATAGTTGATATAGATATTGAATCAAAACACATAAAAAAAGGAGAAATAGGTATATTTCATGAATTAGCAAAAAAGTTTAACATAAAAACCAACACAGAGATAAAAATAAACAGAGCCATAAAACCAAATTCTATATTATATATAAAAGACAAATTAGATGGCAAAACACTCACAAAAGAACAAATAAATGAAATAATTAAAGATATTAATGAAAATAATCTGACAGAGGCAGAGATAGCATATTTTGTATCTGGCTGTTATGAACATGAACTTGATTCCAATGAAATAGTATATTTTACTGAGGCTATTATTAAAGATTTAGAAAGGTTAGATTTAAGAGAAAAGACTATTGCAGATAAACATTGCATCGGTGGACTAGCAGGCAACAGAACAACACCAATTGTGGTACCAATTATTGCAGCCTCTGGTATAACTATACCAAATACATCTACTCGTTCAATAACATCAGCAGCTGGAACAACAGATGTTTTAGAAATGCTATTACCAATCTCTCACTCAAAAAAAGAAATTAAAGACATTCTAAAAATAACAAAAGCTTGCCTAGTGTGGGATGGAAATCTAAATCTACATTCAGCAGAAAATAAGATAATAAAAATAGAAAAACCAGTAAGTCTTGATTGTGAAGGAATAATGATAGCCAGCATCTTGGCAAAAAAAGCTGCATTAAACGCAACACACATTTTAATTGATATTCCAATTGGAGAAGAAACAAAAATGAGTTCTATTAAAAAATCAAAGCATCTAAAGAAAAAATTTATAAAATTAGGAAAAAAATTACATATGAAAGTCAAAGTAATTATAACTAATGGTTCACAACCAATAGGAAATGGTATAGGCCCAGGATTAGAGGCAAGAGATGTTTTATTAGTATTACAAAATAAAGGGCCTAAAGATTTAAAGGAAAAATCAATTAAATTAGCAGAATCACTCCTAAAACTCTGTAATAAACCCAAAAGATTAGCAAGACAAATACTAGAATCTGGAGAAGCATATAAAAAAATGCAGGAGATAATAAAAGCTCAGGGTGGAAATCCCAATATACAGCCAGAAAATATTAAGTTATCCAAATACAAGAAAACATTTTATTCACAAAAAAAAGGAAAAATAACAAAGGTAAGTAATCATTTAACTGCTAAATATGCAAAATTAGCTGGAGCACCATCAGAAAAAGGCTCTGGAATCTACTTATATAAACATCTCAAAGAAAAAGTCAAAGAAAATGAGCCATTATTTGATGTATATTCAGAGGATAAAGAAAGATTAAAACAGATATCACATTTAATAAAAAAATTTAATATTTATACAGTAAAATGAAACTAAAAGTAAAGCTAACAAATCTCAGTACTGGTGGTCAATTAATTGCAATTATAAATAAAGTAAATGCTAATTTATTAAATATAAAACCGTTAAATAGGATTAACATAAAAGAAGGGATACATCAAGCTACTGCAATTGTAGAAATAGATATTGAATCAAAACACATAAAAAAAGGAGAAATTGGCCTCTCAAATGAATTAGCAGGTTTATTAAATGTAAAAAATAATCATATCTTAAAAATTAGAAAAGCAAAAAAACCAAATTCTATATTTTCTATAAAAGACAAATTAGATGGCAAAACACTCACAAAAGAACAAATAAATGAAATAATTAAAGATATAGTATTAAATAATTTAACAGATATAGAAATAACATATTTTATTTCTTCTTGTTTAAAATCACATCTTAGTCTTAAAGAGACAGTATATTTAATAGAAGCCATAGTTAAAAACTCAGGATCATTAGATTTAAAAGAAAAGATTATCGCAGATAAACATTGCATCGGTGGACTAGCAGGCAACAGAACAACCATGATTATAGTTCCAATCATTGCAGCTGCAGAAATTATAATACCAAAAACATCATCGCGTTCAATTACATCACCGGCTGGAACAGCAGACGTTATGGAGGTCTTAGCATCAGTATCTCACTCAAAAAAAGAAATTAAAGGTATTTTAAAAATAACAAAAGCTTGCCTAGTGTGGGGGGGTGCTTTAGATTTAGCCCCTGCTGATGACAAAATAATAAAAATAGAAGAACCAATCAGTATAAATTATGAAGGATTAATGATAGCCAGCATTTTGGCAAAAAAAGTAGTTGTTAACGCAAATAGAATCATTATAGACATACCAGTCGGCAATGAAGCTAAAATTCAAAGATATAAAGATGCAAAGCATCTAAAGAAAAAATTTATAAAATTAGGAAAAAAATTACATATGAAAGTCAAAGTAATTATAACTAATGGTTCACAACCAATAGGAAATGGTATAGGCCCAGGATTAGAGGCAAGAGATGTTTTATTAGTATTACAAAATAAAGGGCCTAAAGATTTAAAGGAAAAATCAATTAAATTAGCAGAATCACTCCTAAAACTCTGTAATAAACCCAAAAGATTAGCAAGACAAATACTAGAATCTGGAGAAGCATATAAAAAAATGCAGGAGATAATAAAAGCTCAGGGTGGAAATCCCAATATACAGCCAGAAAATATTAAGTTATCCAAATACAAGAAAACATTTTATTCACAAAAAAAAGGAAAAATAACAAAGGTAAGTAATCATTTAACTGCTAAATATGCAAAATTAGCTGGAGCACCATCAGAAAAAGGCTCTGGAATCTACTTATATAAACATCTCAAAGAAAAAGTCAAAGAAAATGAGCCATTATTTGATGTATATTCAGAGGATAGGGAACAAATAAAATTAATCTCAAAATTAAATAAAAAAGAACCAATCTATGGATTAAACTAATATTCTATAAAATACATCAAAAATATCTTCATTAGTAGAAATAGTATAAAATTTTGCCTTGACCCCGTCACAAGTTTTTTGTAACTCTAAAGAATGTAATTTCATTTTTTCTAGGTATTTATTTCTTAGTGCTGGGGTTATAAAAGTTCTTAATTTGGAGTTGCTTTCTAAATCCATTAAATTAAAATCCCCCTCTAAACTTAAATTTTTTTCTATAGGATCTAAGACTTGTATTAAGATAATCTCATTCTTTTTATATTTATATAAAACATTTCGTATCTGAGTAATATCATAAAAAAAATCTGAAATTAAAACAACCAGAGAAATACTATCAATCAAGGATCTATAGTTGCTCATACTCTCCCATAGATTACTTAATCCCTTTGGTTTTTTTTTATTTAAGTAATTAATCATAGAAGCCAGACTATTCTTTCCTTTAAGAGGTTTAAAAAATTCTAATTTATCAGAAAAAGTACTAAAAACATATTTCTCATTATTTTTTATTGCTAAATAAACAAAGCCCAATCCCAATCTAGATGCGTATTCATATTTTTTAATGTCTTCACCAAAAGCCATACTAGCACTGAAATCAACTAAAACATGTACTGTTATATTTTTATCTTGTTCATATCTTTTAACATATAATCTTTCAGTTCTACTATAAACCTTCCAATCTATACTTCTAAAATCATCTCCCAACGAATAAGTAGCATAGTCACCAAAAACCAAACCACTTCCTACAGATCTTGTAGCCCTATTACCAATAAAGCCAGATGTGATTTTTTTATTGATAATTAAACTTAATTTATTTAATTGTTTTAAAAAGTTTCCATCAATCATACCAATAGAATAACATATTTATTTATATATTTTATTTTTATTTGTTTTATAAAAATCCATGTTTTAATCGGAATATTTAAATAAGATTATTCTTTTATTTATAAATAAAAAATTAGGGGGTAAATTTATGTTGAGTTTTTTATTAGGATTGGGAGTTTTTTTTCTTATTAATGTTTCTAGCATTATATATTTACGCTGCAATAGCATTGATGACAATAGCAAAGAAAACAAAAACAAAAAACAAATGGTTAGCCTTTATTCCGCTGGCAAACGTTTACTTAGTTACACAAATAGCTAAAAAGCCAGGTTGGCAAGCACTTTTAATATTACTTGGTTTCATACCATGGGTAGGAGGAGTAATAACAGCTATCTTACTTGGATATTGGTTTTACTTTATTGCCTTAAGAATGAAAAAAGAAGGATGGCTTGGTATTTTGATGGCAATTCCAATTGTTAATCTAGTTATTATTGGTATACTAGCATGGTCTAATTAATTTTTTTTCTTTAATATTTAAGAAATTATGATAAAATTACATCCAAATACTAAAAAAGGTATTAAATAAGGACATTTATATTGTAAAAAAAGCCTTAAAGAGATTTATTCTTTAGAAAATCCTATTTTTTTTAAACAATACTTAATTCTTTGGATCTTTTTGTATATGTGCTTTTAAATAACCAAACATATCATCATATTGTTTTTGCATAGAACGCATACTTCTCCCAATCATTTTAACTGCTTCTAAAACAACATCCATTTTAGTTTCTACAGCAATCATTCTATTTTCTACACCCTATCATCCTATTTTCAAGTGCATGATATTGACCTTCTAAACCTTTAATTTGACCTTCTAAACTCGTTTTTAAACCTTCATATTGATCTCTTAAACCCTGCATTTGACCTTCTAAACCAGTCTTTAAACCATGTATTTGGCCATCTAGAGATGTTTCAAGAGAATCTATTTTTTTATTAACACTATTAATCTCTCCACTAATAAGTCTATACATATCCTCTACTCTTGCATCAACATATTCCTTAGGATCAATCATAATAGCTTTCATATTTTTTATCCTTATTAAATTTTCTAATTTTGTTCATTACTATGACATAGTTACAAATATATAAATCTTTCTATAAATTTATCACCAAAACATTTAAATAGTAATTATATTACTTGTAAGTAATGAATAAATGGTCAAGAAATTCAATCTATGGAGCTGGTTTAGCTAGTTTATTATATCTAGGTTGTGGTAATTCTGTACAAAATAAAGATATAAAAGTTCAAGAAAATACAGATTTAGGTCTGGCAGATAAAAATTTAGATGATTTTTATCAACCTGCTGATATCTCTTTAGAAGATAGAATAAATCCTATAGATTCAAGAGAATTAGATTATATTTCTATTGAAGATTCTAGTTTAGAAATTCAGAGAGAATCAGATATTTTACCTGATTCATTAGAATATGATAATAATCTTGATCAAAGTTTAAATGATCTTTCAAGAAATGACTATTCTATAGATTTAGGATCTGATCATGTTAATGAAGATACAAGTTTAGATGATTATGTTTCTAGTGATTTAGATTATTGCAATTCTTTAGAAATAAATTCTCCTGAATGGTGTGAGAATTGTAATACAACGCCTGTTTTAGAAAACGCTTATCTAAGAGATCCAAAAGAGTTTTATGCTTCTTGGGAGCACATTTATATTTGTGCTGAGGCGAGTGATCCCAATAACAATTTAAAAAGATGTGCATATGCACTCGATAGCGGTATGTATTATAATGATTGTAGTGAATGTAATTACGTTTATACTTGTTGTGAAGGAACACATATAATTTGGACTTGGGCAGAGGATAATTGTAACAGTCAATCTGAACCATATTTAATAACAATTGAAATTAAAGATGATGTGTAGTTATTAATTTAAACTTGTTGTTTGTGTACATTTTATTGCTGTTTCACTTGATATACATTGACTTTGCTGGTTATTAGGATCTTCATGTTCACATTTAGTTTGTTCATTCCCTGTTCCATCAGGACAAACTTGTGAAGCAATAATATTAAATGAATCTTTAGCTGCTAATTCCACTTCTGTAAATGTGAAACAAGCACTCTCACCATAGCTAGGAATACATATCTTTAAGTCCTTTAATTCTTCAGAACTCATTTCAATAGCAGATATCTCTTCTCCCCAAACAGATAGTGGAGCAGAGACTTTTGTATGTGAAAGTAAACCTAAACCTTCTATCTCAATATCTCCCTTTACTTCATTATACTGAGAGGGAATATTAATAGCAACATCCTCTACATCACTTTGTACAGTAATCCAGTTGCCAGCCATCATTGAGTTTCTGATTATTATATTTCCTTCTGAATCTCTATATATTGTTATTATACCAAAATTAGGATCTATTTTCTTTGCATATAACTCCAAGAAAACATCAGTAAACTTTTGAGCACAAACATCAGGATCCTTTCCATCTGCTATGCATTTATTTTTCACATAAGTTAATTCAGTGTTATAATTCTCTTTTAAATAAGTATATTCCTCTTGTCCTTTATCTATCGTCATAATATTATATGTTTTTAAACCAATGTAGACAAATATAATAACAATAATTGCTATAGTAATAAATATTTGACCTCTTTTATTCATATTCTAGTTATTTTTTTAAATATAATAAAGGTTGTTATTTTTTTTAGTAAATTTTTAAATAAAAAAAGAATAGAAATCTTTTTAGAACCATTTATTTCTGTTTAATTTAAGGAAATCTATAGACGAGATTTTAAATTAGTCATTAGCAACCCTTGGAGCTAAAATAAAAGTCATATTCATCTTATCAATAACTTTGTACTCTATCTTTAATGGATAATCCTGAGCAAACTGTAAACTTACCTTATTACTTAATCTACCCCCTTTGATGATCTTTTTCAGATATTCTATAGAATATTTAGCTTTAATATTTTCTCCTTTATTGTTAATTATTTCTGTTTCATTCTCTGGCCTTAGTTCAATTAATCCATGACTTAAATTTCCTTCACCTTTTATTAAAAAAACATTGTTATCAACACTTAAACTTAGGCTTTCAGCAATTACATCTATATCTTCTATGGCTTCATTAAATAGATTAGAATTTGTTTCCACTTTAACAGTAAAATCTAAATTTGGAATTTTCTGTTCTGAATTATCTATATCAATTAAAGACAAAGTAAAACTTCTTTTAGTGTCTCCTTGTAATAAAATGTTTAATTTATTTTTATTCTCGTCTAATTCTAAAGTCATAATATCTGTTTGTTTTACTCTCTTTAATATTTGTTTAAAATGTTCTAGATTAATACCTATTATTTTATCACTATCTAATTCATAGGTAACAAAGGCGCTGCTTAATAATCTAAAAATAACCATAGAAACATTAGCTGGATCAATAGCAACTAGTTCTATGCCTGTTTTATTTATCTTTATATTAACATCATTTACTAATTCAGATATAATGCCTATGCTTTCTTTTAGATATTTTGGTTCAATTAATGTTAATTTCATATTTACTCATCTAAAATACCCTTTTTTAAAGATTTATTTACTTTAAACCACCCATCCAATCTGGTAAGAATGGTTCTAATATTGGCCAATATAATGGCGATACTATAACCAAGATTGAAATTAAGATTGTATGTGTCCAGTGTTCAGCCATTCCTCTTGCTGCTAATTGTCCATGTGCTAAAGCAGAAGCTACATGCATCTTAATATTTAATACAAAGCCTACTAGTATTCTAAATACCCATGGATTTAACATCCAAGTCGGCAATCCCCAGCTCTCGACATTAGCTAATGCAAAAAATGTTTCAATATTTAAAACAGCAAATAATGCAACCATCATAAAAAGCACTGCATGAAATCCATGCCCAACCCAGTGAGAGCCCCTGAAATTCATGTCTTTATGTATAGCCATTAATTCATATAATCCTAAAATTATTCCTAATCCGACAACAGGCAATATTAATAATTCAACCACTTTTCACCTCAACAAAATATAACTATTAAATCTTTATAAAGATTTTCCTAAAATATAAAACAGAACTAATCATATTCTCTCCATTGATGGCCACATTTACAGCATTTAAAGAATCTAGTTTCTGGTTCGTCAGAACTTCTTGTCTGTAGCATCCAGAAATAAGCTTTTTCATGGCCACAACCCTCACAATCTGCGTCAACAGTTGGTAATATTTTATTTGTTTGTTTAGAATCAATTATCTCTAATTTTTTTTCTTTTATTTTTTTTTCACAGATTTTTCCTTCTTTCTGTTTATAACCGCAACTACATGCCATTCTTCCAGCAGAAGGCATTAGTAATCCACCACATTTTGGACAAAACATAATTTTTATAATATGAAGAAGTATAAAAATTTAACGATAAAAAAATAAAAATTATGCGCAAACATTATTTAAAACTTTCCCTGATAATCTGTAGTTCACTAAACATGTTCCAGATAGACATTCTGTATTTTTTCTACAAAATGCATTTTTTCCACCACAAACGCCACTAATTATGTCACATCTACTTTTTTCACAGTCATTATCAGTACCACATTGCCCACCTAAAGGAGCTCCCCTACAAGTACCCTCTCTATCATCACCAATATTTAACTCACAACCATATTGACATAAATCATTATCAATAAAACAACCTTCTCCTGGTCGTTTATAAACGGCAGATCCACTATAATTTGTTCCAACGTATAGTGCAAATATAGAAACAATAGCTACGATTACAACTAATGCTGCTATATAAAATTTCATATTAGGGCATTCATTTTCAACTCTTTTTTGAACTACTTTTTTTGCCAAATTTTATCACCTCTTGTATATTAGTTTATATAAATAATAAAAACTTATTTAAAAATGTTTTGATTCTTCTTTTTATGAATTTTAAGAATAAAATCATTTTAGCACCTATGGCTGATATAACTCAGATGCCGTTTCGACTATTATGTAAGAGATTTGGGGCTAATATTGTTATTACAGAGATGATCTCTGCAAATGCCTTAGCTAGGAAGAATAAAAGAACATTAGAATTATGTAAAACTAGCAATGATGAGAAACCTATTGGAATACAGCTATTTGGTGCAAATACTACCAACATAATTAAGGCTATTAAAATAATAAAAGAGAATTTTGATTTTATTGATCTAAATCTTGGTTGTCCAGCTGCCAAGATAATAAAACAAGGGGCAGGTTCTTATCTATTAAATAGGCCAAAAAAGATTGATGATATTTTATCTAAAATTACTAAATTAGATATACCGATAACCATTAAGATTAGGGCAGGTTTTAAAAGAATTAATTTTTTAGATATAGGAAAAATTGCTGAAAAAAATAATATTGCAGCTATTACATTACATGCAAGACTACAAGAACAACATTATTCTGGGAATGCAAATTGGCTGTATATCAAAGAATTAAAGGAAAATATATCTATTCCTGTGATTGGGAATGGAGATGTATTTAGTCCAGAAGATTATATAAAAATGAAAAAGACTACTAAATGTGATTCTGTTATGGTTGGGCGTGGGGCCTTGGGAAATCCATTTATTTTTAAACAGATTAGGGATTATATTAAAACTAAAAAATATTCTTTACCTTCAAAAGAAGAAAAAATTAATACTTATCTAGAAATTTTTGATGATTTAGATTTACAACATGCAAAGATGCAAGCAATTTATTTTACAAAGGGAATCAAAAATATTAAATATTTACGAGAAAAGATAATGATGGTCAAAACAAAAAAAGAGATTAAAGATTTAATAAATTGTTTATTTTTTTAAAACCCTAAAATATTCTTTTACTCTTGTGTTTATTTCATTCAAATAAAATTTCTCAATTTTTTGTTCATAGATGTTAATTAACTCTTCTCCTTCATTAATTCTATAGCCATTTTCATTCTTTTCTATTAAAAAAATGTCTTTTAAACGTTTAATTTGTCGTCTAATATTTGAAGATGCTATTCCTGTCAAAGACAAGTTATTCTCTTTTCTATAATTAATTACATTTTCTTGAATCTTTTCTGAAGATAATGGTTTTTCTGAATTGAATAGAATCAAAAAAACATCAACAATAATATCCCTAGAATCGCCTGGTTGTAATAAACCTATGCTTAAACATAATTTTCTTATTAAATCCCTTTTAGACAGATCAGATGGGCGTTCATATTTTCTTAATGTTATCTCAGCTAATGGTATCTCTTTACAGACATTTCTTTTATTCATAGGAAATAAACATAGATTTTATTTAAATTAGTTTTGTTACAACTTAAAAATAAAAAATATATAAACAATTATATGCTTAATCTCTAGAAAGCAGATTTGAATGTAATCTTATCATTTGATTAGCCAATATATTGATATTTTGCGAAAACTCTTGATAATCGTTCCAACATATTTCACTATTTTGTGCTGTTCTTGAGGATGGTTTTATAACAATTGTAGTCATTCCAGGATTTAATGAGAATCTAGCTGTTTGTCCTTGTTCTACAAATCCAAGAAATGCTCTTTTTCCATCTCTATTTTCTGAAAAAACAGCCCCATTACATTCTTGTCTAAGTTTTTTTGCTAATGTAATTTCTAATGTTCCTTTCCCCCTATAACTTGTAGCTTTACCTGTGTAAGTCATAGCTATTCCTGCAACTGCCACAACAAAAACTATTATAACTAATGAAGCATAGAAATGTTTGTTTTCCATTATTTAATCACCCCTTAATCTTGTATAATTTTATCTATTTATAAATTTATCTATTTATAAATTTATTCATATCTTAAGGCGTCCACTGGTTTTAATTTTGATGCCTTCCTTGCTGGCAATATCCCGGATACACAACCTATAATAAATCCAAAACTAATACTTAGCAGGATTATGCTTAGATTTAAATCTGCTTTAAGCATAGGAAAACCTTGATTAATAGCAATAAATTCTACAGCTTTTGCTAATAGCCACCCAAACAATATTCCAAATATGCCTCCAATGGCTCCTATTATTCCACTTTCTATTAGAAATATACTAAGAATTGTTTTATTCTTTGCTCCTATTGCCTTCATTACACCTATATCTTTTGTTCTTTCTAAAATAGATGTGTACATTGTATTCATAATTCCAATTCCTCCAACAATTAGAGATATACCTGCTATTCCTAAGAGTACAACCTCTATTATTCCAATAATATTTCCTGCTACTTCTCCTGCTTTTTCATTTGTAAGAACTGCAAAATCCTCTTTTTTTCTCCTATTCTTAATGGCATCTTTTATTTCATTTGCGGTATTTTCTGGATCTTCTCCTGGTGTTATTTTTACCTCTATTACGCTTACTGTATCGAAATCTGATGTAATCTCTCTTAATTCATCTATTGGCATATATGCTGCAAAATCGTGGTTTCTTTCCCCTTGATTTGCTACTATCCCAACTACTTCAAACCTTGAGCCTTCTATTGTTAGCTTTTCTTTTATATTTATATCTTTAAAATCATCATTTTTGTTTTTATAGCTCTGCGTTGCTAATTTTGAACCAAGCAAAACTTCTTTTCCATCTGAAAGCCATCTTCCTTGATCTATCTTCCATCCCTCTGAATACTGTAATAGCTTAGAAGCTTCTTCAGGTGGAATACCATGCATTAATACTATTTTTTCCTGATCATCGTATTTCATATTTACAGCTTTCATAAAAAAAGGAACTACAATATCTACCCCTTTTATATCTTTTATAACGTCTATATCTTTTTCATCTAGACTTAAGCCACCAATAAAACCACTTAAAAGATTTGCCTCTTCTCCTGGAAAAATCATTATTACTTCTTTACCAAATTTATTCAATTGTTCATCAACTGCTATTTTCATACCTTCACCTAACGATATCATAGTAATAATAAGAGAAATACCAATAACAATACCTAGAATAGTCAACCAGCTTCTTAATTTTCTATATTTGATTCCATTAACAGCAAATAAAAATGCATCACTTAACATTTTTATTCTTCTTCCAGGGATTTATAAACAAACTTTTAAATGTATTTACAAATGTATTGCCTATTGCACTCCAAATATTTTTTGTTCGCTGCCATTCCCTATAAGCAGACCATATAAATAAAAGTAATAATATACTTATAATAAACTTTAAATAGGTTGTATTTGGTTTTTCTAAGCCATATTTTACTGCTTCCCAATTGGAGTATACATTTAATTTTATTTCTTCTTCGAATTCTTTTTCATTATTATAAGCGTCTTTATATTTTATTTTTAATCTTAATGGTAAGAAATTATCTTCTTTTATTTGCATAGCATAAATTTGGAATTCTACGGTTTCATAATCGTCGCTATCTAAATTTCCAATATATTCCCTTTGATTTGACAATATTTGATAATAATCGCTCTCTAATAATTCTAGACTAACAAATTTAACATCTGTTGGGGCTATATTAGAAATACTTATTGTTACTTTTCCTGCTTGTTCTAGTTTGTAAATATTTGCATTTTCTAAATTGATTTGAAATGATGGGTTTGCGTCTACTATAAGGCCTATACTTTCTTCTTTTTCGTATTTTTTTCCAGTTTCATCGACATAACTAATTCTTAAGGGTACTTTATATATCTTTGTTTCTGCATCTGCTAAAGAAATTATCTTAAATTGTGTTGATGCTTTATCATTAATATTTAACAATTTTATATTTCTTTCAGCAGTATCTTCAATAGGAGCAAATGGTTGATCAGTTAAATCCAATCTTATATTTATATCTTTTAAAGCGAAATCTCCAGAGTTCTCTAAATCAATAAATATTACTGCTGTATCTCCTGGGTTAATTCTTTCTGGTTCTATTCTTACGTTTGTTGGAGTAATTATTAAGTTAGATTTTTGTATGTCTATTGCAAATTCTTTTACTTCTACTATACCTTTTGTATTTGTAAGATAACTTATTCCAATAGAATATGTGCCATTGTTTGTTGAATGATCTGTTTTAATCTTAAAACTAAATGATTTTCTTTCTCCGATTTTTAAAGAATTTATAGTTATCTCTCTATCTGATACCATTGAGAATGGAAATTTTTCTTGTATTTGTAAGACAATGTTGTTTAAGTCTACTGCGCCAACATTTATTGCATCAAATACTATATTTGATTCTTCTCCAGGAACAATTGGAGATGGATCATAGTTTGTCAACTCTAATTTTAATTCGTTATCAAATATTTGATTTTGTCTTTCTGCTGTTACAGTTACCAATATTAATAAGAATAATATAATATATTTTTTCATATGATTCTCCCATCAAAAAGTGATACCTTTCTTTTTGCATATCTTGCTATATTCAAATCGTGAGTAACTAATATTATGGTTTTATGATATTTTTTATGTAATTTTTTTAATATTTCCATTATTATTTTTCCACTTTTTGAATCCAGATTTCCTGTTGGCTCATCTGCTAGTATTAGTTCTGGATTATTTGCTAATGCTCTTGCTATTGCTACTCTTTGTTTTTCTCCACCACTTAATTGATTTGGTCTATGTGATAATCTTTCTGATAAACCTACTTGGGTTAATAATTCTTTTGCTTTACGTATTCTTTTCTCTTTTTCAATATTTTGAAATGACATTGGCAGAATAACATTATTTATTGCATCTAAACTTCCGATTAAATTAAAACTTTGAAATATAAACCCAATAATCTTTCCCCTTATCTGTGATAATTCTGATTCTTCTAAATGTGTTATATCCTTATTTTTTAAGTAAATTACACCTTTAGTTGGAATGTCTAAGCAGCCTATTGAATTTAGTAATGTTGATTTTCCAGACCCTGATGGACCCATTATTGATAGAAATTCATTTTTTTTAATATTTAGATTTAAACCTCTCAATGCTTCTATTTTAGTTTCTCCAAAATCATAAATTTTCCAAACATTCTTTAAGTTAATTAGATTATCTACCATACATTAATATTGTGATTTAATTATTTATAAAATTATTCAAATAGTTTAAAGAATTTTTTTGAGTAATTAAGAATGAAGACTAATCAACTTAAAAGAATAAGATTCTTGAATAATATATTTAAAAAACTACTCAAGATAAATTGCTGGTTTTCCTGGTATTGCCTTTTCATGGGCTTTTTTTTCAATAAATACTGCACAATCAAATTCTTTTTCTAATATATACTTATTATTTAAAATAAATGCCAATTCTTCATTTTTGTTTAAAACTATTTCAGGAATTTTATTTTGATCTCTTAACCAAGAATTAATTAATTTAATTAATTCATTACCTTTATTTTTTAAATTTGTCTTCATAAATGAATTAATTATTTCATTTTGGTTATGTGTTTCTTTTATTAATTCTTTAAATTTGTTAGCAAACTCATATTTCCAATTATCAGCAACAAATATTGTAATCTTAGAAATCTTTTCTTTTTTAAGTAATTCTTTTATTTTCCTAATATCCTCTTTTAATTGTTCTTGCAAATTTTCTTTGTATTCTGCATTTAAATCTATTTTTGTTTCATCAAAATCAGGCCAAGATGTTAAAGAGATAAAATTTCCCACCCATAATTCTTCAGCAATGTGTGGCACTAAAGGCATTAACATTCTTACCCATTTATCATAAATATAACTATTTATATCATTACTCTTTGCTTTTTTATAATTATTATAGAGTTCATATAAGACAATATTAGAGTATTCTCTTAAATCCATTTTTTCTAAAGAATCTTTTGCTTTTTTAGTTAATCTTTCGGTTTTCGAAATGAAAGATTTGAAATTTGAATAATCTGTTTCTTTTTTATTCTCTTTTATGGTTTTAAGAAGCTCAAATAGGTTGGATAAATGCTTTTCCATGTTTTCTACATGTTCAGAATTCCAATTAAATGTACTTTCTACACTTGTAGAATTACAAATATAGGCTCTAAAAACATCTGCACCAAATTTTTTATTGATATCAATCAAAGAAATTGTGTTTCCTTTAGATTTACTCATCTTTTCCCCATCAGATAAGATCATACCGTGAAAAGAAATTCTTTTAGGCCAATATTTTTTAGTAAAGATAGCAGTATGCGCAAATACCATGAAAGATAAATGATTTGATAAATGTGCTGTAAAGGTATGTCTATGATTAAAAGGATACCAATATTTGAACTCTTTATTCATTTCTTTTAAATTTTCTTCTTTAATTTTTGTTTTCTTACTAATCTCTTTAATATCTCCTTTAGACAGCATTACATAATTAAAAAATTCATCACTTAATTGCTCTTTTTTAAATTTATTTTTTCTAATAATATCTATAATGGGATATAGAGCCATATAAATTGTTGAATCAGATAATGATTCTATAACCCATTTTTTATCAAATGGTAATTTAGTTCCTAAACCCCGTTTTCTTGCACAGGGTCTTTTATCTAACCAATCAAAGACCTCTTCAAATTGTTTTCTATATTTTTCAGGCCATAACTCTATCTTATTCAAACATTTTTTAGCCTTGTTTTTCCAACCTTTTGCATTAAAATCCAAAAACCATTGCCCATCAATAATAGCAACTATTACCTCACCACCATCCCTAGAATAAGCAATTCTAGAGGCTTCATAAAAAATAGCTCCTTTATTCTTTTTAATTAATTCTTGTTGCATTTTTTCTTTAGCTTCTGATACTTTCATGTTAGAATATAACCCACAATTATTTAACATAACTCCCGTGTGAAATTCAGTTTTATATACTATTTTTAATGCTTCACGAAGTTTATCTAAATCGTTCATCGAAACAATTTTCATTTTTTCACATACACATCCAACAGCGTTGTCTCCAAACTCTGGTGTTTTAATTATGGGAATAATTTTTATAGATTGTATAGTTTCGTAATTTAATCCATACTTATCACACATTTTTTTTGATTTCTGGAATTCTAAAAGAGCAATATAATCTACTGGTGCATGACCTGGAACACAGGTTACTATCCCAGTTCCAATTTTAGGATCACAATAATCTAAAGGTAAAATTATAATCTCTTTATCTATAAATGGAGCAAAGCAATATTTTCCTAATATCTCTCTACCATTAATCTTACCTAAAATCTCAATCTTTTTATCCTGATATCTTAATTTTTCAGCACATTCTTCACTAATTATCCATTTTTCTTCGTTAACCTTGACTTTTACATATTCTACTTCTGAATTGATCCATAGATTTGTTTGCCCAAATAAAGTCTCAGGTCTTAATGTAGCTGCAACTAAAAAAGAGTCTTCAAATTTAAATTTTATAAGAGTAAATTCTTGAACTTTTACAGGATTAGTATCTCCTTCTTGTATATCATCTTCTCCAACAGCATTATTCAATGTTTTACTAAATAAAATTGGATATTTTCCCTGTATAAGATAACTTTTTTCTTTATATTTTCTAAATTGCCATTCAACTAAGGCTTGATGTTCAATATCTCCTGAAGTAAAACTTCTCCTCCAATCCACACTTAATCCTAAGGTTTTAAACTCATTAACCATTTTAGGTATAAAAAAATCAACTATCTTTTTGGGCTCTTCAAATGATCTTACAATTGATTCAACCTTCTTTTCATCTTTAATATATGTTCTAACATAATTTTTGTACATTTCAATCTTCTTTTGATCATTATTTTTTATAGCTAGAGAAATTCCTAGAACTGGTGTTCCAGAAATATGGAAGGCCATAGGATAAAGAACATTCTTTTTTAACATTCTTTGATATCTAGCAAAAACATCAGCTTCAGTAACAACCCTTGCATGACCTATATGTAAACTTCCAGAGATATAAGGGTAAGGCACTGTAATGAAGAATTTTTCTTTTTTAGGATTACTTTTAACCTCAAAGATCTTCTTTTCTTCCCATTTCTTTTGCCATTTCTTTTCTATATCTTTAAAGTTCATATATTTATTTAAAAAAATAAGAATATTTAAAGATAACTAAGTTTCAAGAAGTACCATTGTATTTTTTAATATTAGATACAATAACTCTCTTTTTTAGTCTATTATGTTCTTTTAAAAATAAACAAGTCAATCCAAATAGGAATATAATAATAGCAATAATTAAAAATAATTGAGTATAATTAGTTCCATTATTTATTAATACAAAAGAATAAATAAGAGGAGCAGCTAAATATCCTATTTCATAGCCGGTTCTAAAAATAGTTAAAAATCTTCTTTCATCTTTTATCTTAATAATTTTAAAAAGATATGCTTCTCTTAGTGGTTCTATCATGGCAGCACCAAGACTACCTAAAATAATTAAAATAATATAAAAATAAAGAGATCCGTTGAGATATAATAATAAAGCAATAAAACTCATTAAGGAAAATCCTATAAACATTAGCCATTTATAGCTCCATTTATCAGCTAATCTGCCTACTGGTATTTCAAGGATAAGTAAGGGAATCACTAAAGCAAATAAAACATAGCCGATGGTCTTTTCCCCTAGACTAATTAAATATAATGGTGTGTAGGTATAAATGAAAACCCACCAAAAGGCTAGTGCTACAGATAATAAATAAACAACAGCTAATTCTTTATTTTTAAAATAATCTTTGAAATTTTTAAAAAATTCTCCTTTTGTTTCATTTTTTATGATCTTAAATTTAATTGATTTGTTTGAACTTAAGAAAAATGAAACAAAACAAAATAAACCACTAATAAAAAACATAGCCTTAAATCCATATGCTTGGGCTATAATTCCGCCAACAAATGGTCCTATCAACCAAGAAAAATTACTTACGACAAAAAATATTCCTTCTGTTTTTCCTATATTATTTTTGGTTGTTGAGTCTCTCACCATTAAAGAGCTTATTAATAATGCTGCTGCTGAAAATAACGTTCTAAAGAATTCTATAATTAATAGGGTATAAATTGTGTTGACATACATTAGAGCTAAGAAACTAACACCCATACCTAATAGAGAAATTTTTAACAAATAGGTTTTTCCAATTTTATATATTAATCTATCTGCAATAAATGTTGTTATTAACCATGCTAAACCTATAAATGATATAACAAAACCAACATAAGCTTCTTTACCAACAATATTCTTAACAAATAATGGGTAAATGGGGGATAAAAGAGCAGATGCTAATATATAAAAGAAAGCAATACTAAATATTAAAATATCAGATTCTAGACTTAATCTATTTTTAATTCTCAGATGCATATTCTTAAAAATATAATTTAAATTTATAAATATTCTTAAAAAAACGGGCCCGGTAGGATTTGAACCCACAGTCTCCAGCTTAGAAGGCTGGTGCCATATCCAGGTTAGGCTTCTCGATCTTATATTACGAGCCCAGATAGATCTGGTTTTACGGACCCAAATAAATGGTAAGTGTTATGTTTTTATAGTTTACTCTTTATGTGCTTTAAATTAAGAATAATAAAATCTAAATAAGTGCAGTTAAATTAGCTAATTCTTCTTCTGCATCTGCTGCATCTGTCTCATTTTCCTCAATTAATGAAGATTCTAATTCATTTATTTCGGTTTCTAATGTCAATTCAGATTCATTTAGTGTTGTATCTTCTTCTATAATCTCTTCTAAATCTTCTTCAATATTCTCTGGTTCTTCTTGATCTAATTCATTTATTTCTGTTTCTAATGTGTCTATATCAATTTCTGGAACTTCTGGTTTTTGTTTTTTACCACAACCAGAAATTAATATAATTAAAATAAGTATTGCAAATATATATTTATAATTCATATGTTCACCCCCACTTCATATCTTTACTTTATCTTATAAAAGAATAAAAACCTATTTAAATTGAATTGTTTTTAAAAAGAATAATGCGCGGGTGGCTAAGCGGTACGGCGTCAGGCTGCAGGTATTATGAGGTTACCTATGATATTTAGATACCTGAAAATCGGGGGTTCAAATCCCTCTCCGCGCTAAAAAAATATGAAAATCATTATTCATCATTCTGGAAACCATAATACATATGAAAAAATCTATGATTTACATGTTAATAGATATAAATGGAATGATATAGGATATCATTTTCTAATAGAAAATTGTGGCAGAATAATAATAGGACGGGATATTAATAAAGAAGGTGCACATTGTTTTGGACAAAATAAGGATTCTATTGGAATATGTTTGTCAGGCAATTTTGATATTGAAAAACCAAGCAAAAAACAGATTTTAGCTTTAAAGAAACTATGTAATGAATTGAATATAAATGAAATCAAGCTACATAGGGATTACTCTAAAAAGACTTGTCCTGGAAAAAATTTTAAACGAGGATTAATAAGATGGATTTTGAAAAGAAAAAATTGATTTTTTTGTTAAAAAAAGACAAAAGTACAAAGGGCTCAATAGACAATGACATAAAATATCTTTTAGAAAAAATAAACTCTTTAAATGATTATTTTACAACATCCTCTTGTTCTGGAAGAATTGTTTTATTAACAACACAAGAAAAGAAATCAAGTAAATTTATTTTTGTTTCTCATCAACCATGTAATCTACCAAAAATAACTCAAAATTGTTGGTTAATGGTAGAACCCATAATACTCCATGTTAGATGCAGAAACCTTAATGCAGCAAATATTCTTTTAGACTTGGTATTAAGGGCCGGATTAGGAAAATCTGGTTTAATTTCGTTAGATGGGCTTTTATTAGAGATAAATTCAACAGAAAGAATAGTCAATTATTTAACACCAAATTTAAATCAAGAATATATAACAGAATTAAATGAAATAGCAAACAACAAATTAAAAAAGATGAAAGAAAAAATATTTGTCTTAATAAAATCAATTGAGTTTTCCAATCAAGATTCCTGCTAATACATCAATCAATAATGCTTCTATTGTCCAAGAAATTATTAATGATATTGGTAGATTTATTAATAAAATCAGTGATAACGCCCATGGAATTGCCGCTATTAAAAAGACTACAAAACCAAAGGCTGCACCTCTTTTATAGGGATTTTTAATCTTGATTGCGTCTTTGAAGATAATATAACCTATTGTAAATAAAATTCCAGTAATAAACGCAAAGATAAGTCCGTAAAGCATAAAAGATGTTGGTGGGGGACCTATTGATGGCATCATTAATCTACCCCATACTGAAAAATACTTTTCATCTAGATAAAAATCCATTGTAAATACTGCACCAAGTGTGTGTAATAATTGCGAAATAATAGCAAAAAATACTGCTGACCCTAATATATTTTTTGTTTTAAATCTTGTTTCCATATTATATTAGAGATAAATTTAATTATTAAATGTTTTTATTATTTTTTTAGTGTGTTATGTTTAATATTTTATTATATAGAATAAATTATTTTAATTTAAATAGTTTTTTTTCAAAATCTACAATTTTGTTGTTTTTTATAATAATACCTTCTTTTTCTAATAATTCTATTTTTTTCTCTGTTCCTGTAGCAAAACCACCAATAAAACCATTAGAACAAACAACCCTATGGCAGGGTATTCTTGGTGCATAAGGATTTTTTTTTAATACCTGGCCTACCCATCTATATGCCTTTGTATTTATAGCCATAGCTATCTCTTTATATGTTGTAACTCTGCCTTTTGGAATATTAGAAATTAACTTGTAAATTTTATGCATAAAAAAAATAAATAAAAGAAGTATTTTAATTTTCTTCTTCGTTTTCTTCTATTTCTTCTTCTATATTGGAAGATTTTTTTCTTTTTTTAAGCACTAAAGTAACTGCTAGCAAAACTAAAAGCAAAACTACTAAATCAATTGCTATCCATGTTCCTGTGCTTAATTCAAAATCATCAAATGTATCTTTTGTTGTATATGCTGTTACAGTATCTGTTTCATCGTTTTCTAATGGTTGATTTTGTGAATCTACTATAGTATTTGATTCTTCTGTGGTTTCTTCTATTGTTGCATTTTCTTCTGCTAAACTGCAATATACTGCTAAATTTGCTGTTTCTGTTATTATATCGCTTCTATAATCAACTACCATTTCAATAGGATAATCTCCTGTTTCTATTTCATCTGGTATATTGATTGTGAATGAATATGTATCAAAATCATCTTTACCTAGTTCTTCCAAATTATATTCGCTACTCTCAAATTCATAATTCAGATCTTGATTACTTAAAGATATAGTGAAATCTTCATCATCACTACCTAAATTTTTAAGATCTACTCTTGCTTTTGTACTCTCACCACATTCGATAGATTCTGGTGATAATTCAAACTTTTCTAGTTTTAATTTGTGTGAAGGAACATCTAATTCTACCTCTACCTCTTCATCTACACAATTTACATCCTCATCACCTTTTTCGTATGCTTTCACAATAAGTTTGTATGTATCATCTTCGTCAATTTCTTCTTCGAATGTTAATTTGAAATCAAATGCTTCTGTTTCATCCTCATCGATTGTAATCTCATCTGTTTTTTCAGATTCTATTTCTTCTCCTGTAGTTATATCTATTAATGTAGCTTCAACAACAACATCTACTTCATCATCGCCATTGTTTTCAACTTCTCCTTTTACTTGAATCTCATCTCCCAATTCAAAATCATCATCATCTTCTGGTTCATCAAGATCTATATTTAAATCTCCTATTTCACCTGTTTCACAAAAACCTATTTCTGATGTTAAACTTAGATCTAAGTCTAGACTTAATCCAGATGATAATTCTGCTGCATTTATAGTTATTTTTCCAACTATATTGTCTATATCAAAACCACTATCAACATCCATTTTTACATCAACTTTTTGTGATGCACCTGGTGCTAACGATACAATTGTTGATGGTGTCATAGTTAATGTTATTTTATCTCCATCACTGTCTTCTAATGTTGAAGATGGTATATTGTGGATTATAACGATATTTGTTAATTGTGTGGTTCCAACATTTCTGATTGTAAAATCTTCAGTTGTTGATTCTCCTGCATCTGCTACTAACTCAACTTTACTCTTGTCAACTGTCATGGTTGACTGTGGGGTTACACCGTTATCAATTACTTCTAGATAAAAATCCTCTTCATCTATCCAGTCAGCTAAATCTCCAGTATAATAATAACGTGCAGTTATTTTTCCTTTATATAGGCCTAAAGGTGTTGCTGAAGGTACATCTACTGTAAAACTAACTGTAGCTTCATCCCCAATACCCAGATTTGTTATTGTAGTTGGCGCTACTGGTCTTGGAATAATATTTGTATTATCGCTTAGATCTGTTACTTCAAAGCTTATATATCCTACCAATTCATCCCCTACATTTCTTACTATTAGATCATAAGCTGTACTTTCACCAGGTTTAGCTTGTTTTCTTGATCCTGAATCTGGCCAAGTCAAACTTATCTGTGTTATACTAGCAATTACACTAGTTAGAACTAAAAAAATTCCTAATATTGCAAATACTCCTAATTTATTTTTCATTTTGGACTGTGCCTCCTTGATATTCTACCTATTTTGCCTCTTTTCAGTGATAATCTATGTTTCAGTAGATATTTAAATCTTACTATGCTTGAATTTATGATTTTTTTAAAAATATATTTAAATATGTTGTTTTTAAGAGGTATATGGAGTTTCCACTAATAGAGAAAAAATGGTTTAAAGGTCAGAAATCCTTAGCTATAGTTTATCCTAATTTATATTATGGAGGGGTCTATTGTTTAGCTCCTCTAATTATATATAATTTAGTTAATTTAAAAACAAATTGGGCTTGTGATAGGCTATTTTTGGATAGATTAAAGGATATGAAGAATTATGATTTGGTTGGTTTTACTTGGCAATATGAACTAGATTTAAGGTATATAAAACAAATTTTAAATAAAAATAAACCAAGATATACATTTGCTGGCGGGCCTTGTGTTATTCAGAATCCCAAGGCATTAGAGGGATTAATAGATTTTTTTGTAACTGGTGATTCTGAGGTTATTTTGCCTAAAATATTAGAAGTATATTCTTATGATAAAAATAGTTTTTTTAATGCTATTTCTAAAATTTCTGGTGTTTATGTTCCTAAAAAAAATAAAATTAACAGCTATTATTGTGATCTAGATATATTTTATCCATTATATCAGCCAATGCCAGAGAAAATAGATAAAAATTATGTATTTGGCAGGTGTTTTATTTTAGAAATAGAAAGGGGGTGTCCTTTTTCTTGCAAATTTTGTGCTTTAAAGGAACAAAAACCGAGATATAGATCTTTTGAAGAAATTATTGAAATTTTAAATAATGGGCTTTTATTGAATCAAAGAAATAAGGTTGTAATCTATTCAGCATCTTTTACCCATCCAAAAAGAAAACAAATTTTAGAATATTTAATTGAAAAAAATATTAGATTTTCAGTACCTTCTATTAAGGTTGAGGTTATGGATTTAGAAATATTAAAATTGATAAGAAAATCCCAAACTTCTTTAACGATTGCTCCGGAGTGCGGAGAACATTTAAGAATAAAATTAGGAAAATTAGCAAGAGATGAAGAATTTTTTAAATTTGCTAAAATGGCAAAAGAATTAGATTTCAAGGGGATAAAACTATATTTTATGGTTGGTTTACCTGAACAAAATGAAGATGATCTGAGAGAAATGGTTGGTTTTTTAGAAAGATTCCAAGAATATTTTAATAATATTTATGCTTCAATACATCCTTATGTTTCTAAACCTAATACATTTTTATTGAAGGAATTTGATAAAAAAGAGATAAAAAAACAGATTAATTATTTAAGAAGAAATTTAAATATTAAGATGAAAATATCCTCTGTTTCTACAGCAGAAAAAATATATAAGATTGCTAATTTTCCTTAGCTGTAGGGGTGATCCAATTTAGAATAGTTATTACCATATAATATATTAAGATCAATATAAATATAGATAGTATGGTATAAATATCTATTGGTGAATTAGTGTATATAATTAATATAAGAATTGCTGCTAAAAAATGTACTGTTGATTCTGAAGAAATGACGTATGCTAGTTCTTTTGGGAGTGAATGAAAAAAATCTAATATTGCCATAAGCACGGCTATAAAGAATAGGGCAAAGATTAGAGATATTTGCAGGCTAATTACTAAGTCTCCTTTATTATAGAGATGTCTAAGCAGGTCCATAGCTACAAATAATAAAATAATACTGTTTCCAAATGCCCCGACCCATCCTATCTTTTCTGATTTATATCTAGCTGAATATATCTCTATAAAAAAAAGATTGATTAATAAGGGTATTAAAACCCATAACATCTCCTTGTTATTTATTGGGCCCATAGCTAATTCAAAAAATCTATTTGTCAGTTCTATAAAAAAATTCATACATATTTCATTGTTTTTTAATTTAAAAATATTTTTAAAAAAATGTGTTTTATACTTTTTATGAAATATACCTATGATTTAATAATAAGACTCTTTTTATGTCTAATATCACTAGATATATTTTATTTGATATTTACTCCATTAACCGTATATACTTCATATTTTTTTTTATTATCTTTAGAACCTAGTGTAGTGGATGGGATTAAATTGGTTATCCAAGGTCAAGTATTTAATATTACTGAGGCTTGTGTTGCTGGTTTTGCATATTACTTGTTTTTTTTATTAACGATGCTGACTAAAGATATACAAAGAATAAGATTTATTATTTTTGGTTTTGGGCTGATATTTCTAATGAATGTATTAAGAATTATTCTATTAGTGTATATATATCATTTCTATGGTGCAGAATATTTTGAAATGCTGCATTTGTTGTTCTGGAGATTTATATCTGGTATTTATGTAGCTCTTGTTTGGATTTTTTTAGTCAAAAGATATAAGGTTAAATCTATTCCGATATATGATGATTTAAAGTATTTGTATGAACGTAGCTTCTTTAAGAAAAATTAATTACTTTCATCATTTTTTTCTGCTTGGAGTACTATTAGATCTTCTGTTGTCAACTTCTTCTTCTCTTTTAATTTTCTTTCTATATCCTTTGATTTTTTTTCTATAATCTCTTGGTTTTTTGCCTCTTTTTCCTGCCTTAATAGTTCTTTATCATTATCCATTTCTTGTCTTTCTTCTTTTACTTTTCTCAATAATTCTTTTAATTGATTATTTTTATTATTAAACTGGTTTTTATATTCAATAAATTTATTGAATGCGTCTTCCTGTATTTTTTTAAGTTCATTTATTTCTTTAGATAACATTATAAATTGATTATAGCTTGGACTATTTGTGAGCTCTAATATTTGTTTATGGAATTCATCTGCTTTTGATTTACTCTCTTTAATTGATCTGCTTAGGTCTTCACTGTCTTTAAGAATTTCGCTTACTTTTGAACTCTCATCATAGCTCTTTCTTAGTTTTTTTATTTGCTCCATTAGTTTTTGTTCTTTTTCAAAGGATGTTTCAATCTCTACTTGTTTTTCTAAATCAGTAATTTTATCTAAAATCTTTGATGGATTAATCTTAATATTATAGTCTTTGAAAATTTTTTCTTTATCCTTATGTAACTTTTTTAATTTTTTAACTAATTCCCTTACAGCATCATTATGTCTGTTTCTTTGTTTTTTTAATTCTTTTAATTCTAGGTTTTCCTTGTCTTTTCTTATTTTTAAATCCTTTATTGCATTAATTTTATCGTTAATTTCTTTTTTAAAATCTTCTTTTTTTTTGAACCAAGATTCTTTTTTTTCATTAATCTCGTCTAGTTCTTCTTTTATTTGAGAAATCTCTTTTAAACTTATTCTATGTTCTTTTACTATATCTAACTTATCCATAATATTTTTATTTTATACTAATATTTAAAAATTTCTAAAAGAAAAAAATTAACCAAATAGTGCACCTAAACCTGCTGCTGCTTGTGAATCATCTACTTTCTTTTCTTCTTTTTTTTCTACTGTTGGTGCTGGTGGTGCTGTTGTTACTGGGGCAGCTGATGGTATTGTTGATTCTTTTATAACCTTATCGATGTCTACATCTACTAATGCTGATATTAATGCCCTAATCCTTGCATTATCTGGTTTTATACCTACTGATTCTAATACCTTAGTAATTGTATTTTCATCTATTTTTTTTCCAGCTTTGTGTATTAACATTGCTGCATAAATATATTCCATTTTATTTCCCTCCTAATTGATTATGTTTTATTAACCTTTATTTTTTTCTCTTGTAACTCTTTTAGTATGTTTTGTGCAATTTCTTCCTCTTTTCTGAAATTTTCTTCAGGCATCTTGCTCACTATATTATTTATTTCTATAGTAGATTGTAATATTTTATTTTTTAATCTTTCTGTAGTCAAAATCTCATTTGATTCTGTTACTATTAATGCATCTAAGTGTGCTTTTTTAATCAACAGATCAATATTTTCTTTTGTTGGATAAGAGATATTAAACGCTAAATTAAAGGCATCTTTAGCACATTTAATAAGGTCACTTGCAAATTGTTTTTCATCTATGTCCAGCACTTTTCTTGTGTAAATCTCTCCATTTTCATATACTCCAGTTATGTTTAATCCAATTTCCATTGGCTCTATTCCCAATCTTGTTAAAAGAGTAGCAACATTTGACTGTATCATCTGTCCTTCTTTGACAACTATTGAATCTTGTTTTATCACCACTTTTCCAGCTTCAATTCCTGTTTTTACACCTATACTACCCAATTCTCCAATAATTGGGCCTGGTGAAAATGATGTTTGGCCTGCCGCAACAACAATATTATTTGGCGCAATCTGCCCTGCTTTTGCTGGGGCTGCACTTCTTGATTTTTTCAATATTCTTGCTAAAGTAAATGGATCTTCGTTGGTTAGAACTAGGGCAGGCATGCCTTTAACATATTTACATAATTCTTCTATGTTTTTTCTTTTTAATTCTTTTAGTGCTATCTTTATTAATCTGCCTTTACACATAATTATTTTTACAGAGTGTTTTAAAGAATATCTCATTCTTTGTAATTGCAATGATGGAACATTAATTAGATCAATAACACCTATTATTTGATATTTTTCCATTTCTTTGACTAATTCTTTTATCTTATTCTGTTTTTGAATAGAAACTGATTCTTTTTTCATTTCATTCCTTTACCTATCTTATAGATTGGACCCATTGTAAATTTTAATATTATATCTTTAATATTTTGCTTCTCTTGTGGCAATTTTGTAAGTAAAAAATTATATACAGCTATGATATTATCTGTTAATTCTTCATCTTTCATTGCTTCTTTACCAACACAAATCTTTACTGCCTTTTCAGATCCACTATATAATTTAATTGTATTATTCAGTTTTTGAACAATTGGATCTAAACTTGGTATTGTCCCTGGAACAACACATCCTGCTTTTGGATTTGGCATTTTTTTCTTTGGTCCGAGGATTTTACCAAAGGTTGTTGCTACTTGACTCATTATATTTGCTTGTGCTACAAAAAAATCATAATCTTTTGCTAATTTTCTAATAATCTTTTTTTCTTTGCTTATATTTTTAAATTCTTCCAAAACAATTGTGTGATCAAATGTTTTTTTAGATATATTTACAAGTTGCTGATCAACTAATCCACATATTTTTACTTTTCTACCAATGCTATTTGGAAGTACTATGTATGTGTCAATTCTATTTTCATTTTTTTTCATATCAATATCTTTTAAAAGAAATATTATATCAATACTTTGAGAAAAATTTCTTTTTGGACTCTTTTCCCTTAATTCCTTTAATGCTTGGTTTATTTGTGATTTATCCATTATGCCTCCTACTTTATTAGTAGTTCTACGGCTTTAAATCTGTAAAACTCTATATTTATAAATCTTTCTAGGAAATTTGTGTCAAATCTATTGTGGATGTTGATCTTGTACATAATATCTGAGATTCCTTGTTATTAACATCAAAGTCACCATCATATTCTGGATTCTTAATAATTGGGGTTAAGGTTACCTTTTCTTTTGGCAAACTATAGGCTTGGTCAATCCCATCACCTGTAGCACCATCTTTAAGAATTTTTCCTGGTTCTAATATCGCATTATCTGAAAAATAAGGCATTGCCTCTGTATTTACAGTATCACTATGAATGATTACACCATAAATATTAAATGAACCCTTATTCTTTAAAGTTATAGGACAATTAATCCCCCCCGAACAATCAGCTTCAGTAATAGAAATAGCAACCTGATCACAAAATTCATTATCTTCCATAAATTTTTCAAACTTGATATCTTTTGAAGAGTTTAATAAGAATGATGTGACAATTCCAGCAATGGCAATAGTAAATCCAATTATGAGAACAGTAGCTATTAATGGAGAAATTCCTTTTTTCATAGATATAAAAATAATTTTATTCTTTTAAATGTTTTCTTTTGGTTTTAAAGATAAAAACATTTATAATAAGTAATTTTTTCTTTAATAAAAATGGTATTGGCAGTAACACATTCATTGATTTCAGCTTTTTATGTATTTTTAGTTAAAAAGGGATTTAATTTAAGATTTATAAATAATAATCATCTTTTTGTAGCAGCAGTTGCTGGTATACTCCCTGATTTAGACATAATAATAAGATGTTTTAATAATTTATTGAATCTAAATCTACCAGAAATACTAGGTCATAGGGGGTTGTTTCATACTCCTTTTTTTGCTTTATTATTTTTAATTCCAGGAATAATCTTATTATTTACTAAGAAGAGAGAGTATAGTACATATTTGTTTATAATTGCTTGGGGAATAATTTTACATATTTGTTTGGATTATTTAACTTCAGGAGGAATCCACAAGGGAATAATGTGGTTTTTTCCTATAGATAATACAATTTATTCTGGTATCTTGGGTGAAAAAGATTGGATTGTTGGGTTTACAATGGATATTGATGCTATATTACTAATCTTATGGTTATTTTGGTTAGTGAAGAAAGAAAAAATAAAAGAATTTTTTTAAATATTCTTTTTAATTGTTTCAATTAATTTTCTAGTATCTATACCTTTGAATTTTTTCATTACTATTCCCATTATAGCGTTAAAACTAGCATTTTTGTTTTCTTGAATGATTTTAATTATTTCTTGTTCATCTATGTTTTTTTTCTTAAATTTTTCAAAATTAAATCTTTTATTTTTTAAAAAATCTATTAATACCTCGATTATAACCTCTTTACTAATTTCATTATTTTCTACTCTTTTAATAACTTCATAGATATTTTCAGGTTTTAAACCATCTAAATTAAATCTTGTTTTTATTTCTTTAGGAATTTCTATTAGACAATGTGCTCTAAATCTTGCATTTTTATCTAAATAATGTTCTATATCTTCTTCTAAAATTTCTTTTGCTAAACTTTCACTTATATTATATTTTTTCATAATTAAATTAATTTTTTCTGTTAAAAGGATTACTCTTTCTAATTTATCTAGGTTTTCTACTTTAATTAAGGGATGATCTGTTTCTGGGTACATTCTACTGCTTCCAGGTAGTGGGCGGGCATATGAAGAGGTTGCATTAGAATAATTTGGAATTCTTGTCTCTTCTAATACACCATTTTTTATTAGATTTAAACGCTCAATAACGGCATCCATTGCTTTTTTACAAACCTTTTCTTTTTCACAAATTATTAAGATTAGATCATTATTTTTTGCTTTAAATAATTCCCTTAATTCTTGAAATTCTACTTCTAAATTATATTTTTTTAATTCTTCATCAGAATGAATAAGGCCATTAACACCATAAGCTGTTGCATATTCTGCTATCTCTTTTCCTAATGTTTTACTTCTACATATTTCTTGTTTAAAATTAAAATTTTCAATTTTTAATGCTAAAATTATTGCGTTTTCTTCTAATAATTTCTGAACAATCTTAAATTTACAGTTTTTAAAAACATTAGTCACTTCTTTTTTTTCTATAATTATTTTTTTATTTTTTAAAGCTATTAAAGATACTTGTCTTTGTATTTCATTTTCGATTAATAATTTTAAGGTTTTTAAATCCTGCCACCCCTTGATCTCTACTCTTGCCCCATTTTTTATACTGATGTTAACATCTTGTCTGATTGTTCCTATTCCTCTCTTTATACAATCAAAACTTCTAAATATCATACCTAGGTGTTTAGCTACTTCTACTGCGTGGCTCGGGCTTTTAATTGTAGCATCTGTTCCCAACTCCCATAAAGCAATTCCCTGTCTACTTAGACTATATATTATTTTATTATTTTCTTTAGAGATAATCTTTGAAGCGTCTTCTTCTAGATTAAGCTGCTCTAATTTTACCTTACCCTGCGATGTTTCTATAAAACTATCTTTTGATTCTAACCCAACAATAGTTGTTCTTTGAAAGGCTGGAGAGACTGAACCATCAAATACGTTTTTTCTCATTATACAAAGATAGGATGGGATTTGTAATCTTAAAAATTTTGCTAATTTTAATGTGTTTTTTAGATGATCTTGGTTAATTATATGACATGGTTCTTCGTCACAGTCAACCAGACATGTTTCATTTTTATAGCAGTTATAGATAAATTCTTTATCCCTGAGCATTTCATATGCTCCTGCTATGTCCATTTCTCCTAATTCTCCAAAAACTACTCTAATTTTTCTTCTAATCTGTGAAATAAAATTTTCTTCTTCAAGAGAGCTAGAACATTCACAAAATAATTTTTTACCACTTAACTGTTGATGTAATTCTATACCAATTTTTAGATTTAAATCTTTATACATGACTTAAAAAAGAATATTATATTTATTAAAGTTTGGGATTTTTAAGCAAACTTTATAAATGTTTATATATACTTTTTCTTAATGCAAACCCCTTTAGAATTACCACAAGAAGTAAAAGAAAAGATTGAAAATATGAAAAAAAAATTAGATAATCTATCTAAACTGCTACAAAAAGAAATAAAAGAATATTTGGTTGGGTTGTCCGTTTTACCACCATATCAGCCAAAATCAGATGAACCTCCATTAACAGAACAAGAAAAAATAGATTTACAACAAAAAGTAAATATTTTGGTTGTATTAAATGCTGAGGCTCAAAAAGACGGGTTTAAATTAAGAGATGAATTAACAAAGAAATCTAAAGAAATAACTGAAAAATTAGATAAGGATTTTATTGTAAGAGTTATAGATGTTTTAGAATTAAAGGATGCTTGTTATGATGCGAAATATGATCTCGTTGAAGATGTTGCTATGAGTGCGCCTTTTTATGATCCAAAGGATTTTTTAAATGTGTTTAAATTAATGCAATTTCATAAAAATATGGTTCTTAAAAAATTTGAAAAGTATATTGTGGCTTATGTTGCTGCTGGTTCTTTCTTTAGAGGAGATGCTACATCACATGATATTGACATATTTATTGTTGTAGATGATACTGATGTTAAAAAAATGACTAGAATCGAGCTAAGAGATAGATTGTATGCAATAATAAGAGATATGGGTAGAGAGGCTTCACAGATAATTGGTGTAAAAAAAGAATTCCATATACAAGCATATATTTTAACTGATTTCTGGGATTCAATAAAAGATGCTTCTCCTGTGATTTATACATTTTTAAGAGATGGGGTGCCGATATTTGATAGGGGTATATTTATGCCTTGGAAATTATTGTTAAAAATGGGAAGAATAAGACCATCTCCTGAGGCAATAGATATGCAGATGGAAATGGGTGAAAAATTAATACAAACTGCTAAAGGAAAATTATTAAATCTATTAAGTTGGGATCTATATAATGCTATATTGGGGCCAGCTCAGGCTGCTATAATGCTTTATGGCATTGCACCCCCAACACATAAGGAATCTATTAGATTAATGGATGAAATTTTTGTTAAGAAAGAAAAATTATTAGAAAAAAAATATGTAGATATTTTAACCAAAGCTATAAAAAACTGCAAGGATTTTGAACATGGTAAATTAAAGGAAACTACTGGAAAAGAGATTGATGACTTTCTAAAAGATGCTGAAGATTATATGAAAAGAATAAGAAAATTATTCGAACAAATTGAATTAAAAAGAGAAAAAGATGATAGTGAAGAGGTTTATAATGAATGTTTAAGGTTGACTAGAGATGTTTTAGAATTAAATAATGTTCAATTCAATGAAAATAATTTAATAACACAATTTAAGAAATGCATTATAGATAAAGGTATATTATCTGAGAAGCAGTATAAAATTTTAAAAACAGTATTAGAGGTTTATAATAATTATCAAAAAAATAAAACTGTACCTGCTGATTTTGAAAAAATAAAAAAAGAGGCTAGATTATATATTAAAGGATCTATTGAATATATACAAAGAAAGAGGGGTTATATGCTAGAAAGAGCAAAAATTAGATTCAAATATGGAGAAAAATATGGTGATGCTTTGTTAACGGATGGGGTAGCATATATCATAGAAGATATTGATGCTAAAGAAAAAGTAATATCTAAAGCAGAAATATCAAAAGAGGGTTCTTTTAAAAAAATTGAAAAATCTTCTTTAGAAGAATATGAACAAATTATTAGTGGGGTTAAAATACCTGGAAAAATATTCATTAAAGAAAATACATTAAATTCTTTAAAAGAATTGTTTGGTAAAGATGTTGAAATTTTAATTAATTATTAAATTAGAAAGCTTTTTATTTCTTTATTTTTTAGTAGTAAATATGTTTCATAAGGATATATATAATTGGATTAATGAACTAGAGAGAGAAAAATTAGTTATATTAGGCGAAAGCCATGATGATTCTTGGTGTGAATTATTTGAAGTTGCATTAGCTTTTACATTCTCTTCTAGACAAAAAACATGTTTAGCTTTAGAGGGATATAGATTTGGTGAGTTAAAAAAAGAGGATTTAAAAAATGATATTGATAAACTTTTATTTGATATTATAAGAAATAATAACGGAACATTGTATGGTTTAGAAGCTAAAGATAGGATGGATGCCTTGTATGGTGTTCCAAAAGATAATATTTTAGCTTATAGAGAGATGTTTAATAAAAGTAAATTAAAAAAAACAGTTGGATTAACAGAATATCAAAGAAATAGAGAGATGGCATCAAATTTAGTTAAATTATGTAAACAGTTTCCTTTTGTTGTTGCAATAGTTGGAGCAGGACATAGTCATTTTGGATATAGTGTCAATTTTCTTTTTGAATATTTTTTTAATGGGAAGGATAGCTTTTTCAAACCAGAATCAATAGATTATTGTTGTATTAATTTATTAAAAGAAGAAAATCTAAGATTTTAATCCTTTTTTTATAGTCTTTCCTTTTTGTTGAAAGTCTATTCTTGTAGTATTTAATAATTTTTTAATTTCATTAGGGACTTCCACTTGTTTCCAGCCAGGAATACTCTTTGATTCTACTCTTTCTATTTTTGCTTGAGCCATAGCTATTGCTGTAGCTGTTTCATCCAGTCTATCAGCTATTCCTTCACATATTTCTCTCTCTTCTTCATTTGCTAATCTTACTGCTACCATTAAATTTTTACTTTTCCTTGCCCAAGGCATTGAAGCTAATTCTTCATTGAGTTGTCTCATTGATTTTAGTATTTTGAAGAACATAGTTCTTGCACTTGGAGCTTTAAGATTATACACCCATTGTTCAAAAATATCTAAATTTGTTCTTTTTTTAAAAAAATCAAAAAACCCCATTAATTTCACCTCTTGTAAATCTAATATAAACTTCTATAAAAAATTAATTGAAAAAATTTGTCATAAGATTCTCACGCTTCTTTTTTATGGATAATTACATCAAGTAGTTTGTCTGTCCAAACAATAATTCATATTTTGTTATTTCTAATGATTCTTTGCCATAAATTTTTAAATTGGAAAATATTATAAGTTTATTCGTTAAGATAAGTTTATGAAAGGTTTTGTAGTTTATCCCACCTATAAGACTATTAATGATAGGTCTTTTGTACTATTATATGGTAGATTAGAAAATGGAGAGAGTTTTGTTACTATTAATTCTTTTAAGCCATTTTTTTATATAAAAGAAAATGATTTAGAGAATGCTAAAAAAATATCTAGTTTTGAATTTAAGAGGTGTTCCTTAACTAATTTTCAGAAGGAAAAAGTAGTGAAAATTATTTTAGATATTCCAACAGACGTTCCTAATTTAAGAAAACAATTTTCTGAAGAAAATATTGAGACATATGAAGCAGATATAAGATTTCCATATAGATTTATGATGGAAAAGGGAATAAAAGGTTGTTTAGAAATAGAAGGAGATTATAAAGAAGAAGAGTATGTAAATAGAGTTTATAGAGAACCTGAATTAAAATCTTGTAATAATTATGATATTAAATTAAGAATATTAAGTATGGATATTGAGGTAGGAAATAATGGACAGATCTATTGTATATCCTTAGTTTATGATGATAAAAAACTTAGTTTAGTATATAATAAAAAAATTAAAAATTCTATTTTTTGTGAGAATGAAGAGGATTTAATTGAGAAGTTTAAAGATTATATTTTAGAAATAGATCCAGATATTATTACTGGATGGAATGTTATAGATTTTGATTTTGATTTTTTAAAAGGTAAATTTATTGAACATAAAATAGATTTTAAACTTGGAAGAGATAATTCTAAATCTAAGATAAAGATAGAAAAGGATTTTTTTGTAGATTCTAAAATGGATGTTGCAGGAAGAGTTGTTTTAGATGGTTTAAATTTAATTAGGAAAAGTTTTGTAAAATTAGACAATTATAAATTAGAAACTGCAGCTCAGAAATTTTTAAGTTCTGGAAAATTGATTAATCTTGGTATAGAAGATATTGATAAAATTTGGGAGAAAAACCCAGAAAGGTTAGTAAAATACAATATTAAAGATTCTGAATTAGTTTTAGAAATATTAGAGAAAAGTAAGATTATTGATTTGACTATTCAACGATCACTTTTAACTGGAATGCCTTTAGATAGGGTTAGTGCTTCAATCGCTTCTTTAGATTCTTTGTATATTCGTGAGGCACATAAAAGAAATTTAGTTGTACCTAATGCTCATTTTCAAGAAAAAGAAAGAAAGGTTACTGGTGGTTATGTAAAAGAAAGCGAACCAGGAATTTATGATTTTATATTAGTTTTAGATTTTAAATCTCTATACCCTTCTGTAATTAGAACATTTAATATTGATCCTTCAAGTTTTTTAGGTTTAGAATATGAAGGAGATTGTATTAAGGTTATAAATGGTGCCTGTTATAAAAGAGAAGAAGGAATATTACCTGAAATATTAACAGGTTTATGGGTAGCAAGAGATAAATTTAGAAAAGATGGAAATGAATTAGGAAGATATGCTGTAAAGATTTTAATGAATTCTTTTTGGGGCGCCTTAGCTTCACCAGCATCAAGATTTTTTAATATGGATATGGCTAATTCTATCACTAAAACCTGTCAATTTTTAATTAAGAACACTGCTGATTTGATTGAAGAGAAGGGATATCATGTGATTTATGGGGATACTGATAGTTTGTTTTTATTAAGTAAATGTGATGATTTGGATACAGGAGAGGAATTGGGGAAGAAGCTAGCAAAAGAAATTAATGAATATTATAAAAAATGGATAAAAAAAGAATATAATAGAGAAAATATATTAGAGATTGAGTATGAAAAATGTTTTGTTAAGTTTATTATGCCTAAGATAAGGAGCAAAGAAAAAGGTGCTAAAAAAAGATATGCTGGTTTGTTGATAAAGAATGGTGAAGAGAAAATTGAAGTTACTGGTTTAGAATTTGTAAGACAAGATTGGACGACCTTAGCTAAAAAATTCCAAATGGAATTATTAGATAGAATTTTTCATAATAAAGAAATTGAAAGTTTTATTAAAAAGTTTATTTTGGATTTGAAAAAAGGTAAATTTGATGATGATTTAATTTATAGAAAGCATTTAAGAAAATCTTTAGAAGAATATACTGCTACAACTCCACCCCATGTTAAAGCTGCTAGAAAATTAGAAAGTTTTTATGGGGATGTTGTAGAGTATGTAATGACAGAAGATGGTCCTGAGGCTGTACAACAAATTAAGCATAAAATAGATTATGATCATTATTTAGATAAACAAATTAAACCTATTGCTGAATCTATTTTAGTGTTTTTTAATAGAAAGTTTGAGGATTTAGTTAAAGGTAGTTCTCAAAAGGGATTGTTCGAGTTTTAAATTTCATAATATTCTTCTTTTTTAGTAAATATTTTTTCTATATCCTCTTTTTTTAGGGTTTTTCTACCTTGAATTGTAATTTCTTCTTTAAGATTTTTTATTATGATGTTTATTAATCCTTCAAATTTATGTTCTAATAAGTTAATTGCTTCTTTATTAGATCTAATTTTTTGTTCTTTTAACATTAAAATTAAATTTTTTCTCTTAATTAATGTGTTAGTTTTATTTATATTTTTTTTCATTTTTAGTTAATGTATTAATATATAATGTTTATTATATTTTACATTGAAATTTAATAAAAATTTTTCGCATATATTTTCTTTATTTATAGGCAACAAAAAAACTTGATTTGCCAACCATTGTCCTTTATTTGTTTCTACAAAACCTTGTTTACCTCTAAGAAATCTTACTATTTTTACTTTTAATGATGGAGATAAATTAATTAGTTTATAATTAAAAAGAACTTTATTTGTAAATTTAAATTGTTCGGAAAAATTTATTTTATTTTTTAAACTATAACCTTCACGTAATAAAGTAAATATTAAAGATGGAGGTTTTATAAAAAAATCTTTTGGAGATAATATACTTACATGAAAACCAGGAATTTTAATTTCTTTTTCTGTGATTATTGCTATGTCTATGTCAGTAGGTGAAGCTTTGCCTTTTACTGTAGATCCAAATAAAATAATGTCTAAAATATCTTTATCTTTTAGATATTTTTCCAATCTACTTCTTATTAAAGATTCTATTTTTGAGTCCATTTGCGTAATTTTTTAAATTTAATGCGTCTTTCTGTTCTAATCTAAGATTATATGATTTAGTATACATTTCAAACAAATTAGAAACATCTGAATAAATATCTTCAAAATACTTTTTTAAAAAATTAAATCTTTCATTATGATTTTTTGGTAAAGATTTTATCTCTTTGTAGATTAAATAATCGCACATAATTACAATTGCTTTAAAAAAATCTGAGACAGATGCGTTGTATCTCCCTCTCTTTAGGTTTTCTTCTCCAGATAAGGTAAATTCTTGAATATTCTTTTCTAATTCTTCTAACATTAATAAATTAATAGAAATTAGTATATTTAAATGCATTGGTTAATGCATTAATTTGTAGAGTCCTGAGGCAATGCAATAAATTAATTATAAAATAGATTATGATCATTATTTAGATAAACAAATTAAACCTATTGCTGAATCTATTTTAGTGTTTTTTTAATAGAAAGTTTGAAGATTTAGTTAAAGGCAGTTCTCAGAAGGGATTGTTTGAATTTTAAGAATAATTTGGTTATTTTCTGAATAATTTAAACTTTCTATACAGGTTAGTGGCTATTTTTGTACACTTATATTACCAAAAAGTTTAAAAATAGAAATTACTTTTAAATTTTATGTATGATTCAAATGTTTTAGAAAAATTTTCAAAAATACCTGTATTTTCTTTATCTGATGTAAATCAAATTATAAGTAATAGAGAATATACTAAAATATTTTGGTATTTGCTTAGCAAACTCCATTGCAGAATCAACAAACTTTAAAAAGTCTATATACTCTTCTTTCATAAAGATCACCTTCTTTTAGATTTAATATCTAAAAGAAGGTTTATTTCTATAAAAAGATTAGGATTGCACCAGAGCCCCTATATCAATTAAAGTGTGTTGATTCCATGAATAAGCAAAAATTCTTATTGAATTAAATTTTCTTTTTCTATCCATAAGATTTTACTTTTTTTATTTAATTGTTTCTTTGCCTTATCAATTTTATTGATTTTACCTTCAAAAATAAATAAACATTTATTTCTTATAGCGACATGATCTATTTCTATTCTTTGATTTTGATTAGTGATTATATAATAATTACTTGTAACTTCTTCAAAACAACTTTTTAATAAAATGTTACTTCATATGCCTTTTTCATAAAAAAATTATGATTTTTAAATTAATAAAACTTATTTGAATTTAGTTTACTACATAATTATCATTAAATTTTCATAAGGTATTTGTTTTTAACAGATTGCATAATGACCGTTTATAATATACGTTTCTTTTGTCGCTGACTAAATTTTAAACATTATTTTTTTAACAAATTATTTAAATGATTATTTATTTAATTTAAATTATGAAATCTTTTAATGCAAAAATAACTAAGAATTTATTAATGAGATTATTATTTGTTTTTACACTTTTAATACCTGTATTTTATTTTCAAGATTTCTATCAGCATTTTTATGTTTATCTCACAGGTAATGTAATTACAAATATTATAACCCAAGAATGGCACATTGTCTTATTAAGTATATTACTGTTTCTTGCAGTTTTAATTCCTTTATCATTTAGAAGAAGAGTAAAATGGGCAGAATATGGTTTAGTTAGTGCTTTTTTTATCTCTCTCTTTGTAGAGATGTATGGGATTCCTTTAACAATTTTTTTAGCCTCTAAATATTTTCTTACTAATGATGTTAATCTACCAAATAACATAATTGAATTTGATTTTTTAGGTGTTGGTTTTGGTATGGATCTGGCTATGGTTTATGCTCTATTTTTAATGATTTTAGGAGTATTTTTTGTAACAATTGGTTGGGTTACCTTATACAGAAATATAAAAAAGGATTGTCTAGTCACAAAAGGAATATATAAATATTCAAGACATCCCCAATATCTAGGTTTTATTTTAATTGTAATGGCTTGGTTTATTGGTTGGCCAACTATACTTACATTAATTTTAACACCAATTTTAATCTATAAATATGTTAGTTTATGTAAAACTGAAGAAGGTGAAATTTTGGATAAATCTCCTAGATACATAGACTATAAAAATAATGTTCCATTTTTTATTTAGTTTATTTTTTTTAGAAAAGAAAGATTTTTAAAGATTCTAATTTCTAAATTTTAAAGATCAGGTATCTGCGGGGATAGCAAAGCCTGGTCAAACTTTAGTGGGATTTACACTAGGGGGCTGGATGCGCAGGAAAGGAAGAATAAATCTTTCTTTGCGAAACTTAAGATCCTGTCACTTAGTGTGTTCGAGTCAAAAATCAAGAAAGTGGTTTTTGCGAAAAGGTTCAAATCCCTTTCCCCGCATTATTTTATAGATTTAGGATTATTGGTGGGCTAATATCACATTTACATTGTTCTGTTATAACAAGGGGTTTTTCAATTAGATTTAATAAAAGTTGGTCTAAACCTTTAGCAATCCTCTTAGATATTTCATTTATAGAATTCTGCTCTGCTCTATGTTCTCCTTCTTCTGAGTCAAGGTCTGTAACTGTCCATAAACGTGCATGATGTGATGGTAATGTTCTACATTCTCTTAATCTGGATTGGGCCTCTCTTATTAAGTATGCTTCTGGAAAGGATGTCATTTCAACTATATTTGCACCCCATTGTTTATAAATCTCTGATTCCATTCTTGTTGAAAAACATGGTCCATTAATACACACACTCCTTCCCCTTAAATAAATCTCTAGTGGGCTGTCTAATCTGTTTAATAAAGAAGGGTCAACGTTTCTTGTTAGAATTTCTTCTGCTAATTCTTGGCAATATAATGGATTCGGTTGGGTATGGACTACTCGATCCCCAAAAAAAGATCTTTGTGGTCTTTCTTTAGTGTTATCAAAACTATCTGCTGCTAAAACTATTGATCCTGGTTGATATTTATTTGTTAAAGAACCACATGCACTTACAGTAAGTATTAAATCTGGGTTGAAATCTATAACACCCAGAAAAATATTCCCAGCATAATTTACAAATCTCGGTCTTTATTATGCCTAAATGTTCCCTCTGTACCCTGTTTTGTCCCAAGAGAATAATGTCTTGGAATAAACCTTACAACACACCCTTTAGTTTCTAATTCTTTAAATCTTACATAACCATATTCTGTTTCTCTTTCTTGAATTTTTGATTCCATAAATAAATCTGAGTTCCCATAAGATGTTCCGCCGATAATTAATATCTTTTGCACCATGGTCTTTTTTTGAATATTCTGTTTAAAAAAATATTTAGTTTGTAAAATATTTTTTCGAGAACAAAAAGGATTAATAACTATTTTAATAAAAAATATATATGAAAATAATAAACAATCCTTTAACTACAGATTATCATATCCACTCAAATACCTTTTCAGATGGAATGTCTGATATTGATGCAATCGTAGCTTATGCAAAAATAATAGGTTTAGAAAGAATAGCAATAACAGATCATTCTAGGGCTGTATCTGAACACTACAAAGAGAAAAAAACACCAAGAGGAATAGTTTCTAGATGGAGAAACGTTCATAATGATGTAGATGTTTCTTTTGGTATAGAAGGTGATATTTTAAATCTATTTGGGGATGTTTGTGTTGATATAGCTAAACATCGTGGCAAACCTTTAATTCTTTCATTACATAAAGAGGTTTATGGTGTTGAGATGTCTGAAGTAACTCAAGCTTATATTAGAGCTATAGAAAAAAACTTTAGTGAGATAACTATGCTAGGCCACATACATTTGAAAGAGAGTTCTAAATTTTTAGATATTGAAAGTGTTATTAAATTAGTAAATAGACATGCTATTCCTTTGGAAATAAATTGTGGAGCCATTGTAAGAGAATTAAGTAATGAAGAGATATTGGAACAAATATTATTGAAAACTGACAGATGTTATATTAACAGTGATGCACACACATTAAATGAAATGAGAGATAACAAAGTATCTGCTTTAGTTTATTTAAAAAAAAGATTTAGTTTGAATATTTAAAATAGTAGATAGGAAAGTGCAAAAGCGGGAACTGAATGAAAAACACCTTCATTAGAAGGCTTAAAGTCCTCGTTTTCAAAGTATTGCAGTGCGAGAGCCTTTTGCTTTGCCCTATAATTATTGTATTAGTCCATAACTCTCATAACCGCCCTATTATTTTTTCTATACCTGTTATGTCTATCCATCCTTTCTTTTTCTAGATTGTTTAATATTCTCAACTTTTCTTTAAATTTGATTAATTCTCTATTTTTTATCCTGTATTCTTGTTTTCTCTTTAAGTCGCATTCTCTATTTCTAAGTCTCCATTCTTTATTTAGTTGTCTCATTGATTTTAGTATTTTGAAGAACATAGTTCTTGCACTTGGAGCTTTAAGATTATACACACATTGTTCAAAAATATCTAAATTTGTTTTTTTTTAAAAAAATCAAAAAACCCCATTAATTTCACCTCTTGTAAGTCTAATATAAACTTCTATAAAAAATTAATTGATTATTTTTATTTCTCTATTTATATTAAAGAATAAGGTTTAGAAAAAGCAAAAAAATAGCAAGTTTTGAATTTAAAAGATAAACTTTTTTAAACTCAAATTTATTTTAACTTTTATGGTCAAAGAAAAAATAATACAAATGTTAGAAAGTTTTGATAAAAGAATTAGTAGTTTAAATGATCATGAACAATATATAGAATTTTTAATTAATAAATTTGTTGATTTATTTAATACAAATGATGAAAAAGAAAGATTAAAAATTTTTAAAGAAATAAAGAAAATTATTGATTCTGTTAAAAATGAATGTATTATTTATTTTGAATTTCTTTTTAAAGAGAATAAAAGATTTAGTAAACAAAAATATTTTAAAAAATTACAAAAAGATGTTAGTAAAGATATCAGTCTTCTTTTAAATTTTTTAATTACTTATATAAAAAATCAAACTAATCTGATTAAAAAAGAATTTGAAATTCTACAAGAATTATATAATATAGATCCTTTAACTGCAAGAAGAGATATTATTCTTAATAAAGTTGAGAATTTATCAAGGATTATTTATGAACTTAGACAGAGTTTAAAGGATGAAAGTTATTATGTTATTAATGAGATTAATGAATTATTAGATATAAATAAATACGATTCTTATGAAATAGGAATTTTGTTAAAGAAAAAGGGTAGAATATTGATTAAAGAAATGGTTGATTCTGATCTTAACAAATTATTGACATCAAAAGATGTAATTGATTATTTAAATTTTATTAGGGATTTACAAGAGGTGGATTTATTAGAGGCTGATAGAAAATTATTAAAATATATTGACCAAAAAAGAATTGAATTAGAAAAAGACGAAAAATTAGAAGAAGAAATATTAAGATATAAAAATAAAGAGGCGGATGATTTATTAAAAAAAGATTATTTAACTAGTGCTTTTAATAGAAGGGCTTTTGATTCATTTAAAGAAATTTTCTTTCGATATTACAAAGAAAATAGAATGAAAGAATTAATTCTGGAAACAAAGAATCTGACTGAAAATACATTTTCCATAGTTATGATTGATCTTGATAATTTTGGAAGAATAAATAAGGATTATGGGCATCAAGTTGGTGATAATATATTAAGAACACTCGCAAAGATAGTTATGAAGACTATAAGGCGTTATGATCTCTTTTGTAGATATGGGGGAGAGGAGTTTATTATTTTATTTCCATGTTTAAACAAACAAGTAACTCAATCCGTTGCAGAAAGAATTCGTAAAGAATTAGAAAGAACAATTATGTTTATTGGTGAAGAAAATTTTAATACTACAGCAAGTTTTGGTATAGAAGAAATTAATGAGAATATATTAAGTACTAAACAATTAATATTACATGCTAACATTGCATTGTTTAGAGCTAAAAATTCTGGAAGAAATCGAGTTGTCGTTTATGACTCAATAATGGGTGAAACAATAAAATAGAAATAAATTATTTTAAATATTCTTCTAGTCTATTTTCGGGAATTATTAAAATTCCTACATTCATTTCCACAGCTTCAACTACAAATCTATCCTTGCCAATTAAAGGATAAATATCAAATACTCCCTTTATTATCTTCTCACCCGATACTAATTGCTTCAATTGATAGTGTCTATACTCTCTAATATTCACTCTATCTATAACTAGCCCTGCTCCATGATGATCTGTCTGATTAATCACTAAACAACCCTCGAGATTAATTTGAGATTCATTTTCTATGGAAAAAGAGCTTTGAATTGTTCCTACTTCAAAATTATCAGTTTTTCTTAGATTTTTATCATTTCTTATATCTCTTAATATTCTTTGTATATTTTTTTCATCATAATCAGGATGCATATACATTAAATCAGTAAGCTTAAGCATATTTTTTTATAGATTTATCATTTATATTATTTTTGTGTATTATTTTATATATGTTGTAAGATATATTAATCTTTTTTATTTAAGTCTATATATAGACTTTATTAAATTCACTATAAAATAAAAACTTAGATTTTGTAAAATTATGGGAAAGGTTAAATATTTTATTTATTTTTCCTATCTATGAAAAGTTTTGTTATATATCCTACTTACAGAATAATAAATGATAGGTCTTTTGTATTATTATACGGTAGATTAGAAAATGGAGAGAGTTTCGTTACTATTAATTCTTTTAAGCCCTTTTTTTATATAAAAGAAAATGATTTAGAGAATGCTAAAAAAATATCTAGTTTTGAATTTGAGAGGTGTTCCTTAACTAATTTTCAGAAGGAAAAAGTAGTGAAAATTATTTTAGATATTCCAGCAGACGTTCCTAATTTAAGAAAACAATTTTCTGAAGAAAATATTGAAACAAATATTATTAAAAGCTGATAGATGTTATGTTAATAGTGATGCACACACATTAAATGAAATGAGAGATAACAAAGTATCTGCTTTAGTTTATTTAAAAAAAAGGTTTGGTTTAAATGTTTAAAATAGTAGATAGGAAAGTAAATTGATTTAAGAGATAGTATGGTTCTATTAATAAAATTCTATCTTTAATTCTCACTCAATTTTAAGAAAATTTTAGAGAAGGCTAAATTTGGATTGTGATTTTGTGAAAATAACTAGAAAGTGTGAGAGTTCCAACTAGAACTTTTCTATAAGTTAATAGAAAGAACCATTACGTTGGAGTTAGTATTTTATTCTATAATTTTAAAAGGAAAGGCTGGATAGTTATAAAAAGATCTGAAGAGGACAAAAGGAAAAAGGTTTATAGACTGATTAGTCCTGAGAAAACAGTGGGAGAATTAGAAGAATGAGAAGAAAAAAAAGTAAAATACCAATAAAAGAACGCTCAAGTGCACAAGAGTTTGAAGATCAAGTTAAACAGTATACTCATGACGATAAGAAGAGGGCTAATAATCCTCCTGTGGGTTTAGTTACTGCTGAAACAGACCATTTAAATGGAAAAAAGAATTATGAATATGATCCTCACTTAGATCCGCAATTACAATGGGCTGGAAAAAAGGAAGGGACAAGTTTTGATGTTGATGTTGTTTCTCTTCATGTTCATGAAAGAATAGACCCTTTAACCATTATAGAAAATGCTAAAAAGAAAGAAGAAACTGCGCAACTTCAGTTATTCCATTATTTTGAACAGGATACTCGTCCAATAAGAGAAGCTATTGAATTTTATAAGCATAAACAAAATTGGTCAAATCGTCTTATTGCAGGAGATTCTTTAATTATTATGAATTCTTTACTTGAAAAAGAAGGAATGTCTGGGAAAGTTCAGATGATTTATATTGATCCCCCATACGGGATAAAATATGGCTCAAACTTTCAACCATTTGTTAACAAAAGAGACGTTAAAGATGGGAAAGATGAAGATTTAACTCAAGAGCCAGAAACAATTAAAGCGTTTAGAGACACTTGGGAATTAGGTATCCACTCTTATTTAACTTATTTAAGAGATAGACTAAAACTTGCAAAAGAGTGTTTACATGGGAGTGGAAGTTGTTTCGTTCAGATTTCTGATGAGAATGTTCATCATGTTAGAGAGATAATGGATGAAGTTTTCGGTAGCGAGAATTTTGTTTGCTTGATTACATATCGTACAAAATCAAGACCCTTAGGCGCAAAGCTTCTGGAAAGTGTTTGTGATAAAATTATATGGTATGCAAAAGATAAAAGTATTATCAAATACAGACCTTTATTTGAAGAAAAAAATGTTCAAGGAGACAAAATATGGAAATGGGTGAAATTGTCAAATGGTAAATTTAGACAAATGACCAACGATGAAATAAATAATCATAATTTACTACCAACAGGTTCGAGGGTCTTTAGAACGGCAGATTTACGTCCAGCAGGATTTAATCAAAATTGTGTCTACGAATTTGAATTTCAAGGAAAGAAATTTCTTCCTCCCCGAAAGTCCAGCTGGATAACTACAAAAGAAAGATTACAAAAAATAGCTGATAAGGGATACTTATTTGCTTCTGGTAATGTTCTTGAAAGAATTATTTATTTGGATGATTTTCCAGTTTCAAATATGAATAACCTTTGGTCTGAAACAGTTGGGGCTGGCGATAAGTCATATGTTGTTCAGACATCCACGAAAGTGATAGAAAGATGCCTTTTAATGACAACAGATCCAGGAGACTTGGTTTTAGACCCAACTTGCGGTTCTGGAACAACAGCTTTTGTTGCAGAGCAATGGGGAAGAAGATGGATAACTTGTGATACTTCAAGAGTTTCTATAACCTTAGCAAAACAAAGATTGATGACTGCTATTTATGATTATTATGAATTAGCTCATCCAAGTGAAGGAGTGAGTTCTGGGTTTAAATATAAAACAGTTCCACATATAACTTTAGGTTCAATTGCTAATAACGAACCTGCTCAGGAAGAAACTCTTTATGATCAACCAACAATAGATAAAAAAAGAAAAAGAGTTACAGGTCCTTTTACTTTAGAAGCAGTTCCATCTCAAAGAGTTACAAGTTTTGAGGATGTAGCAAAAACAATCCAAGAACCAGACATAACGATTGCCCGTTCTGGAGAAACTATAAAACAAAATGATTGGATTGATGAAATGCTAGCAACAGGAATTAGAGGAAAAGCAGGGCAAAAAATAGAGTTTACAAGAATAGAAACTATTGGAGGGACTAGATATATTCAAGCAGAAGCAGAAACAAAAGACGGACAAAAAGCAGTAATATCTTTTGGACCACAATATGCACCATTGGAACAAAGACAAGTTGAGTTAGCTGTAGGAGAAGCACAAACACTAGTTCCAAAGCCAAAGATAATTATTTTTGCGTCTTTCCAATTTGATCCAGAAGCTGCAAAAGATATTGACGAGTTAAAATGGCCTGGAGTAAATATTCTAAAAGTCCAGATGAATACAGACTTATTAACAAATGACTTAAAGAAAAAAAGATCGAGTAGCGAATCCTTTTGGTTAATGGGTCAACCAGACATAGAAATTAAAAAACAAGAAGAGAAATATATTGTTCAAGTGAATGGTTTTGATTATTATGATACAAAAACAGGACAGATTATTTCTGGAGATACTTCTAAAATTGCAATGTGGGAATTAGACACAGATTATGATGGGCGAAGTTTGTATCCAAAACAGGTTTTCTTTCCAATGGCTGGAAAAGAAGAAGGATGGGATAAACTTGCTAAAAATGTAAAAGCAGTAATAGACGAAGAATTAATTGAGCAATACAAAGGAAATGTATCTATTCCATTCAAATTAGGAAATAACAAAAGAGTTGCCGTTAAAATTATCGATGACAGAGGCATTGAATCTCTAAAGATTGTTGAGGTTAAAGAATGAAAATAATAGATCATTTAATCATAAACAGCCCTTATGAAAAACCAAAACAACATCTAAAATATAATAGAGAAATAAGAAAATTTGAATTAATAGATGGAAGAAGAAGTGCAGGATATGTTGTTGCATCTGAACATTCTGAAAGTTTTGATGATCCTGGTATTTTTGTTGAATTGGAATTAGCAAATAGAATTAGAGAAAGACTTGACAAATGGCGAGAAAAAGGATATCCAGGAATAACTTCAATAACAAGAGATTTATTGGAACATTGGAAAAATCCAGAAAGAGAAACAAAATTTTTCTTTTGTCAAATAGAGGCGATTGAAACTTTAATATGGCTTTTAGAAGCACCAGAAAGTGAAAAACAGGGAGTAGATATTCCATCGGATGGTGGAGAAATTCAAAGAATATGTTCTAAAATGGCTACAGGTTCTGGTAAAACAATTGTAATGGCTATGTTAATCGCTTGGCATATCATCAATAAAATAACCTATCCTAAAGAACAAAAATTTTCAAAAAATGTTCTAATTGTTGCTCCCGGATTAACTGTTAAAAGTAGATTGCAAGTTTTAATTCCAGATTCATATGGGAATTACTTTGAAGCTTTTGATGTTGTTCCACCAGATTTTTTTGATAAATTAAGGCAAGGAAAAGTAAAGATCATTAATTGGCATACACTTGATTGGGATACACAGGATAGAATAAATAAAAAAATTGAGAAAGGTACTCTTAGAACTGTCGATAAACGAAAAACAATAGAAATAAGTGATGAAGCTTATATAAAACAGGTTTTGGAAGATTTTGCTGATTGTAAAAATCTATTGATTATTAACGATGAAGCGCATCATGCTTGGAGAGTAAACCCAGAAGCAAAGGGAAAATATACAAGAATTGGTGAAGATAAAGATAGTGCAGAAGAAGCAACAATTTGGATTAGTGGATTAGATAAAATAAATAAATCAAGGGAAATTTTGATATGCCATGATTTTTCTGCAACACCATTTTATCCTTCTGGAAAAAAAGTTGGAGAAGATCAGTTATTCACATGGATTGTAAGTGATTTCGGTTTAAATGACGCAATTGAATCTGGATTAGTAAAAACCCCCAGAGTAGTTATTAGAGACGATGGCAAACTTGACAAAAAGATGAAATCAAGATTTTATCATATTTACAATGATTCTACTGTAAAAAGTGATATAAACAGAAGCGTAGAACCAGAAGTTGCGTTACCAGATTTAATAATTCTAGCGTATTACCATTTAGGAAAAGATTGGCTGGAAACTCTTAAACTCTGGAAAAGTTCAAAGCCTGCCAGCGAAGTCCCTCCCGTAATGATAACTGTATGCAACAGAACAGAAACTGCTGCAAGAGTTGAAAACGCTTTCCTTAAAGGAAAAATTAAGATTGATGAATTAAAAGATTCTACAAAAACTCTTAGGATTGATTCAAGAATATTATCTGAAGCAGAAAATAAAGAAACAGAAGCACAACTAAATGAGTCTAATAGACTATCAAAACAACAACAAGCAGAGTTATTAAGACAGCAAGTAGATACTGTAGGAAAAAAAGGAATGCCAGGAGAACAAATTCAGAATGTTATCTCTGTAGGAATGTTATCAGAAGGATGGGATGCAAAAACAGTAACCCATATTATGGGATTAAGAGCTTTTTCTAGTCAGCTATTATGTGAACAGGTTGTTGGAAGAGGATTAAGGAGAGTTTCTTATGAAGTTGATGAAGAAACAGGACTATTCAAAGCAGAATATGTTAACATTTTTGGAATTCCATTTACTTTCTTGCCACATGAAGGTGGAGAAGATAAGCCTCCAGAACCTCCAAAGCCAAGAACAAGAATATTTGCAGATGATATAAAAATTGATCACGAAATAAAATGGCCAAATATAGTAAGAATAAATCATGTTTATACTCCTAAATTGAGTCTTGATATGAAATCTGTCAAGAGAATAGAACTAAGACCAGAGGATACCCCTTTTAGATCTGAATTAGCTCCATTTTTAGAAGGAAAGCCAGACAGCACAAAATTAACTGAAATTAATCTGAGTGATGAAAAAATAGAAGAGATGTTAAAAGTTTTGAGAAAACAGAGATTAACTTTTGAAATAGCCAGAGATATCTTTGATCAAGTTAAACCAACTTGGCAAGGAAATAAAGAGTTCCTGCTTCTCCAAATAGTAAAAATTGTTGAAGATTTTATAGATTCAAACAGGCTTATAATAAAAGGTGAAACATATAATGAAGATTTGAAGAAAAGGTTATTGATACTTCTAAATATGAACAAAATTGTCCAGCATTTATTTAACGCTATAAGATTTGAGAATACTAAAGAACTTGTTCCTATTTTTGATAAAGAAAAACCAATAAAATCAACATCTAATATGCCAACAAAGTATACAGTTAAACCCTGTGAATTGAATAAAAAATCTCATATCAGTCATACAATTTTTGATAGTACTTGGGAGGCAACAGAAGCATTTGAACTGGATAGAAATGAATATGTAGAATCTTGGGCAAAAAATCAGTGGTTAAACTTTTATGTAAATTATGTTTTCAATGGAGTAATTCATAAATATTATCCAGACTTTTTAATTAAATTAAAAAATGAAAAGATGCTGGTTCTTGAAGTAAAAGGAAAAGATGACCAGAAGAATAAAACTAAGAGAGAATATTTTAAAGAGTGGATTGAGGCAGTGAATAGCGATGGAAGATTTGGAAAATGGGAATTTGATGTTTCTTTTAGAACTGCTGATGTTAAAGACATATTAAGAAAACATGCAAAGGAAAAATGAAACCAACATACAAAATATCACCATCGAGCATAAACTTAATGTTAGAATGTCCTAGATGTTTCTGGCTTCAATTAGTAAAAGGAGAGAAAAGACCAGAAACTCCGTTTCCAAGCCTGCCTTCTGGGATGGATAAAGTTCTAAAAGAGCATTTTGACAGATTTATGGAAAAAGGAGAATTGCCTCCAGAACTTAAAGAGCAGGAATGTGTCCATGATGGATGCAAATTATTTAATGATAAAGAAAAACTAAAAATTTGGAGAAGTAATTTTAAAGGCATTGAATTACTAGATAAAAAATCAAATACTCTCCTTCATGGAGCCATTGATAATTTATTAATCAAAGGTAAAAAGTTAATTGTTTTAGATTACAAGACTAGAGGTTTTCCTGTAAAAGATGATACTCATGAACATTATATTACTCAGATGGATATTTATAATTTCTTGTTAAGAAAAAATGGCTATGATACAGAAGGTTATACATATCTTTTGTTCTATTATCCAAATAGAGTTAATGGAACGGGAGAGGTTGTTTTTGATACTAAATTAATCAAAATTAAAACAGACCCTAAAAGAGGAGAAAAAGTCTTTAAAGAAGCCATAAAAATCCTACAAGGAAAAGAGCCAAAAGTCAGTAAGGAATGCGGATTTTGTAAATTAAGGAGAGAAATAATTAAATGAATAAAAAAGGACAGTGGTGGATATGGACGCAAGTTGCACTTTGGATTATAGTAATTTTAGTAATTGTTTGGGGAGGTACAAGTTTATACAAAGTAAATAAACTTTCTAAAGTAATAGAAGAGCAAGGTCAACAAATAGCTAATACGCTAGAAAAAACCAATAGTTTGTTAGGAAAATACGAACAAATGCCACCTAAGATTGAGGAGATTAAAAGTAGAATAATTAGTCTAGATGATAAAAGTAATAAAATAAAATTAGATGTAGATAAATTACATGAGATTCAGGCAAGCCTCAATAAAAATGCTGAATTTTTAGACAATATTTCTAAAAATTTAATACAATTACAAAAGGAATATCCGCCAGTACAGACACAAAATATTGTTTTTACAAATGCTACAAATGAAGACGTGACAAATATTCTTACTGATATTATAAAAAATAGAAGCACTAGTTTAACAATTTCCTTTGTTTTTGGTGCATTGTTTGGTTCGTTGATAGGGGTTGCATTATTCAAATTTGGTCCAGTAATTTATCAGAAAATAAAAAACAAACCAAAACAAGGAAGTGAAAAATAATGCCACACTGTCCAAACTGCTCATACAAACTTGTATTGTTTTTCTTACAAGCCTAAATACAAATGTGCCTTATGCTCAAAGTTTTATCCTAAAAAAGAAATAGAGGTTAAAGAATTTCAGGAATTTAACAAAAGAAGAAGGATTGAGGATGCTAAAAGCTTTGAAAAAGAGTATAAAGAGCATTTAGCAAGAATTAAAGAGATTAAGAAGAGTTTAAAGTTATTATTTAATGGATTCTCTAAAACTCCTAAAGAATACAGAAAAGTGTATTATGAAAAGAATCAAGAGAAAATAAATCAATTAAACAAAGAATGGAGATTAAGAAATAGAGAGTATGATTTAAACAGAAAACAAGAATATAAAAAGAAAAATAGAGAACTTCTTAATGCTAAAGCTAGATTAAAGAGACAGAATAATCCAAAACCAGAAAAAACAAGACAAAATAGATATAGAAAAGAAAATAGAGTCATTATGAGAACCTATAAAATGATTCAGCGCTACAGAACAAAACAAAAGGCTCTCGCACTACGATATCTTGAAAATGAAGACTTTAAGCCTTCTAATGAGGATGTTTTTCATTCAGTTCCCACTTTGCACTTTCTTATCTACTGGCAAAAAGAGTAAGTTTTTTATCTGAATAGTTTTTCTAAATGTTGTTGCCTCAGTGGCTTAGCTCGGTATAGCACGACATTGGTAAAAATTACAAAAATGTCGGGGTCGGGGGTTCAAATCCCCTCTGAGGCTTTTAAAAATAATAAACCTTAAATAAAATTAATCTTGAGTAATATTAATGACAGATTTACAATTAAAAGAAATCAAAAAAGAATATGAAAAGATAAAAGATAAATATAATCTACCAGATTTTAATCTATTAAATGCAGAATTCGAGTTTAAACCCATGCAAGTAGATAGTAGTGTTATCAAACACATTGCAAGACGCATGGGCGAAAAAGTTATATATTTTAGTAGAGGAATTGATGCAGTTTTATTTTCTTTTGGTAATTCTTTAGTATTGAGTTATGAAAATAAAATGTTAGATGAAGAAGAAAAGAAGAAGATTATAGAGCTACATAAAAGAATTATGTTTTTTGACCGAGGTATTTGGGTTTTAGATATTGAAGAAAACGAAGAAGAAGATATAAAATATATAAAAGAGTTATGGAAGGAATGGTTTGATCTTAAAAAAGAGGTTTTAGAATATGCTAAGAAAATAAGAGATGGATGGAAAAAAGAATATTCTAACGAAAAAAGTGGTGATTATTTTGGTTAAATTTATTATTTTGGGTCCCCCTGGGACAGGTAAGGGAACCTTGGCTGATGGTTTAAGTAAGAGATTAAGATTAAAGCATATTAGTACAGGTGATTTGTTAAGAACAGAGGTAAAGAATGCTTCATCCTTGGGGAAAAAAATAGAAAATGTTTTGAGTAAAGGAGAATTAGTTAGTGACAATTTAATTAAAGACTTGTTAAAAAAGAATTTACCTATAAATGATTTCATCTTGGATGGTTATCCAAGAACATTAGAGCAAGCAACAGATTTAGAAAAAATTAATGAAATAGATTATGTTATTAATTTACAATCTATCTCAGAGATTATTATAAAAAGATTAAGCGCTAGACGAATTTGTTTAAATTGTAAATCGGTTTATGGTTCTAATATTTTACCCATAGTCAGGGGGGTTTGTGATAAATGTGGCGGTAGTTTGATAAGAAGGGCTGATGATAGTCCTAAGACTATTGAAAATAGATTAATTACTTATAAAAAACAGACTGAACCATTAATTAATTATTATAAAGAAAAGATTATCAATATTGATGGCAATAATACACCAGAAATAGTCCTTGGAATAACATTAAAGGAGTTAAATGATAGAGGTATTGAGGCTAGGGCATAGATTGCCAAGGGATTGCAGGATAAGTACACATTGTTGTTTAGTTGCTAGGGCTTTTGGTGCTGATAAGATTTTTTATTCTGGACAAAAGGATAAAGAGATGGAAGATGTTGTTAAAAAAACAGTAAAGAATTTTGGTGGTTTGTTTGAAATTGAATATATAAATGATGACGTTAAATTTTTAAGAGAAAAAAAAGAAAATGGCTTTAAAGTAATACATTTAACTATGTATGGTGAAAATTATAATATATTTAGAAAGAAAAAAGAAAATTATCTTATTATAATTGGTGGTAGTAAGGTTTCTGGAATATTCTATAAGGAATCTGATTTTAATATTTCTATTGGAAAACAACCACATTCAGAGGTTGGCGCTTTGGCTGTGTTTTTATATTATCTTGATTTAAAAATGAATTTTGATAATGAAAAAATAAAAATTTTAGAATCTAAGAATGGAAAATATTTAAAAATTAAAAGATAATACAAAGTATATGAAAAAGAGGGTAATGTATTTGTTATTTTTATTATTAGTAATAAATTTTGTTTATGCAGAGGTAAATATTTCTTTAGATAGAGGTAATTTTGGACAAGGAGAAGGCTTAGAGGGTTTATTATATTTTAATTATACAGGAATAATAGACAAAAATATACCAATAATATTTGATATTTCAAATCAAAAGATTAAAAATAAAACCTTAGATGATTTAAATCTTAGTTTTGGTCCTTTTTTATTATCAAAGGCTAAATATGAAGGAACTGGCTCAAAGGTAGCTAAATATACTACAGAATTTTCATCTCCAGGCACTGAAATAAAAGCTATGATGGATTTAAGTGAAGATGATTTAAATAAATTGGCTGATATTACTTATATAAAAAATATAAAATTTGATGTAATTGGAGCTTCATTTTTTGGTGATTATCCTACTGATGTAAAAATAGATATTGGGAGTGATGGTTTAGTAGAGTATACTTATAAGGGTGGTTTAACTGGTTCATATAAATTGATTGATGATAGTGATTATTTAAGTGATGACGATATGGATAGTTATGTTGAGGTGATGGGGGCCTATAATTCAGTATATTGTGAAAAGGTAAAATTAAATCCATCAATAAGATATAAAATTGGTGTTTTATCAAAAAAATTAACAGAGGATGTCTGGAAATTAAAGGCTATTATTACAGATAATGGCGGCTACTATAATTGTGATAAAAATAATTGCTGTGATTTAGATGTAGGTAATACATTTGATGAGTATTCTTGTGAAATAGATTATGATGTTTCAGATAGCAATAAGGATTATTTCATATGTGTTTATGTTGCTGAAGGAGAAACCAATAAGGCATATTTCCAGATGGGAACAGATACTGATTCTAGTGTTGTTCGGGGTTATTATAAAAATAATCCAGTAAACAGGGATTATTTCATTAAGGCTTACTGGGGGGAATATGAAAAAAAATTAATGACAACTTCTACAGCACAAATAAATCCTTCTATTTTACAGAATTATTTAGTAAATCCAAAATGTGATGACTCTTGTTTGGTTATTCCGATTAATATAAGTTCCTCTACTAAAGGGAAGATAACATTAGATAGATTAGAATTACAATTTGAAACAAAGACTGGGGTGATTACATTAACAAGTTTTATGCCTGTGACCTATACACCTGAAAAATATGCAAATATAACGGAAATAATTCCTTTAAGTTTTTTTAATCTATTTTCACCATTAGATTTAGGGACATATACAATAAGTGCACAAATATTAGAGTTTTATAGCGATATATTAAAGTTTAATGTCACAGAAATTCCAAAGGCTGTTATTTCATTAGAACAGGATTATGGTATTGTTAATAAAGATGTTAGTTTTAATGCTAGTAAAAGCCAAAGAGCTAGATCAAATGCATCAATATCATCTTATTCATGGGATTTCGGGGATAATATCACATCAAGTGGTATTTTTGTTACACATAAATATACACAACCTGGGAATTATACAATTAAATTAGAAATAAAAGATGTTGATGGATTAATTGGTATTACCTCACTTAAATTGAGAATTAACCCAGCTACATTAACACTTAGTGAAGAATTAAATTATAGTATTATTGATATACAAAATAGACTTGATAATTTGAATATTGATACATATGTTAAGGATACAGCAACTATTTTAGGTATAGATATGCAGTTGAATTCTGCATTGATACAGGTAAATAGTTTAATATCTCAATACAATTCAAATCAGACATTAGAGGCGATTAAATATCAATTAGATGAATTAATGAAGACCTTGCCTTTAGGTTTATCTGTGAATGTAGTAAATTATGATGGTAGGGTTAATGATTATAAACAGATTCCTGATGCCATAACCTTAAATATTCCAGATGTAGAAAATTTTGAACAGAGTGTTTTTTTGGCACAAAAGGATATACTTATTAAAGCTGAGGCTAGAGAGGTCAGAATATATTATCCTGATAAAGAAGAGGATTTAATTCTTGTAAAAAAACAAGTTACTGGGCAAGGAGATATTTATGAGGTCTTAGCACCCGGGGCAATTAAAAAAGAGATATTAACTGAGGGTAGTATAACAATCTCTCCATCTGTATATTTATTTTCAACATCTTCTTATGCGTATACTTTAGAGGGTATTGATATTAATAAAGGAATTGATTCAAAGACATTTGTAGTCCCTATAGATTTACAACCCTATAAAATTGACATGGGAGAAAAGGTAACTCCTATATGCGGAGATAATATTTGTGATGATGGTGAAACTTGTGATAAAGATTGCAAATCTAAATTACCGTGGCTATGGCTTAGCATTTTAATTGTAGTCTTAGTAGTCTTGATATTTTACGTACATTTTTATAAAGGAAAATATAGTTTTAGTTATTTTTTCAATAAACCAAAGAAAATAGAAAAAAAACAAGAATTATTTAAAAATTTAAAAGACAAAGAAAATTTGGAGAGATTTATAGTAAATTCTAGAGAGAAAAAATTTACAGATGAACAAATAAGATTTTTACTGAGAAAAAAGGGTTGGAGAGATGAACAAATTGATAGTGTACTAAAAAAACCTTACGCCAGGACTGGGATTTGAACCCAGATATCCTTTCGGAAACTAGCTAACCTGATTTAATACTCAAGGCCTACGCTTCTTGTATAACAAGAATTAGCGCACTACCAGGTTATGCGATCCCGGCAATTAAATTAATGATGAATAAACCATATATAAGTTTTATTATTTTTTTGGTTGTTGAGTTAGCGTCAGATAATAGAAAATTATTTAATAAAAATAAGTTTTAATTTGTATACGATTTTAATTATCAGTAGGCTATGTGAAATTTCTTTTTTCAATATATTACTGTTTTTTTATTTTTCTAAAAATAAATGTCAATATTAATAAAACTATAATTATTGATATGGTTATGATTATTCCATTTTTGTAATCTGTGGTTTTTGAACCTGTTACTTCTCCTGTAATCTCATTTATTGTATTATTTTCTACAATACTTATATTTTTTTCTTTATTTGTAGATAGGGTCTGATATTCTGATGTTGGAGAAACTTTATGAAATAAAAGCAATGCTGATTCATTACTTGTAATATCTGATAGTTTAACCCTCATATCATCGATTCTATCCCTATCAAAGTCTAACATTATATAATTATTTTTTGACAATGATATATATGATCCTTCATAACTATAAGGAAACACTATTAATTCTATAATTTCTTTTGTTGGGTATACCTCGTCTAAAATAATTGTATGTGTTCCATTTACTAGATTGAAGTCTACTTTATCCCTTTCTTTAAAATTGTAAAATATTTTTTCATCATCTTCTGAGAATATTAATGTTTTTGAATTGCCAGCAAATACAATAGGTATTAGTATTAAGATTATTAGTATTATTTTATTTTTCATATGAATAAAGTCTATTATTATTTTATAAATATTATGTACACCTATTTTATATTTTGAGAGAATCTTTTTAAATTAGAAATTATATTTGAAAATATGGATTTTGGAATAAGTAATTATTATGGTTTTTATAGTATAATTGGAATAATTTTATTGATAATCTTTTATTTTATTCGCTCTAAACCAAAGGAATTAAGTGTACCTTCTTTAATGTTTTTTTTAAAACAAAAAAAGAATGCAAAAAGAAATCTAATTTTAAGAAGAATAAGATTGGATTGGATATTTTTATTGCAGTTTTTTATATTATTATTGATATTTCTAGCATTATTAGAGCCTTGGGTAGATATTCAAAGGGATTTAGTTTCTGACAATATTATTTTTATTTTAGATATTTCTGCAAGTTCTCAAGTAAGGGATATTAATGGAGTAAGTAGATTTGATGCAATGAGGAATAAAGCTAAGGATATTGCTGGGGACAGAAATAGTGTAATTTTAATAAAAAGAGAACCAATAATTGCATTAACTGATGCGAGTAGATCAGAATTTAAAAATTTTTTAGATAATTTAGAGGTAAGCGATAGCTCTTCTAATATTGGTGATGCTATTTTAATAGCCAATGAATTATTATATGGAAAAAAGGGGAGGGTTATTGTTTTTAGTGATTTTAAAAATACTGGAGGAATAGATCCATTTGTTGCAAAAAGTGTTTTATTGGGTCAAAATATTCCTGTCAAATTTATTGATTTAGGGAGAGAGAATGAGTTAAGGAGAAATGTTGGTTTTGTTAATGCTATTTTTGATGAAAATAATGTTCAAGTTTTTATTAGAAACTATAATAAAAATACTGAGAATGTTAAATTGTATCTAAATAAAAATGAAGGAAGAATATTTACAATTAATGGGGGTGATTTAGAGATAATTAATTTAGAATTAACTGGGGGTTTTAATGAAATTAAAATTGAGGCTGTAAATAATGATTTTTATGCTGATGATAGTTTATATCTTGTTAAACCAATAGAAGAAAAAATTAATGTTCTATTAATTACAGATAAATTATCTGGATTTTTAAAGGCTGCTTTAACATCCTCTGGTGATGTTAATGTTGTTATTAAAGAGCCCCCTGTTATTCCTGAAGATGGTTATGATATTTATATATTCGATAATATTGAAAATAATAGTTTGTTGCCTGGAACTTATTCTAATTTTAAAGAAAAATTACAGAATGGAGCTGTTATTATTAATTCTTATAAAGGCATTGAATATTCTGAGGCTAAGGATTTACTAGGGTATAGTGTTAATAATAGAATTTCGGATAATAATAAGGTTGTTATTGAACAATATAATGATTTATTAGAGGGTATTGATTTTGGGAGTGTTAATTGGTATTATAATATAAGTGATTATAAAGGAATAAATCTAGCTTCTGCTAATGGTATACCTATCTTAATTTTGAATGAAATGGGGGATGGTTATGTAGTATATAATGGTATCACTGATGAAAATAGTGGATTTTTTTTGTCTACGTCTTATCCTATTTTTTGGACTAAAATTATTAAGGAATTATCTAATTATAAGGAAATGAAGGATGTTAATTTATTTACTGGATCTAAATATTTTGTTAGTAATAGTGTTGGTTATATTGAATTAAATAATATAGGTTTTATTAAGGATTATGGAATAAGTGCAAATCTTTTATCTGATTTGGAATCAGATCTTGGTTATGTGAAGATTGTAAGTGATAGTGTGAATGAATATAGTCTAGAACCTGTTTTGGATTATGTACATTACGATTTGACATATTTTTTATTAGTTTTAATCTTAATATTGTTAAATATTGAATTTTTACATCTTAAATTAAGGGGTGATTTATGATAACAAATATCTTTGAGCGAGATTTTTGGTTTTTATTAACAATACCTTTAATCATTTTAACTTACTTATTATTAAAATGGAATGTTGTTAAAAGTGCTAAAACTAATAGAAAAACTGTTTTTTTTATTTTAAGACTTCTTTTAATAATATTTTTAATTATAGCCCTAGCTACCCCTTATATTAACAAATTAGAATTAATTAAAAGCAGCCCAAGAGTTAAGATTTTGGTAGACAATAGTAGTTCGTATGCTTTGTTTGATAAAAGTGAGATTAATATATTAGAAGATATGTTAAAGAAAAAAGTACCTACAGAAATAAAAATTATTGCAGATGGTCTTGATTCTAGAATTGGAGATGGTATTTTAGAAAATATAAGGGAAGGAGATAGTTTATTGCTTGTGACAGATGGCAATGTTAACACTGGTGCTGACCTAATAGATGTTTTATTAACTGCTAAAATGATGAATGTAACTGTAAATGCTTTAGATCTAGCTGTAAATGGTTTTGATGCTAGTATTGAACTTGTTGGTCCAGAAAAAACAGTTGCTGACGTTGATAATGAATATTATGTTAAACTAAATAATATTGATGATAGGAAGATAAAGGTTGTCATTGATGTTGATAACAAAATAATCTTTAATCAAATGACTAATGAAGATATTAAATTTAAAGCAAAATTCAATCAAGGCTATCATAAAATATCTGCTAGAATTGATAGTGAAGATTTCTATCAAGAAAATAATATTTATTATACTGTGGTGAAGGTGGTAGAAAAACCAAAGATTTTGTTATATTCTGAAAAAATTACAGAATTAAATAGAGTCTTATATGGAATGAATAATGTTCAAATTGTTAATAATATAAATAACATAAAATTAGATGATTATTACGCTTTAATTATTAATGATATTTCTTATGATAGTTTAAAAGATGATTTTGATGAGTTAATCGATTATGTGAGCGAAGGAAATGGATTAATTTTTGTTGGGGGACAAAATTCATTAGATAATGGTGATTATAAAGGAACTATACTAGAGGACTTTTTGCCAATTTATGTGGCAGAGTCTGGCAAAAAAAGTGGTGAGGCTATGAGTGTTGTGCTAGTAATTGATATCTCTGGAAGTACTGGAAGAGAATTTGGTGATGAAAAAAAGGTTGATGTTGAAAAGTCTATTGCTATTAGTGTTTTGAATGATCTAAGTTTGGTTCATAAAATAGGTGTTATTGCTTTTAATGATAAACCGTATTTAGTGAGAAATATGAGCTACTTATATGAACAGAATGGATTAGAGAATGATATATCTAGGCTGGTTGATGGTGGTTCTACCTATATAGATGTGGGTTTATTAAAGGCTGAAGAGTTGCTTGATGGACAGCCTGGGAGCAAGAATATTATTTTGATTTCAGATGGTATGACTATGGATGGACAAAAGGCAAAAGATGTGGCTAGGTCAATTTCTTCTAAAAATATAAAGATTTTTACAATTGGTATTGGTTCAGATACTAATGAGGGTATAATGAAGGATTTAGCTGAAATAGGAAATGGAGAATATTTTAAACCGAATGAAGATCAAAAGATACGAGTTATTTTTGGAGATAGTGAAACAAGTGGTAGTAGGGGAGCAATTCCAGTTGTTATTTATGATGATCAGCATTTTATCACCCAAGATATTTCTTTAAATGCTGTAATTTATGGCTATAATATTGTAGCTCCAAAACTAAGTAGTAATTTGTTGATTACAAGTGATGTCGGTGATCCTATTGTTGTTGCTGGCAGATATGGTTTAGGGAGGGTTGTTGTTGTTGCTACTGATGATGGTGGATTATATGCTCCTCAATTATTAAATGAAGATAATTCTAAATTGTGGGTTAGGCTAGTTAATTGGGGAATAGGGGATCCAGAGAGAAAGAGTAATAATTTTTTAGAGTGTTTAGATGAAAGAACTGGGGGAGTAAATGTAATCTTAAAGACTAATAAGAATGTTGCTGATAGTTTTATACAGATTGATAAGAATTTATATAAGGGGTCTTTTTTTGAGAATAATACTGGCTTTAAGAATATTACGGATGGATTGTGTGCTATAAATTATAATCTTGAGTATCAGGAAATTGGAATAAATGACAATTTAAGGAAATTGGTTGAAGAAACTGGTGGAAGGTGGTTTGAAATAACAGATATTGATGATATTGCTGAATATGTAAAGGCAAAATCCTATAAAAATATGTATATTAAGGATAGTTATGCTTGGGTTTTTCTCTATATTGTTTTATTTTTATTTTTAATAGAGATTGCATATTTGAGATTAAAAAAATAGATTTAAAAACAAGAGATGATATATAATAAGATGAAATATTTAACCTGGGATATTAAAATAAGTTTTATCGGGGTAATAATAATTGCTGTAGCAATTGTTGTTTTTGTAAGTGTATTTTCTTATTATAAATTTGGTGATATAAATAAGGAATATAGTGGCGTTACTGGGGAATTGGTTAATATTAAGGATGAATTAACTCAAACTAAAAATATATTAGATGATACTTCTACTGAGCTTGTTCTTAAAAAAGAAAGAGAAGAGGATTTAAGTGTAAAATATGAGGAATTATTGGCTGAAAAGAAGGGATTAGAAGAGAATTATAATGAGCTAAAAGAGAAAAATGAGGATTTAGATGCTCAGCTTTTAGGATTAAATAAAGAGGTTGGTACTTTAAATTTACAATTGATTGAAACTAAGGATTTACTAAATGCAAAAGAACAGCAGATAACTGCTTTATATCTACGATTGGATTGTTATGAGGTGGCTTTCCCAAATGCAGTTTGTTAATGATGCAATAAAGGAATTGAAAAAGGCATTAAAAATCATTCATGTTTGTGATTTATTTAGTAGGTGGTGTATTTTATTTTTATTTTTAATTTTGTTGTTTAGCATTTTAGAGATTAATCTATTATTTGCTTTTTTTATTTCATTTCTTTATTTAGGAGTAATAGCTTATAAGTTTAGATATGATTACGCTTATATTGAAGAAAAAAGCCCGTTATTAAGGGATGAATTAAGGACTTTTGTTGATACCGCCAAAGAGGATGGGGAATTATTAAATAATTTAAGGACTGAGGTTCTTAAGAGGGTTCATACTATAAAACTATCTTCTTTAATCAATACAAATCTATTAACTAAAAGAATACTTATACTAGGGATGTTTGGATTCTTTATTATTTTAATAAGTGTTGGGGATTTACATTTTAATTTTATAGAAATGGTTGGAAATACAATAAATGAAGACATAGAGATTAAAATGGAGAATGAGAAGGGTATTAGAGATGGAGGAAAGGATGTTACATATGTGAATGATAATATTGAATACGGAGATTTAAGTGAAGTCTTTGGAGACGGCAACTTAGCAAATTTAGATGGTGATGAACTATCTTTAGAGTTGAATTTATTGGATAGTGAGATTGTTTTAGGGGATTATAATGATATTAAAGAAAGAGAGTTTTTTCCACCGAACTTTCCAAAAGAGATATATACTAGTTATGATGTTTCTTATACTGAGCGAATAGCTGATGAACATAAGAGATTAATAAAAACATATTTTGATGAAATAGCTGTAAAAGGGGGATAAAATGGTATCCGTATCTGAAATACAAAAAAGATTTGATATATTATTTCAAGAGATAAGAAAGGTTATTGTTGGTCAAGATCAGGTAATGAAAGAGATTCTTGTTGCTTTGCTTTGTGATGCCCATGCTTTATTAGAAAGCTATCCTGGATTAGCTAAGACCTTGGCTATTAAAACATTAAGCCAAACATTAGACTTACAATTTAGTAGAATACAGAGTACTCCAGATCTATTACCAGCAGATATTATTGGAACTTATATTATTGATGAATCCAAAGGTAAGAAGCAATTTACCTTTCAACAAGGTCCTATTTTTGCAAATATGGTTTTGGTTGATGAAATAAATAGAGCAACTCCAAAATCTCAGTCAGCTTTATTAGAGGCAATGCAGGAGCGCCAGATCACAACAGGAAATAATACTTTTAAGTTAGATGATCCTTTTTTTGTTTTAGCTACACAGAATCCAATTGAACAAGCAGGGACATTTCCTTTGCCAGAAGCACAGAGTGATAGATTTTTATTAAAGATAAAATTAACTTATCCACCATTTGAAGATGAAATGGAGATTGTAGAGAGATATGCTACAGGTAAACAAATTCAAATGCCGAAAAAGGTTTTTAATAAAGAAAATTTGAAGTATCTACAAAATCTGACAAGACAAGTTCCAATGTCTAATGATTTGAAGAAATATACTGTTTCTGTTGTGACTGCTACAAGGAATAGGGGTGATTTAATTGAATATGGTGCTTCACCTAGGGCTTCTATAGGACTAATATTAGCAGCTAAAGCTATGGCTCTAATTGAAGGTCATAAATGTGTAATGAAAGAAGATATTATTAGAATGGCTTATTCTGTTTTAAGACATAGAATAATATTGACATTTGAGGCTGAAAAAAATAATATTACAGAGGATGATGTTATTAAAGAATTATTGGAATAAAAGAATAATATTTAAAAAGATATATTATTTTAATAATATATGAACAAAAGAGGTCAAATATTTATTACTATAGCAATTATTGTTATTATATTTGTATACATTGGTTTAAAAAAATATAATACTATGAAGATAGATAAAGGACAAGAGGAATATACTTATTTAAAAGAGAATTATAACACTGAATTAACTTATGTGAAAAATAAATGCATAGCAAATGGAAAGGATCCTGATGTTTGTGCTCAAAAGTTTACTGATGTTTTCTTGGAGTTATATGCAAAGAAAATAGATCCTAATTTTGGTATAATAACAATGCCAATATCTTAGGCGAAATGGTCCTACCCTCGTTTCACTCGATAGGACTAAGCTTACATAAGTCCTATTTCCGCTAGGAATGTAGGACAACTCCCTCTAAGTTATTGAGTTATTAGAAATTCAATGATGGCAGGCAATTGGATTACTGTACAAAGTGATGTAGAGGATGTTGCTATTAATATTCCCTCTCAGTATAATGAAGTAAAGGGAGATATTGAGATAGAAGGTTTAGGTTTACTTTCACATACAAAAGTCTCTGCTCCATTATCTGTTTGGGGAGAAGAGATATCTGCTATTGAAATGAGTTCTGAAGAATTAAAGGACTTAAAGATCTGTATTCCTAGCTATGGTGAGGGTGCTTGTTTTTATTTTACTGATATTGACTTAGAATCAATGGATTCATTTAATATTATTGCTTCACAAGATTGTCCTGAGAATAGTTTAGTAGATACGAAATGTTCTGATGATCAAAAAGATGATGATGGTAATTGTAAACCTGAAGCTACTCTTTATACTAATATGTGTACCCAAACAACTTCATTAAGTCCTCAATAAAACTAAAAAATTATTCTTGAGGTATTATGTTTACTTCTAAATGTATAGAACTGTAATCTGGATAATTTTGTGTACAAGAATCATATGTAATCACATAGATTGTTTGCGGTCCAATTCTGCCATCATAAACATTGTTGCAGGAATTACAAGGACGAAAAAAATTAGTATCTGTGTTAATTTTACAAGTAAGATCTTCTTTTCCAGAAGGATTACTTACTTCATTACATATAGTAAACGCTTCACCTTGTTCATATTCATGGTTTGGATTAGTTTCTTCATCTTGGAACCAAGCTCTAACCATGATAGGAGGAATATTACAATTCTCACACCATTCAAGAGAATTTATTTCCAGAGAATTGCAATAATCTAAATCACTAGAAACATAATCATCTAAACCTGAATCTCTATTAACATGATCAGATCCTAAATCTATAAAATAATCATCTCTTGAAAGATCATTTAAACTTTGATCAAGATTATTATCATATTCTAATGAATCAGGTAAAATATCTGATTCTCTCTGAATTTCTAAACTAGAATCTTCAATAGAAATATAATCTAATTCTCTTGAGTCTATAGGATTTATTCTATCTTCCAAAGAGCTATCAGTAGGTTGATAAAAATCATCTAAATTTTTATCTGCCAAACTTAAATCTGTATCTTCTTGAACTTTTGTATCAATATTTTGTACAGAATTACCACAACCTAAATACAATAAACTAGCTAAACCAGCTCAATAAATTGAATTTCTTGACCATTTATTCATTACTTACAAGTAATATAATTACTATTTAAATGTTTCTATGCCAGCCTTAGAAATGGTCTACCTTAGTTTCACTCGATAGGACTAAGCTTACATAAGTCCTATTTCCACTAGAAATGGAAAAGAATTTATTTACAACCATCCTCTAAATAAATTCTTTTCCATTAAGTGATCAGCAATAACCAACATACCCACCGGCATTTTATTTAAAAAACCAACTGGAACATTTAAATGTGGAAATCCTCCTAAATTTACTCCAGCTAGTAATTTATCAGCCATATAATTATCAACAACAGACATATTCTTAATGTCATCAAATCTAGGGGCAATAAAAGGCATAGTAGGCGTTATCAACACATCATATTTCTTAAATTTCTTTTTATAATCTTTAATAATCATAGTTTTCACTTTTAATGCCTTAATATAATAAGCATCCCTATATCCCACCATTCTAGCAAAGGTTCCTAACATAACCCTCCTCTTAGCTTCATTACCAAACCCTTCTTCTCTAATTTTAGAAAAATATTGGTTAAAATCTCCTTTAATCTCATCACTTAAACCATATCTCATCCCACAATATTTAGCTAAATTTGTACTAGCCTCACACATAGCAACAATATAATAAGCAGCAACTCCATATTTATAAGAAAAATCTAAACTAACCTCATCATATTTAACTTTTTTAGTATCTAAATACTCAATAATAACATTTTTAACACCCTCATCTACATCAAACCCTTCCGAAACTAAACCAACCTTTAATCCCTTCAAAGATTTTATAGAATATTTTTCATTAACATCTAAAGAAGTAGAATCATTCTCATCCTTACCAATACAATAACCCAAAATATTAGCAATATTATCTAAATATTTAGAAGCAAATCCAATTTTATCCAGAGAATTACCATAATCTATTAGACCATAACGAGATAATAAACCATATGTAGGTGTAAACCCAAAAACACCACAAAAAGAAGCAGGACAAGCAATACTCCCTCCAGTACTCTCAACTAGAGAAATATGCTCACCAGTACACTTTTGAGTAAAGGCACAACCCCCACCAGAACTACCACCACAAGATCTTTCAGAATCAAATGGATTTTTAGGAACACTAAATCCTTTACCCACATTAACATTAAAACTTCCAAAACCAAACTCATCCTGGGTAGTCTTACCTACAACAATAGCTCCATTATTAACTAATCTCTGAACAACAGTAGCACTGAACAATGGGTTATAACCATCTAAAATCTTACTTCCCCCCCTAGAAATAACATCTTTAACTATAATGCTATCTTTAACAGAAATACAAACATTCTTCAATTTACCACTAGAAGAATAATTTTTATCACAAATTAGATTAAAATAATCTTTATTCTGGTTAGCTTCATCAAAGACTAAATCAACATTCCCTTTTTCACCATCAAAATCTTTGATCATAATGATTTAGGCCCCACAAAAAAATTATCTTTTCTCTTTGAATTCTTAAAAACCTCATCTAAAGTTAAACTAGCCTTAATTTCATCTTTTCTAACAGTATTCTTTAAATTTAAAGGATGTAAAGTAATATCAACATCAGAAACATCAACCTTATCTAAAACACTAAAACAATCTAATACATCCCTAAAATCTTCCTCGAATCTCTTAATTTCTTTTTCACTTAAATTCAACCTAGCGTTTTTAGCTACTCTTAAAATTAAGTCTTTATCAATTATCATAAAATAATAAAAAAATACTTGCTTATAAAACTTTTTGATAAAAATATTTAAATATTAGATTAAATCTTCGGAATTAAATAATAAAATGTTTAACAAAGAATTCTCAATAAACCAGGAAGTGTGTGATAAATTTGTCAAAGAGTAGCTGGGAAAACTTATTATCAAAGAGTATAACCTCTTCTGATGGCTTAAAAAACAAATTCAAATTAAATCTAAACGAAGTTAAAAAAGTAATAAAAAAATATCCAATGTGTATAAGTCCATATTATTTTAGTTTAATAGAAAAAAAAGATGATCCAATCTGGAAGCAGTGTATTCCGAGTAAAAAAGAACTAAAAAACAGCAAAATAATGTGGGAAGATCCTTTATGCGAGGAAAGAGATAGTCCAATTCCAGGCTTAACCCATAGATATCCAGATAGAGTATTATTTTTAGTATCGAATTCATGTGCAGTATTTTGTAGGTTCTGTACTAGAAAAAGAAAAGTAGGTGTTCCAATAAAAAACATAAGTAAAAAACAAATAGAAAAAGGGATAAGTTATATCAAAGAACATAGAGAAATCAGAGATGTTATCCTTTCAGGTGGAGATCCATTGCTTTTATCAACAAAATATTTAGAATGGATTATAAAAGAAATAAGATCAATCTCCCATGTAGAAATAATAAGAATTGGAACAAGAATACCCTGTACATTTCCACAAAGAATAGATAAACAATTATGCAATATGCTTAAAAAATATCACCCAATTTATATCAATACACATTTCAATCATCCAAGAGAAATAACAAAAGAAAGTAAAAAAGCGTGTGAGATGTTAGCTAATGTTGGGATTCCTCTAGGAAATCAAACTGTTCTATTAAAAGGTGTAAACGACAATCCAGAAATAATGAAAGAACTATTGCAAAAGCTTTTGAGTATAAGAGTAAGACCATATTATATGTATCAAGCAGATCTAACTGCAGGTACAGAACATTTTAGAACAAAAATAAATAAAGGTTTAGAAATAATACAAAATATTAGAGGATTTACATCTGGAATAGCTGTTCCACATTATATTATCGATGCACCAGGCGGAGGAGGAAAAATTCCTCTGTTGCCTAAATATTTAATTTCTAAAAAAGGAAAAAAACTAAGATTAAAAAATTACATAGGAAAAGAATATGAATATATAGAATGACAACAAAGTAAACCATAAAACCAATTAATTAATGAAAGATTTTTATCAATTTTTCTCTGCGGATAATATCTATTAAGTATTACTAGAACATAAGAATTGAAAAAGTTTTTGTTGACAAGTATTTAAGAACAGGAATTATTTATATTAATTACTTAATAATAGTTATCAACCAAAAGTTTTATATAAATTGTGTTTTTATTTATTTAATATGAAAGATGTAGTAAAATATATGAAAGGAAAAGATTTTGTTAAGAAAATTTTAGAAGGAGAAAGAGATTTTTCTAGCATAAAATTAGAAGATAGTTTTAATTTATCAGGTTTTAAAGGTTTCGAAGATTTACAGAGATATCTTAAAAAAGCAGATCTTCGACATTATCCTATTATTTTAAATTATGCTGAATTAATTTATATTAAAGCAAGTGGATTATATCTACCTTATGTTAATGGAAGAAAAATAAACCTTGAGAGAGCAAACCTTCCGAGAGCAAACCTTCGGGAAGCAAACCTTGAGAGAGCAAACCTTCCGAGAGCAAACCTTCGGGAAGCAAACTTTTGGGGAGCAAATTTTTTGGGAGCAAACCTTGAGAAAGCAAACCTTGAGAGAGCAAACCTTCCGAGAGCAAACCTTCGGGAAGCAAACCTTGAGAGAGCAAACCTTTATAGAGCAAACCTTCGGGGAGCAGACCTTCAGGAAGCAAACCTTCGGGAAGCAAACCTTCGGGAAGCAAACCTTCAGGAAGCAATCCTTAGGGGAGCAAACTTTTGGGGAAGCAAACATTAAGAGAGCAAGAAATCTGGAAACAGTCCTAAATCTTGATAAAGCAAATCTCTATGGAGTAATAGTAACTAAAAAAGAAAGAACAATTATTGATAACTATTTGAAAAGATATAGGTGACAACAAAGTAAACCATAAAACCATTTATTTAAATGCTTCGCATAATTAATTCTTTTTCACTCAAAAACTCTTCCTTACCAGATTTCATATCTTTTAATTTAAATTTTTTATTTTTAACCTCATCAGAACCAACAAAAATTACATAATGGATACCATAAGCATTAGCATAATCTAAACCCTTACTAATCTTATCACTTAAAACCACAGAAATTCCAGAATCTCTTAATTTTTCTGCTAAATTTATTGTTTCTTTATTTTGATTAATAGAAATAATTAAACATTTAGTATTATTTATATCAATATTAACTAAAGAACTAAATCTTTCTAAACCAAAACTTATTCCTGTGCTCTGTATTCCATCAATTAAATATGAACCCCCACCAGCTATTGAACCTTTAATATCTTTTAATCTTATCTCAAAAACACTTCCATTATAGTATGATAAACCCCTAACTAATGTAGGAGAAAATACAACCTTCACACCAAAATAATCACAATAATTCTTTAATTCTTCTATCTCCTTATAGTTATCATATTTTTTAAAAAAATTTTCAGGTTTTTTAAATATACTTATTAATTTTTCAGCATTAAATTTTGCTAAATTTATTTTAACATCTGCTTCAGGTAACTTATCTAATTTATCAAGCTCTCTTAAAACCTGATCTTTTTCTTTAATATTTTCTTTCTCTAAAATTTCATTCAATAAATTCCTATTATTAATATAAATAATTGCACCTAAATTAACTTCATCTAAAATCTTAGAAAATAACTTTAAAACCTCAGCTTCATCTCTAAAACTAGAACCAATTACATCAATATCACATTGAGTAAATTCTCTATATCTATTTGAACTAACAGGTTCATCCCTAAAAACCTCTCCTATTTGATATCTCTTATAAGGTAATTTTTTATTCTTAGCAATCCTTTTTAATTGAAAGGTTAATTCATATCTCAAAGCTAAATTTCTTTGGCCTTTATCTTTTAATCTAAAAATATCACTTACCGCCTCATCTGAAGCATTTTCTCCCTTAACAAATTCTTCATATTCAATAATTGGTGTCTCAGCAGGTAAAAAACCATAATTTCTAAATTGTTTAATCATAATTTGCTTTAATCTTTCTCTCTTTAAAGCATCCTCTCCTAAAAAATCTTTAAATCCTTTAACATTCTCAATTATCATATTGTTATAAAAAATTAAATATATTTAAATTTATCTACAAAAACTTATTTCATTGTATTCAAATGTATCATAAACACAAATACCATTTTCATGAAATAAAACAAATTCTTTAATCCCGACATCTAAAGCCATTTTACTACAAATAGTACAATAAGGATCCCCAGCAAAGAGTTTGTTACCTTTATCATCTAATCTAATAAAATAAAGCCTAGATCCAACAATTCTATCTGGATTCTTTCTTAAAGCATCCATTATAGCCCTCTGTTCAGCATGCACACAACAAGTCCTATCTGACTTAAAATCCTTAGGCAAATCATCTTTAAAACAATATTTTAATACTCTATGTTGTGGAGGACTATTCCAACCACTACCTATAATTATTTTATCAGAAACAATAACTGATCCACATCTAGATCTTAAGCAATTAGAATGTAAAGCTAAGTTAGCAGCCTCAGAAATATATGATAAAGCCTCTTCTAAATAGTTCATAACTAGATAATACAACTTCAAAATAAAAATATAATGTTAATTAATTATTCATTTTAACATAAACTATAATTCCTAATGCTGTGAATCACCCACCATTGAAATGATAGACTTCTAATTTCATAGAAGACACTTGCTCATTTGATTGAGTATTGGTTTCTTCTCCATTAAGGCTAATTCCTAACCTTCCCATAAGTATGAGTTCTATACTTAGTTTTCATCTGTTTTTTGACCTATTAAAATATATAAAAGTTGTTGTTTGTTTAGAAAAAGAAATTAATATTTTGCTAATTTTTTTAATAATTGTTTGTCTTCTTTTAAAACAATTTCACTAGCTAGTTTAACTAATTCTAACATTTTTTTATCATTTTTTGACATTTCCATTTTATTCATTATTTTCACCTCTTAATACAAGATTAGTAAAAATCTTATTTAAATAATTTTCTACATCTTTTTCTTCTATATATCTGCAATTATCTTCTAACCATTGTTTTATTTCTTCGAATGTGAATTTACTTTCATATTTAGCAACATTCAATATAAAATCTGTTGCATCATCGAATTCTATTTGAAGATGACACTTATTTATTAACATAAATATTTTAGCTAATACATAAGCAGTTCTTTTATTACCATCTATAAAATGGTGCCTCTTAGCAAATTCATTTAATATAAATGAACCGACACTACAAGGGTCATTATGATGCCTAGCTTGGTAATTTAATAATTTATATGTTGAATTATAAACCCCGCCTTTTTCCCTTATACCTTTTTCTCCACCGCTTATAGTTATTATTGTATTATGAATATTAATTACCATTTCTTCCATTTTTGTCACAATTTCTTTAGATATTTTTGTTCTTGGTTTGTTCCAATAAGGACTTTTACAACTTGGGCACCATTTAGGATGATCTTCTTTTCTTTTATTCCAAGTGTGATAGCACCTAAAACAAAAATATATATTACTATTTTTAATCATATATTACTATAAATGATAATATATATAAAGGTTTTCTTTTAGGGCTCTGGTGCAATCCTAATATTTTTATAGAAATAAGCCTTCTTTTAGATTTAATATCTAAAAGAAGGCGATCTTTATGAAAGAAGAGTATATAGACTTTTTAAAGTTTGTTGATTCAGCAATGGAATTTGCTAAGCGAATACCAAAATATTTTAGTAAATTCTCAAAGAAGACTTATGATAATCAACAAAAATTAACTATTTATTTTCTCATGCAGAAAATGAATGCTACAGGAAGAGATATTGTTTCTTTTTTAAGAAGCAATACAGAAGTAAGAGAAAAGATAGGTTTAAAGCAAGTCCCAGTGCATACAACAATATGTAGATTTATAGCAAAGGTAAAACTTGTTTTGTCTAATAAACGACATGCAAGAATTGTAGCTATTGATTCTACAGGTTTTGAATTAGAATCTAAAAGTTATTACTTTAGAACTTTAAGAAACAGCGATAAAAAGCAGAAAACAAAGCGTTTTATGAAGATAAGTATTGTTATAGATACAGATAACAAATTATTCTTAGACATAAAATAAGAAAGATTTACAGAAATGATCATATTGATTTTAAACCACTAATGAAGGATATGAAAGTGAAATATGTAGTGGCAGACAAAGGATACGACAGTAAAGAGAATAGAAACTATGTCTATTGGAATTTAAAGGCAATGCCTGAAATTCCTTATAGAAAGACATCTGGTTTAACTAAATTAAGAGGAGCCTTTAGATCATTATTTGTTGATGAAAAAATATATCACCAAAGAAGTAAAATTGAAACTGTATTCTCTGTAATCAAAAGAAAATATGGTTCAATATTGAGAAATAAATCACTCAAAACTCAAAAAATTGAATTAATAAGCAAACTAATAGTTTATAACATAGAGAGAACTCTATGTTACTTTTATTGCTTATTTAGGGGATTGCACCAGAGCCTCTTTTAGTAAGAAAGCTTTTAATCCTTTAGTTTAATCTGAAACTATTCCTCTGACAGCAGTAAAAACTATTAAAGCAAAAATTATTATATAAACCCTATTCTTTTGGTTCTGATTCATTTTATCTTACCTCCAAAATAATAACCTAATAAAGCGCCTAAAATAGAACAAGTTACACTAATAATTATATTTTTAAACCAATCTTCAAAAATCTTTTCATAATAAGGATTTATATTTTCGTTCATAAATAAAATAAGAATTAATAATTTTTAAATTTAACCTTTAATTACACCTAATGGAATCATCTTAGCTACTTTTAAACTAATTCCATATTCATGGACAGTTTTAATTACCTCATCAACATCCTTATAAGCTTGTGGAGCCTCTTCAGCTAATACCTCATTAGAAGCACTTTTAATAACCTCTCCTTTAGCCTCCAATTCTCTTCTAATATCATTACCTCTAAAACTTTCTATAGCTTTAGTTCTACTCATTACCCTTCCAGCACCGTGAGCACTACTTCCAAAAGTTAAATCCAAAGCCTTTTTAGTTCCTTTCAATAAATAGCTTGAAGTACCCATTGAACCTGCAATTATTACAGGTAAATCTGGAAAACTTCTTGTAGCTCCCTTTCTATGTACAATTAACTTTCTACCATTAATCTCTTCAATCTTAGCAATATTATGGCATATTCCATACAAAGTTTTTATTTCAACATCTTCTTTGAAAACCTCTTTAAAAGAATCCCTTATCCATTGTGTCATAACTAATCTATTTGTAAAAGAAAAATTCACAGCGCATTTCATAGCAGAAAAATAATCCTGCCCCTCTTTAGACTCAAAAGGAGCAGATGCTAATTGCATATCTAGTAATTTTATCCCATACTTACCCAAGGATTTTTCATGAATTTTTAAGTAATCTGAAGCAACCTGATGTCCAAGTCCACGACTTCCACAATGTAATGCCAAAGTTGTTTGATCTTTACCTTCTAAACCCCATTTTTTAGCAAATCCTTCATCATAAATATCACTAACTTCTTGAATCTCCAAAAAATGATTTCCAGCACCCAGAGTACCCAATTGCTGTCTACCCCTATTTTTAGCCATCTCTGAAACAGTAGAAGAATCTACATCTTCCATACAACCATTTTCTTCAGTATGTTTAATATCATCTTTTGTACCATAACCATTTTCAACAGCCCAATTTACGCCCGTAACTAAAACCTCATCTAATTGAGAATTATTTAATTTTAATTTACCCTTACTACCCACACCACATGGAATATTTTTAAACAAAGTAGGAACTAAATTCTTCAAATTATTTTTAATTTCTTTAGGAGATTTATCTATTACCAACAAATTAATTCCGCATGAAATATCAAAACCACAAAGTCCAGAACTAATCATTCCATCTTTCAGGTTAAAAGCCGCAACAGCACCCATCGGTAGCCCGTCTTCGGTTAAGTTAAATTACTCTAACTTAAAATCCAACATGGGCATCCGGAAGAGCTATAACTGGTTCAACTATACCTGGCATAGAGCACACATTACTCAATTGAAGTGCAACATCATCTTCAATGCCTTCAAAGAGTTTATCATTCATTATTAATTTTGCTTTTACTATCATGCCTTCCAGTTTATCAAGTTCATATTCATATTCTGATATTTTCTTCAAATTATATTTCATATATTATTCAAATTTAACTTTAATATAAATCTTTTGTCTATATTTTTTAACAAATTTCTATCAATTAAATCAAAAGAAATTAATTTAGAAATTTCCTTAAAAGATTGGACACTTAAAGTATAATAAATAGTACCGAAACCATTAATATTTTTATAAATTTTAGAGGTAATATCAAATTTATCATACAAATACCAAGCTATTTTTCCTAAATTTAGATTATTTATAGAAAATAATACAAAAGAATAAGGTTTCTTCAATTTAAATCTAATAATTTAAAAGAAACACTTAATACATTAAAAAATATTGGTATGGTAGAACTTTTCCCGCCAAAGATAAACACATTGAAAGATATCAAAAAAATAACATTCTTTTTGAATTAAAAGAACAATCTGATAAAATATATCTTCCTCATAACGAAGGAATGTTAGTTATAAAAGTAGAACCAATAGGTGGATATTATATGGATAATTCAAAAGGTTTCGGGAAAAAAGAAATCTTAAATTTTTAGCATTTTTAAAAAATTCTTCTTGCACTCACTCCCTTCAATAATTGTAATGCTTTACTTACTCCAAATTTTACTGGAATCTCAGCAAAAATATGTACATAACCTTACTCATAATGTTACAAAAGCTCTAAAAACAACTATTGAAGAATTATCTATTTTTTAAGAAAAATAACCATTCTCAATTAAATACTTCAAAAGATCATAAAATACTTTTTTCATTTCAGGAAAGTCATTAAAAAGATGAGATTTTTTTTCAACCAAAAACTTCTCAGTCCAACCATTCCAATCTTGTTTATAATCTAACTCATGAATTTCAGCATCTAATGCACCAATAGCCATAGCAAATCTAGACTCTAAAGTTTTTTGCTCTTCAAACTCATGAAACAATCCAAAAAATTTATCATTCAAAGGAAATGGCAACTCCCTATGAAAATACTCTGAAGCCTCTTGTTCTTTTTCCTTTTTATCCAATCTTTCCAATTCTGGATGTAATGGTGAATCACCTGCCTCTATTTCAACAACATCATGATACATTAATAACTCATAAACCTTTAATCTATCTAATTTCATATTAAATTTAGAAAGAAAAAAATCAGCTAAAATTAAACAACTCCAAGAATGTTCTGCAGAACTTTCTTTTCTACCTTCAACAGTATTATACCTATAAACTGTCTTTAATCTATTAAAAATTCTAAATTTATTAATTTCATCCATAAATCTTAGAGATAATACAGATATTTAAATCAAACCCTTCTCCTCCATTTCTTCTTCTAATTTTTTAGGAAATCCAGGCCTACAAGAACAATGTTTATTATGCCCAGTATACCATTTCACCCTTTCCTCAAAAGAAGCATTTTTTGGCATTTTATTTTTTAGATGCCATTCTTTATTTATCATAAAAAATAAAGGTTAAAGATAATACTGTCGAGCATAGCGAGTGCAGTACAACTCTTCCGAGGTTATCGGATTAAACATCTAAAACAACACTAGCAATATATTTACCCCTTCTTTTTATTAAATTAAATTCGTGGTTAGTTACAGCCTTAACAACTGTTTTGCCTAATTCTTGGCTCACAACACTGCCAAATATTTCGGCTTCTAGATTTTTAGAATTAATCTTTTTAATATTAAATTTAGAAAAAAACATCTCTTCAATATCAACTAAAGCAAGTAATCTTTCTAAGAAATTATATAATAGATCTTTGGAATCAGAACCAGCAACAGAAAACTTCACTTTTTCTATAGGTTCTACTAATTCTCTTCTACAGATAATATCAAATAGGGCTAAAGCAGCATTTTCAAATAGTTCATTTAAAGTGTTACCATATACCTCAAATTTTATATCTGAAGTAATATTGTCTATTATTTTATATTTCATATCTAGAATTTAATAAATAAAGAATTAAAAAAAGTATTTATTTTCTATTATTACAACGCAAAAAACTAGAGTCATCAGAAGGTACTGTTGCACCTGTACCTGTCCCTATACGATATCCAAGCTTAATTATAGTATCATTTAATTTACCTGTATCTATTAATTTTTGCACATAATCACTTCTATTTGATCTATTATCATCGAATGCTTCTTGAACTATTGTAGCATTAAATCCCATATAAATAACTGCACCGATATATCCTAATTTTCCAAATGGATTGGATTCTTTTATTTTTTCGACCATAAATTCAGCTGGAGCAGAACGAAATAGTTGTTCATATATGTCATCTGGCGTATAGATATCGCCATCTTCGCTAGGTACAATAATTTTAGCTCTGGTACCTAAAGCACAATAATTATTTCCATATTGATTAAAACCAACCTTAGTCATTGCAGTTGCGTATAAGGTCAAATAACCAACACAATCAGGATTATAAGGTGACGCTAATTCAATATCTGTTCCGTTTAAAGCTAAATCATCATTAAGTATATCTTTTTCACTAAAATAAACTATAGTTGTTTCAGGATCTGACATATGATTTAAAAATTCCTCGTTAGGTAAACCTGTCATTGCATCATAATCACAAGTATTTATTGAATTAACCTCTGTACTTGGAGTATTATATTCTCTACCATCCTCTATTGCCAGCATACATCTAGTTAAGCCCGTTAGATATAGACCCGCAATACTTTTCTTAAAAATGTCAATTATTTCTTTTCTTGTATATTCTTGAACCATTTTATATCCTCCAAAATATATATTTACTGGATAGTAATATCATAAACGAAAAATATTTAAAGATATCTAATAAAAAAAATATACTAAATAAAGTATTTTATGGAAAATAGAAGTTATTGATAGCAATAACAGAAAAAACAACAATAATAGTAGCAGTTGATACAGAAACATGTGTTTTAGAAAATTATTTTCCTGCATTTTTTAATCAAAATCAATATTTAATAACAACTAAAGAAAGGGTTATAGAATCAGCACAAATATTAAGACCACGAGTTTTAATTCTACACAAAGCAGGTTCAATTGAAGAAACAATAGCATATATTAATGAAGCAAAAGAATTAAGGGATATTGGTTGTATAAAAAGAATTGGTTTAATTACAGACTTGAGAACCAGAGGTTTTATTTTAGATTTAGGTCTTGATATTATTTTGTATAGACCGATAACTGAATATAAAATTGGGGTATTAAAAAAGAATATTAATAGTCGAGAGTTTGTGGAAATAAGCCCATAGCTTAATAATATTTATTTAAAAGAAAATCAATAGAATTATTATGAAGATTACGTTGATTCATCCCCCGTATAATTTAATTCAGGAGGCGTATGGTTCAAAAACAAGAATAAAAAAGGGAAATCTTATTCCTTTGGGAATTGCATATTTAGCAGCCGTTTTAGAGAAACAACATAAAATTCAGGTAATAGATGCATCAGCAGAATCTTTAACAAATAAAGATATTATAGAGAGTATAAAAATATTCAAACCTGAATTAATAGGAATATCAGCAACAAATGCATTAGCCAAATCAACACACAATCTAGCAAGTTCTATCAAAAAAAATCTAAATATACCCATCTTAGTAGGTGGCCCATATCCTACATCATATCCAGAAAAGGTTTTAATGGATGGCAATATAGATTTTATAGTTCAGGAAGAAGCAGAACAAATAATAGATTTGTTTATAGAATCATTAAAAACAAAGAATTTCAAAAATGTGCCAAATCTAGGATACAAAGAAAATAATAAAATTATTCTCAATCAAATAAAAGAACCACAAAAAGATCTTGATGAATTACCAATTCCAGCCTTTCACTATTTTAAACTTAAGAATTATGCACCACTGCCAAATCAATATAAAAATAAACCGTCTATTAACTTAATAACATCAAGGGGTTGTCCATATAGAAAATGTGCATTTTGCTTTAATGCAGGTCAAAAAGGACAATTATACAGAAGACTTTCTCCAGAAAGAGCTATAGAAATAATAAGATTATTAGTAAATAAATATAAAATAAAAGAAATTACCTTTTGGGATGATAATTTTTTAATAAATATAGAGTGGATAAGAAGATTTTGTAGTTTAATAAGGGGATTAAAGATAACGTGGACATGTTATGGTAGAGTGGATACAGTGTCTGAAGAAATGTTAAGATTAGTATCAGAAAATGGTTGTTGGAGTATTTTTTATGGTATAGAATCTGGCAATCAAGATTTACTTGATAAACTGAACAAGGGGATTAAATTAGAGCAAATAGAAAAAACAATTTCTTTGACACATAAGTATGGCATTGAAACAAGGGGATCATTTATGCTTGCAATACCAGGAGAAACTAAAGAAAAAGCCATCAAAACAATAAAGTTCGCAATAGAATTGGATCTCGATTATGCACAATTTTTACCAACATATCCTGAATATGGAACAAAATTATATGAAGTAGCATTAAAAGAAGGAAAATTAAATGAGAATTATTATGGTAGAAAAAAGGCAGCTTATATACCAGATGGATATAAAAATGCAGAAGAGATAGAAAAAATGATAAATTTAGCCTATAAAAAATTCTATTTTCGTCCTAAATATATTCTAAAAACATTAAAAAAAATAAAATCTATTGATGATATAAAAAAATATGCTGAAGGCCTTTGGTTTATGATAGGTATGAGTTCTTAGAAAAATAACCGAAATTAATATAAATACTAGCTCTTTTCATTCAAGTATGGAAGCTCAAATAACTAGTTTTAGAAGGAGTAGAAGGGTAACAAGGCCAAATCAAATGATTTTAAAGGTTATAGAAATAAACAATAAGGATGCAGCGCAGGAAATAATAGGGAAAACTGTTTCTTGGAGGAGTAGTTCTGGTAAAGAGATAAAAGGGCAAATTATTAATACTCATGGAAATAATGGGTGTGTAAAAGCAAGATTTGAAAAAGGCATGCCAGGACAGTCTTTATTTAAAAAGGTAGAAATAAAATGACTACATTAAGGGTATTTAGGTGTTATAGAAGGCTTAAAAGGCCATATACACGTAAATCTAGATTTAAAAGATATAACTTTATTAGAGCCATGCCAAACCATAAAATAACAAGATTCGATATGGGTGATATGAGTCAAAATTATCCTAATTTTGTTAAATTAATGTCAAAAGTAGATATTAACATAAGGCATAATGCAATAGAAGCATCAAGGATGATAATTAATAGAGAATTACAAGAAAAGATAGGAAAAATAGGATATAAATTTAAAATAAATAAATATCCACATCATGCATTGAGAGAAAATAAAATGTTGGGGGGGGCTCATGCTGATAGGATTCAAACAGGTATGGCACATTCCTTTGGTAAGGTGGTTTCTCTTGCAGTACGATGGAAAAAAGGAACACCATTATTTACTGCTCAAGTTAAGGATTTACATGTAGAAATTGCTAAAAAAGCATTATTAAGTATAGCTCCCAAATTACCGTGTAAGGTTTTTGTAGTTGTTGATAAAAAATAATATATATTCTTTTCACATAATTCTTTAAAAAGAAATTTACAATAAAATTCTATGGATATAAGTGTGATAATACCTATTTATAATGAACAGGAGAATATTCCAATTCTGCATAATGAATTAAAAACTGTTTTAAAGGGGTATAAATATGAAATAATTTACATAGATGATGGTTCAACAGATCATTCTTTTCAAGTATTAGAGAAGATTAAGGATAGAAATACAAAGATAATTAAATTAAAAAAAAGGTTTACGAAATCTCCTGCTTTGTTGGCTGGGTTTAATAATTCTGAAGGAAATATAGTAATTACAATGGATGGTGATCTGCAAAATGATCCAAAGGATATCCCAAAATTTTTGGAAAAGATAGGGGATTATGATCTTGTAAATGGATGGAGAATAAATAGACAAGATGAACAGAATAAGATTCTACCCTCGAAAATTTATAATAAGTTAACAAGGAGGATCTTAAAAACAAAACTTCATGATTTGAATTGTGGAATGAAGGCAATAAAAAAGGAAGTAATTAAAGATATAGATCTTTATGGAGAGATGCATAGATATTTTCCATTATTACTTCAGCAAATGGGATACAAAATTACTGAGATAAAGATAAATCATCGTTTAAGGATTCATGGAAAATCAAAATATAATTACAATAGACTTCTTAAGGGATTATATGATCTTATTTATTTAAAGTTTTGGTTAGATTTTTCACAAAAACCCTCTCACTTCTTTTCAACATTAGGATTAGCCCAATACATTTTAGCGTTTTTCATATTTTTAGAACAAATAATTAAGGCAGTTGCATTGAGATACTTTAATGTTGGGCCAGTTCTATTGCTAGGGATATTACTAACAATAACAGGAACACTATTTATAACATCTGGATTCTTAGCAGAGATTCAAGCGAGAATATACTTTTCAACAAAAAAAACATATATAATAGAAAAAATAATTCAAAACAAAAAATATTTAAATTAATTAGCATCTTTTAATACATGTTAAATTTAACTCAAAATAATTTCGAACAAGAGGTTATTAATTCAGATAAAATAGTTGTTGTAAAATATACAGCTACATGGTGTACCCCTTGTAAGGCCTTAAATCCAATATTTAAAGAATTATATAAAGAAATAAATAATGTAAAATTTGCAGAAATAGATATTGATATGGAAGAAAAATTAGCACAAAAATACATGGTTAGGGCTGTTCCTTGTATAATCATTTTTAAGGATGGAAAAGAGGTTAACAGAATTATTGGCTACCAAAATAAAGAATATTTAAAAAAAGAAATCCTTAAAAACATGTAAGCTGCGATGGTCCATTTGATAAACAATAAATTTCATTATTCTTTATTTCATAAGAATTTATTGCTGAATTATAGATTTTTTGAGTGCAACAGATATTTTTTGCTGTGTTTTTTCCTAATGTTTCATAATTAGTTTCAGATAAAGCAATTTCTTCATTTAGATCGCTAATTTGGGTATTTAAATTATTAATTATATCTTCTTTAGATGTAATTTGTGATTGCAAATCACTGTTCTTTGTTTCCATCTCTTTTTTATAATTATCATGATTTGAATTGCATTCTTTTATGTTGTTGGTTAAATCATCATTTATTTTATTGCAACTCTCTACTTGATTATTTGTTATAGCTATATCTTTCTCTAGGTCTATAATTTGTGTTTCATAGTCATTAGTCATATTTTTCATGAGTTGCACCTCGCTACCAAGTTTTATATTTTCAAGTTCTAGAATTGAAATTGTATTCTTATTTTTAACAACATAACCTGTTATTGCTGGCTGAGCTATTACTAACAGTAATACACCTGCAATTATCATAGCTATTTTAAGCCCCTTAGGGTCTAAAGCTCTTATTTTTTTTCCAAAACCTGAAAAAAATTCTGAAATTTTTTCTGTTTTTGTTTTTTGAGGCGTACTTCCCGGCCTATATGCTAATACATCATCTAACTTAGCCTCTTTTTTGAAACCGAATTTTTTACTTAGATTTATCAACCCCATTTCAAATTTATGAAATAAAATCTAGTATATAAATATTATCATTTTCCTACAACTTCGCTGAAATAAATCCTATAACCTGATTCTTTAGCTAGTTCTTTTACATTACCAAAGACACCTAACATTTTTTCTTTAAAAGATAATGCTCCTTTATTTGTTTTAACAACAATTTGCAAAGAACCATTTTTATTTAGATGAAGATAAGATTCATCTATCATTTTAAAACAAACTGATTTTCCTGCTTTTATAGGTGGGTTTAAGAGTATAACATCAAATTTTTCAGGTATATTAGAAAAGATATTACTTTTTCTTGCTTCATTATTTATATTATAGGATTTAATATTTTTCTTTGCAAGCTCTAAAGCTCTATTATTAATATCTGTCATTAAAATCTTAAGAGAAGGATCAATAATTTTAATTATAATACCAATAACACCTATTCCACAGCCAAGATCCAGTACATAACTATTCTTTTTGATTATGGCATTTTTTATCAGGATTTTAGAACCTGTATCAAGTTTAGATTTAGAAAAAACACCGGAAGAGGTATATAATTTAAATCTTTTGTTTTTTATTATAACCTCTATTTTTTTTAATTTGAATTCTATATTTTGTTGTTCAGAAAAATAATGATTCATATTTTTAGGCTTATGACCTTAGAGATACCATCTTGCATAGATACTCCATAAATCTGATCAGCTTCATTTATTACAGTATCATTATGAGAAACAACTATATATTGTGATTTTTCGGCATATTTTTTTATTAATTTTGACAATAATTCTGAATTTATTTTATCTAATGCAGCGTCTACCTCATCTAATAAATAGAATGGTGATGGTTCGAATTCCTGTAAGGCAAAGATAAATGCTAAGGCACACATTGTTTTTTCACCCCCAGATAAGCTCTTCAAGTCTAAAAATTTATTACCTGTAACTTTTACTTTAAAATCAATGCCAGCATCAAATATATTGTCTGGATTTTCTAGCTCCATGTGGGCTTCGCCCTTTGTAGTTAGTGATTTAAAAATATCTTTAAAGGTTTTATCTACTTTATTGTATGTTTTTATAAATGTACTTTTCTTTTTGTCTTCTATTTCAAAAACCATAACCAAGACATCATCCTTCTCTGTTCTTAGTTTAGTAACCTTCTCTAATAAAGTATTTAGTTCCTTTTCTATATCTTCATATACCTCTAAGGCCCTTAAATTAACACTGCCAATCTTTGATACCTCTTTTTCTGTATCCCTTATAATTGTGTTTAAATCCTCTAAAGAAAATCCTCTTTTTATTTTGTAATCTTGTAATAAGTCTAATTCTTTATTTAATCCCTCAATTTCAGCATTTATTTTTGCTTTTTCTATACTAGTATTATTTGCCTTTTGTTGAATAGAATTGATTCTTTCTTCTTCTTTTAATACGGCTACTTCTCTCTGTTGAATCTTCTCTTCTAATTTGTTTCTTTTTAATATGGATTCCTTAAATTGGCCATAGTATTTTTTCTCTATATTTTCCTTTTCTTTTAATTCTTTTTGTCTTTCTTTTAATATCTCTTTTAAATTTAGATTTTCTTTTGAAAACTCTTCAAACTCTTTCTCATGTTGCTTTAAAATATTAAATGATTTTGATAGTTCTATGCCAAATACAGAAGATACTTGAAGATCAAAATTTTTAATATGAGCTACTATTTCTATAGCATCTGATTTCATTAATAATTTTTTTGATTCTAATTCTTCTAATTTTTTAGTAATTGTTGGATTAGATAATTTCTCTCTAATCTTATTTTTTATTCCCTTTGATTCAAGTAATTCTGAATTTAATTTTATTATTTTTTCTTCTATTTGTTTTTGTTCAAACAGGGTTAATTTATTTTTTTCTTCTAATTCTACCTCTTCTGATCTTAATTTTTCAAGATTTGTTTCATTTAGACCCAATGTTTTTTCTAGTTGTATTATTTCTGCTTCTAATTCTACTTTTGTTTCTCTTAATTTTATTAAAATGGTTTCATTTTCTAATCTTTTTTTCTCAGTAATATTTAATTTATTTTGATAACTTTCAATTTCTTTTTCTAATTTAATTATATTGATATCTACTTCCTCTTCTTTAAACCCATAGCCCCTGCTTTTATTTTTATAGCCTCCAACCATAGCCCCACTAGCTTCTAGTAAATCTCCATCTAATGTAACCATCCTTGCGTTACCTATTCCAATTTTTCTGCCTAATGTGATGTCTTTTATTACTAATGTACTGCCAAGAACATAAGAAAAAACGTCTTTGTATTTTGGATTGTATTTTATTAATTCAATTGCCAACCCTTCTGTTTTTGGTGTTAATATCTTTACTTCATTAGAAATTTGGCGATATTTAATCTTGTTTAATGGTAAAAATGTTGCAGTCCCTAATTTATTTTCTTTTAAATAATTGATGCATTTTTGTGCAATAGAATCGTCCTCTACAACAATACTCTGAATTCTTGGACCAGCTGCAATCTCTAAAGCTAAGGCGTATTTTGATTGTATTTGGCCTAGTTCTGAAACAGCACCATGAATACCCTTAATTTTATTTCTTAGTTCTAGAATTTTTCTTGTGGCAATATCTCCGGATGTTTTTTCTCTTATTGACGCTCGCCTTGTTATAAGTTTTGCTAATTCTTCATTAGAATTTAATAAATTTTGTCTTAACGATTGCAATTGTGCAGCTAAAGAGCTGTCTTCATTTAATGATTTAGTTAGATTAAATGTTGTTTCCTTAAATTTTTGCTTTAAATTCTTTAAGTTTTGTATATCCTCAGATTTGCTAGTTCCTTTTATAGATAATATCTTCTCTTTTGTACTCTCTAATTGAAATTCTAGTTGATGCTTATTTTTTAGAACTTTTTGTTTTTCTTCTTGAAACTTACCTATTTCTTTTAAAATTTTTTCAATATTTTGCTCTTGTTCCTCTAAATCATTATTTATATTTTGGATATTATTAATTCCATATCTGTTTTTAAATTCGTTAATATCCTTTTCAATCTCTTCTTGTTCTAATCTCAAAAGACTTAATTTTCTTTCCTCTAATTCTTTTTGTTTGTTGATCTCACTTATTTTATTTTCTAGGCCTTTTATATTTTCAAGAAGCTGCTGCCTTCTTGTTTTAATTTTTTCAATTTCTTTATTACAAACATCTTGTCTTGTTGTTGTTTTTATAATGTTAGTCTTTAATTCTTCTATCTCCTTACGAATAATAAGCTGCTCTTTTTCCCCTTTTTCTTCTATTTCAGAATTAATAAGTTTTATATTATTTTTATGCTCTTGGATTGTGTTTCTTAGTTCTTCGATAATCTTGTTTGTTTGCTGTATTCTTGATTCCTGCTCTTTATAATTTTTTTCAAGTTCATCTAATTTATCATTTTTTGATTTTAATCTAATACCAACATGTGTTGCTTTATAGTCCATAAGATTTTGCTGCAATTGTTTATATCTTACAGCTTGATCCCTTTCCTTTTTTAATTCTCTTAGGTTAGCTTCTCTTTCTGTAAGAATGATTTCAGCTTCATTTAGTTTAGAATCAACCTTTTGCAATTCTTCTAAACATTTTATTTTTTTTTCTTCATAAATAGAAATACCAGATATTTGATCTATGATTTGTCGCCTCTCTATTGGTTTCATCTCCATAAAATGCACAACATCACCTTGAAGAAGAATGTTATGTCCATCAGGATCTATCTTTCCAGTGTTCAATAAATCTAGGATTTGTTGTCTTGTGCATGTTTTATCGTTAATTTTGTATATACTGTTTCCTGTTTGTTTCAATATCCTTGTTACCTTAATCTGTTCTTCATTGGATGAAAATCTTTTGTCTTTGTTTGAAAACTCTATAGTAGCTTCAGCTTCTTGTGCGGGCTTTCCTTTTTTACCACCATTAAAGATAAGATTAGCAGACTTTTCAGCTCTTAGACTCTTAGCCGATGCTTTTCCTAAGACAAAACAGATTAAATCTACTATGTTGGACTTTCCTGAACCATTCGGTCCAAGAACTACATTATATCTATCTCCAAAGACTAATTCTGTTTTATTAGCAAATGATTTAAAACCTTTAGCAGTTATTTTTGTAATTGTTGTCATTCTCTTGAAAAAACATGACCTTTTGTTTATAAATATTATTATATCTATGATTTTGTCTTAAAATCCATCTAATAGGCCATAATTTAATATTTTAGTAAATATCCAAGTTTGATTATACTTCACATTAAATGCTTGCAAAAGTTTTGCGTTAATCTCATGGATTTCTGGCAGATAAATATCGAGTTGTTCAACATTTGGAAGAATTGCACTAACATCAGCAAATTTATATCCTAGCAAAAGAAAACCAACTAATTTATTGGTTGGTTGAATTCTTGTTTCCTGTAATAAAATATAGAACCATATTGATTTAGTATGGAAAGTAGATTATAAATTTTTAGTTTATCTTTTAAAATTTTAATTCTATTGATAGCTAAAATATAATAAGATAACTCCTTAGGAATAAGTTTATTAATTATTTAAATTTTAATTATTTATGAGAAAAAAGAGGATATTTAATCTAGTAACAATAATCCTATTTTTTTTAGTATTTTTTACCTTAGTTTATTTTTATGGATCTAATATAACAGGTTATATAATTTCTGATGAACTTGGTGGGATTGGAAGTAAAGAAGATATTAATGAATTAGATGGTATTGGTTTTCAAGAGGAACAAATAGAAATTCCAGTTCAAGAGAAAATTGAAGAGGAGATTATAATTGCTCCAGAAATTGAAGAAAAAGAGGTTAATCAAGATGAAATTAATAAAATAGAGGTTGAAAATAAAACATTTATTTTTGGAAATATAGAGATTTTAACCCCACCAACACATACTAGACCCTATCTAAACAGTACATCACCATTTAATAGAACTAGAGATAATCTAACAGTATATAACATGAGTGTTAGTGATGATAATAGTGATCCAGTGAATTTAATCTATGACTGGAGAGTAAATCTTAATTCTATAGCAGTATTAAATATACCATGTCAGAATAGCACTTTAAATGGCTCCTTTGTAACAGATTATAGTACAAACAGTATAAATGGAACATTTTTAGGCAATGAATTTAACTACACCACAAGTTATAGTGGTTTTAGTGCGTGTTATTTTGATGGATTAGACGAAAATATTTCTTTTGGTGATCATAATTATTTTGATATAAATTATAATTTTACTATTGAATTTTGGATAAATAGAAGTGAACCAAATGATGTAGATCAAGGAATAGTCCATAGATGGATGGCATCAGGTAATAATAGGGCATTTGGTATTAGATTGCATAATAGTTCTATAAGTGTGGTTGTTAGCAAGGATGGTACTTATGATAGTGGCAGTTATTTTTATCTAAATGCATCATATAATATAACCCCAAATAGATTTTATCATGTAGCAGTAATTTATAATGACACCACAATGAGTATATTTATTGATGGTTTAAGAAAAAAAATGGGGACGTGGAGTAAGGGAATAGCAAGCGTTAATGCGCCCCTATATGTTGGAGTAGATACTTTAGGAAGGCATTTTAATGGTAGTATAGACCACTTTATTATATATAACAGAACATTATCTGGATTTGAAATTGAGTTGCATAATCAGTCTAAATATGAGATTATTCATCCCTCTTTAATTGGCCCGTATCAGAACTGGAGTTGTGCGATAACACCAAATGATGGAAATAGTGATGGCCAAACTATAGAAAGTAATGGGGTTAATATTACATATATAGGCTCTGGTATAAGCTATAATTCTACACTAACGAATAATAATGCTACTGGTGTGAACTACTATAATTTTACTGTTAGAATAGAGAATAATATTAGCAACTTAGCAAATATTACATATGAAATGAGAGATTCTTATTCTTTAAATATAACACGTTATAATCTTACAGATGGTGTTGATCAAAATTTTACTCATTTTTGGTATATAACTAATTTAACTGGTGAAATTTACTATTATAATGTAACACTAACAACTATGTACAATGATATTTATCGTGGTACTAATTTAATGATTTATGGCGATAACATAAGCCCGTGGGTAAATATAACTGATCCTCGAGAGGGACAATGGTTGGCTGGGACAGTTACAGATTTGGCTGGTAATATATCTGATAATGAGAGCGGTATAGCTAGTTGTGTTTGGAGGTTTCAAAATTCAGAAGGTAATTATAGTTTAAGTTGCAACAATACTGATAAATATTTTAACCAAACAATAACGACTAGTTCTATAGATTCGTGGCACAGAGTCTTTGTTTATGTAACAGACAAAGCAGGTAATATCGGTTTTACAAATGTAACGTTCTTCAGAACAACAAAGGCAGCAATTATTGAAAAATTAATTGAAACAGGTAGGATTTCACCCCCAAGCGAAGAAACAGAAGAAACCCCAGAAACAACTATAGAAGCTGAAGAGGAAACAGTAGTTATTGATGTGCCAACCAAGGTTTTTGATTTAATAGGGATACCACTGCATTTAATTGAGCCAATTAAGCTTGACTATGTTGAAGGAGAGATCAGAGATGATGGTATATTTTTGAATTTAGGTGGAAAGGGTAGTATTAAGGTTAGCTTATGGGAGCAATTTCCTGGGGTTGGTTTTGGTTTTACATCAGAAGAACTAAAGGGAGCATTATACAAGATAAAGGATATATTTTTGACTCCATATTTTTTACTGATAGGTTTTATGCTTGTTATTATTTTTTTATTGGTCTTTAAATATATTTTAAGAGATATATATACACAAAATAAATATAAGTTCATAGATGATCTGCATAAATTAATATGTAAGTTATTAATAAAATTTAGTTTTGGTAGAAAATTAGTTAGAAATACAGGTCTGCAAAAATATAATTTAATTATTGAAGAAATACATGATTTAAATAGTTATATTAGAAAATATAGATTAAAAAATAAATCTATAATCAGATATAACAATTTAAATAATTTATATAATCGGTTTTCAATATATATGAATAAATATCAAAATAGAGCTATTTTTGAGTCATTGAGATTAAGTTATGAAAGAATAAAACTACTCTAAAGTGTATTTTATTTTTTTTACTATTTAGAAGTGGACACAGACCGAAAGCTTTAAATAGTTTCAGATTATTTAATTATTATCACCTCTTTTTCCCAAGAAGGATTATGTATGTAATTCTTCTTGGGTTTAATATTAAAACCTATTTTTTCTCCATATATCCGCATTTTCCACAATGCTTGCGATCTTTGTGTTCTGCTAAGAAAATACCAACACCGCATTTTGGACAAAAAAAGCTTCTTTTTAAAGATCCACCTTCAATTTTATATTTAATCCATCTTTTTGATGCTCTTTTAGGTTTAGGGGCCTTTTTTCCCATTATTTATTCTCCACTTTGGGTTGTTCTTTCTTTTTTATTTTTTGGAATTTTTTTAAAGTATCTTTATCTTTGTAGATATATGCTTCTACTCTAATCTCGTTATCTCCATATCTAGATCTTATTTTCTCTATAGTTATAAAAAATGGATCTGTATTGTTTTCTTTAGCTATCATTTCCTTAATCTCACTTCTGGAGGGAATTCTTGATAATTTATAATCTATAACCACATTCATCTCTATTCTATTAAATAGTTTTTGTTCTTTAGTATCTATAACCTTCATTTTGTTTTTATGGCATATTCTCCTTTTACTTTTATATTTAATTTTTGCGCTATTTCTGATTTAGTAGCATCTATGATCACAACTCTTCCTTTAATGTTTGTTGTTAAATCATTTGATTTGCATAATGGACATTCTTCAGCATTTGTTATGATCCTACATTTCTTACATGCTTTTTTCTTTGCCATTATTTTTTGCCTTTTTTAGTTATTTTTTCTTCCTCTAGCCATTTTATTGCACCAAGCTGTGGCTGACGCATTGTTAATCCAATCTTTGGGTTATTAATATCTTTAAAGCTTACAGCTATAATCCTAGCTAAACATATATCGCCTACTTTTAATATTCTTTTAGACTCCTTTCCAGCTAATGTTTTTTGTTTACTAAAAGATATAAAATCATCCATTGTTTGAGATATATGAATCATGCCTTCTAATGGGCCTATATTAATAAATGCTCCAAAATTAGTTATGTCAGTTATTTTGCCCTTTACTATCTCTTGCAATTCTGGAATGTATGTTATTAGTTTAAATTCAGTTTCATAATAAGCAGCACCATCGCCATGTATGATTTTTCCTTCACCCACTGAAATTATGTCTGTAATACAGATGATAAAACCCAACTCCTTTGAAATATAACCCTCAAAATCTTCATTTAATCTTTGTAAAATAGCATCTTTTATCTCTTTGTTAAACATATTTGGTGGTATTCTTACATATCCCTTTACGCACAATTCATAGAACATTCTGTTCTTTTTGATATAAAAGAGGATTTATAAAGCTTTAGTTTTTTTGAAAATCTTTTTAAAAAAAAATAGGTTTTTATTTATTATTGAATGTGTTGATATATTATATGTAAAAACCAGTGAAGGAATTTATATACGAGAGGTAGGAGAAAATATGATAGAAACGAACTAGATACAGAATGCGTCAAATGCATTAATTTATAAGTTTTAGATATTTTTTTTGTCTAATAATTAATATTTGATTATTTAATGATTTTTTTAAGGCTTTATCTTGCGTTGCAATAATTGTATTTTTATTTGCTAATTCTTTTATACAGTCATCTACTTGTTTATTTTCTTTTGTTTTTAGTATATTTATTTTATCTTCATTCATTCTCAAGAATTTTTTAGACAATTTTGCTAATAGTTTGTTTTCTTGTTTTCCTTTATTCTCTAAATTTTCTAGTTCATTTAGAGTTTTATCTAAAACACAAATTCTATAATTTTCTAAAATAATTCTCTCTATCTCTTCAAATAAATTTATTTTATATTTTAACAAATACATAATAAAATTTGTGTCCAAGATAATTACTTTCATAGCTAGGACAAAGTACTATTCTATTTTAAAGATTATCTAGATATTACCACATTAATTTGTCTTTTTTCTTATCTGAAATTAGTTGTTCATAAAATTCTTTTCCAGCTTTTTGTATTTCTTTTTTACTTTTACCGTGTAGAAATTCAGTAATTTTTAAACCAGTTAATAATTCTGGTAATGCTACAAAATCTGCACCGTTTTTATATAAGCTTACAGCCTCTTCGGCTGTTTTTGTTGTTACACAGATTGTAATTTTTTTATTTTTCTTTTTTGCTAATTCTATTAATAATAGGTTATCTGATGTATTTGGGATTGTAGATATTATTAATTTAGCATTTTCTATCTTTAGATCCTCTAATAGATCTATATTTCCTATGTCTCCATATATGCAGTTTATTTTATCAGAGATTAATTTTTTTATAACTTCTGGATTATAATCAACAACAATAAAATTTCTTCTTGCTTTTTTTAGTTTTAGAATTATTTTAGATCCTATTCTGTGGGCACCAAAAATTATAATATGGTTTTTAATTTCTTTAGGTAGATTTTCTAAATTTTTTTTGTTAGTAAATTTTTCTAATGGGATAAGATGTTTAGATACCAGATTAAATAGTTTTTCGTGATATTTGATTATGTAAGAGGTTATGGTTGTTGTAACTATCATTATTGTAAGAGTGATATTAAAGATTTCTTGTGAGATGTGTGATAGAGATAAACCTAATATAGCTAAAATCAAGGAGAATTCACTTATTTGGCTTAGAGAGACAGAGGACAAGAATGATGTTCTATTTCCATGTTTAAAGAATTTTAATGTTGTAAATATGATTAATGGTTTTATAATTAAAATAAATAATAGTAGTGATATTAACGGCAACCAGGTTTTAGATATATTTGAGAATGTTATTTGTGTTCCTAGTGTAACAAAGAAAATAACAGAAAAAAAATCCTTTAGTGATTTTATTCTTCCGCCAATTTCTAGGTTATATGGAAAGGTGGCTAAGGCTATACCTGCTAAAAATGCACCGATAGCTATTGAGAACCCTAGAATATAAGATAATGCGGCAAAGATAAAACATATTCCTATTGAGGTGATAAATAGTAATTCGTGTGACTTTGCTGTTGATTTGATAAGAGATGGAAAGATAAACCTTTTGCTTAAGAAGGCGATTCCAAATAATAATGCTGTTTTTAATATGGCTGTTAATATTAAAATATATGAGAATTTACCTAAGGTTGTTAGTAAAGGGAGTATTATTACAACCATTATATCTTGTATTAATAAAATACCTAGAATTATTCTTCCGTGTAATGTATCTAGGACATTTTCTTCAGATAATAATTTTATTACAATCATAGTGGATGAAAATGCGACAATTAATCCGATATATGTAGCTTCAATGAATGAAAACCAAAATGAGGCTAATAATGCCCCCAAAAAGAACGTTATTATAACTTGAATTAATCCAGTTATTATTATAATTCTACTCATTTTTTTTAGCTTTGAAAAATCTAGCTCCATACCTACAAAGAATAGCAAAAATGCAATACCAAGTTCTGATAGTGTTTTTATGAATTCAGTATTTTCTATAATTCCAAAAAAAGATTCTCCAATAAGTATTCCTGCTATTACATATCCAAGAATTAATGGTTGTTTTAGAAGTTTGGCTACATTTGCCAATAGTGCTGCAAATGCTATAACTATTCCAATATCTATTAATGCTGAAAATTCCATTGCTCCTCTTTTTTTATATTATTGAATTTTTTCTTTTATAAATATTTTTAATTAAGCATTTTCGCTTAAGCCCTTTCTTTGTCTTATTTGTTGTATGACTTTGGCTTGTAGATCTGTAGGGACTTTTTCAAAGGTTTGATCAATAATAAAGAAATTTCCTCTACCCTCACTAGCACTTCTTAATTCTGAGGATAACCCAAACATTTCAGCTACAGGTATTTTTACTTTTATGACCATTAGACTTCCTTCACGATTCATATCTAACAATTGGCCTCTTATACTTGAGACAAGTTTAGTTATATTTCCCATAAATTCTTCAGGTACATCTATTTGTAGAATTTGAAGTGGTTCGAATATGGATGCGTTAGCTGAATTCATGGCTTCTCTTATGGCTTCTCTTACGGCAGGATAAACTTGAGCTGGACCCCTATGAATTGAATCTTCATGAAGTTTACAATCAGTTAATTTTACTAACATTTTGATGCAGTTCTCTCTAGCTAAAGGACCGCCTTTCATTACTTGTTCAAACCCATCAAGAACCAATTCAATAACCTCGCTAATTTGGACAATACCCCTTGTACTATCCGTAAATATACAACCGTTTATTATTGCTCTAATCTTTTTAGCTTCTTTTGTTTCCCACCCTAATTGTACTAATTTTGGCACTATAGATTCTTCATCTTTTTTTCTTAATCTTCCTTGGGGTAGATCTCCTACTCGTATGGCTTGATAGACTTCTTCTGATAATGGTTCTACAGTAATATAGAATTTATTGTGTTTGTTTGGGGATTTACCTTCAATTTCAGGGGATTTTTTTGTTACGGTTTCTCTATATGTTACGATTGGTGGTGAGGTTTTAACATGTAGGCCTTTTTCTGTAACTATTCTATTTTCAATAATCTCTAGATGTAATTCACCCATTCCTGATATTAAATTTTCTCCAGTTTCCTCGTTAATCTCTATTTTTATACTAGGATCTTCTTTCCCAACTTTTCTTAAAATTTCGATTAGTTTAGGCAGGTCTGCTGTTTTTGTTGCTTCAATTGATTTTGTAATAACTGGTTCAAATATATGTTTTAGTTCTTCAAATATTGTTTCAGGCTCAAGGGTTACAGTTTCTCCAGCTTCTCCAGATACACCAGTAATTGCTAGGACATTTCCAGCAGTTATAGAATGTATTTGTTCTGGTTTTATGCCATTATAGATTAAAACCTGTTGAATTCTTTGTTTCTTTTTTGCTAGATTTAGATAGACTTCCATTCCTTCTTCAAGTTTGCCTGAAAATAAACGACCAGCAGACATTTCTTTGCCATATCTTGGATCTATCATTACTCTTGTTATTACAAAGGCAGGTTTTCCATTAGGATCACAGTTAAGTAGTGCTTTTCCTAGTTCAGAATCTAATTCACCTTTCCATATTTTTGGGATTCTATATCTTTGTGCCACAGTAGGATCTGGAAGATGTTTAACTACCATGTCAAGAATAACCTCAAATAATGGGGCATTTTGCCAGCACCATTCTTTCTTTTTTTCTTCTTCCATTTCATATAATGTTATAATATCTTTAAAATTAACTCCTTTTTTTTTCATGAAGGGAACAGATAATGCCCAGTTTTCCCTTGCACTACCAAAAGCAACACTGCCATTTATAATATCTACTTTCCACTTTTCACCATATTCTGGCTCTGCAATTTTTTCTATTAATTGGTTAAACTCTTTATAGATATTCATAAATCTTTCTTGCATTTTTTCAGGTGTTAGTTTTACTTCTTTTATGAGTCTATCAACTTTATTTATGAAAAGAACTGGTTTTACTCTTTCTTTTAGTGCTTGCCTTAGAACAGTTTCTGTTTGTGGCATTATACCTTCAACTGCACAGACTAGTACTATTGTGCCATCAATAGCCCGCATAGCTCTTGTTACGTTTCCTGAAAAATCTATATGTCCTGGTGTGTCAATTAAATTAATTAAGAATTCTTTTCCTTCAAAATCGTGTACCATACTTACGTTTGCAGCATCTACAGTCATTAATCTCTCTTGTTCATCTGAGTGCTGCCATGTTGCCATGCCTTGTTCTAGGTCTCCAGCACACTTTGCAGCCATTTTACCTGATGCTGCTAATAAATTATCTGTAAACGCTGTATTACTAATTACCATTCCTTCAGCAATAAAATTATGATTATCTGGAATTGTGAAATCATATACTACTTCATTATAATTTTCTTCAATTTTACTTATTTCTATAAACTCAAGTTGTTTCTTAATAAAATTTTGTTTTTGTAATAAACCACCATTAGTTAATATTTCATAGTTTGATAGAAGATTAATTGCATTTGATATACAGCTGATTTGATCCCCTATTTTTAGGTTTCTTGCTTCAACTTTTTGAAAATCTTTATTATAAATAAAGTATTTATGTTCTGGTGTTGTAGTCATAATTAATCCATTTTCTAGGCTAATAGTTATTGTTTTTCCACCCTTTAATCTCCATGCGTGTTGAATCTCTTTTTTTTCGAAATTTTTAGTATTGCTGTTCAAAGAAATAATTTTTACCTTGTTTTTAGGGGTATATATTATAAAAGCTTCAGTTTCTGCAATTGAATTTCCATTTTTTAGAATATTTTCAAATATATCTTTTGCTGTTGCTATGAAGCCATTTGCTAAAAATATTCTAGAATCTCCGCTTATACATTTTCCATGATGAATATGAGCAGATGTACATATATTTCTAATGTATTTTGAATCTTTAATTATCCTTTGTACCTTTTCAATCATAGTTTCAGTAACCATTTATTTTCTCCTTTTAAATGCAAAAATATAAGCTATTTAAATGTTTTGATAGAATTTAAAATAAATTTTATATGATAAAAGGCTTTATAAATTTGGATTTTTAGATAGTTTTATGATATCAACAATTATAAAATTTATAGAAGTAAGTATTTATATTTTATTAGGAATTATTCTAGCTAGATTTATTTCAAATTTATTAGACAGAACTTTTAAAAAGATAGATCTTGATGAGACTTTAGCTCTAGAATTTGATATGGGTGGTAGGATTTCTTCTTATTTAAAATATACTGTTAGAATTTTAATTTATTTTACTACTTTATTGTTAATTTTTAATAGAATGAATATATCTACAACTGTTTTGGAAAAGGTAGTTATTATTTTTTTTGTTACAGTGTTTATACTTATTATACTTTCTTTCAGAAATATTCTTCCGAATATCAGTTCTGGAATAAAATTAAGATTATATAAAAAAATTAATAAAAATGATAAAATAAAGATAGAAAGGATTACTGGAGAGGTAATAGATATTGGTTTTTTGGAAACAAAGATACTTAGTAATAGTGAGATAATTTATATACCGAATAAACTTATTTCTAAATCAATAAAGGGATAAAAACTCTTGTTCTATGAAGTGTAATTTTCCTGGAATTATTAAACATTGGGGTATATTTTTTAGTGTATTGTTGACAAGTTCTTTAGCTTTCCCGATGATAATATTTTGCTTTTCAGAGCCAAGAGAAGCACAAATGATGCATAATTTTTCTTTATCCAATCCTTTTTTTATAAAATATTCTATTGCTTCTTTAGCTAACATATATTTTTTATTCTCAGGTTCTAAATCTAAAAGAATTAATGTATGTAAATCTTTATTTTCTAACAGGATATTGTATGGGGTGTTTAAATCTTTGTAATTGAAAGGCAACGAGGTAATCTTCCCAAAACTGTAAAGGCTTAAACCAGTTTCTGAGATAGCGGTAAATATAGATGATGAGTGAATTATCTTTGTTTTTACTTTATTTTCTTTTGCCTCTATAATTAAAGCGTTATGTGTTGTAGCTGCTAATGCTTCACCTATGACCAATATTCCTATATTTTTTTCTTTTGCCTCTAAAATTATTTTTTTAGAGTTGTTTTCTAATTCTTCTCTTTTTATAGCGATTATTTTATCATTTTTAGTAATTTTTTTTATATCATTTAGATTAGAATCATAATATGATGTATAATTTTCAAAATAAATCACATCACATTTTTCTATTGCTTCTAATCCATTTAATGATATGTCTTTAATGCTCCATAGCCCTATAGAAATTAGATATAGCATAAATAATAGTGAGATATATTCTATTTAAATCTAATTATTTTTTTTATAATTATAGAACCAAGTCCGCCAATAGCAAAAGATAAAAAATTGTAGTCAATAAATAAACTAAGGATAGCAATAAAGAATAAGATAATGTTTCTTATTATTTCTTTTTTATTGTTTAAATTTATAGTTCCGAATGGTAAACCATATATAAAAACCAATGAAATAATTAGTGAGGATAGATTTAATAGACCAAAATAAAAATATTCTTTTGTAAAAAAATATCCAATGATAACACCAATAAATAATAAAATATAATTAATTTCTTTTAGAGAGATTAGGAATATAATTGTTAATAATAATATTTCAAATAATTTAAAATATTTTTTTCCTGGTTTTATTTCTTCTGGTATTTTTTTAGCTAAGATTATACCAAAAATAATTCCTATTGGGATAAATAATAATGCTAAATATATAATCATATACTCTTTATTTTATATAAACTTAAAAATATTATCTTTTATGAATGTTATTAACTAATTGCATAGAATTTAAATAAGTTTTATATGTGATATTTTTATGTTAGTAGATCATTTGCGCGGATTAGTACTTTACGTGTATAGAGTCGGAATTGATACTGTAAATTTAACTGGATTAGAGCCTGATGTAATGAGGGCTTTTTGTAAGCAGTTGGGGGATATTTATGCGGAGGAGGGCTCAACAAATGCTGCATTAGCTACTTATAGCCTTGGTGAAACAGAGCCAAATTATAAAAGTATGGCTTTGGGGTATATAAAAAAAGATAAACCAAATGAAGCAAGAGATATTTTTGTTAGAGCTAAAGATTTAGAGGGTTTGATTGGATTATCTGATAGATTTGTTAAAACTGGTGATTTAATTACTGCAGTAGATATATTGTTAACAGCAGTGGATATATATGAAGAAAAGGTACCCAGAGGTAGTAGACTTAAGATATTGACTCCCTATCAAAGTCAAGTGGAATTTTCTATTAGAGAAAAATTAAGCTATGTGGCTAACTTAGTTCAGGATTTAGATCCAGATAGGGCATTTGAATGCTACTTCAGGGCATTTAATAGGATAGATGCGAATAGTTTAGCGAATGGTTTGTTTGAAAATGGAAACTATGAAAAGGCTCTTGATTATTGGGTTAGACTTGGGAATAAGGAGAATGTTTTGTATGGGGCTGATCTTTTGATGATAGATCGTAAAGAAGATATAGCAAAAACATATTATGGATCAGTTGGTGAGAATGCAATAGTGGAACTTTTATCTGAGAAAATTTTAATTTTAGATAATAAAAAACCTTCACCAATTTTAGAGGCGCTTAGTGATATTTTAAAATAATAGAATATTCAAATGCCTTGTTGATTTATCTTTAAATTATTAAAGGGTTATATAGATGTTTTGTTTAAGCTATTGATGCTTTGACATTTTTACTGATTAAAATCAAAGATAATCTTTATATATATAAGAATTTTATTTTAAGGATATGGTTGTAAAGAAAGAAGAGGATAGAAGAACTCATGATACTGAATTAATACAAAATATTAATAAACTAGTTGTAAGAGTGGATAAATTAATAAATATATTTGAAGAAGCTTCTAAACATATTGGAGATGTAGAGGGTTCAGAGGCAAAAATAAATTCTTTGGCCTCTAAATTAGAAATACTTTTGGAGCAAAATAAGGTTATAGCTAAGGGTTTGATTTTATTAGAGAAATATGTAAGGGGGAAAACAGATATAGAGACAAAATCATTACAACCAAAATCTCTTAATAATTATGGGGGATTTTAATGGAAGAACCTCAGTTTTTGATTAATGACTTTTTAGAAAATAGGAGAGAGTTAGAGGACATTTTAAATATAGTATCAAAAAAACAATTTAAATATCATAAAAATGCTTTTTTATTGAAGGAATTGTTAACAGTTGCTATTAAAAATTTTAAAAAAGATACGTTAAAGTATGATTTAGAAAAGAAAAAAAACGAAATTTTAAATAAGATACAAAATATAGAGAAAGAGGAAATAAAAAAACAATCTATTGGAGAAAAAAAAGAGTCTGTTGATTGGAATATTAAGGAGAATGGTAATGGAATCCCTGGAATGGTTACTACTTCTGCTCCTGAAGCTTGATTTTTTTAATAAATGAATTAATTTCTTCTTGAGGTATGTTTGTTAAATATATTATTTCTTCTTTTTTAATATTGGGGTGATTTTTTATTATTGATCTAAGGATGAGTTTGTTTATACCAGTTATTCTTTTAAAAAACTGAAAGAAAAATTCATTTTCTTTTCTTAAGATTAGATACAAGACAAATATTGTTATGAAAAATATTGTAAATATAAATAATATATAGCTTCTCTTATATGTTGTAATTGTTTTTTTTTCTGAAATTTGGTAATTTGAATAATTGATTAAGGAAATAATTTTTCTATTTGCTATTTCTTTTTCATATTTTTCTAATTCTTCACTTATAGAGGATATACTTTTTATATCCTTTATATCGCTTTTTTCGCATTTTGATAAGCAACAAATCTGTGATTCCCAGTTTTTTATTGTGGTATTGGAACATGATTGATAATAATTACAGAGATATCCACCCTGAGACAGGCATGTACAGTCAGAATCTCCATTTTTGCAGTTTTTTTTGCATCCATCATTTTTTTCGCATGTTGCTGGTTCAATAATATAGAAGGAATGAACAGAAATTGAAAAAATAAAAAATATTAGGATAAATGCTGTTATTTTCATTTTTAAACCATATTAAGATATTTTTTAAGTTCATCTATTAGAGTAGATATATCGACTTTAATCTTTTCTTTTGCTTCATCTCCACTTTCTGTTGCAATATATTTATCGAAAATTGCTCTTATTAATTCTATGCTAACTGGTTTGCTCCATTTATATTGTATATCTCTGATTAGGTCTCCTGAGATGTCTATTGTAAAATGTCCTTTTGATATTTTTTTTCCCTTTATTACCTTTTCTTTCAAATTAGAGAAGTTCATAATTATTGTTAAATATAGTTTATGATAATCATCGTAGGTTCTTTCTGCAAACCATTTTACTGTAAATGATCTTGCATCTTCTGTGGTAGTATCTGCGTGAAGTCCTTCTTGTAATTTGTATTTATTTTTATTTAACCAGTTTCTTATATGTTTAAAGAAGTCTTTCAACTCTATTGCACCATCTTTTTCTATGATTATTTTTCTAACTATATGCTCGTAATATACCATTCTTAAGTTTAATTTTCTTTTCTTTTTAAATATTCTTAAAAATGATATAGATTTAAGAATGACTTGGTTAAACCTATTACTTCATGGATTTCTGAATATAGTTCTATTTTAGCTTCTTCAAATGTAGTTGGAATAATATAACGTTCATATATTTGTTTCTGCAGGGTTTTTTCTTTAAATTTCTTATTGCTATTTTTTATAACTGTGGCTTTGAATTTAATTTTTGTATCAGCATTATTTACTTTTATTTTATTGCCTTCGTATGCTGTTTCGGCTTCTTTTAAACCTATTACTAAAAAATCTACTTTTACTTTGTAGGCGAAGTAATCATTTTTAAATGTGCATTTCTTTCCTGGTTTTTTTCCTTCCCATTTTATTACCATATTTGTGCCAAAGGATAATCTTTTTTCTTCGTAATGTAATTCTTCCATACTGTAATCATTAATTCCAAACCACTCCCATATTTTTTTGTATAATAATTCAAAATCTTGTGTGCCTTTCCATTGGATTACTGTACCTGGCCCTAAAACATCGAATGTATCCTCTTCCATGAAAACAAAGGTATTTTTTTTTTAATAAAGTTTATTGTTTAGATTTGTTTTTTTGTTCATGCCAATAAATAATTATGGTTGCTGTTAATGCACCTGTAATATTAAAAATTTGATCTAATGCGTTGTTGGTATAATCTCCTACACCGCTGGCTTTGAAAAAAATAATACCAAAAAATTCAATAATTTCTATAATAGATCCTATCCCTAATGTAAAGACAACAACTAAAAAGCCCAATTTTAACATAGATTTTTTGAAATCTGGACTGAGGTAGGGAGAAAAATAATCATATATTACAAAGGTTAATAAAAATGTACCAAAGGCATGGATATAATTATCATATTTTAAAATAAAATAGGTATCATATAATCTTACTCCATTAATATGTATTACTGCACCTAAAAAATGTGCTATTCCTAATAGTGCAAATCCTAAGAGAATTATTTTAGATAATTTTATTTCAATTTTATGTTTATATACATAAATTTTTATAATTATTATTAGCAATAAATAAATTATACAGTAGTAGAAGAATTCATAATTTTTTTGTAGGATAGAGATTATAGCAAATAGAATTATATAAAAAATTATAAACCATTCAATAATTTTATTTTCTTTCATTGATTATTGATTAGTACCTAACTAATATAAAAAAGCATATTATTCATTTCCGTGTACTGTATTATGAGTACGTCGTACTTTAATAAAAGTAGCACATTTACTTAAATCTTTAAGTTTATCAGCTCCAACATACGTGCATGCTGATCTTAAACCACCTAATATTTGTTGTACTGTACTAGCAACAGGTCCTTTACATTTAACAAGAACACGTTTTCCTTCACTAGCTCGATAGCCAGCCATCCCACCATTATATCTATCCATAGCCACGTCACTGCTCATACCATAATATTCTTTATATTGTTCTCCATCTATTTCTCTAAAATTACCCCCACTTTCATCATGACCTGCAAACATATTTCCACTCATAACAAAATCTGCACCAGCGCCAAAAGCCTTGGAAAAATCTCCTGGTTTTTTTAAACCCCCATCAGTACAAATATGTGCCTTCATTCCATGCGCTGCGTCAGCACATTCAATAGTAGCAGAAAATTGTGGATAACCAACACCTGTAACCTCTCTTGTTGTACATACAGAACCAGGACCGATTCCTATTTTAACAATATCCGCACCAGCTAAAATTAAAGCTTCAACCATCTCCTTTGTTACAACATTACCAGCCATTATTGTCAATTCAGGATAAGCATCCCTAAATTTTTTTACAAAGTTAGAAAATATTTCACTATAACCATTCGCAACATCAAGACACACTCTTTGTAATTTTTTTTCGCCGATTGTGTTATAAAATTGTTTAAATTTATTATAATCTTGGTTAGTTATTCCCATGCTATAAAATACATGGGATAGCTGTTCTTCTGTATGTATTTTAAAAAACCCTATGAGCTCTTCCAAAGTATAATGTTTATGTAAAGCTACTGACATATTATGTTGTAACAAAGCATCAACCATTTCTATTGTTCCTGTAGTATCCATATTTGCAGCCATTATAGGTATACCATTCCAATCATGTTTTGAATATTTAAATTTATAAGATCTGACGAGATCAACATCATATCTACTATCTAATCCAGATCTTTTTGGTATAATAAGCACATCCTCAAAATCTAATTTTTGTTCTTCTATAATCCGCATATTATCAAATTTGTATACTAATATAAATAATTTATGTAAATAGATTGTGAAAGCTAAGGGATACTTTTTTAATATTTTTCAGTTTAATTTCGTTAAAAATTTATTAGTTTTAGTTGGGATTTTAGATTTTTTAATATTATTGATTCAGAATAAATGTTGTCCAAATTATAGTTAAATTTGTATGATATTAAGTCTTTTAGATAATTCAAAAGTTTTTCTTTTGAATCAAAATATATTGGTTTTTTTTCGAAACAATTCCTTACTGCTTGTCTTACTACAAAAACTCCCAGAGGATAGGAATATTCTGGAGTAATAAACCTAATTAAAATAGCTGTTGCTTGTTTTTTAATTGAATTTAAATATTCTAATAAAGGTATTCTACTAGCATAGTATCCCCCTGAACAATTTTCTGCATAATAAGTTCGGCCTTTGTAAGTTTCGTGATCTGTGCTCACCTCTATTTGGTTTGGATTCCAGCTAGAATTAGAATATAATTCAAATAATTCGTAAGACCATATCTCTGGGAATAATAAGATAAAGAAATAGTTTCCAAAGTAGTTCCCTAAAAATAGTTGATAATCATCTATTGTTTTAAACTCTTTTATATTATTTATTAGCTCTCTACCGATTGTGTCGTCTACTGCTGTTATTGAGTTTCTTGTAGGCACTAGAACTCTATTTTTCTTTAAGCCTAAACAACCTATTGATAAAATTTGAGTTAAATTTTGTTCGTTAAAATTATTTTTATATAAGTATTTTAATGCTTCAGCAGCTTTTAGATCTGTATCTGAATAAACTTTATCAATTTTTTGCGGAATTTTTATATTTGAATTTATTTTTAAGTTTTCTAATGAAGCTGAAGGCCCCATAGGTAGAGAAATATCATCTAATTTAATTTGTCTATTAATCTTTTTAATATTCATTTCTACATTTATTGGTTTTAAAGACATTCCTATTTTTTGCGTTAATTCTAATATTTTATTTGGATTTCTTATTTTTTTTACTGTTGTCTGAAATCTTGAGTTTACTAAAGAGGTTCTTAGATTAATAACTTGTTGAATATTAAATTTATTTTCATACCAGTAATAAGGATTATCATAAATTGATGGTTCTTGTTCTACTTTTATAGGAGATAGTATTCCTACGTTTATTTTTTGACATTGTAATTTCGAGCCAATAAAAATTGTTGGTGGAGAAATAGAATCTAAATTTTCTTTTATTATAGCTTCTGATTTAGTTATAATTGGACAAAAGGTTTTACCACATTTTAAATTTCCTTTACATCTTATGCATTGATACATTTGATTATATTTTATCGAAATTTCCTATTTTTTTTTCATCTAAAAAATTATCTTCATATTCAATTCTTTGGTTGATTTCCCCCCTTAAATTTTTTCTTATTAATTCTTTAACATTTTTTTCATTTGCTAAAAGCCATGATAATTTAATTAATGCTGTTTCAGGAAGCATATCTTCACCAGAAATAATACCAATCTCTAATAGTCTTCTGCCAGGCTCGTACACATTCATATTTACCCTGCCAAATACTGTATTTGTACACATGACAATGGTGGTTTTTTTACTCATTTCTTTCAAAGTATTAAATATTTTTTTATGAATTTTAGTATAACTATCTATTTCACTAATTGGAGCATGGCCAAGTCCAGTGCCTTCAAGAATCAAACCTTTATAGTTTTTATAAATTAAAAATTCTTCTGGATTCATATTAATATGAATCTTTAATATACCCACTTTCTCTTCCATTTTTGGTTTAAATTTATAATTTTTAGAATATTCTTCTTTATATTCAAAAAATTTTATTTCTTTATTGTTTATTTTTGCTATTGGATTGGTGTTAATTGCTTTAAAGGCGTCTCTTCTTGAACTATGCATTTTTTTTGTTTTACAGGAGGGAAGTATTAAACAGCTAGTATCTTCAGAGCTTTCATGCATACAAATAGCAACCCCTTTGAAATTAGAATTAGCAATAAAATATGCAGCAGAGATTAGGTTTAATGCTGCGTCTGATGATCCTCTGTCAGAGCTTCTTTGTGAACCTACTAATAGAATAGGTATTTGAGGATTTTCTAAGATAAATGATAAAGCGCAGGATGCTGATGTTAGATTATCTGTACCCATACCAATAATTATTCCATCTGTATTATCTATTTCTTTGTCTATAATTTGACCTAATTCTTGAAAGTGTTTAAATCTCAAATCATCAGATGCCATATTTTTTACAAATTTTGATTTGATATTCGCTATCTCTTTAAGTTCTGGTATTTGAGATAGTAATTCTTCTGGTTTAGTTAAATTTGAAACAGCCCCAGTTTTATAAGAAATTTTTGAGGCTATTGTTCCTCCTGTGTGTAATATTAAGATATTCTTCATTGTATTATTTTCTTTTAATGATTCGAATTTTAATTCTTTTTTTTCGTTTTTTTTAATTAAATTTATTTTTTTTATTTCTTTTTTATTGAAACCAATATTATATCCGTTTTTTAATTTTAAAACAATGATATCTTTGTTTTGTGATGGCATTAGAATTCCTTCTTTTATAGAATTATCTTTTAATTTTATATTTATTGTATCACCGTTTTCCATATAAATTAATATTTAAATTGATATATTAAAGGTTTTTGTTTAAATAAATTTATTATATAAGTGAATTGAGGTTAATAATTCTATTTATTATTACTCAATAATTGTAGTTCAATATTAAAGATTTATGAGTATAACTCCAATTATGTTAGGTTAATGAAATCTTTTTACCAAGAATAAACAGGAGAAATAACTAAATTTATTGTAGGATATCATAAGCCACCTTTTGTCATGGACTAAATATCCTGATTGGATACTGATTCCCTGTCTCAACATTCAACTAAGCGTCATATAGACTTGCACTAGCAGGTTTTCCTCGTTTCATCTCAAGCTTAACGATGTTTAGAGTATGGATTTTGTTACCAAAATCATTGCTCTTTCATTCCATTTGTTAAGTTTAGTTCGTTTCTGTAGCATTGACAATCATTTCTGATTCCTAATTTGCATTAGGCTGCCTTTTGTAAGTGGGTGGACTTTCCTCACATTTCACTGAGCTTTTATTTAAAAAAGATCTGTGATTTAATGCGTAAGTTGAGTGAATATCCTACAAAAAAAGGTATATGTATTGATTTAAAAACCTATCTTTTTAGTTCTTTGTTGTATTCGGGTGATGATTCTTAAGTCGAATGTGGGTGATGAGTAAACCTTACTATTTATAAATAATCTAACGTTTCTAAACTATATATGAATCCAATACTTACGAAATCAAAGTATATTTTAGGATTGGAATGTCCAAGGCATTTATGGATTACTTTTAATCAGCCTGAGAAGATTAGAAAAGTCACTTTAGCTGAAGAGTTTAAGTTTAGTGAAGGAGATAAGGTTGGACAGCTTGCTAAAACTCTATTTTCTGACGGAATAGACATCCCAGTAGAGAATTATTCAGAAAACTTGCAACAAACTAAAGAAGTTATGAAAAAAGGCAAGCCCTTATTTGAAGCAGGATTTGCATTTGAAAATTGCTTCTCAAGGGCAGATATTCTTGTGCCTGTTGGAAAAGAATGGGATATAATTGAAGTTAAGTCTGGAACAGAAGTAAAAGACATTAATGTTCATGATGTTTCTTTTCAGAAATATGTGTATGAATCTAATGGGTTGAAGATAAGAAAATGCTTTTTGATGCACCTCAATAAAAAATACTTTAGAAAAGGAAAGCTGGATCCAAAAAAGCTTCTTGTGAAAGAAGATATTACTTCTCAAGTCAATGCAATAAAAGATATCAAAGAAAGAATTGATAGAATGTTTAAAATAATTTCTTTAGATAAGTCTCCAAAAGCAGGTCTTTTAATTGATAAAATGATTAAGGAAGGCAATCACGACTGCTTTACTGAAAATTGTATTGATAATCTGCCTGAAAATCACGTATTTTGTTTATATCGTGGGAATAAATTAGCATGTGAGTTATTTGAAAACGGAATAATGCACATAAAAGACATTCCTCAGCATGTTAAATTAAATGGAAAGCAGAACATACAAAGAGAATGCGAAATGAAAAAGAAAGTTTATGTTGATAAAGAAGGAATAAAACAATTTCTTGCAACATTGAAATATCCTCTCTACTATCTTGATTTTGAGACATTTTCAACAGCAATTCCGATGTTTGATGGCTTGAAAGCTTACTCGCAAATTCCTTTTCAATTTTCGTTGCATATTGTCAAGAAAGAAGGCAGTAAGCCAGAGCATCACGCTTTTTTGTATGATGAAAATGGCGATCCACGAGAAGAGTTTGTTATTGCATTAAAAAAAGTAATTGGAGAGAAAGGAACCGTCTTAGTGTATAACCAAAGCTTTGAAATTGGAAGGCTGAAAGAGCTTGCAGAATATTTTCCAGAGCATAAAGAATGGATTGATAATGTTTTGAAAAGAATAGTTGATTTGCTTGTTCCATTCAGGGAATTTAGCTATTACAATCCCAAACAGCAAGGCAGTGCTTCTATCAAGGATGTTCTTCCTGCAATAACTGGAAAGAGCTACAAAGGCATGGTAATTGGAGATGGAGGAACAGCTTCTGTCGAGTTTTATAATATGTGTTATAATAATGGAAAAGATGTTAGAGAATCTCTATTGAAATATTGCGAGTTAGATACTTTATCAGAGGTTATGATAGTGAACGAGCTTCAAAAAATTGTAAGTGAATAAATCTAGTAGGCTAGGGTTTTATTGTTTAGATTTTAAGAATAGTTAAGTTTAGGCTATGTTAAGGGTGTTTTTTAAGATAATCTCAACTTAAATGGATTAGGGTGGAATACAGAAGAATAATGTTGCTCATTTTTAATTGGTTATTATGCTATGAAAATGCCATATTTTGACTGTTTGTTTATATAAGAATGCCAATAATTATAATGTATATGATAAAATGAAGAGAGTTATTATTTGATCGCCATTCCGACCCATACTGTAAAGCTATTATCCTTTCTTATAATTATGTATTTTATGACCCTATAATAGTGAGAATTTTATAATTTTAAGATAATCTCAACTTAAATGGATTAGGGTGGAATACAGAAGAATAATGTTGCTCATTTTTAATTGGTTATTATGTTATTAGAAAGATTTAAATGGCTAAAGATATTGAAAAAATCCATGTCAACCGATAAACCTGATAAAATCATGGAATATTTGGAAGATTTAAATAAAAGGATTTCCGATATAGAAAATAATCTATCAACGAGAAATCCAGAAATTTCAGTAGAACAAGATCCTTTCAAGGCAGTTAAACAAGAGTCATTCATAGAGTTTTTTAAAAAATTCGATCCAAAGAACGAAACAGACAAAACATTAGTTATTATGTTTTTCTTAGAATCGAGAAGGAATATTAAACATATAACCACAAAAGATATTGCTGAAGGATATAAAGAAGTTAGGGAAAAAACTCCTGTAAACGTTTCTGATAAAGTGCAACTCTTACATAAAAAAGGTTTGATAATGCCAGGAGAGATAGTTAATAATTTAAAAGGATGGATAATTACAAGATCTGGTCTAGAATATTTGAAAAAACTGAAAAATGAAACAAAATAAAGGTAAGAAGAGTGTAGCAGAGAAAATAGCAGAACTTGGCAGATTTTTAGATATTCCAAGGACTGCAGAAGAGATTAAAAAAGAAATAAAGGATAAGAAAGGGAATAACATTCCGTTGCAAGATATTCGCGTGAATCTTCTATATCTCTTAAGAAGAGAAAAACTAAAACGGAAAAAAGAAGGTAATTTTTATAGGTATCACAATTAAAAATGGACGAAGAAATTAGAAAGAAATTAGAAAAAATTGAAAAAAGGCTTAGTGTATTAGAAGGTCTGTCTAAAAAAGAAAATCTTTTATTACAAGAAAATCTTTCAGACGAGATTTTTGAAGAACAAGATGGAAAAATTGTTGTGACACAAATTACCGGAGAAACTCCAAAGGAGAAGGCAAAAAATATTGTTTTATTAAGCCTTTTAGGATACAAACAAAAATTAGGAGAATTAGATGTTCATGCTTCTAAACTACGTGAGAATGTCGCTATTCATCAAATTCCTTTAGAAAATTTTGGGACATGGGTAAAAGAATTAAGTCCCCAATCAATTATAAAAAAAGGTAAGAGGGGGAGTACAAAGATCACATATAAACTAACTACTTTTGGGGAAGCAAAAGCTAAGAATTTATTAAAAGAGATACTTGCAAATGGAAAAACAGGATGAATTTATAAAAATCTTTAGCAGTATGCCGAAAGAGTTAAGAGAAAATTTAGAAAAATACTTTCTTGAGATTATTAAAAATTATAAAGAGAATAGGTGGGAACCATCAGAACTTAACGGAGCCAAATTTTCGGAAGTGGTTTTTAGAATATTAGAATGGCACACAAATAATAGTTACACTCCCTTTGGTACTAAAATACAACCTTTCAACGATAAGCTAAAACAATTTGAAAATAAAACAAATTTTTCCAATAGCATAAAGTTTCATATTCCTAAAATGTTGGCCGTTATCTATTCGCTACGTAATGATAGGGGTGTAAGTCATGTCGGGGGAGATGTAAATCCAAATCACATGGACTCTGTAGCAATAGTCTATATATCTAAATGGATTTTAGCAGAAATAATTCGTATTGTTCATACATTGTCAATTTCTGATGCTCATGGACTAGTTGAAAAAATTGTGGAAAAAGAGATTCCGATTGTATGGACTATTTTCAATAAAAAACGAGTACTTAATATAAATCTCAATTTTGAAGACAAAACCCTTGTTTTATTATATTCTGAGTACCCAAAAGAAATTAACGAAAAAAATTTATGCACATGGGTAGAGCACTCTAACTCTTCAATTTACAAGAATATAATTAAAAAGTTACATAAAGAAAAATTTATAGAATATGATAAAGAATCTTCTTCAGTCATAATATCCCCAAAGGGAATTAAGAGGGTGGAGCAGGAAATTGATTTTATGTTTTAGTCTCATTCATCTCAAACTCTCCTCAATAATTTTCTGTTCTTCTTTTGTCAGCCCATAGATCCTATAAACTTCTTGATCTATCTTATCATCTGTTTCTTTGATTTCTTTCTCTAAGCGTGTTTTTTCATCAGTTTGTTTGTCTTTGATTTCGTTTAGACGTTTGTTAAGAGAAAGCATTTTGTCTACGAGTTTTATTATTTCTTTAGATTCATCATTGTTTATTATCTTAATTGGAAAGCTTCTTGCATACTCATACATAAATTCCATAGTTAATTGTGAACGATTCCATAAATATCTATGCGCAAACCAACTTATCAATTTTGAATTCAATAACCCAAGTAAATATTTTAAATCTACTTTTGATTCCCAGATTAAGGTTACTGTCTTATCTGCATAAAATTCATCATTTGTATATGTTCCTACTAATCTAGCATTTCTATAATTAGCGATTAGTTTCTTACCTTGCCTCGAGACTATTCTTTGGAAAATTAGTTTCTCTCCTTTAATATAATAAGAAGAAACAATATCCTTTACTTTGATAAAATAATCAGAATTGAAATTATATCTATTAATCTCTCTTCCTCTTAAACAATTTGTAGAATGAGTAGTTTTTTCTTTAGACAAATATTTAGCTACGGGACCACCCCAATTTATTTTCGCTATCTCGCTCAATTTTACAGTATTTTTTAATACATTATCAAAAATGCTTTGATTTTTATCTGTTATCCATAATGGAAATCTTTTATTAGTAAAATATGTTATTTTTGATCTATTTTCCTCAAATACTTTATTATTTGTAAAACCAACCACTATACTATTAGAAATTTTTTTCTTTTTTCTACAAATAAAAATAATTTGTTCTAATTCAACATCTTCAAAAGCTTCTGAAGCGTCTATTATTCTTATAACATCAAATTTTAAAAGTTGTTTTCTTGTCTCTTCCCATGAATTGATATAGGTTAATTGTTTTGGTACTATAAATGAAATAATGCCTCCGTCTCTTAGTAATTCTAAACCTCTAAATATGAAAAAAGAAGCGGTATTTCCTGTTTTATCTTTGTACTTGGACTTCAAAAATATCTTGTCCTTATCTGATATTTCTGCACCGTAAGGTGGATTTCCAATCACAACATCAAAACCGCCATTATTCATAACATCTTTAAATTCTTCTTCCCATTTGAATGCTTTATCTCCTGCTACAGCAGGATAGTCAATCAATGAATTTCCAACTTTAATATTCTCCTGCAATGTTGGCAGTCTATGTTTTTTCTCTGCAGTTTTTAACAATAAATTTAATTGAGCAATTTCCACAGCTTTTGGATCTAAATCCACGCCAAAAATATTTTCTTTTAGAATCTCAACTTTTCTCCCATAGCTTGCAGATGCACCAGTTAAGTCCAATTTGGTCTGAGTAATTTCTCCGTTTTTCTTTTTGTCTAAAGTAACTAGGTAATCAAAAGCTTTCATTAAGAAACTTCCAGAACCACATGCAGGATCTAAAACTTTAATGTTTTTCAAATCGAATTTCTTATCTTTAGCTAACTCACCAATTGTATTTTTTACAATATAATCAACAACATAAGTAGGTGTATAGTATATTCCTTGCTCCTTTCTGTATGCCTTTCCTTCTGTCAAACTTGCTCGTTTCGCAGTTTTCTTTAGTATATGACCTAAATACTGCTCATAGATATTTCCAAGAACATCTGCATCAATAGCTGAAAAATCGTAATGAACTGTATTATCTGCTGTTTTGAATAAGCCATAAATTATCTTTTCAAGAATGTCATCATCTATAGCTAGCTCATCACAAAGATGAGGGGTAAATAATTTGCTATTATAGACATCATCGATTTTTCTAAAGACATCGTTTAGTTTTTTCAAGATTCTTTTATTTGTATTTTCCCTTATCAAAGATTGCAAAATCGGAGCTTCTAATTGTTTATCTTCGAGAGTTCTAATGAATATTAGCCTATCAATAATTCTCTGGACAGCTTCTTCTAAATCTTCTTCAGTTAGATTTTTTGCAGAATTATTTTTAAGAATATTTTTAGTTAATAATTCTCTAAATCTTGTTAAGTCGCTAAGAAGCTGTTTATCTATTGGGATTTTCTTTGCTTTTTTACCCCATTTCTCAGCTTCTTTATCTATTAATCCGAGTTCTAAACTTTCCCTTGATAAAAGCCACAATTGTTCAAAATTATCTAAAAATTGTCTGCAGTTTATTGAAAAGAATTGATTTTGCAAATAATTAACAGATTTCCATTCGGCATTAAAAACTTTTATTCCTTCAAAGTCTGTTAGAATTGCCCACGTTGCACCTTTGTGCCATGCGTAATTGATTGCTTGCTCAGCAAACTCTTTTCTATCTAAATCTTCTCTCAGAGATTTAGCCTCGAGAAAAAGTTTAGGTATTCCTTCAATTCTAAAAGAATAATCTACCCTTCCTTTTGATATTTTCTCTTCAGCAGTAACTTCATCACCATCTTCAACGCTCCAACCTAAAGCACGAAATAAAGGAAGAATAAAATCTTTCTTTGTCATTTCCTCGTTATAGGATTTAGCTTTCCCAGATTCTATTAATTTGTTATATTTTTCTACTAATTTTTTGACTTCCTCTCGTGCTTGTTCTTTTGTTATCATTTTTTCTCACTTTTTCTTGGAGTATTCCAATACGGACTTTTGCATTTATGGCAGACTTTTGGCTCTTCAGTTGTTGTTTCTCGAGGAACCCATTTATGCCCACATAGTTCACAAACATAGCCTTCTAGTTTAACTTTTCCCATATCAACCAATTGTATTCTCTTTAGAATATTTTATATAAAATAACCTCTATTACGGTTATTATTACGATTAAGATCACTACAGTCATAGGGGTTAACATTATCTTTGATTTTATAGTTTCGGAATATTTTAATAGGCCTCCACCAGATGAGGGTAAATGAATTTTATTTTCTGCCATGTTGATTTAATATTATTAACTTTTATAAACCTTGCTATTTATTTTTATAGTTATGGAATTGTTAGTACCAGTAGGTTCAATGGATTGTTTAAAGGCTGCAGTATTAAATGGAGCTGATGCTGTATATTTGGGTTTAAAGGATTTTTCTGCTAGAAAGTTTGCAAGAAATTTTTCTATATTTGAATTGAAAAAGGCCATAGAGATTTGTCATGGATATGATATTAAGGTTTATTTAGCAATGAATATCTTGGTTAAAAATAATGAAATAAAAAGATTTTTTTTGAATTTAAAAGAGGCATATCAGTTAGGAATAGATGCAGTAATAATCCAAGATTTAGGTTTAATAAATTTAATTAAAAAAAATTTTCCAGATTTAAAGATTCATTTATCTACTCAAAATTCTGTTTTTAATTCATTATCTGTTCGAGATAATGTTGAAAGAATAATTTTACCAAGGGAATTGGGTTATGAAAACATAAAGAATTTAAAAATAAATAAAGAACTGGAGATTTTTGTACATGGTGCTATTTGTGTGTCAGTTTCTGGACAATGTTTATTATCCTCTTTTTTAGGGGGCAGATCAGGAAATAGAGGGGCTTGTGCACAACCATGTAGAAAGAGATACAATAATGAATATTTTTTGTCAACAAAAGATCTTTGTTTGATTGAAAAGATTCCAGAATTAATTAAGATAGGGATTACAGCCTTGAAGATTGAGGGTAGAATGAGAAGACCTTTTTATGTTGCAATTGTTACTAGATTATATAAGACTGCAATTGAATATGCTGGGAGTGGTAAAGTGTTTAAATTGTCTCAAGAGGCATTGAATAAGCTTAAGTTAGCATATAATAGGGAATTTTGTTGTGGAAAGATATTTGATGATTTTATTTTTGCAAGGGATTTTTCTTCTCATCGTGGACTTTTAGCAGGTAAAAAGAATTTTTCGTTATCTTTTGATTTTGAAAGGAATGAAGAGGTTGTTGTTAAAGAGAGTGGTATTTTGAAAACAGTTATTTTAAAAAAAGATTATAAAAAAAATGATATTCTTTTGGATTTTGATGAGATATATAAATTAAAAGTAGATTATTTTAGCAGACCTTTAAAGAAGGTTAGTAAGGTAAAATATAAAAGAATAAATAAAGAATTGTTTTTACCAAGGTTTTCTAGTATAAAGAATAATGATAAAATAAGATTTTTTGTGAGGGTTTATAATAAAAAAGATGCTTTTTTAGCGTATGAGTATGGTGCTGATGTTATTTATGTTGATGTATTTAATCTGGATTTAGATGAAATTAAAAAAAGAATAGGAGATAAATTATTTTTGTATATTCCTAGAATCATTTATGATAAAGATATTAAGATTATTCAAAAAATTATTAGAAGAATACAACCTAAGGGTTTATTAGTTGGAAATCCTGCTTTTTTGAATGAAAAATTGGAGATTCATCTGGATTATAATTTTAATGTTTTTAATGATATAGATTTGATTTATTATAAAAATTATTTGGTGATTATTTCTCCAGAATTAAGTATTAAAGAACTTGCTTTTTTTTCTAATAAAAGATTTATTTGTTTGTTACATGGTAAGATTATTTTAATGACCTTTGCACATAATTTTCAGGAAGCAGTATTGAGGGATGAAAGGGGTTTTTTTAGGATTAATGGGATCTATAATGGTTCAGAGTTAATTAATGGCCGTGAGATTGCTCAACTAAATTTAATTATGAAATTGATTAATGAGGGAATAAAGTATTTTTATTTAGATTTAGAGAAAAATATTGAAATTATTAAGATTTATAGGGCAATTATTAATGGAGAGAATGTAAATATGACTATTTATAAGAAGAATGCTACGGTAGCTTGGTTTTTTAACGGGGTTGATTAGTTATCACCGTGTATAGTATAATTAGAGAAGATTCCTTGAGCGATTAGTAATTGCAGGCTGAATATCTTGTTGCCTTGATACTTACACCCCAATTCTATTAACCTTGTGTTTTTCAAGTGCTCTTAGATGGTATCTCTTTTTAAGGTGAGTTTCCAGCTTAGATGCTTTCAGCTGTTATCTCTTGGTGCGTAGCTGCTCGATCTGCCTTGTCAGACAACCGATAGACCAGAGGCACCGAGGCTCCGTTCCTTTCGTACTAAAAGCTCCTTCCCTTCAGATACCAAACACTCCTAGCAGATATTGAACATACTGTCTCGCGACGTATTGAACCCAGCTCACGATCCGCTTTAATGGGTGAACACCCCCACCCTTGGTCGCTGCTGCACGACCAGGTTGCGAAGAGCCGACATCGATGTGGCAAGCCACGCCGTAGATATGAACTCTCGGGCGTGACAACTCAATTATCCCCGGAGTAGCTTTTCTGTCATACTTAGCCCCCATCAAGAGGGCATAAGGGTTCGCTAGACCTAAGTTTCCTTTCTGAGCTCCTTGCTGTTCAGAGCACAGTCAAGCCAGCTTTTGCTCTTGCACTCTACAGAGGATTTCTAAACCTCTTGAGCTGACCTTTGGGCCCCACGGATACCTTTTCCGCGGGGTGCCGCCCCAGCCAAACTGTCCACCTACTGCTGTCCTTTCTTTTGGAAAGTTAGTGATACAAATTCTAAAGAGTGGTGTTTCATTGATGTCTACACTCAAACTAGCGCCTGAGCTTTAGCAACTACCACCTACGCTACACATTAAAATCCATATCACAACAACAAGCTACAGTAAAGCTTCACGGGGTCTTTACTTCCCACTAGGAGTCTCTGGCCTTTGCACCAGAATAGTGTATTCAGGGGGTTCCAACTAGGGACAGTAGGTATCTCGTTACGCCATTCATGCAAGCCAACATTAAATTGGCAAGGTATTACGCTACCTTAAGAGAATTATAGTTATCCCCGCCGTTTACTAGCCCTTAGCTCCCTTGAAAAGGAGTTTGAGGTACTAGCACTGGGCAGACGTGACTTCCCATACACATCCTTTCGGACTTGCGGAAAGCTGTGTTTTTGGTAAACAGTCGGACACCTTTAGTCACTGCGCCTTGTAGTTGCATTCATACGAATACAACCACAGGGATCCCTTAGACCGAAGACAAGGGACTAATTTGCCGAGTTCCCTTAGTTGGATTAATCCCTCACACCTTAGGCTTCTCACCTAGGGACACCTGTGTCGGTTCTAGGTACAGTTAATTAAAATCCTTCTTAATTTCTTTTTCACGGACTCCAGGTATTGATCAAACCATTTGCATGGCTATTCTTAAATTTAATCAGTTTCTCATCATTATGATTCTCCACTGATTTGATTTAATTAACATTAACGATGATTAATGTTGATCTAACCCGAAGTATCAGAAATTAAGCTTGTGTTGCCACGCGTATTTAATTAGTAAAGGAATATTAACCTTTTTCCCTTTCCCGTTTTTCTGTTAAGATAACAGTTAGGACTGACTAACTCTTGGCTGATCTGCATGGCCAAGAAACCCTTGCCCTTTCGGTGCCAGAGATTCTCACTCTGGATAGCTCCTACTAACGCCTGGATTCTTATTATTTAGAGGTCCATTTATCCTTTAAGACAAACTTCTATCCTCTAAATACACCTGTCTACTATCTACATAATATATGTAATCTATAGTATCGGTAACTAACTTAGCCCCGTCCATTTACAAGGCATATACTCTTGACAGGTGAGCTGTTACGCTTTCTTTAAAGGGTGGCTGCTTCTAAGCCGACCTTCCCGCTGTCTTAGAGTATACACACTTTTTAACCTTTAACACTTAGTTAGTATTTAAGGACCTTAACTATAGGCTTGGGTTGTTCCCCTCTCGCTGTACAAGTTTACCCCGGTACAGCCGTTTGCCAACTTCTACGATGTTGAAGCATTCTGAGTTGGACAAAAAATCGAGGAATTTCTTCCCCTAATTTTTAATCCGTAGCTATACCACTGCAACTATCTCTGTTGACACTAGACTGCGGCCTACTTCGACAGGAACCAGCTATTACTGGGCACGATTAGCATTTCACCCCTAAACCCAAGTCAGAAGAACGCTTGTACACAGTACCTCTTCAGGCCTCCATAAACAATAAAGTTTACTTCACCTTGCTCAGGCTTAGATCGCCCAGATTCGGGTCGTAACCAAGTGACTATAAGCACTTTCATACTTTACTTCTCGTCAAAGACTGCAAGTATTTGGTTTCCCTATGGGTCCATTATTAATAATTTACCCTTGCCACTCAATTACACTCCCAGGCCCGTTATTCGAAACGTACGCTACAACTCCTAAAAGCAGTAGCATACTATCCCCATTAGATTTCAGGTTCTTTTAACTCCCTATTACGGGTTCTTTTCAGCTTTCCCTCACGGTACTAGTACGCTATCGGTTTCAAGACATATTTAAGGTTAGAAGTTGATGTCTCCTACATTCAAACTAGGTATCCGGCTAGTCTTACTCAGGATATCTTTACATTCTTTTTATAGATTCTTTACGAGGCTATCACTCTCTATGGCCTTTCATTCCAGAAAAATTCGAGTTTTATAAAAAGAACTAAAAAAAGATCCTTAACCCCACATTTCTCTTTATATCGCTATAAAGGATTCGGTTTGCCTTTTATCGTTTTTTCTCGCTGATATTAACGATATCTCGATTTGATTTCTCTTCCTGTAGGTACTTAGATGCTTCAGTTCCCTACGTTCGCTTTCCTTTCGGAATCTAAGAGGAAGTCCTATTGAAGAATCTTAGGTTCTAAGGCTGCTTGCGCCTCCCCTAAGCTTACTGCAGCTTGCTACACTCTTCTTCGCTGTCATGAACCAAGCCATCCATCTAATGGGTTAGTGGAACTATCTCTAATTATACTATACACAGATGAACATGAAGTCATCAATCAGCTCTTAACTATCAGTTAAAGAGCATCATTATTTCATAGTTAAAACTTGGACCCGTCGGGATGTTCACAATTTTTTGATTGTTTTGAACCCGAAACCCCCGCCTTGCAGGGGCGGTGCTCTACCGTTGAGCTACGGGCCCGGATGAATATGAGTAATAAGCATTGATGTGAGAATATAATTATTATAGGAGGTGATCCATCCGCAGGTTCCCCTACGGATACCTTGTGACAACTTGCCCTTCCTTGCTGAATTTAGGTTCGGTGTAATCAAGAGAATTACCTCTCACCTAAACCCTGCTCGGCTGGGATGATGGGCAGTGTGTGCAAGGCTAGTTGACGTATTCACCGGACCTTGTTGAGATCCGATTACTAGGAATTCCGACATCATGAGGGTGAGTTACAACCCTCAATCTGAACTAGGATAAGGTTTAAGGGGTTGGCTTCTCCTTTCGGAGTTGCATCCTATTGTCCTTACCATTGTTGCGCGCGTGTAGCCCAGGAGATTCGGGGCATACTGACCTAACGTTGCCCACACCTTCCTCTTACTTACGCAAGCAGTCTCTACATTGTACCCAGTCATTCCTTAGAATCTGTTGGTAATTGTAGATATGGGTCTTGCTCGTTGCACGACTTAACGTGACACCTCACGGCACGAGCTGACGTCGGCCATGCACCACCTCTCGGCTTGTCAGGTAAAACCTTCAATCTGACCTTCATTCTGCCGTCGCTCCTGGTGAGATTTCCGGTGTAGAATCCAATTAAACCGCACGCCTCACTCCTTGTAGCGAGCCCCCGCCAATTCCTTTAAGTTTCAGTCTTGCGGCCGTACTTCCCAGGCGGCGAACTTAACACCTTCGCTTAGGCACTGCATATTTCTAAAAGTATGCAACACATAGTTCGCAGCGTTTACTGCCAGGACTACTCGGGTATCTAATCCGTTTTGCTCCCCTGGCCTTCGTACCTCACCGTCAGAACTGTTCTAGATAGACGCCTTCGCCACAGGTAGTCCTTTGGGGATTATTACATTTTACCGCTCCCCCCAAAATACTTCTACCTCCTCCCAGTCTCAAGTCTAATAGTATCTTCCGCACGTTGTAAGGTTAAGCCTTACAGTTTCACAGAAGACTTTTTAAACCGGCTACGTACGCTTTAGGCCCAATAAACGTGATTGCCACTTGTGGCGCAGGTGTTACCGCGGCGGCTGGCACCCGTCTTGCCCACCACTTATTCGCCAAACTTTTTACATTTGGCAAAAGTTCTACCGAAGTAGAACACTTGGGATTCCCCTATCACACTTGCGTGCATTGTAAAGGTTTCTCGCCTGCTGCACCCCTTAGGGCTAGGGCCAGTATCTCAGTGCCCTTCTCGGGGCTAGGACTTTCATCCCCCCTACTGATCAATGGCTTGGTGAGCCTTTACCTCGCCAACTACCTAATCAGCCGCCAACTTATCCTTAGGCCTTGCGTTTAAAAGAAAATACATTCCAGTTATAATCTTCTATTGAGGTTTACCTTCAGTTTCCCGAAGCTGTCCTCAACCTAAGGGCAAATTATCGACGTGTTACTGAGCCTTATGCCGGTGCTTCAAAGAAGCCCCTTGACTTGCATGGCTTAATAGAATCCCAATAGCAGCAATCTCCCACAGGATCAATGGGAATTGTTTTGTACGACCAAATAATATGAATGCTTGATTGGAACAAGCTTAAATTTCACATCAATATTGCTTTCTCATACTCAATCTTAAAGATAAGAGTATTCATTTTAACTATGAATTAACAAAAATAATAAAGAACAGATATTTAAAATTATCTATTAGCGGCTCTTTTTTTCTTTTCTTTTTTCATTCTCTTTCTCTGCCATTTCCAACGCATCTGTCTTTTTTTCTTCCAACGTCTTGAGCTTCGCTTCATAATAAAAGTGAGATTGACCTCATTTAAAAAGCTTTTTGTTAGTCGTCTTCCCAGTCTATGCCTTTTTCATCAGATTCTTCATTTTCTTCTTCATCCATGTCATCAAAGTCCCATGAATAGTCTTCATCTACTGCATCTGTTTGAGCTAATTTGTTTATCATAATTCTTGCTAATTAGAAAAATTTAAAAAACTATCTCTTGAATGAAAATATTAATTGCAAGTTGTGATAGTGAGTCTAGTAGAATAGTTGCACATTATTTTTTTAAAAAAAAGAATATCACATTTGATTTATTATGGTGCATCTAATTCTGAATACGCTTCTCTGAAATAACTTTAAAACAATTTTTAGATTATGATCATTTAATATTAGCAATGGATGATATATCTGAAACATATTTATTAAGAAAGGGTCTTGAAGGAATAATAAGAGTTTCTTCAAATGTATACGAATCTATTCTAAAATAGCTTTAATTCTTCTTACGCCAGCAGATGATGCTTCTTCTTTGGTGATTTTAAAGTGTCCTAATTCTGATGTATTATTTACATGCGGTCCACTACATATTTCTTTACTATAGTTGCCAATTATATATATAGAGACTTTAGATGTATATTTATGTTCAAACACACCGCTTGCTCTTTGTTTTTTTGCTTCTTCAATACTCATTTCTTCTCTTACTACTGGAACTTTTTCTTTTATTATTTTATTAACAAAATCTTCAATTTTGTTTATTTCTTCATTAGTTAATTTTCTGGGAAATGCAAAATCAAACCTTGTTCTTTCTGATGTTATGTTAGATCCTTTTTGATGTATACTTTCGTCACATAATATTTCTTTTAGAGCAGCATTTAATAGATGAGTAGCTGTGTGTAGTTTTGTAGTAGCTTCTGAGTGATCAGCTAATCCTGATTTAAAAACACCAGCAGATGATGTTCTTGATAACTCTTGATGTTTTTTTAATTCTGAAATATAACCTTCTTCATCTATTCGAATATTTTTCTCTAATGTTAATTCTTTTGTCATTTCAAATGGAAATCCATATGATTGATATAATAAAAATATATCTTTGCCATTTAATTCTTTTCTATTTTTTATTAGTTTTTCAAACTCTTTTATTCCATTTTCCAATGTTTCTAAAAATCTTTTTTCTTCTTTTTCCAGTTCTTCTAAAATCTTAGTTTTATTTAGATGTTTATATTCATAATAAATTTCAAAAACAGATTCAGCTACTTTTTTTGTAAAATTTTTCATATCTAAAATTTTACCATATCTAATTGCTCGTCTTATTAATCTTCTTAAAACATATCCTCTTTCAATATTAGAAGGGGTTACACCGTCGCCTATAATAAAAACAGAGGCCTTTATATGATCTGCAATTATTCTTATTGCCTTTTCATTTGTTTTATATTCTCTTTTTGATGTTTTTTCTATTTCCTTTATTATAGGCTGCCAGCAATCTGTTAAATAATTATCTTCTAATTTGTTTAGTACAGTTAGTATTCTTTCTACTCCCCCTCCAAAGTCTATATTTTTTTGTTCAGCAATAATAAAATTGTTTTTATTATCTTTGGTGTATTCCATTAAAACATTGTTTCCTAGTTCTACCCAATTTTTATCTTTAGGATCAAAAATTTTTGGTGTAGATTTATTTTTTGGTTTCCAATAGAATATTTCTGTACATGGACCGCATGGACCTGTTAAACCGGCTGGCCCCCACCAATTGTCTTCTTTAGGTAGAAAAATAATTCTTTCTTTTGGTATATTTAATGACATCCAAATTTTAGCTGCTTCTTCGTCTCTTGGTGCATTTTCATCCCCTTTAAAACATGTTATTGCTAGCTTTTCTATTGGAATTTTTAGAACTTTAGTTAGAAATTCAAGGGAATATTCTATAGCTTCTTTTTTAAAATAACCTCCTAATGACCAATTTCCTAGCATTTCAAAGAAGGTATGATGATAACTATCCCCTACTTCATCTATATCTCCTGTTCTAATACATCTCTGAACATTGCATAATCTATTTCCTAAGGGATGTTTCTCTCCTAATAAAAATGGAACAAGTGGATGCATACCTGCTGTTGTAAACAGAACAGTAGGATCATTCTCTGGGACTAAAGAAAAGTTAATTATTTCTTTATGCTTTTTTGATTTATAAAACTCTATATATTTTTTAATTAATTCTTTTCTATCCATATGAATTAGATTAATTTTTTTTTTAAAAATTTATCTGTTTTTAATAATTTCTACAATTTAAGTCAGTAAAAAAAGAAAATTTTAATTATTGGATTCCCTAGCTGTTTTAAGTGCTTTAGCTATCCAGATAAGTTCATCAAAAAATGCTTCCACGCAATCTCCCATAAACCCATGTCTTACAGGCTCGAAAATCTCTGGATTTACTGGAATATTTTCTTTCATTGCTCTCATAAATACCTCTACAGGAATATTGATAGCATTTCTAATAGGTATCATTTGTAATTCAATGACAACTTCTCTGAGTTGTTCTACAACACGGGCCCCACCAACTCCACCGTAACTTACAAAACCAACTGCTTTTTTATTCCATTCTATAAAAATTACATCAAGTGCATTCTTGAGTACAGCAGGGTAACCATGGTTGTATTCCGGGGTCACAATAATTATAGCATCGCCATCTTTTATTTTTTTAGCCCAGTTTTGTACAATTGTATTTTCATATTCTCCATTTGCCATTATAGGTGGTGTGATAGAATCAAAAAAAGGCATAGGATACTCTCTTAAATCCAAAATTTCTGTTTCAATACCTTCTTTCTTTTTTAACTCTCCAAATATCCAATGGGCTGGTTTCTCACTAAACCTATTTGGACGAGTACTTCCGATAATAATTTTTATTTTAATCTTATCCATTTTTTGCCTCCTTCAATTTTTTTATATATAACTAAGTAGTATTAATATCTTTTTTCATTTTTAGAAGTATATTTTATTTGTGGTCTAAAACCAATTCTATCATAAAGTGTTTCTTTGATAGTTTTAAATTGATTGTATAGGCGAATATATTCGTTTGCGTTTGTTGTTTTTTTCATATTTTTGAATCTTTGCAATAGATATGCAAGTGATCTTTTTAAAATTGCTTCTACATCTTCTCTATTTAAAATAGCCAATGAATAGTAGCCATTAAGAAATTCATTATCATCCTCTATAGGTGTTTTTTCTTGTTTAATATAATTTAATATTTTTTGTGTCATTTGTTCTGGAGTGCTTAGGGCAATTGTATAAAATAATTTTGGTTCATTATCTTCAAAATTTATTTCTATATTCAACATACTTTTTTCTTGATTAAATTCTGATAAAATAATATTTCTTACACCAATTTTTTTTATATTCATTAGAAAGTTTTTATTTATTTTATATAAAAAGTTATTTGTTTTAAAGATTAATTTTATTCATTTAATAGGATATGTACCAGTGAAAATTAAAAGTGAGCTGTAAAGTAAACGTCACCTAAAGAATAAGTTTTTTAAGAAAAAGAGTTCTTGAAATATCTATGATGGCATATATAATGAGCATAAAAAAAGACTATGGATTGAATCTGTTAGAACATAAATCTCTTTGGGAATATGGGAGAAGAAAAAGCAGAATCAATATCGGTGATAGAATAATACTATATGCTACTGCTCCCGATAATAAACTAATCGGAGAGTTTATCGTGGGAGTGCTAACGAAGTTTGGGAAAAAACAAAGGGTGATGTCTGCTATCAGGAAGATGAAGTTATGCCTTATTTAGAATCTGGAGATTTCCGATAGCATTTAAAGTTACTAATCCTAAAAAATATCAACAAGCGATCCCAATCAATAAAGTTCCTCTTTTTAGACCTCCAATGAGCTATTGCAGAGCTTCAGAAGAACTTCTATCATTCATAGAAAAACAAAAAGCATAAATAGGCTCTCATTAAATAACAATTATGCCTAGAGACGTTTTACTTTTAGAAGAGTTTTATGATAGAAAAACAGAAGAAGTTGCTGTTGATTTACTTGGGAAAATTTTTGTTAGAAGAGTAGATGGAAGAAAGTTGCTTGGAAGAATTGTTGAAGTGGAGGCTTATTTGTGGGAGCATGATGAAGCTGCTCATGCGGTGGCAGGAAAAACAAATAGGACGCAGATTTTATATGGACCATCCGGACATGCTTATATCTTCAGACTAAGAGCACATCATTGCCTAAATGTAGTCGCAGAACCAGAGAATTCTCCTGGATGTGTTTTAATTAGAGCATTAGAGCCCCTCAACTACCATGATTATCTAAAAGAAAATAGGAGAAAAAGACCTCATTTCAGAATAGAAGATTTATGCAATGGCCCTGGAAAGCTTTGCCAATCATTTAAGATTAATCTAGACCAATATGGTATAGACCTTAAAAGTTTAGAGTCAGAAATGTATATAATTGAACCTTATGACAAAATAGATTTTGATGTTCTAATAACAAAAAGAATTGGAATCACAAAACATGCAGACTGGGAACAGCGTTACATTATTGCAGAGAATTCTTATGTTTCAGGGAATAAAAGAACTAATGTTGGGCAAATCCTAAAACGCTCATAACTTCTTCACTTACTCTCTCCAAATTTTTATTTCCTGTATCAATTACTACGATTCTATCTTTAAACATGTTGGCAATGATGTCATATTGATTAGAAACTTTCTTTTGAAATTCAAGGACATCGTACTTTGATTTGGTTATTTTAGTTGTTCTTTCATTAACCCTTTTCATAGATGTTTCTGGATTAACTCTTAATAAAACGGTTCTGTCAGGTTCCAATAATATGTCTTGATCAACTAAACTTTGATGTTGCGAAACTAAATAATCTAAAGCTTTTCTCTCATCTCCAAAATTGTCTGATAATCTAATACTTTGATATGCAAACCAACTATCATGAAATCTATCTGCCACAATAGTTTCTCCTCTAGCTAATGCAGGTTCAAGTCTTTTCCTAGAGTTATCTATTCTAGAAGAGAGTAATAGCAATGCTTCACTTAATTTATCTATCTTTTCTGATTTTTCAAATATGCTGTATAAGCTCTTCCACGGCTCAACATCTCTCACAGGATCTCTGGTAAGATAAGGCTTACCTCCAACGTTAATTATTTCGCGAGCAATCTTTTCAACAATTGTTGATTTTCCTGTTCCATCAATTCCTTCAAAGCTTATGAAATTATATCTCATGTAACTTCGCAATTACAAAAGTTTATAAATGTTGTTAGGAATTTATTTTAAATGGAATACAAACCGGATGAACAAATCATGAAAGAAGCCATTAAGATGGCTTATCTAGCAAGAGGGGAGGGAGACTATGCTATAGGAGCTTTAACAGTTAGAGATGGAGAAATATTCACGCTTGGTGAGAATAAAGTAAAAATAGACAATGATCCGACTGCCCATGCAGAGATAGTCGCAATAAGAAAAGCTACACAAATTACTAGCTCAAGACATTTAGAGGGCGTGGTTCTTTATTCGACTCATGAGCCTTGCCCAATGTGTACATCCGCAGCAATTTGGGCTAAAATGGATGGAATTATTTCAGGAACTTATATAGAAGATATGGCGGATTACAGAAAATCTCATCCTAGCAGTCAATGGTTATGGAGAACCATAGACGTCCATCCTAAATATTTAATAGATAATACCGAAGAAAATCTATTTTTAATCAGAGGTTTCATGAGAGATGAATGTTTAAAGCTGTTTCATTCCACCCAGTAACTAATTTCTTCTGAGAAATCAATTTTTCTCTTTTCCCATTCATCGTCAAATTCTTTTTTAATTTTTATCGGCTTTTTAATTTTTATAGCGTAAGAAATTTCTTCTATTGTCCCTTTAGACAAACCAAAAATCCAAAACTCATCACATAAATCAATTAATTTCCTGCAATAGTTCATTGTTTCTTCTCTTCCAACAGAACCGAATTCAAAACGTTCAAGCGGAAATGCAACTAAAGGATTAAATGGAGCACATTTTTCTGATTCCACACAATCCATAATAAGAGAAGACTTTACATGCATTCTTGATGGTATGGCACAATAAACTAGTTTCATTATTATCCTAAATCAATTAAGTTTATAAATTTCATTGTTATTATGTTCCTATGGATTTATTATTTGTGACAGGCAATAAAAATAAGTTAAAGGAAGCATCTCAAATTTTGGGTTTTGAAGTTAAGGGTATAGAAGTTGATGTGCCTGAAATACAAGATATTGAAGTGGATAATATAATAGAGTATAAAGCAAGAAAAGCGTATGAAGAGGTAAAAAGACCAATTATCATAGAAGATACCGGGCTTTATTTTGAATCTATGAATGGATTTCCTGGAGCACTAATTAAATGGGTTCTTAAATCTGTTGGCAATAAAGGAATTGTCAAAATTCTCAAGAATATGGGGCACAGAAAAGCTTATGCAAAAACAAGTATCGGCTATTTCGATGGAGATGAATTTCGTATCTTTAGTGGAATAATTAAAGGAGAGATATGTGAAGAACCGAGGGGAGAAAATGGATTTGGATGGGACATGATCTTTCAGCCCGAAGGATATGATAAAACCTTTGCAGAGATGACTAATGAAGAAAAAAACGATATCTCAATGAGGAAGATTGCTTTTGAGAAGACTAGGGAATTTTTATTCAAATTGGATAAAGAGGTTGGATCTTTATGAGACGCCAAATGAAATTATTTAATGAATCTTTTTTTAGAATTAAAGAGGGAAGAAAAATCATTGAGGTTAGATTATTTGATGAAAAAAGGCAGGAGGTGTCGATAGGCGATGAAATCGGATTCTCACTGATTAATAGCCCCCTAATAAGAAGATATTTGTTAAAGTTGTGGACTCTCAAAATTTGGGACATTTGAGGAGTTATATTCAAGCTTTCATTATTCTATGTTTGGGCATCCTAATGGGACTACATTAAATGAGCAACTAAAAGATATCATGGAATGTTATTCTAAAGAGGACGAGGAGAAATATGGTTGTCTGGGAATTCATATAGAATTAATCGATATTAATAATTAATCTGAAGAAACTAATAGAGTAATAATTTTTCTTGTAAAAATTGCAAATGCTCAAGAATTAGAAGCTGAAATTAAGAAAAGTAAGCTGGTTGTTAAGAAACCTTAATTTTTTTGTCCAAAATTCCAGACGTTAACTTAACAGCTCAATTAAAAGATAAATTTATATATTCTTATTTTATAAAAAATTTATCCCCGCTTAGCTCAATGGTAGAGCGCATGGCTGTAGATAAATTCACTGTTTGATTAGGCTGTTGCCATAAATGAAAAACAGATAGCCAAAACCATGAGGTTCCCGGTTCGAGTCCTGGAGTGGGGATACTTTTATAAAGAAAAAATATTAAACTGGATAATATGATAAAAAAGAAGATTAATATCTGGAAAAGGGTGATAGCTTATTTTATTGATATGTTAATAATTAATTTTGTTATCTTGTTTCCACTTAATAAATTTTTACCATGGAAAAATTTGGATTTAAAAGAATTATTTACAAATTCTTCTGCTACTAAAGAACTTGCTATTTTTAGCTTAATTATAGCATTAATAAACTTATTATACTGGATATTATTTGAATTTAAATTACATCAAACCATAGGTAAAATGATAATGAGATTAGAGATAAGAAGTTTATTTGGAAAATTAAAATTCGGACAAGTTCTAATAAGAAATTTGACTAAACCCTTCTTTTTAGCATTACTCATTGATATAGCTTATATGTTATTATTTAAATCGTCTCAAAGGCTAATGGAGAAGTTTAGTGGAACATATGTAGGTGAAGAAAATGAATCTAAATAAGATAAAAAATGCAATAATAATAGTTTTATTTTTATTTTTAGTAACTTTCAGTATTAGTTGGTTTTTAGAGAAGGATCAAGATGTTATAGGTGAAAAGATAATTGTTTTGCCATTAGAGGGAACTATAACTAGCGGGGGATCTACTGATTTATTTGGGGGCAGTAGTTTATCTTCTTTGACATTTGCAGAAAAAATTAGAGAGATAAATGCAGCATCAAATGTTAAAGGTGTAATTATTGAAATAAATAGTGGTGGTGGAAGTGTAATAGGATCTGAAGAAATAGCTGATGCTATTAAAGAGTTAAATAAAACTAAATATGCAGTAATAAGGGAAGTAGGGGCCTCTGGAGCATATTGGGTTGCAAGTGCTACTGATAAGATATATGCTTCGCCTATGTCTATCACTGGGAGTGTTGGTGTAATTGGTTCTTATTTGGAATTTAGCGGTTTATTTGATAAATATGGTGTTGGTTATGAAAGATTGGTTGGGGGAGAGTATAAAGACATAGGATCCCCATTTAAAAAATTAAGCCTAGAAGAAGAAAAAATAATGCAAAAAAAAATAGATATTATTCATGAATATTTTATTGAAGAGGTAGCAAAAAATAGAGAATTAGATGTAGATGTTGTTCGTAGTCTTGCAGATGGACAATTTTATTTAGGTATAGAAGCAAAAGATCTTGGACTAATTGATGAATTTGGAGATACTAATAAAGCTAAAAAAGATATGGAAGAAATTATTGGAGAATACAAGCTAGAAAGAATTGAAGAGAAAAAAAGTATACTTGATTTTTTTAAATTAACAAGCTATTATCTTGGAAAAGGTATTGGTAGTGAATTAGTAAATAATATAGAATTAAAAAATAAGATGGATATTATTGTATAATCATTTCTTTTTCTTTATTTTTTTTACTGTTTTTTTTGGAGCACAACATCTACACGCCATAAATTCACCCCCATTATTTTATTAATACCATATTTTATTTAAAATTAACTATATTTGAAACAATCGTGCGAATAACTTTAAAGAATTAAAGTAGAAAGTCTTGCAGAACAAATAACATACAATTACCCTAATTTTTTAGAATGGATTATTTTTAAGATTTCATTTACTGCTTTTTTAGCATTATCCCCTAATAAAATTCTTCCCCCTATTACTTTTTCTAAATCCTGAGTTAAGAATTTACTAATCTTAGGACTACCATAAATTGGAGGAACAGGATTAATATGAACATTTAAACCCATTGCTAAGAAATAAGATGCTATAGAAAATGCCTTTTCAGTAGCAAATGCAGGGGAAGAAACTACAAAAGGCAAAGAAGACAAATCCTTATTTAAGTATTCACTTATCTCACTGAAAAATACCCCTATCCTACCACAGTCTACACAACTTCCCATATGCCAACAAGGGGGTATATCTACCCTATTCTTTTCTTTTAAAAGACCTAAAAATTCTCTTAATCCATCACCACAATATTTTAAAGCACTCATATTCATTAATCCATTTTGAGCAGCAACATGACTCCAACATCCAGTCCCTATAACTAAAATATTATTTTTTAGTAATAGTTTAGTTATTTCTTCATGAATACTATTATCTACCTTAGGATTAGTACAACCAACCATTGCAACAACCCCTTTTAATTTACCTTTTTTCAAATAATCAACCAGTACCTGCCATTGATTATTTTTATTGATTTTAGAGAATAAATCTTTAATAGATTCAACAGAAAAACCAGCAATAACATCATTTTTTTCCTTAGGAATAAAAATTTTAGTTCCTCTTTTAGTATAGGCTTTAATAGCTTCTCTAATAATAAGTTTAGAGGATATATCAGCATCTTCTACCTTAAAAGGTATGTGCATTGCTCCAGGAATTCTAACAAAATCAACTGTAGTAATTAATTTTGTATGATAACAGCTAGCAATATCTTGTAAAGAGGGATATATGCATTGAATATCAACCACAACGACATCAGCTACACCAGTGACTATAGCTAATTCCTGTTGTACTAAATGACCTATAAATGGCACTCCTTGTCTCATTAATAATTCAGAACCTGTACAGCACATCCCAACAACATTAATACCTTTAGCTCCAACCCCATTAGCCTCTTTCTCTAATTTTTTGCTCCATTCAACTATTTTAGAACCAATGAATGGAATATGTCCATGAACAATAATATTAATAGAATCCTCCCTCAGACTTCCAAAATTAGTTGTACTCTTAACTAAATGCGGTACACCAAAAACAATATCAGAAATATCAGATCCCAAAACTAAACCAGAATAACCATCAACTAAACCCAATTTTAAAACTGTTAATAATAAATGAATGGGATCAGCATCATTTCCCATAGTTGTTTGATGTAAGGCATGAGAAGTCTCTAAATCAGAATTAATTGGCAAAATGTTTAATCTTTGCCATTTTTTTATTAATCTTTTATTTGCTCTTATCTTTAGCCAATTTAAATAATCTCCCTCTTTTTTATGATATAACCCCTCTTGTCTTCTGAAATCCTCTAGACCCTCTTCTACTAATCTTTTAGCGATTATTTCTTTATTTCTATTATTGATTCCTAATTTTTTAGCCAGAAATATTAGTTTTTTTTCATCTTTAATGGAATAATGATTATGTTTTTTTTCAGCAATTTTATATAAAGCAATAAGCATTTCCCTTGCATGATCAGCATGAGAACTTGCCCCAGAAGCACATATTCTTACCAAATTTCTAGCAATAATGGTTTCAGCATTAACACCACAAATGCCACGTTCAGATTTGCCAGGTATAATTCTGCAAGGTCCCTGATGACAATTTTTGCAACATGTTCCATTTAAACCAAAATTACATAATGGTTTTTGTTTATTATATCTATCAAAAACCAATTCAATACCCTCTTTTTTTGCCTTTTCTATTAGTTCTAGATCACCCACAATATAATCAAAATTAAATAGATTTATAAAAGTTTTCTCTTATTAAATCTCACTTTGTCAGATGAATATAAAATAGCCAGAAGATGTTTAATGTGTAGAACAATTGAATTAGTAGATGCAATTCAAATAGGGAATGAAACTATAGAAATACCAACATATTATCCACCTGATTTTCTTTTAGAGGGATATATGTTTAGTCATGGTCCACTTTCTACATATTGTATATTACAATTTTATGAATCTTATGGTTTTAATGAAGAAATAGATAATCCTGATTCATGGAAAACAAATATTGTTTTTTGTCCATTTGGAAAAGAATATAAACCACTTTAACTTTAAGATTTTATGTATGTTATTATTCCAGCAGCTGGTTATGCAACAAGGCTTTCAGCATTAACAGAAAATCAACCAAAACATTTACTTAAAGTTAAAGATAAAACCATTTTAGACTATATAATAGATAAATTAAGTGGGATAGAGGTTGAAGATATCATTATAGTTACTAACAACAAATATTATAAAAATTTTTTAGAATGGAATAAAAATTTTAAAATATTAAATGATAATACTACAAGTAATTCAGATAGGCTAGGTGCTATCGGTGATATTTGTTTTGCTCTAGATCATTTTGACATATATAACGAAGAAATTATGATTATTGCAGGGGATAATTTATTCAAATTCTCTTTAGAAAGATTTTATGACTTTTATAAACAAAAAAACTCCCCAGTTGTTGCTGTTTTTGATGTAAAAGATCTTAATTTAGCCAAACAATTTGGAAATATTACCTTAGATGCATACAATAAAATTATTAATTTTATAGAAAAACCACAAGATCCAAAAACAACTTTATCGGCAACAATGTGTTATATCTTTGATAAAGAGTCCACAAAATTATTTAAAGAATATAAGAACCTAGGTTTACCAATGGATAAAATGGGTGATTTTATTTCATTTTTAATTAAAAAAAAGAATATATACGGTTACATTTTTAAAGAGGATTGGTTTGATATTGGAAATTTAAGTGAATTAGAAAGGGCACAAAGAGAATTTTAGACCACTACTGTTATTTTGTTAACATAATAAACTAGTTTAAGGAAAGAGGATATAAATCTTTAAGTAATATTCAGAAAGGAATATAAATGGTTTGGTATCAAAAAATTAATGAAAGATATAATAATCGGCTTAATAATATTTATTCTCATTTTAGGTTTAATTTTGTTCTACCCAAAAGAAGAATTAAATAAAGAAATAAAATTATTCTTTCCAATATATGAAAAATTAACAGAAGAAAAAGCAATAGATTTAGCAATGAAATATGATTTATTAATTATGCACTCAATAAACAAAGATAAAATTTCAATTATTAAAAAAACAAATCCAAATATTATTTTATTAGAATATAAATCATTTTTCTTATGTGATGGTATAGATACAGCAGACACAACAATAGAGGGTTATAATCAAGCAAAAAACAATTGGTTTACTACGAATAATAACGAAAAAATTAATGACAATGCAGCAAAATCAAACTGTTATCTATTAAATATAAAAAATAAAGAAGTTATAAATTATGTAAAAAAACAATATCTAAAAGAAGTGAAAGAGGATGGATTTGATGGATTATTTTTAGACGCTGTTTCTTTAGAACCAATAGGAAATTATGCAACAGCATTAGATCAGTTTAAAAATAATCAAGATTGGCAAAAAGAATTATTAATTTATTTAGAAACAATCTATAAAGACTTTCAGAAAGAGAATAAATTATTTATTCTAAACCTAGTAGAAATAGAAACAATAGAAAATTATGGGAATTTTGCAGAAGAAGGACAAGCAATACCACAACTATTTTTTATTTCTGATGGTGGTTTAGATGAGATATATTTAATGGGCAAATGGCAAGATAATCTTATTTTCTATAGAAACCCCAAAAAAGCATTAGAGATACAAGAATTTGCTTCAAAAAACAATAAGTTTTTTTTAGCTTATTCTCAAATAGAAACATGCCAAAAAAAAGATATTGAATATGTCCTGACAAAGTATAAAACAATTATTAATAATAAATCCTATTTAAATCCAACATGCTCAGCACATCATACGTATAACATAGCAGTAAATAACTATGAAAAAATCAAAGAATTTATTTAAGCTGCAACATAGTCATCTAATGTTCTTCTCGTTACTAAGCTTCTCAAACCAACAATCCTTAACATATTTAAAACATGCACCCCAGAAACACCATATCTAGAACCTAATTCTTGATTAGAAATAACAAGACTAGACTCTTCTGCCTCGTGATAATCTCTAAATATTCCAACAATAGTATCATAACTGACTCTACTTCTAGCTGTTTTTAAAGATAAAATATAATCTATTGCATTTTGTTCTGCAAGTGTTCCCATAGAATAAACACAACTTAATATATTCCTTCTATTTTTAATTTCATCTTGTCTAGCTAAATGTCTTTTATTCCTTTCATCTCTTTTTCTTTTAATTCGTTCTATTTTTCGTTTAGTCAAACATTCTTCCCTTTTTCCATTATAAGTATGTAATAAATTTCTAGTTTTAAGAAGCGAGTGTATTCCTTGTCTAGTTTTTAAACCAAAAAAATCAGCTAATTCTTGTTGAGTATAAATACCCGATTGAATCATATCAATTAATAATAGATCTTTATCCTTTTTTAGTTGCATAGAGTAGAAGTAATTAACGATCTTATAAATTTTATAAAAAATTAATATATATTTTTTTTAACCCATTTTTTTCAAATAACTATTCAAAAGTATCTTTGTTTTTTCTTTCAATTCTTTAGTTATATTCAATTCATTAATCTTTTGCTCCCAATTTATTTTAGGTAATTTAACTAATTCACTTTCAAAAGGTCCACATTTTAAGGCCCTTTCAACGAATTCTTTAGCCTTATCAGAGCCAAAGACCTTTGTTATAGGGAATTTAGTAATTGCATTTGCACCAGCCTTCAACAATAAATCCACCTCATGAACCCTTCTTAATGTAATCCCAGCAATTATCTCTAGATTAGGAAATCTAATCCTACAATCCTTAATCCAGGTAACATATTCTTCAGTACTTGGACCAGAGGTATAAGTTGTATCTTTAACAGGTTTTAAGGCATAAAAGGTTATTCTATCTAGACCCAAATTATCAACAAAATCCCAAACATCTTCTTTATTTTCATTCCCTAAACCAATAACTAAAGTAATAGATTTTTTTAAGTCATGTAAGCCCTTTAACATCTCAATATAAGGTTTAATCTCCTTATCTGGACAAACCATTCTATGTAAGTTTTCATTAACACATTCTATAGATGCAACAACCCCTATAATATAAGGTCTTAATTCCTCGATTTCTTGATTATTTAACACACCTAAATTAATCCAAATCTTCTCTCCATATATATCTGAAACTAATTTACAGAAGGCTTTAATCTCTTCAAAAGAATATATCCTATAACCCCCAGTTAAAAATTCAATCCTCCATTTTAGTTCCCGAGCTAAAAGTGTCTCTACTACTATTGATTCCCTAGATCTTCTAGCATTTTGCGCATTTTTAATTCTATTCTTTTGTGTAGATCTGTAACAAAATTTACAAGTCCCAATATCACAATACCAACTTAAAAATATACACCTACCATACCAAGTCATATAATAAGATAAATAATAAAATTTAAAAAACTATTCTGAATTAAATTATTAAACTACAGAAAGTTTTGGATAAGAGTAATATATAAGAGACATAACATTACTATAGGAGAGTTAAATACTCAAAACCACTTTATAAAGGAATTTTACCGTAATAATCTTTTTTTACACCTATAGATATTTTAGAAGCCAATTGTCTAGCAGCCTTGCCTTTTTTAAGACTTGTTGAAATAGTTTCATGAGCAAATATAACTCCAAATTTAGGGGGTTTTTCTCCTGATGTTAAATGCCTAAAAAGAGCCTTTTCAGCACCCAAAACCTGAATTTTAGAAGAAGGCATTTTAGCTAGATTTTCTAAACCACCGGCTATAAGAATTAATTTTGCGCCAATATAACTGCCACAAATATTAGTTAAATTATTGCAACATCTTCCCATTAAAATTCCTAAATATTTCTCTTCAGAATCTTTAAATTCAACTAGATTATTTATTACTTTTTTTAATATAAAGATTCTTTCCTTTTCTTCATTATTCTTAAAATTAAATTTGTCTAATTCAGAAAAAAAATCTAGCGTATTTTTAGCAGAACCAAATTCTAATTCAAATCTTTCTCTCAAATTAGTTGTTAATTTATTAATAATAAGCAACAAATCATCAATTAAATGCACCGTTTGTATAACTAAAACATCATCCTTTACACTTTTTTTTAGATCTTCTTTTGTTTTAAAGATATTTTTTTCCCTTAATTCTTTTAAATTCATAATTTATTAGTATTAAAAAATTATAAAAATTTAACGGAAATTTTATTAATGAGAAAAAATGTCTTTTAATCATGATAGAAATAACAGAAGAAACAAAAGTAATTGTATTTACTAACAAAGAAGTAGCTATTCATAACCTATATAAAGGTATAAAAACAGAATTAGAATTAAATGGTTATATTTTTGGAGAGGCGAAACAAAAAATAAAATCACCTGGAAAATATGGCCAAGAAATGGAATTTGAAATTAAAGGTTTTAGAGCATTTGATGATTTTGCAAAACACGAGTTGACAATATCTTTAAAATTTGAAAAATTAAAAGCAATTAATAGTTTATTTAAGGGAAATGGGTTAATTTTGACAGATTCAAGGGTAATTCTAGATTATACAAAAAAATGGGATAAAACTAAATTTACACAGTGGTTATTTGGGAATGTTATGTTTCCTGTATTAAGATATCGTTTTTATAAGGCTAAATATTTAGATCCAGGATTAAATATGCAGCTACATATGAATACATTTATTAAAGAACATTTAGATCTATATTAAATTCAGGAATTTTATTTTGGATTTCAGATTCTTTAGTTTTACACAAACAACAAAATGACATGCTCATAAAATAAATTCAGTTAAAGCTGGGGGTTTCTCACGTGGAACTTCCAACTTAAACCTTTTTCTCTTTCAGAGGTAGGCTTACGCCTAAATGTTTAAGAGAAGTTCCGTTAACATGAGAAACCTTTATAGAACAAACAACCATCTTCAACATAAGGTGGTCGCTATGACTAAAAAACTATATCCACAGAGGTGGGCTAGAAAGTATCTTTGGGGTTTTAGGGGGTTGGCGAGAAGATTTTTACAAATTAAATGAATCAATAATTTCTTTTACTTTGTTCGTAAAAGCAATTGTCTTATGTTGCAATATTTCTGCCTCATCTTTATTAAAAATTTTTTGAGTCGAGTAACTTGCCTTTGTTCTCTTGTTTTTTGCTTCAATATAATAGAGAACTTGTTCTTTTTCTAGAGTTGTTTTATTAACCATCTCAATTTCTTCTCTGTTCAATTTCGTTTGATAAAACTCTTTAATAAGAATTAAAAGCGTAGCAAGATGGTCTTTTGTTGAATATCCTTTTAGAGCACATAAAGCAAGTGAAGCATGATAAATGGAGTAATATGAACTTACAATTGCCCAATCATTGAATTCTTCCAAAGCAAGAGTTGCTTTGACAAACTTCAAATTATGATCTGTCTTTTCGAGATGCCCTTGCACAAGTTCTTTAATTTCTATTTCTTTCTTGATTTTTCTATTTTTGAGATAATTTTCAAAATCTTTCTCTCTTCTTTCTATATTGTCTAACCAAATTTCCCAAAGTTTTTTCATTTTAATGCCTCTTTGTAAAAGATATAATGTCCAGAGATTATGAATCCTGTTTTGATTGCATGAATAATCATATTATCCTCTTGTTTTAAGAGCTGTTCTTTGAAGTAGTCAAAATCGATTATAAATGTTTGGATATTTGTTCCGGTTGTTGCTTCTATTTCTTTTTTTAACTCCTTATTTTCAGATTCTTTTTTATTATATATGAGAAGAAGGTCTATGTCGCTTTCTTTTCCAAATGTACCTTTCGCTGTTGAACCAAAAACTAAAACGATAAGCGGTTTATTTTCAAGTTTTTCTAAGAATTCTATTATTGCTCTTTTTCTTTCTGAAGGAAGTTTGTTGAGTTTTTTGAAGTCGAAGTAAGAGAAAATTGAATAGATTTGAGGATTTTTTGGGTTAATTTTATAAAAAGTATTGCCGATTTTTTTAGTGGATATGACAAGATTATTTTCTTGAAGATTCTTAAGATGCTTTAGCGTAGTATTTTGCGTGAGTTTTGTTTCTCTTAGAATCTCGCTGAAATATAACTCTTTACTCCTATTTATATAGAAACATTCTAATATTTTTTCCTTCCCTTTTCCAAATAAATTACTGTTCATTTTTTGTATAATATTGTTCATTTTGTGAACTATTTAAATGTTTCTTAGTTATATTGTATCTAAGAAGTAGTAATAATAGAAAGATTTATAATGGGTAATGTTCATATGATTGTAGGGTAATTGTAAATAAATCGTTGACTGAATTACTTCAGGAAATTGAAGGATCAGGATGTATTTTTCAAGACACAATTAGTCCTGATAAGAATTCAGAACTATTTATAAATCTTTTAACTACTGATGGAAGTTCTACAAGAATACCTAATTGTATATATAGAGACAAATTGGTGATTATCATATCTCCAACTTATAAACCTCATCGTTTTAAGGCCACAAGGTCTTTTCTGAATCTGGAGATAGTCCGAAAATCAGGGTCAACTTTCTCAGTCAGATACATAAAAATGAAGCTTTCTCTTCTTGCAGATGCTAACTTTCGTGAACTTCATATTCTGAACAGCATACCTATGATGATTGTTTTGAGCAGGATTCGAGGATGATGGCTAGCATCAGCGTAAATCAAGTCAAAGCCGGAGAAATCCAGCGTTTCAACAAACTCCTCAACGAAGAAACAAATATGCTCTTTGGGAATCATGTCTTTGATTGACTGCGGGATAAGCAAGTTCTGGTTTTTGTAAGAATTGATGTATCACCATACGATTTTATAAAAAACTTTATAAAGAAATGTGAATTTAAATTCACGTATGAAAGATAAGTGTTACATGTTTTTTGAAACATTAGGAACCAGATTAAAAATGGAAATTATCTTTAAAATTAAAGAAAAACAAATGAATGTTAATGACTTATCAAATTCATTAAACCAAGAAAGGAGTAAGGTCTCACACGCATTAAAAACACTATTAGATTGTGGTATTGTGAGAGTTAAAAAGAAAAATAAACAAAGAATTTACTCCTTAAATAACGAGACAATTATACCATTATTTAATATTATAGAAGAACACATAAGAAAATACTGTAAAACATGTAAAAAGGGGGCAAAAAATGGTTAATTCAGATGCTTTAAAAATATTAATAAAAGAACATGAAAATATATTAATTGTTGTTGAAAGATTAGAAAAAGAACTTAAAGAATTAAAAAATAAAGAAATTGACACAGATTTTTTTGAAAAGATTATTAAATTCATTAGGGGTTATGCTGATAAATTCCATCATGCTAAAGAGGAAGATATTTTATTTAAAGAATTTAACAAATGTGCAGAAGAAGGGTGCGTACATTGCAATCCAGTAGAACAAATGTTATTTGAACATGATGAGGGAAGAAAAAATCTTAAATTAATTGAAGCAGGTTTGAAAGAAAAAAATAAGACTAAATTAATTGAAGGTGTAAAGGGTTATATTAGTATAATAAAAGAACATATATTTAAAGAAGATAACATTTTATATCCAATGGCAGATAGTGCATTTAGTACTAATACTAAAAATAAAATCTTATCAAAATTTAAACTAATAGAACAAAAAGAAAAAGATATGAAATATTATTATGGTATTATTAAATCATTCGAAGGAAAAAAATGAATTCAATGAAAGATATATCAAAAATAATAGAGTATCCTAAAGAGGGTATTTTAAGCAAAACAATACATAAGGCTAGTAAAATAGATATAACTTTATTCTGTATGCCTGCTAAAACAAAGATTTCAGAACATACATCAACAAGAGAAGGATATATATATGTAATCGAAGGAAAAGGAATTTTTTGCTTAGAAGGAAAGAATATTAAAATGAAACCAAATATATTTATATTTATGAAAGAAAATGCTGTTCATTCCCTAAAAGCTGAAAAAAATACATCTTTTATTCTTACTTTATTCTAATATTTATTTCTCCAAAATGTTTTTCTTGTTCTAATTTAATTCTTTGCTGATTATCTAGATGTAATAATGGAACAAAAGTCCCAATAATTTCATCTCTATTTGGTTTTTCACTTAATAAATTATTAAATTTAAGATCGTTTTTTTCTTTTAAATATATAATAATTTTTTCAAATAATTCTTCTATTAATTTATTAATATCAATCTTTTTTTCTGGAATCATTAAATCAGTTGGAATCCTTTCTGCTTCTTCTTTTCTTAATAATCTCTTAGTATTTATCTCTAAAGCCTGTTCTAAAGCAGAAATTAAATCTGCAATACTAACCCTTCGTTTTCTAGCCTGTGGTGTTCTTATTGTTAAATTCGGGTTATCTATAAATTCCAATTTTTTTTGTTCATTTGGTAAGAAATCATCTAATTCGTCTATATTATCGCTTGGAAACATAATATGATCTAAAGATGCAATATCTTCATTTAATAGTTTTTCACTTTTTAATTTTAATAATATTGCAGAGGCTAAAATCATCTTCCCAGAAATAAAAAAATTCATTTCTTGCATCTTTTTAATCTCTTTTAAATATTCCTGAGATATCCAGCTGATATCAATATTCCAAGGATCTATTTCCCCTTTTTTTACTAGATCTTGAATTATAGATTGCCAAGTAACATCATTCTTTTGCACCAAAATTTCATATAATTTTCTTTGTTCTTCCATATATTTAATTAGAAAAGAAGATATATAAATTTATCTTTGAGGTGAGCTGTAAAGTTAACGACACCCGCATTTGATAAATTTAGAATTCACCCAAGTTTTTTTGTTTTTTTATCTTCGCAACTTCTTTATATGTAGCCCAAGTTTTTCTAAAAATTTCTGGATACTTATTCCAATTTTCTTTTAAGAATTCTATAGTTTGTAAATCAGAAGGATATCCTGAATTAAAATCACCGTAGATTTCTTTTAACTTTGCTATCTCTCTATCTCTTGTAACTTTTGCTAGAATTGAGGCTGCCCCGACCATAACATATTTACTATCTGCTTTATGTTCACATCTTAATTGAATATTTTCCTTTAAATAGGTCTTTAAATGCTCTGAATATGCTATTATATTATTAGATGGGCAATCAACAATAGCAATCTCGGGCTTTAAATAATTAATAATCATAGCGAACTTAATACTTTCTAACCAGTTTAAATTAGTTCCCGGTGTTTCTAAAGTTTTATCAATCTCACCTGGAGAAATAATCAAAATCTTATATTTTTTTACAATCTTTATTATTCTTCCGTATAATTCTTCTCTTTTTTTTGAAGATAATTGTTTAGAATCCTTTACCCCGAGTGCAGTTAAAGAAGATAATTTATCTTCTTCAATCAATACCCCAGCTATTACCATTGGACCAATGACAGGGCCTATTGGTAGGTTAACTTAATAGTTAAACCTTCTACCAGCGTCATCAGTTCCACAAATTAAAGTCATAAAACTCTAAAACTAAATTAATTTTTAAAGATATCTATAATATAAACAAATTTAAATAACTTTTTATAATGTTACTTTTATGAAGTATTTAGATAAATTAATTAAAGGAGAAATAAAACCATATAGATTAGAAGATTTAATTCTAGGTGGAAAAGAAATAGATAGAGCTGAATGGAAAGTTATAGAAAAAAAAGCTCAAAGACTAAGAAGAAGATATTATGAATATTTAGTTAAAAAAACCCAAGGATTACCTCAAGAATGGACATTAGAAAGAAATTTATTATTTCCATATTCATCACCAGAATGTAAACTAATTGGAAAACCACAAATAGAAAACTCTCTTATTGGTCCATATGGTTTTGTAGGACCAGTTAATATTCATGGTATATTCGCCAATGGAGATTATTATCCTATTTTATTTACATGGGAAACACAATTAATTAGGGCAATTAATGCTGGAGCATCACACGCTAGAAGGTATGGTGGGATAAATACAGTAGTAGAAGATAATGGAATGACTAGGGCCCCGTTAATAATTGCAAAATCTGAAAATGAGGCTATGGATTTTATTAAATTTGTTCAATCAAAAAAAGGTAGATTAAGAAAACTAATTGATTCCAGAATGAATCACGGTTATTTTATGGGAATTGATTCTTTTAGGCATGAAAACGCTATTTATCTGAGAATGAGGTTTAATACTGGAGACTCTATGGGAATGAATATGGCAACCTTTGAGGCAGATATAGCTACTAAGTGGTTAGTAAAACATTTTAGAGGCAATGTTAAATATATTTCAGTATCTAGTAATATGTGTACAGATAAGAAAGTAACCCCAATTAACGCTATTTTAGGTCGGGGTAAAAGGGTAGATGTGCATATTAAAATTCCATTAGAAGAATTAAAATCTTATCTTGCTGAAAGTAAAAGAAGTATAAGTGAATTTAGAAAAATGATTGATCTTAAAAACAAAGGCTCAGATATTGCTGGAGGAGGTATAGGCACACATAATACCCATGTTGCTAATATTGTTGGTAATATGTTTCCAGCTTATGCTCAGGATCATGGTCAGATCGGTACTAGTTCAATGGCTGACAAGTATTTGGAACTAGAAAAAGGGTTCTTAAAATATTCTTTAACTATGTATTGTTTAGAAGTAGGTACTGTTGGGGGTGGAACAGACTATAAACCAGCCAATATATTTTTACAAGCATTGGGATGTAGAGACCCAATAACAGATAGACCCTATAAAAATTCTGCTTTAAAATTTGCTGAGATCATCGGTGCAACAGCAATCTGTGGTGAATTGGGGACTGATTTAGCATTAATAAAGGGTGTACTTCCTGAATATCATAGAAATGCTACAAGGAAATAATTTCTATTATTTTAAGAATAAAAAATAGCGGGAAAAGGATTTGAACCTTTGACCTTTACCCATTCTAACTAAAAAGTTAGATATTCCGGGTCTCTCGAAGGTACAATACAGTAGCCCATATGAGCCATCCGCGACATCCCTTTAAAAGAGATAACCTCGACGGGCATACAGGAAATTTCTAACGAATCAGAAATTTTCTCCTGACTGCCCTATCCCGCTATAACTTAAAAATAAAATTCAATTCTATTTAAACTTATTTATATCATACTAAGACTACTTGATAGTAAAAACAAAACGAAAGTTTTATAAAGAATTATATTTTGAAATATATAAAACAAAAGATGGTTATGGATAATGACAATACAATATAAACAATTAAAAGAGATAGAAAAGGAATTACTTAAAGGGATATCTATTAAAAAATTAGAAGATGAGTTTAATACAATTACCGGGGTTTATACAGCAACAACAGGTATAAATATAATCTGTGTTGCCGTAACTATAGACTACAAAACAAAAGAAAAGATAGAAACTGAATTTAAGATTGTTGTTGAAGAATTGCCATATAATCCTAATTTTATTCCGTTTAGAGAGGGCCCGGTAATTATAGAAACATTAAAATCTCTAAAAATAGAGCCAGAGCTAATAATTGTTGCTGGTTATGGAACAATAAATAAATATAAATTAGGAGTAGCTTCTTATGTAGGTTTAATGTTAAAAAAGCCAACAATCAGTGTTTCTATAAAATTGAACTATGGTATAATAAAAAATAATGATGTTTATTTTAAAGAAGAAATACGCGGCAAGATTCTTAAAACTAAAGAATTTGCCAATCCTATTTTTATCTCTCCAGGGCACAATATTGATATAAATACATCATTAGACATAACAAAAGAGATATCTACTGGAGTGAAATTACCCATACCATTATTTTTAGCCCATAAAAAGATAATAAAATTAAGAGATGAAATAAATAACAAAATATAAAAACTATGAATTATTTTTATCAACAATGAATCTCATACCTAAAAACTACAAACGTTATAAAATTACAAGAAATTTAACAACATCAAATATAGAGATTAAAGATCTTCTTAAATCTTGGATTTTCATTTCAGTAGCATTTGCTATAGTTTTAGGCGGATTATCATATGCAATCTTCAAATCCTTAATAATAACATCTATTGTTGTAGGAACTGGTTTTTTACTCCATGAATTAGCCCACAAGATAGTTGCACAAAAATATAAAATGTTTGCAGAATTTAGAGCATTTAATGAAATGTTATTTTTAGCCTTAATAATGTCTTTATTTGGTTTTGTAATTGCAGCCCCAGGAGCAGTTATGATTGCCAATAAAAAAAATCTTAAAAATATCAATGGAAAAATATCTATAGCTGGCCCATTAACAAATATCTTTTTGTCATTAATCTTTGTATTAATTTATTTTATATCTACAGATTTTATTCAGCTAATAGCAGGATACGGTGCAAGAATTAATATCTTTTTAGCCTTATTTAATATGATTCCTTTTTCACTATTCGATGGTGCAAAAATATTTAAATGGAGTAAGCTAATATGGTTTGTAACAGTACTAATATGTATTTTTTTATTAGTATTAAATTTTAAGTATATAGGAGTAATCTAAATGATAAATAAAGAACAAAGAGTTGGTATTTTTGTTGACGTACAGAATTTATATTATTCTGCAAGGTATTTGTATAATTCTAAGGTAGATTTCAAAGAAATCTTAAATCTTGCCTTAAGGGGGAGAAGACTAGTGAGAGCAATAGCCTATACAATCTCAGCAGATATGAAAGATGAAGTCTCTTTTTTTAAAGCCCTAGAAACAATTGGTTTTGAAGTGAAATCCAAGGATTTACAGGTTTTTCATACCGGAGGAAAAAAAGGAGACTGGGATGTTGGTATAGCTATAGATTCCATAGAAATTGCTCCAAGACTAGATGTTATTGTTATAGTCTCTGGTGATGGAGATTATGTTCCCTTAGTAGAACATCTCAGAAGAGTCCATGGGTGCAAGGTTGAAGCAATGAGTTTTGGTAAAAGTTCTTCTTTATCCTTAAAAAATGCAGTAGACGAATTTCTAGACTTAGATAAATCTCCAAGATTCTTAATTAATCCCCAAGATTATCATAATAAACAGCATAAAAAAGGTTTTTTACAAAAAATATTGCCAAGAAAAGAAGAGATAAAATTAACACCAATACAGCAAGCAATATTAGAAGATAAGCCAATAATAAGCGAGAATAAAGAAGAAATACTAGAGAAACTAGAAGAGATAAAGATTAAAACAAAAGAAGAAAAAAATAAGAAGATAAAAAAGAAAACTATTAAAAGAAAAAAGAAATAATTTTTATTATTTTTTAAACAAGAAAACTATACGGACTTTGATCTGTAGATGAATGCATTAGAACCCTTTTGTAATGTCCTAATATTTTTTCGTTTTTTTATATTCATGAACTAATTACTGTACTCTTCTTTCTGTGATTTTGTAAACTAAGGCTATTTCCTTAGGTTTTTTAGAGAATTTTACCACCTGATCCACCAACCATTTTATTCTCTTTTTATTTAATTTAGTCATGCTGGGAATATCTTCCCAGTTTATAATATGTTGGCGAAATAATTTCCGGACATTACAACATTAGAACCCTTTGAAAACCTTTATAAATAACTATGAATATGTTTACTAAAAGAGATGAAACAGGCTAAAATTATAGGAATAGTATCATATAAAGGTGGGGTTGGTAAAACTACTTTCACAACAAATTTAGCTATAGTGTTAACACAAGAATATAAAAAAAATGTTTTGGTGGTAGATGGAAGTATAGGTTGTCCGACATTGGGATTACATTTTGGTTATCAAGAGCCAGATAGAACCTTACAAGACTGTTTAAATTCAAAATTTTTAACGATTAAAGATATAATTTATGAGCATAAATCTGGACTGCATTTAATAGCAGCATCTCATTCTAAAAAAGTGCAATCATTTGGTAGTTTTAAACCAATGATACGTAGTTTAAGGCGGTATTATGATTTTATTTTAATAGATAGTTCACCTATAATAGGAGAAGAAACTTATGCTGTGATGAAGGCCTCTGATTTTTTATTTGTGGTAACAAATACAGATCATGTGAGTTTAGGAAGTTCAATGAGAACAATAAAAAGTGCTTTAAATAAAGGTATAAATATAAAGGGTGTTATATTAAATAAGGTATTGAATAAAAGATTTGAATTAGATTTTGCTACTATAGAGGATGCAACCAAACTTCCAATTTTATTATCTATTAATTATGATATGGATTTTATAAAGGCTTTAGGTGAGGGCATGCCTTTGGGTTTATATAATCCAAGAAATTCAGAGATTAAGAAACATAAACAATTAGCATCTGCTTTATGTGGAAATTTATCTGAAAAACCAATGAATAAAGAATCAATAAATAGGGTTATTTTGAATTTTAAGTCTTAGAGAAATAATCTTCTAAGTTTTTTGATCCATACTTTATAGTTTTTAGATTAATTTGGGCTGTTTTTTCATTTATTGTATTGCCAGCAACTGTTTTTCTTTTTCTCATGCCTTTTGTGCCCTTTATGTTTAATCCTACACCCTTAGCACTAAATATTTTTCTTTTTATTACGCCCTGAATGTCTTTGCGCATTGGAAATCCTGAGCTATCACTTCCTCCTCTAATTTCAAATTCGTAGTCCGGTAAGTCATCTAAACCAACTTTTTCTCCTATTTTTTTACCTTTTAAAGGGTTGTCAACAGAATCTATAATTTTAGTATAACTTTTTTTATTTTTTACATCATTTAATGTAATTTTCACTTCTACCATTTTATATACCCCACATTGGATCTTGTTTACGTTTTATTTCTGTAATTTCTTTGAGTATTTCTACTTCGTCCTCATTTAAATACTTTTTTAATTTTTTTAGTCTTAAAAATTCCTTTTCTTTGATATCAGAATATAATATATCAAATTCATGAATTTGTCGTCCCATAGTTACATTTGGTAACGCTATAGCTATTGCTTCTCCCTTCTTAGCTTCTTTTATATTTATTCCGTCTTTTTGTATTGTTTTTAGTTCTGTTAATATTTTTTCGTCTTTGATTAAAGTGGTTCCTGTTTTAGCAGTTCCAGCTAAAACTTCTGCGCCCACGACAGCAGGGTTTGACTGTCTAAATATATAACCTTGTAGGATTTGAATTTTAAATGGTCTTACTAGGTCTTTTATTGTTTTTTCTTGTATTTGTTTATATTCTTTTTCTCTCCATTCCTCAAAATTTTCTATAAGTTTGTATATTATATTATCAGTAATTATTTTTATTTGTGCATCAATTTTTTTTATATTAAATCCTAAGATTATTTTATTTAATTCATCTTGTTCAGAATCTGCTTCGGCAATATCTTTTTTAGTAATCTCTCCAACAGATGCTCTTTTAATATTGACTTTTTTTTCTTTTAATAGATTAATAAGTGCTTCTAGGCTTCCTAGTGTATCTGCTTTTATAACTATACCGTTTTTATTTATTTCTAATGTGGTGGCTTCTATCTCTTTCTTTATCTCTTCTTTTATATTTTCTTCATTTTTTTCTATAACTCGTAATGGCATTCCAGGAACAACATCCTCTACGTTTAACGCAGAGATTTTGATACCAATAGCTGCATTAGCTTCTTGTACAGGCTTAAATTTTTTTCCATCTGGCAGAAACATAGCTTTAATCTTGGTAGTAATTGGTTCTTGTAATGTGCCTATTATTATTTTGTCTTCTGTTTTAATGCAACCATCATATAGAATTACATCAAGGGTTAGTCCTAGACCCTTTTCTTCCTTTAGTTCAAGTATAGTGGCTTTTCCAGGGCCACAGATATTACATGTTAAACAAACATCCAGGAATTTTTGTGCTAAACCTACCAAGAACATTAGTAATTCTGGTAGTCCCTCTCCTGTTTTAGCAGATATTGGTATAACTATAATATTTTTTGTGAAGTCTTGTATTGTGTCGAATCTCTCTATATTTAGATTAAAGTTTTCATATAATTCACCTAATAATTTATAGAATTTTTCATCTAAATTTTTTTTTATACTATCAGATTGCGAATTTATATTTTGTAATAATGGGATTTTATTGTTTGATTTCCATCCTGAAATCAAATCAATCTTATTTAGGGCAATAATGAATGGTGTTTTATTTTCTTTTAAAATTTCTATACTTTCGATTGTTTGTGGTTTTATGCCTTCATTTATGTCTATAACCAAGATAGCGATATCTGCTAGGCTCCCCCCTCTTTTTCTTAGGTTAGTAAATGCAGCGTGGCCTGGTGTATCAATGAATAATAGTCCTGGCAGGGTTAAATTTTTATTTTTTAATAAGTCTTTACAAATCTTTTTAATAATTTTAATGTCTAAATTATATGCATTAATACTTTGTGTTATTTTTCCTACTTCTTTTAGAGCGATAGCTGTTCCTCTTATCTTATCTTGAATTGTAGTTTTTCCATGATCTACATGTCCTAAAAATAAACAAATTGGTTGTCTTAGCATTAATACTGATGATTTTTATACTATTTATAAATTTTTGTATATATTTTTTTGTTTATTTTCTTTTAGGATTTGATTCATATCTACTAAGATTGTACCCTTATAACTTGTAATTATTTTTATCATAAATACTTTATAAAATTTATATATAAATAAATTAAGAACAAGAAATCTTAATTTATGATGCATAACATTTAAATGCCAAAGGCATCAGAAAGGGTCTTTATTCTTTTAATTTCTTCAATCAATTCATAGCCTTTTTTTGTCAAACAATATTCTTTTTTATCTTTATTATTTTTTATTTCTATAATTCCTTTTTCTTCTAGCTCATGAATGAAAACAATCATTCTTTTGTGGGAGAGGTTGCTCTTGTACATAACATTGGTTGGTCTGCTGCTACCACCTTTATGTTTTATTGATTCTAATATACTTAGGATGATATTTAATTTATCTCGTCTTTTTTCCATTTTTTTTCACAAGTATTAGAAGATATAATAGTAAGCTATATCCTATTAGTAGAGTGGCCATACCAAGAACATAAAAATAGATATATTTTATCTCTAAAAAAAAGAATATATGTGCTAGGATTATGGATGTAAATGCCATAAAGACTAATTTACTTTTTAAATTATTATTAGTGTAATAATTTTTATAGGCGTAATATACAATGGGTATTAGGAATAGTATAGCAAATATATTAAATAAATATGGTCTGAAATATAAGATTATAGCAAAGAAAGTGAACAATAAAAACATAATCTTGAATTTATTTTTAAATTTTATATACATAGAGCTCAATAAGAAGTAAGCAAACAGATGCATAATGGAGTAGAATATTAAGCAATTATAGAATAAATATTTTATGCTACCTAATTGACAAGATAAAGAGCAGTAATTAAATTTGATAATATTGTAATAAACATAAGCGTTGATTATTGAGTGAATAAAAAAGTCTAGAGCAATTATCAAAAACCCTAAAAAGAAATATAAAAATTTCTTTTGTTTAGTAAGCTTGTATGCTTTATACCCATAAACAACTAAACCTAGGACTATTAATGTTAGAATAATCTCAATTATTACATCTATTCCATAGAACCATTCAGGGCCCCTAAATGAAATTATCATATTTATTTTTGTTTATAGGGTTTATAAGTTTTATGAATTTTAGGTTGTAAAAGTATATAAATAAAGCTATTTTTTAAATACTATGAAAGCAATACTAAAGATAAAAGGAATGCATTGTGCAAGCTGTAAGAAAGTGATAGAAATGGCTTTAAATGAGCTAAAAGGGATAAATAAGATAGAGTTTCAGGATGATTTATTAAAGATAGATTATGATAAAATAGAATTAAAAACAATAATAGAAACTATAAAAGAAGAAGGATATGGGGCATATGAGAAGGTATAATTTTTTTATTAAAGGAATGGTTTGTGAAAGCTGTGAGAAATTATTAAAAAAAGAACTCAAAAATATTGAGGATATCAGTGAATTTAATGTAGATTTTAAATCTGGAATTGCATCAGTATCTTTAAGGGAGGATTCACATATAACAATAGAAGAGATATTTAAAAGAATAGAAAAACACGGTTATTTTTGTTCTATGGAGAAAGATAGTAGATTAAAGTTAATAACTATGTCTTTGGGTTTGTTAGTTATTTTGGTTGGTGGATATTTTTTATTAAAAGATTATTTTTCTTTTGATTTGAATATTCTAGATGGTAATGTTTCATTAGGAATATTATTTGTTCTTGGTTTATTTACAGGTTTTCACTGTATTGCTATGTGCGGGGGATTTGTTGTTTCTTATTCTACTGTATCAAAGGGAAAATATAAACCACACATATTATATGGCTCTGGAAAATTATTATCGTATACTATAATAGGGGCTTTTTTCGGATTTATAGGTTCAATATTTACCTTTACACCATTAATAAGGGGAATAGCTGCAATATTAGCAGGTTTATTTTTAGTAATTTTTGGAATAGGTATGCTGGATATTTTTCAGTCTTTGAAAAGGGTAAGATTTAAACAGCCATCATTCTTTAAATTTAAGAGTAAACATCCAATGGTTATTGGTTTGCTTAATGGTTTAATGATAGCATGTGGTCCATTACAAGCTATGTATATATATGCAGCAGGTACATCCTCAATAAAAGAGGGAGCATTAGCTTTATTATTTTTTGGTTTAGGTACTTTACCGATTATGCTTTTATTTGGTGTATTTACATCTTTGCTTAGCTCTTCTTTTACTAAAAAAATATTGAAGATATCTGGTGTGATTGTTATAGTGTTAGGTATTATAATGCTTAATAGGGGTTTGAGTTTAGCTGGGTATAATTTTAGTTCTATTCCCTCTAATCAAGCAACTGGCAATGTTGTTAGGAGTACAGATGGATATCAGGAGATAAGGATGGATGTATCTTCAAAGGGATATGAGCCAAATAGTTTTATAATACAAAAGGATGTACCAGTAAAATGGATTATTAATGTTGTTGAATTGAATGGGTGTAATAATGAATTGATCTCTCAAAAATTAGGCATTGATAAAAAACTTCAAAAGGGAGAACAAGTCATAGAGTTTATGCCAAATGAAGAGGGAAAAATAGGATTTAATTGTGGTATGGGTATGATAAGGGGGGAATTTATTGTTCAGAATGATATTAGTGAGCCTATTGCTGCTACAAATCAAGATTTAAAAGGAACATGTGGAATGGGGGGTGGATGTGGATGTGGAATGATGATGTAAATTGTTCTATATGTAATAAGAATTTTAATAGTAAAGATGCTTTGGATCAGCATAATCTTGCAAAACATTCTAGCGAAGTAAAAAGCTATAAAAAATTATATATTGGATTATTTATTCTTGTATTGATTATTGGTGTTTTGTTTTTTAATAAATATAATACAGATGCTACTAAGGAGATAGTAGACGAGAATATACAAAGAATTACTCTTGGTTTTACTAATAATTATGAGCCTAATACTATATATGTAAAGTCAGGGATTCCAGTTGAAATTACATTAGATAAAACAGTTAAGGGATGTTTTCGTGGATTTAATATAAATGACTTGGGTGTTTCAAAGCTATCATCAAACCCAGATGATGTTATTAAATTTACACCAACAAATAAAGGAAGTTTTAGATTTAATTGTGGTATGAACATGGGTTATGGGACTATTGTTGTGGAATGATTTTAATGCCTTATTTTTTTATAATAGGGTTTTTGCAGGTTGTTAAAATCAAAAATATTTAATAGTATATAATGATTTGATTTATTATGGTTTTAGAAAAAGATATTGAAGGTTTTAAGGTAGATTTATCTAATCTTTGGGAACTATGTAGACTTTTTGATGGTTATACAGCAGATATTGCAAAAAAATTAGTAGATTTGAATAAATTTTCTATGGAGTTAATAAAAATATTAGATTTTTATACAAATGAAAAAGAATCTAAGCAATTATACTCATTTGAATTAGATGAGAAAGAATATAAAAGATTATTGCAAAATCATATCTCTGATAATTCTTTGATTGAAAAATGTATAGATTTAAAGAAAGATATAAATAAAAGAATAATGGAAATATATGCTTATATTTTTGGGGGTAATAATTCAATTTATGATAAATTACAGATTATCCAAAAAGAAAAAAAATTATTAGAAAAATTTTTTAGAGAGAATGGGTGGTGGAGCAGAGATACTATGCTTGAGAGTTTTATTAATAATCTGAATGAATGGTTTTCTTTTTGGTTTATCTTATTAACAA